>NPID01001959.1_pt1 | contig 65552 bp, 67 predicted proteins | sample 8637491 | NCBI WGS metagenome assembly NPID01 (sample SAMN07420843, study PRJNA396082) | bioreactor metagenome | isolation source: sample BA6 brine-fed electro-methanogenic bioreactor BA | place: Japan: Kochi | collected 2016-06-14 | reverse complement strand
TCCACCAAGAAGTGCCTGATGACCCGCGAAGTGGCACCTGTGTTGTCGACGGCATAGAGGGATACGGTGCGCGTTCCGTCGGCGATGACCTCTTCATCCACGTAGGTCACGCCGTCTTCCTGCAACACCGGTTCGGTCTGATGCGTGTTCCAGATGAAGCCGGTGACCGACCAGTCGAGCGTCTTGGGCGTCCACCGGGCGGCATCTCCGAAGGTGTTCTTCATGTAGTACTGATCATCGATCCAGCACTCCACGACTTCGATCGTCCGACCCTCCGCCGCGGTGGCGGATGCGGCGATGTTGAGAGCGCCGTTCTGCCAGGCGGCATCCCAAACCACGGCCGCCTCCGGCGGCGTCAGGGCGTCATCGAAGGACACTTGCGGGTTGGTCGCAGGGTCCTGAACCGCTTGGGTCAGGTATTGCGAACGGTCCCGGACGGCCACTGTGGTATTCATCGTCAGGGTCCGGCTCGTCTTTGGTGACGTGACGGACACGTCCAGCGTGAGATTCTTCAATGCGGCGTTCGACCCCGCAGCAATGGTGGGTCGGATCGTCACCGTGAACTCGCCGATCGTCATCGTCTCCACGGGAGGCAACTCACCTGTGCCGGTTCCCACGACGACCTCGTCGAACGGCAGGGCTTGAACGCGCTCGATGTACGCGTTCACCGCGTTGACCATGACGGTCTTCTCCTTGGCCTGGAGGCCGGTCATGGTCGTGGATCCAACAAGCCCGAGGATCGCCGTCAGGACGATGAACAGGACGACGGCCGCGATGAGAATCTCGAGGATCGTCATGCCATCGTCTCTGACGAGTCTGTTGCGGAGGGTCTCTGCGGTCATCACGTGCTCCCTCTCCTCAGCACAGCAGCAGGCGCGATACACGCCCACACTTCACGTATCGGCACGCACCTCGGCCATTTTAGGCTGCAGAACGGGACTTCATCGGAACTCAACACTGCGTCTGCACGACGGCAGCGACCTATGTGAGTCCTACCAGGCGTGCGTACCAACCCCACAGCGATGGGCCGAGGACCACTGAGACGACCGCCCCGAGCGCGATGAAGGGACCGAAGGGTATCCGCCGCTGCGAGAGCGGCGCTTCGCCGCGCGCTGTCGCGACACCGACGCCCGCACCGAAGAAGCTCCCGATCACAAGAGCCATGAGGGTGTACAGACCAAGGAACGGTCCGAGCGCCGCGAGCAGCTTCACATCGCCCATCCCGAACCCCGCGCGACCACGGACGGCACCGTACGCCAGGGCGATCCCGAGGCTCAGCCCTCCCCCAGCGAGCGCGCCGCCGAGCGCCACCACGAGTGGACGTGACCACAGACCCGCTTCCGCCATGCCGACGAGCGGCGCCAGCTCGACGCCGGCGAACTGCGTCAGGGTCACGGAAACCAGACCGGCGGCGGCGAGAAGCCCGACCAGCGGGTTCGGCAGCCGGTAGTGATCGAGATCGATGAAGGTCAACACGAGCAGAAGGTAGAACAGCACGACTGCGACTGCCGTCCGCCATGCCGGACCATAGAGCGCGCCCGCGAGCACCCAGAGAGCGCCCGACAGCGCCTCGACGAGCGGATACCGGCCGGAGATCGGCTCCCCGCACGCGCGACAGCGCCCGCCAAGGAGGAACCACGAGAGCACAGGCACGTTGTCATGCCAGCTGATCGACGTCTGGCATCGAGGGCAGTGCGAACCGGGGGACCACAGCGACTCGCCGCGCGGCCATCGCCACACGATCACGTTGGCGAGACTTCCGAACAGCAGGCCGAACAGGCCAAGGGATGTCAAGAAGAACCACGTGGGGATATCGCTCATCGTGCTCCTTCACAGTCGGCAAGCCCTCGACATCCAAGCGTAACGGTGCCATGGCGCCGCGTGAAGCCTGGAACGCAAGAAGGGCCGGCAGATGCCGGCCCTTCCAGCGCTGATAGCGTCAGATCCTAGTAGGTGTGGCCGTTCGGGCACTCGAACGCGGCCTGGTCGTCATCAGTGACGCCGTCGCCGTCCGGGTCCTGCTCGACCGTGTACGCGTCTCCGTCCTCGGGGCACGTCGGGACTTCCTTGATGTAGTCGCCGAGGTCACCTGCGCCGGTGATGCTGTCAGGGTCGTTCGCGACGTCCTCAGCACGCCACTGCTCGATCGCACCGTCGAGGGTGCGGAGGTTGGCCTGGCAGGACTTCTCCTGCGCGCTTCCACGAGCGGCGTTGAAGACAGGGATAGCGATCGCGACAAGGATACCGATAATAAGAACGACGACCATCAGCTCGACGAGGGTGAAGCCCTCGTCCCTCCTGAACATCCGCATCGATGTTCACCTCCCTTTCGTTTCTCGTCATCCAGGGGCCTCCAGGCCCCAATCAGCCCACAGTCCTAGTATCGGCTTCACACAGGGCGGCTTTAGAGGTATTTCGACCGATACGCCAGGTCATCCAGCGTTGATGAGCGTGATGATGTTGAACATCGGGAGATAGAGCGAGATGACGATGAGGCCGACAACGCCACCGAGCGACGCCATCATGAGCGGCTCGATGAGCGAGGTGAGACCATCGACAGCCGTCGAGACCTCCTCATCGTAGAAGTCGGCGATCTTGTTGAGCATCGCATCGAGCGCGCCGGTCTCTTCGCCGACCGCGATCATCTGCACGAGCATCGAGGGGAAGACCGGTGACTCCGCAAGCGGTTTGGCGATGGTCTCGCCTTCCTTGATCGCGGCGCGAACCTTCTTCACGGCGCGAGAGACGACCTCGTTCCCCGCGGTATCCCCCACGATGTCAAGCGCGGAGAGAATCGGAACGCCTGCCGAGACCAGCGTGCCGAAGGTACGTGTGAACTTGGCGAGCGCGATCTTCCGCACCAGGCTTCCGAAGACGGGCATGCGCAGCTTGATGCCGTCCCATATGTACCGGCCGTTCTCGGTGCTCTTCCACGTGCGGAACGCCACTGTGATACCGATGACCGCCACGACGAAGACCAGGCCTGGCCAGCTCCGGGCCCCATCGGAGATCGCGACCATCGCCTTGGTCAGGCCTGGCAGCTCTCCGCCCATGGAAGCGAACATCGTCTCGAACGTCGGAACGACGAAGATCATCATCGCCGCGAGCACGATCAGCACGAGCGAGCCCATCGCGATCGGGTAGGTCATCGCGGACTTGATGCGGCCCTTGAGCGCCGCTTCATTCTCGAAATGGTCGGCCACCCTCAGGAGCACTTCATCGAGAACACCACCGGTCTCACCTGCGCGAACCATGTTGACGAAGATGGGTGGGAAGACCTTCGGGTGTTTGGACATCGCGTCCGAGAGCGACTGACCCGCTTCTACGTCACGGCCCACCTGCGAGATGATGTCGCGCAACTCCTTGCTCTCCGACTGTGCTGCCAGGATCGAGAGACACTTCGTGAGCGACAGGCCAGCGTTGATCATCGTCGCGAACTGACGCGCGAAGATCGTGATGTCCTTGGTCTTGATCGAGGTGCCGAACTGGATCTTGTTCAGCTGGGCGAGACGGTCCTCGTTCAGGTCGAGGATGATGTAGCCCATCGAACGGAGCTTGCTCGATACCGCCTCCCGGCTCTCGCCCTCGAGCTTGCCGTTCACGACCTTGCCGGTCTTGTCTCGGACACTGTACTTGAAGGTGGTGGTGGCCATGGCTCTAGCCTCTTCCTGCTCGCTGGCTGCTATCCGTTACTACGACCAAGCAGTGTCTTCAGTATGTTGGGGTCCACCGCACGCTGTAACGCGGCGTCCAGGCTCACCAGCCCGCGCCGGTACAGCTCGGCCAGGCTCTGATCCATCGTGACCATACCATACTGATGACCCGCCTGCATGGCGCTCGGCATCTGATGCGTCTTGCCTTCGCGGATCATGTTCCGGATGCCCGATGTCGGGACGAGCACCTCGCATGCGACGACACGGCTTCTGGCATCTATCGTCGGAAGAAGCTGCTGACTCAAGATGCCTTGCAGCGTGCCGGCGAGCTGCACGCGCACCTGCTGCTGCTGGTACGGCGGGAATACATCGATGATGCGGTCGATGGTCTGCGCCGCATCCTGCGTGTGGAGCGTGGCCAGGACCAGGTGCCCTGTCTCGGCTGCCGTAAGGGCAGCTTGTACCGTCTCCAGGTCGCGCATCTCGCCGATCAGCACGACATCAGGGTCCTGCCGGAGGATGTACTTGAGCGCCTGGGCGAAACTGCGCGTGTCGGAACCGACTTCGCGCTGATTGACCATCGCCTTCTTGTGCTGGTGAAGATATTCGATGGGATCCTCTACAGTCATGATGTGGAGTTCCTGGTGCTCGTTTATGTAGTCGACCATCGCCGCCAGCGTCGTCGACTTTCCTGAGCCCGTAGGACCCGTCACGAGGATGAAGCCGCGCGGCTTCTTGCAGAACTCCTCAAGGACCGCGGGAAGGCGCAGATCCTCGAATGACAGTATCTCGGCGGGGATGTGACGGAACGCGGCGCCGACGCTGTTGCGCTGGAAGTAGACGTTGACGCGGAAACGCGCGACGCCAGGGATCGCGTACGCGAAGTCGAACTCCCAGTTGCGCTCGAGCGTCTCACGCTGCTCCTGGGTGAGGATCGCGTAGAGCAACTCCTTGGTGTCGCGCGGCGTGAGGCGTTCACCCTCGGCAGGCAGGAGCTTGCCGTTGATGCGCAGCACCGGGGGCATCCCAACGGTGATGTGCAGGTCCGAGCCCCCTCGCTCGACGAGCTTGAGCAGTAGATCGTTCAAATCGGTCATGGCCGCTTCCCTCCCCTGTGGGCGGCACCGCGCGTCACACGACGACGCGCATGATCTCCTCTATGGACGTCGTTCCCATACGGACCTTCTCTAGTCCGTCCTCCTTGAGCGTCAGCATGCCCTGCTCGATGGCGACCGCCTTGATCTCCTCGGCGGTCGCGTCCCTCACGGTGAGGTCGCCGATCTCCTCGCTGAGCAGCATCACCTCGTGGATGCCCATGCGTCCGCGATAGCCGGTCCCCCCGCACTTCTTGCATCCGACGGCGCGGTAGAGCTTCTCGGGCAGGTTATCGGCAGGATAGCCGGCATCCAACAGCGCCTGCCGCTCCGGCACGTACTCCTCTTTGCAGTCGGAGCAGAGCCGACGGGCGAGCCGCTGCGCGAGCACGCAGTCGACAGCTGAGGCCACAAGGAAGGGCTCGACGCCCATCTCGGTGAGTCGAGTGACCGCGCCGGCCGCGTCGTTGGTGTGCAGCGTCGACAGCACGAGGTGGCCGGTCAGCGCCGACTCGATGGCGATCTTCGCGGTCTCTTGGTCGCGGATCTCACCCACGAGGATGATGTCGGGCGAACACCGCAGGAAGGACCGCAGCGCCCGAGCGAACGTCAGACCCGCTTTGGCGTTGGTCTGTATCTGGTTGACGCCCGGCAACCGGTACTCGACCGGATCCTCGGCCGTCAGGATGTGCTTCTCGGGAGAGTTCAGCACGTTGATCGCGGCGTACAGCGATGTCGACTTGCCTGAACCCGTGGGTCCGGTGACGAGGATCGCGCCATACGGCTTGCGGAACGAGCTCTCGAACCGCTCAAGTGACGACGGGATGAAGCCGAGGTCTTCAAGCCGCAGCATGATGTTGTCTTTGCGCAGGATCCGCAGAACGACGCGCTCGCCGTAGACCGTGGGAAGCGTGGAGACGCGAAAGTCCATCTTGTGACCGGCGACGGTCAGCGCCGTGTGACCGTCCTGCGGCTTGCGCGTCTCGGCGATATCCATGTCCGACATGATCTTGAAGCGACTGATGATCGCCTGTTGCGTCGCTCGAGGGCTGCGCATGACCTCGTGCAGCACGCCGTCGACACGGTACCGGACCCGCAGGTCCTTCTCCTGGGGTTCGATGTGGATGTCGCTCGCACGGTCGGTGACCGCCTTGTTGATGATGTAGTTGACGAGCTTGACGATCGGCGCCTCGTCCGAGACCTCCGTAAGGCTCTCGAGATCGGGCTGCTCCAAGTCGTCAGTGCTCATGAACTGATCGGCGTCCACGTGCTCGGCGACCTTGTAGTAGTCCTCGATCGCCGCGACGATGTCGTCCTTCGTCGAGATCGCGGGACGGATCTCGTACCCGGTGATGATGCGAAGGTCGTCGAGGGCGAGCACGTTCTGAGGGTCGGCCATCGCCACGACGAGGTGGTTGTCCTCATCGATGTCCACCGGCATCAGCGTGTAGCGCTCGGCAAGGTCCCGGGGGACGACCGAGATCGCGTTGGCGTCGGGTTTGCGCTCCGAGAAGTCGATGTACGGGATGCCGATCTGCCGGGCCATGACCGCGAGGATGGCGCCTTGCGTGGCGTAGCCGAGATCGACGAGCACGCGGCCGAGCGGACTACCGGTGGCCTTGTGGACCTCGAGGGCATCATTCAGCTGACGCTCGGTGATGACACCGGCGCGCATGAGCAATTGGCCGAGTCTTTGTCCGGCTTCGGCAGCCACGGAAGACGTCTCCCGATCGATCGGCGACTGAGACGCGAACGAACACCCTCATGGTACGACACAAGGGGGAACGGGGACTAGCGTCGCGCGGCGCGCCCTCAGCCGCGGCGCGTGCGCTCGAGGTCCGAGAGCAGCACGCGCGCGAGCCGCTGGAACTCGGCGTACGTGCGGGTGCCGGCTTTGACGCCGATCCTGCCCTCGCCGACCGTGAAGTGCAGCTCCACCGGGGCGATGAGCGAGTACTCCGGGACCTTTGCCGGACGGGACGGCTCCGGGGTCGACGCCGGCGTGGGCGTGATGTCTGACTCCGGGGAGGACCCGGGCAGGGGGATCTGCTCGGCCGCTGCTGCCGGGATCGGCATCGGAGCCTGAGCGGTCTCCGGGGTGGGCTCCACCGCGGGCTCCGGTTCCGGCTCGGGTTCCGGCTCGGGTTCCGGCTCGGGCTCGGGTTCCGGCTCGGGCTCGGGCTGGGGAGTCTCCGTGGCGCCCGGGGTGTCTGCCGCCTCCGCTCCCTCGGCCGCCAGCGCGGACAGAGAGGCCACGAGCAGGTCCAGTTCCTGGTCGCCATCGGAGACCGTGTCGGCTACCGGTGTCTGCTCGGGCGCTGCGGCCGGTTCCCCTGGCATCGCCGAAGCCACCGAGAGCGCCGCGGCCGCACGCGTCGGTTCGATGCGCGTCGGGCGGGACGCCTCGACGACCTCCGGGGCAATCGGCGCCGGCTCAGGCTCCGGCGGCGTCTGCATGACGGGGGGCGGTGTCGCCGCGGCGGCACGTTCCACCTCAAGTTGAGCGGCGGCCCATGCGGGAAGCTCCCCCTCCGGTGCCGCGACCGGCTCGGCCGAAACCGGCTCTGCCGCGGCGACCACTTCCGGTTCGGGGCTCTCCGGACTCTCATCAAGCGGACCGGTCGGTCCCTCGTCATCCGCGGTCAGGTAGCTGCCGCCGCCTTCCGTCTCGGCCACCTGCCCCTGCGCCTCGAGCCGCAGTGCGCGCCGGTACTGCCGGATCGCGATCAACAGATAGACCAGCAGCAGGACGAAGAGGAGCAGCAGACCGCCGAGGATGTAGAGCCGCGGGTCCACCGGTCTATCCCATGGTGTCGAGGATCCGGTACAGCAGGCCGAGAAGTACGGCCTTCACGCTGTCCTTGTCCCGCGCGTCGCAGGGAAGGAGCGGGACCTCATCGGCGATGCCGAGCTTGGCACGCAGATCCTGCAGCGTCGCGGTGTCGTCCGCATCGACCTTGTTGCCGGCCACGACGAAGGGCACGTCGGACATCTCGGTGAAGAACTCGATCATTCCCACGGCATCGGAGATCGACTCGGAGCTCTTGGCATCCACCAGGAGCACGAAACCCAGCATGCCTTCGGACAGTGTCTCCCACATGAACGAGAAGCGCTCCTGCCCGGGAGTACCGAACAGGTACAGGACCACGTCATCGGAGACCGTGATGCGACCGAAGTCCATGGCGACGGTGGTCTCGCCACCGCCCTCACCTGAAACGTCGCTGACTTGACGCTCGGTCGAGAGCACGGTGATCTCGCTCACGGCTTTGATGAACGTCGTCTTCCCCGCGTTGAACGGTCCCGTTACGACGACCTTGACGGACTGCATGCCTGCGCGTCTCCGTTCCTACAGCTTCTCGATACCCTCGATGATCTTCATGACCAGCCCGCGATCCACACGCTGATCCCGGTGCAACACGGCACCCTCTCCCGGCTCCGGCAGCTTCGATACCGTCGCGGAGGGCCGCTGGCGACTCCCTGCCCCGCCGCCGGCGCCGGTGAGCGCGGTGATCTCATCACCGAGCCCGCTTTGCAGTCCGACATCCGTATCGAACTCGGCCAGGTAGGCATCGGTCGATATCACCTGTCCGGGCGACTCGGCCTCCCCTGCCTCATCCTCCGTACCGAGCGACCGAAGGATCTGGTCGAGATCGGCCTCGGGTTCGGGCTCTTCCCGGACCGGCTCCGCCACCGGTTCGACTTCGGGGACTTCGAACTCCGTAAGCACATCAGGCTCGGGCTCTGCAGGAGCTTCCTCCCCCGGGAGCTCACCGAGGCCAAGAGCACGCAAGTCTGCCTCGAAGTCCCCGGACACACCCGCTGCGGCCTCCTCCGGCGCCACGGCGGCCGACTCATCGACCGGAAGCTCCTCGCTCACGGGCGGTGCCGGGATATCAGCCATGTCGGCCATGCTCAGTGCACCGAATGCGTACTCCTCGGGCGTCAGATCCTCGCTCGGTTCCGTCTCTTCGGCCGGTGCTTCGGGTTCGACCGCTTCTGTGGCCGCCGCCTCGGGCACCTCGGCGCTGAGAGACTCGAGGATGGCAGCCGCCTCATCGAACGTGGGCTCGGGTTCGGGTTCCGGTTCCGGTTCGGGTTCGGGCTCCGGTTCCGGTTCGGGCTCGGGTTCGGGCTCGGGTTCGGGCTCCGGTTCGGGCTCGGGCTCGGGCTCCGGTTCGGGCTCGGGTTCCGGCTCCGGTTCGGGCTCGGGCTCGGGTTCGGGTTCGGGCTCCGGTTCGGGCGCCTCCGACTGCGGCGTCAGCACCGCCTCCATCATCTGCTCGAAGACCGCCATGTCATCGGCGGTCGCCGAGCCACCGGCACCGGACAGGAACTCGGGCTCCTCGTGCGGAACCTCGGGCACGTGCTCCTCGGCCGGGGGCGCCTCGGAGGCAGGCTCCGCGACAACGGGAGCGGCAGCCTGGGCCTTCGCCGCTGCCGCTTGCGCCTCCGCTTCAGCTGCCGCGCGGGTCTTCGCCTGCTCGGCCTCGCGCTCGGCCCGCTCCGCTCTGAGGCGCTCGACCTCGTCGGGCGCCGCTACTTCGAGCAGGCCGGCCGAGAAGAGACCGTAGATGATCCGCGCGACCTCGAAGTCGGTCCTGCGGGTCTCCTCGGCCAGCTCGCGCACGTCGCGCGTTCCGTCGACGAGCAGGAGGAGGTTCCACTCGATCGGCTTGAGCGAGATCTCGAACGTGCCCTCTCCGGGCGCGGTCGCCATCTTGAAGACGATGTCGGTGGCCGGCACCTTCTTCTTGATGCGGTTCCATTCCTCGAGGCGCCGGCTGCCCTCCATGATGATGTTCTCGATGGAGACCGCCAGACCGATGTCCTCATGGACGACGTCGGGGAGCAGCTCGAAGTCGAACTCGCCTTCATCCCAACGCATGAGGTCGAAGATCGTGTCCTGGATCTGCTCCTGCACGAACGCCTCGAGCACGCCCTCGGTCACATAGCCCTCGTCGACGAGGATCTGGCCCAGGCGCCGTCCGCCCTCAGGCTCGCGCTCCTGGATCTCGAGCGCCTTGGCAAGCGCGCTCGGGGTGATCTTCTCGGCATGCACCATGCGCTGGCCGAGCGGCTCCCGGCGCCAGTTGGACTGCGCGAAGAACACGTCGCCGTCGCGGAACCAGATGCTGCCCTCGGACTCGCCGTTACGGATGCGCAGAACACCGGTCTTCCGGCTCAACTGAACGAGCTGGAAGACATCGGGGAGGCTGAAGTCCTTCAAGTTACCGCGCAGCGCCATGACCCTGAGCAGTCATCCTTCCATACGCGTCGAGTCGCAACTAAGGTCAGCCGAGGATACGACCGATCCGCTCGGCAGCGACTTTCATGTCGTAGAGCACCAATCCGAGCTTAGCGCCGGAGTCGGCCATCACCGTCAGCACGGCGCGGTCCCCCGCCGAGACGAGCAGCACGTAGCCGCCCTCCCCTTCGATGAAGACCTGGGACAGATGGCCCCTGCCGAGCTCGGCGGCCGCTCGCTCGCCGAGGCCGAGGATGGCGGCTGACATCGCGCCGACTCGGTCCGGCTGCATGCCCTGCGGGAGCGCAGACGCCATGGTGAAGCCGTCGAGGCTCACGAGGGCTGCGGCCTGGATGTCGGGATCCTGCTGCATCAGCTCGTCCAGTGCTTGTGCGAGCTGTTCTTCCCGCGAGGCCTGCCGGGCCTGCGCCTGCGGCCGTGCCGGCGCAGCGGGCTGCGGGGCAGGCGTTGTCGCTGACGCGGGAGCCGGCGCTGGCGGAGACGGCTGGGTAGGCGCCGCGGGAGCAGGCGCCGCCGCGGCCTGAGGGGTCACGGGGATCACGACCGGTGGCTCGAGCAGGTCGTCGTCCTCGAGCGCCTCGTCATCCGCGTCACTGATGAAGTAGTCGCCGATGCCCTTGTCCACCATGCTGGTCACCTCCGTCGGCGCTCGTCACAGGGCCCGCCGGACCGGGAGCGCGACACACCGGCCCCCCGTGGCGAGCGTTCTCAGTTTCTCACGACGACGTATGCGAGACAACAGAGCACGGTCGAAAACCGCACGTTGACACGGGTGTTCTTTCGACGATGGCAGGCAGCTAGACGACGACGCGCATGATCTCCTCGACGGATGTCGTGCCCATCGCCACCTTGGCGAAGCCATCATCGCGCAGCGTCTTCATGCCCTGGGAGACGGCGATGCGGGCGATCTCATCGCCGGAGGCATGGTTCACGCACGCCCGCTCGATCTCCTCGGTGACGGTCATGACCTCATGCACGCCCATCCGACCCTTGTAGCCGATCCCGCTGCAGCGCTTGCAGCCCACGGCGCGGTAGAGGGTCGGCAGGTTGTCGGGGTCGTACGGGAAGCCGATGCGGTCGAGCGCCGCCGGGTCGGGCGTGTAGGCCTCCTTGCACTCCGAACAGAGGCGTCGTGCGAGACGCTGCGCCAGCACGCAGTTGACCGCCGAGGCCGAGAGGAACGGCTCCACGCCCATCTCGGTCAGTCGGGTGAGCGCCGATGGCGCGTCGTTCGTGTGAAGCGTGGAGAGCACGAGGTGACCGGTGAGTGCGGCCTCGATGGCGATCGTAGCGGTCTCCTTGTCGCGGATCTCACCGATCATGACGACGTCGGGGTCCTGACGGAGGATGGAACGAAGCGCCGCAGCGAAGCTGAGACCCGCCTTCTCGTGCACCTGGACCTGGGACAGACCTTCGAGCCGGTACTCGACCGGGTCCTCGACTGTGATGAGGTTGATCTTGGGGTCGGCCGTCTTGTTGATGGCCGCATACAGGGTGGTCGACTTGCCGGACCCTGTCGGTCCGGTCACGAGCAGGCACCCGTACGGCTTGTTGATCGCGTCGAGCAGCCGCCCCATCGCATGCTCAAGGAAACCAAGGTCCTCGAGGGACATCATGATCGCGTCGCGACGCAGCAGACGCATGACCGACATCTCGCCCTGGACCGTGGGCAGGACCGCGACGCGGAAGTCGACGCCCTTTCCATCGAGGACGACGCCGAAACGGCCGTCTTGCGGGATGCGCTTCTCGGCGATATCCATGCCCGATGCGATCTTGATGCGGCTGATGAGCTGTCGGTGGAGCTTCTTGGGGCTGCGCACGACCTCCTGGCATACGCCGTCGATCCTGTACCGCACGCGGAGCTCGTTCTCGAGCGGCTCGACGTAGATGTCACCGGCGCCCTGCCGGATGGCCTCGGTGACGACCAGGTTCATGAGCTTGGCCACCGGCGCTTCCTCGTCCGCGGCGGCGGCGCGGTCTTCGGCTTCCTGCTCGACCGAGGTCTCATCGAGGTCGCTGACCATCTCGTCGACGTTCTGGTTCATCGTGGCGAACTTCTCGATGGAGGCCACGACATCGCTCTCGGCCGCGACGACCGGACGGATCTCGTATCCGGTCACGATGCGCAGGTCGTCGATCGCGAAGATGTTCGCGGGATCGGCCATCGCGACCACGAGCTCGTCGTCCTGGATCTTGATCGGCAGGACGCAGTGTCGCTTCGCCAGATCCGTGGCCAGCATCGTGGCGGCCGTCGGGTCGATCTCGTATCCGCCGAGATCGACGTACGCGAGCCCCATGCTCTCAGCTACCGCCTGGGCGATCTTCTGCTCGGTCGCCACGCCCTGCTCGACGAGCACGCTCGACAGGGTGCGGCCATCGGCCTCGGACAGCGCCGACTGGAGCTGTTCCTCCGAGATGACCCCGGACTGCACGAGCACCTTGCCGAGGCGCTTCCCCGATGCGGCCGTCACCTGTCGCCCTCCCCCTCGGACTCCAATGCCGCTATCGCATCTTCGGCGGCGGCACGCATCACCTCTCGTGGCGCTCGCGTCTGAGCGGCCTCGGACCAGATGTCGATAGCCAGCGCTCCCTGGGCGACGAGCATGCCCAGGCCGCCGACCGCGGTCGCGCCCACCGTGCCGGCCGCATCCAGCAGCGGTGTCGTTCGCGGATGGTAGATCATGTCGCACACGACCTGCCCGGGATGGAGCCACTCCGTTGGCACGGGGCTGGGATCGTCGGCCTTCATGCCGAGCGGCGTCGCGTTCACGACGAGATCGGCGTTGCGCACGGCCTCCTCGGCTTCAGGACCGAGGACGGCGGCGTGCGCCTCCACGCCGCGCAGGTAGCGCTCGAATCGCGAGAGGAGCTCCTCGGCCTTGTCCATGCTGCGGTTGACGACCGTCATCCGCTCGACTTTACCGAGCACGAACCCGACGCACGCGGCCCCCGCCGCTCCCCCCGCGCCGATCACCGCGACGCGCTTGCCCTCGGGCGAGAAGCCGGCCTCCTCCTCCAGCGCCTCGAGCAATCCGCGGCCATCGGTGTTGTAGCCGATCAATTTCCCGTCGACGCAGTGAACCGTGTTGACGGCACCCGCCATCTGGGCGAACATCGCAACCTCGTCGCACAGCTCCAGCATCGCCTGCTTGAACGGCATGGTGACATTGAAGCCCACGAACGGCAGCGACCGGATCGCGTCGACCACGCGCACGAGCCCCGCCTGATCGGCGACGGGCAGCGGCAGGTAGACCCAATTGAGACCCAGGTCTTCGTACGCCGCGTTATGCATCGCCGGTGAGAGCGAGTGTCCCACAGGCCACCCGATGATGCCCGCGGGGCGTGTCCGGCCGTCAATCTTCACAAGCCGTCCTCTCGGCGGTCCTCAACGGTCATACCACGCATTATCCTCGCCTCGACCTTGCGCAGCAAAAGGGTGTGCGGAAGATCGGTGCGCGACAGGGGCTCGACGAGGATGGTCAGTGCACCGACGAGGTTCCCGCCCAGGACGTCGGTGAACAGCTGGTCCCCTACCACGGCGACCTGCCGAGGCTTCAGACCGAGGACTCTCGATGCGCGCAGGAATGCGAACGGCAGCGGCTTGACGGCACGCGCGACGAGCGGGACCCCCAGCTCCGCCGCGACCTCGTGTACCCGCTCATGCCAGTTGTTGGACACGAAGCACACGCCGAAACGCGCGGTCATCTCGGCCAGCCACGCCACGAACGCGTCGGGGACGACGCTCGTGTCCCGCGGCAGCAGCGTGTTGTCCAGGTCGATGATGAGACCCGCTATCCCATCCGAGGCAAGAGCGTGGGGCTCGATGGCGAGGACGCTCGTCAGGTATCGGTCGGGTCGCACGAGAGGTATCCGCATGGGCTTCCTAATGGTCGGGAACGCCGTCGCCGTCATGATCGTGCGCGCCTGATGGAAGCTCATCGCCGATCAAGGCATCCAGGCGCTCGATCTCGACGAGCACCTGACCGGCGCGGTCTTCCTCGCCCGCGGTGAGCAGGATACCGCGGACGATCGAGTAACCATCGTGCTTCTCGAGGTCATTGCGCCAGTACACGTCGTCTTCCAGAGTGGACAGCGCGTTCTCCAGAGCCGCCGCGTCGTCACCCGCGAACAGTTGCAGGATCTGTGCATACGAGACGCGCAGGATGCCCGAGTCCGGCCGGTTCTCGACCCCGTGCCGGGCAAGCGCGAGCGCTTCATCGACACGGTCGTTGGTGGCCAGTATCCATGCTCCGACGTAGTACGGCTGATCGAGCTCAGGGTCGAGCCATGTGACGACCTGTATCGTCGACAGCATGTATCGCTGCTCGGAGAGATGCATGTCCTCGTAGTAGTTGTGCATCACCGGTTCGAGCCGGTTCCACAGCACGGCCGCCGCATACGTTCGCAGGCCGCTGAGATATGCGAGTCCCGCATCGCCGAGCGACTCGACCGCGGCCGAGCCGGCTGATGCAGAGGCGACGGAGCCCAGCATCGCCTGCCCGCCGAGGAGAACCGCAAGCGAGCACGCGACCACGATCAGGGCGATCCGCTGCGAACCCGCGACCCGGGCGCTCACAGGTCTCGCCTCTCGAAGAGGAGACAGCCCGCGCCGAGGAACACGCCGACGAAGCCGATGAAGACGACGAGCATGCTCGCGAGGTGCAGCACGCCCACGCCTGTCCCGTGCGCCACGGGATTGATGATGGCGAACGAGTCGAGCGACGGGTAGAAGCGGCTCGCTGCGACCGCACCCTCTTCGCCGAGAAGCGTTCCACGCGCGTGCCCGATGAAGATCCCCGCCAGGCTCGCGACCACTACTACGACCGGGCCGGCGACGGCCGAGACCGCCACAGCGAGTGCGGTGACCACTCCGCTCTCGAGCCAGATAGCGAAGGCGCCTTGCCAGAGCACCCACATAGGTTCGCTGAACGAGAACGCGGCGATCACCTGCACGATGGCGGTGCATACGCCGATCGCCGCCCCCACGAGCAGGGTGATGCCAAGCCAGGTGCCACAGAGGTAGGCAGATCTGCTGACGCTCTTCACGAGCACGTTGTACGCCGTGCGACGCTCCACCTCACCCGGGACGCGGTTCGCCGCGAGCGCGAGCCCGATCACGAGCGCGGTCACGTAGATGACCGCCAGAGCGAACTCCCTGAAGACGGCGCCCTCCACGCCAAGACCGTAGCTCGGCAGTGACGGGATGAGGGCGGCCATGATCGCGGCGAACAGCAACACGACATAGAGCATCCGCCGTCGCAGACCATCGACGAACACGAACTGCCCGATGAGCACCACCGACCGCATCACGACCGCTCACCGCCGTCTCCGGCGATCAGCCGCGCGAAGTAGTCCTCAAGCGATGAGCGCTTCGGGACCGCAGCTTCCAGGCTCCCGCCGGCGTCGTCGATGGCGTCGACGACGGCCCGCAGCTCGGCGTCGGCGACATCGAACACCCACGTGGACCCCGCCAGGGCGACGTCTCCCGCAAAGCGCTTCACCGCCGGAGGCAGCCCGGCTGCGAAGCCACGCACACGAACCGACGTCCGACCGGCGACATTGAGGAGCGCGTCGATCCGCCCTTCGGCTGCGACGAGCCCGCCGCAGAGGATGGTCACGCGGTCGCACACGGACTCGACCTCAGACAGCTGGTGCGAGGACAGCATCACCGTGACGCCCTGCGAACGCAGGTCCAGCATGAGATTGCGGACATCGCGCTGTCCGATGGGGTCGAGCCCTGACGCCGGCTCATCGAGAACGACGACGTCGGGCGACGCGATGAGGGTCTGTGCGATGCCGAGCCGTTGGAGCATCCCGCGTGAGAACGTCGAGAGCTCCTGGCGGCCGCATCCTTCGAGGCCGACCATGCCCAGGAGTCCGGAGATGCGGTCACGGACGCTTCTGCGGTCGAGCCCGAGCAAACGCCCGTAGAGCGTGAGCGTCTGTGTCGCCGTGAGATGCGGAGCGAAGTACGGCTGCTCAGGCATGAACCCGACCCTACGTCGCCCGGACGGCCGACGCGGATCCTCGCCAAGGACGCGGAACACCCCGGCGGTCGGGCGGACGAGGCCGAGAAGCATCTTGAGCGTGGTGGTCTTCCCTGCCCCATTGGGTCCGAGCAGCCCGTGAACCGTGCCCCGCTCCACCGAGATCGAGACGTCTGCGACCGCGGTCTTCGCGGCCAAGAAGGGTCCTTTGGGGTAGACCTTGCGGGCCCCTTCCACCTCGATGGCGCGGATGCCATCACCGTTCTGCATGTCAGGGGACGACGTCACGCGACCGCTCCTTGGCCTCCAGGAACTCCTGGTACGTCTCCGTGAACGTGTGCGAACCATCCTCGCTGGTAAGCACGTAGTACAGGTACTCGGTATCCGCCGGGTTCGCTGCCGCTTCGAGCGACGCGAGCCCAGGGCTCGCGATGGGTCCTGGAGGAAGACCGGGGTACTTGTAGGTGTTATACGGGCTGTCGATCTCAAGATCTCGGTTGAGAAGGCGGGGCTTGCGCTCCTTGATCACGTACTCGATGGTCGCGTCGATCTCAAGCAGCATGCCGCGGTCGAGGCGGTTGTATATGACCGACGCCACCAGCGGCCGCTCATCGGCCACGCGCGCCTCGCGCTCTACCATCGACGCCAGCGTGACGACCTCGTGCAGCGTCAGGCCCGCCTCGGTGGCCCGGCTGAGGTCGACCGTCGCGATCTCTGTGTCGAACTGGTCCAGCATGATCTCGATGACGTCGGTCGCCGTCGAGCCCTCGACGATCCGGTACGTCTTGGGGAACAGGTACCCCTCAAGCGTTCCCGTCTCGATTTCGGCGACGTACGGATGCTCCACCGCGAACGCCGCGATACCGTCGGTGGCCAGGGCGAGGAACTCCTCGGCGGGGATGCCGGTCACCTCGGCCACACGCTCCGCGATCTGCTCGACCGTGAACCCCTCGGGTATGGTGAGGGTCACGTACTCGATAGGCGGCCCGGCAAGCAGACGATCGACCACCGCGTCGTACTCCATGCCCGTCGAGAGGTCGTAGATGCCCGGGCGCAATTTGCCGTCGATCCCGTCGAGCCGAGCTCGAAGCCTGAACATCGCGGCGTTGTCGATCACACCCGCCTCGGCGAGTATCTCGGCGATCCGCTGCGTGCCCGCGCCCTCCGGGATGTCGAGCTGGACCGGACGCCCAGCCTCGACATCGGTCTCCGGCTTGATGAGGAGCTGCCACGCGCCATAGACGGGGATCCCGACCGCGAGCACCAACGCCACGAGGACCACCACGGCGATGAGCGTCTTGTGCCTGGATCGGGAGTCCGTCTTCACGCGCCGCGCGCGCGACGTCCGGACGTCACCGTGGCGAGAGCCAGTTCGTCGACGGGGACCGCCGACGGAGGCACCCTGACGAGACCGCAGGTCGGGTCCGGTCGTCTGGCGCCGACCGGCTCGCCGGCGCGGCCGAGCGCTCCGCCGCGGCCGTGGTTCGGGCGTGTCAGGCATCGCGGTCCTCCTTTGGGGCAGCCGTCGCGCGACGATCCAGGAATGTCTGCAGGAACACAGCCGCCGCGAGTCGGTCCACATCACCGCGGCTCTTGCGGGCGCTCACTCCTCCCTCAGCCAGCGCGCGGCGCGCGGTGGCCGAGGACAGGCGCTCATCCCACCATTCGATCGGAAGACCCAGCGCCGCACCGATGCGCTCTGCAGCAGCACGCACGCGAACGGCCTGGGGACCCTCCTCACCCGCCAGCGTGACGGGAAGGCCGATGACGACGACCTGCACGTCACGCTCCTCGGCCAGCTCCCGCAGCGCGGAGGGGTCGCGCTCGACCTCCTCGGCATCGAGGGCGGTCACCGGCGTCGCGACGATACCCGCCGGGTCGGAGACCGCGACGCCGATCCGCTTCTCGCCGATGTCAAGCGCCAGGAACCGCATGCTCGCTCACCCGGCGCCGAGCAGACGGCGTGCCTCGTCCAACGCGGCATCGATGCCGGATGCATCGGCGCCGCCCGCCTGCGCCATCCCAGGCTTGCCGCCGCCGCCGCCCTTGACGCGCGGAGCGATCGCCTTGATGACCGCGCCGGCGTCGAAGCCGGCGGCCACGGCGTCGTCGGCGCCCGCTGCGAGGAGCAGCGCCTTGCCGCTCTCGGGGTCGGTCGTCGCGAGGACGACGGCGCCGCCGCCGAGCCGCGCGCGCAAGACGTCCGACGCATGCCGCAGCGCGCTGCCGTCGCCGTCCGGGACGCGGGCCACGAGCAGCGGGTAGCCGACGTCGACCGCACCTTCCAGCAGCGACTCGATCGCGGATGCGTCTGCGACAGCGCTCTTGGTGCGCGCGGACGTCGACTCGAGCTCCTTGACGCGTTTGACGAGCGCCGCGGCGCGCTCGGACACGTCGAACCGCGGCACCCGCAGCGTGTCCGCCGCCTCGGCCAGCTCCCGTTCGACACGCTCGACGAGCTCGAGCGCATCGAACGATGTCACGACCTCGATCCTTCGCATATTCGCGCCGACGCTGCCTTCCGAGACGATCCGCAACAGGTTGATCTCGCTCGTGCGCGCGACGTGCGTGCCGCCGCACAGCTCCTTGCTGAAGTTGCCTACTTCCAGGACGCGCACGACGTCGCCATATTTCTCTCCGAACAGCGCCGTCACGCCCATCTCGCGCGCGGTCGCCAGCGAGGTCTCATAGTTGCGGACCGGGTGGTTCTCCATGATCTTGGCGTTCGCCAGGCGCTCGATCCGTTCGAGCTCCTCGGCGCTCACCGCCTCGAAGTGCGTGAAATCGAAGCGCAGCCGGTCGGGGGCGACGAGCGAGCCGGCCTGCCGGACGTGCTCGCCGAGGATGAGCCGCAACGCCCAGTGCAGGATGTGGGTCGCCGTGTGGTTGCGGCGGATGCGCTCGCGACGCATGACGTCGATGGCCGCGTGCACGCGGTCGCCGACCGAGAGCGTCCCGGATTCGAGCGCGCCATGGTGCGCGGTCACGCCGGGCGCGGGCAGCTTGGCGTCGTCGACGCTGAAGCGCACGCCGTCAGCCTCCAGCGTGCCGGTATCGCCCACCTGGCCGCCCTGCTCCGCGTAGAAGGGCGTCGTATCACAGACGACCTCAGCCGTTGTGCCGGGCGCGAGCGATGAGACCCGCTCGCCATCCACCACGATCGCGACGACGGTCGCCTCGGCCTCATCGGCCTCGTACCCGACGAACTCGGTGGGCGCGATGTCCGCGAACGCCGAGGCGTACGCCGACCACGACTCATCCTTGACGGCGGCGCGCCCGCGCTCGCGCTGCGCCTCCATCTCGGCCTCGAACGCGTCCACGTCGACGGTCATGCCCGCCTCCGCGGCGATCTCGGTCGTGAGCTCGAGCGGGAACCCGTACGTGTCGTGCAGGGTGAACGCCTCGTGGCCGTCCAGTTCGGCCTCCCCCGCTGCCCGCAGCCGCGCGATGGCATCCTCGAGGAAGGCGATGCCCTGTTTCAGCGTCTGACCGAACCGCTGCTCCTCGCTCGAGACGATCCCGCGGACGAGCTCGGCATGCTCGACGACTTCAGGGTATGCATCGCCCATCTCGGCGATCACCGCATCGGTGAGGCGCACCATGAAGGGATCATCCACGCCGAGCAGTCGGCCGTGGCGGATCGCGCGCCGCAGCAAGCGTCGCAGAACGTAGCCACGACCCTCGTTGGACGGCAGGATGCCGTCGGCGATCATGAAGACGACCGCGCGCGCATGGTCCGCCAGGATGCGCAGAGACGTGTCCGTCTTCTCGACACCCCCGAACGCGACTCCGGTGATGTCCTCGGCCACGCGCATGATGGACCGCAGGATGTCGGTCTCGAAGTTGGAGGGTACGCCCTGCATGATGGCGGCCATCCGCTCCAGGCCCATGCCGGTGTCGATGTTCTGCTTCGGGAGCGGCTCGAGCGTACCGTCCTCCTTGCGGTCGAACTGCATGAAGACGAGGTTCCAGTACTCGAGGAAGCGGTCGCAGTCGCAGCCGGGACGGCAGTCGCTCGAGCCGCAGCCAACCTCGGGACCCTGGTCGTAGTAGAGCTCCGAGCACGGCCCGCACGGGCCGGTCGGCCCCGCGGACCAGAAGTTGTCCTTGGCTCCCATGCGGTAGATGCGCTCGGCTGGGACGCCGACCTCGTCACGCCAGATGCGTTCGGCCTCGTCGTCGTCCTCGTAGATGCTGTAGTGGATGCGGTCGGGGTCGAGGCCGAGCACCTCGGTGGAGAACTCGTAGGCCCACGCGCACGCCTCCGACTTGAAGTAGTCGCCGAAGCTGAAGTTGCCGAGCATCTCGAAGAAGCTGTGGTGGCGACCGGTCGTCCCGATGATGTCGATATCGGTCGTGCGCACGCACTTCTGGCACGTCGTCGCGCGCGAGGTGCCGATATCGCGAACGCCGAGGAAGACGGGCTTGAACTGCACCATTCCCGCCGTGGTCAGGAGCAGGCTCGGGTCGTCCGGGACGAGCGAGCTCGAGGGCAGTCGCTTGCAGCCCTTCGACTCGAAGTACGACAGGAAGGCTTCGCGTATCTCGGCAGAGTTCACTCGGTCTCCTTCTCGGTCTTCTCAGCAGGCTCGTCTTCTGCCGGCGGCGCGTCCTCGTCGGCGCGGGAGCGGAAGAGCGCCCCTTCCTCGCTCGACAGCGTGGAGTCGGTGTACTTCTCGAAGTAGTAGACGAACAGTCCCTTGACGACCGCAGCGACGGGGATGGCCAAGATCAGACCGATGAAACCGAAGAGGGTCGCTCCGGCGAGCAGCGAGAATATCACGAGCACAGGATGCAGGTCGACCTGCTCGGACATCACGCGGGGCGTGATCAGCATGTCGGTGACCTGCTGCGCTCCGACGTTCACAGCCACGGCGCCAAGCGCGAGCCACGGGCTCACGAACGCGGCGACGATCGCCGCGATCACGTAGGAGATGAACGGGCCTACGTACGGCACGACATTGAGGATGCCGGCGATGAGACCCAGCACGAGCGCGTACGGGACCCCCAGGATCCCGAGGCCGATCGCGACGATGGCAGCGGTGGATGTCGAGATGATCAGCTGCCCGCGCAGATAGCCCGAGAGCACGCGGTCGACCCGGGTGGCGACGTCGAGCGCCTCCTCTCGACGACCCGGACCGGCGAGCAGGGTCACCTCTCGCTTCATGACCGGCAGATCCTTCAGGAGCCAGAAGCCGACGACCGCCGCCAACAGCAGGTTGAGCAGGAACGTGACCGCCTGACCTCCGACGTTGAACGCCTGCCGGGCCAGGGCGCTCGACCATTCGGCGAACTGGGTGGTCACGCTGTCACGGACGTTGAGCAGCGCCTCCTCGACCCAATCGGGCACCACAAGCGTCTGGTACTGGTGCTGGAGGTCGAGGACGAACGTGTTCACCTCGTCGTAGTACCGGGGGAAGTCACGCGCGAACTCGCGCACCTGGTCGACGATCGGCGGGATGATGAAGACGCTCGCCGCGCCAAGCGCGATAAGTCCGCCCAGGTAGCAGAGCCCGACCGCGAGCCCACGCTTCATCCCGCGACGTTCGAGGAATGCCACCGGCCCACGGAACAGATAGACGATGATAAGCGCCAGCAGGAACGGGACGAGCGCCGGAGCGATCCTGCCGAGCGCCCAGAGTGCTCCCGCGACGAGCAGCACGAGGCCTACGAGCGCCCACGACACGACGAGCAACCGTGTCCACCGGTCCTTGGAGTTCAGCTGCACGCGCACCGCTTACGCCTCCTCGGTCACGAGGTTCTCGCGCAGGACTCTGAGCGTCTTGCGTAGCAGCCTGGAGACCTGCATCTGCGAGATACCGAGTTGATTCGCTATCTCGGTCTGCGTAAGACCCTCGAAGAACCGCAGATACAGCACCCGCTGCTCCTGCGGCGTCAGCGTCTTGAGCACCTCCGACAGCGCCGTTCGATCATCGACGACCGACATGAGATGGTCGTCCTTGCCGATGTACTCAAGGATGCTGAACGAGTCGCCGCCGTCAGAGCGGTCGTTCTCGAGCGAGACGAAGTTGTACGCCTCCGACGTCTCGAGCGCCTCGAGCACGTCTTCGGACGTCACGCCCAGGTACTCCGCTATCTCGATGATGGTGGGAGAGCGCTGCAACTGCTGCGTGAGCTGGTCGATCGCCTGGTTGACCTTGAATGACAGCTCTTGCAGCCGCCGGGGAACCTTGATGGCCCAACCCTTGTCCCGGAAGTACCGCTTGAGCTCGCCGACGATGGTGGGAGTCGCGTACGTGGTGAACTCGACCTGGCGGCCGGTGTCGAACCGGTCGATCGCCTTGATGAGACCGATGGTCCCGACCTGGACGAGATCGTCGATCGGCTCGCCCCGGTTCCTGAACCTGCTCGCCAGATACTTCACGAGATTGAGGTACATGGTGATGAGCTCGTCGCGCGACTCCTCGTCCTGGTGCTCACGGTAGTGCTCGAAGAGCTCTCGCGTACGCTGCTTGTCCCAGACGAGTCGTCGGTTCGATTGGCTCTTGGAGGCCTTAGGCACGGTCGGATGCTCCCGGGTCCGTCATGCGCTTCACGAGCCGCAGCTCGATCCCCGCATCCACGCTCTCCATCACGAACTCATCGCAGACCGACTGGAGGATGAAAGTCGCGTACTGCTCGGCGGAGCGGTCGCTCTCCTGCTCGGCATCCCGTGGGATCGGCCCGACGACGAGCGTCACGCCCTGAGGCTCCAATTCGACCCGCAGCGTCACTTCCCCCTCGCGAAGGCGGTTGCACGCATATACGAACGCTTCCTCCGCGGCCATACGGACATCGTCCACCTCGTCGTAGTTCATTCCGAGGCGGCTCGCCAGCTCGGCGACCGTCATGCGCACCGTCTTGGCGAACTCGCCCTTGGCGGGAACGCTCAGGGTCACTCGGTCAGATCGCATTTCTCCTCCGGTCCTACGAGGTTCGGGTATCACTTCCGGCGCGAGCGCAATCCGCCGATGAGCCGGGCGCCCACCTCGGCGGCTTTGTTCACGGGCGAGCGGATGAAGCCGGTCGCGGCGCTCACGGTCTCTGAGACCTCTTCCACCTGCGAGACGATGCTGTCCACCCGCAGCAGTTCGGCGTTCACGGCATCGAGGGTGACGTCCGCCTTATCGATGAGGGGCACGAGACGCTCCCGCAGCTCCGCAACGAGCGCACGGGTGTCGCGGAGCGTGCGGACGAGCGCGACGGCAGCCACGATGCCCGCGCCCGTCAGCACGACAAGGAGCACGAGAAGAACGGTGTCAAGCGTGCTGCCGGCGTCCACGAGACTCCCTCGAACCGGGTCCAGAGCTACCGCCCAAGTGTAGCAAAGGGCACGCCCGTCAGGCACCGCGCGGCTAGGGCTTGTGGCCGTCCGGCAACCGGCCCTCCGGATCCCAGAACGCGCCGGACTCCAGACCCTCTGGGAGGTAGCGCTGATCGACGCGCCCGCCGGGGTAGTCATGGGGGTAGCGATACGGCGGGTACTCGTCGGCGCCGGGGCGATGCCGATCGCGAAGGTGGTCGGGAACGGAGCGTGCGGCGCCCCGCTCGACCTCGGCCAGCGCAGTGTCGATCGCGCGGATCACCGCGTTGGACTTGGGAGCGAGCGCCAGGTAGATGGCCGCATGCGCGAGCGTGATCCGACACTCCGGCCAGCCCACCGACTCGGCAGCCTTGAACGCGGCATGGGCGACGAGCAGCCCGTCGGGATCGGCCATGCCGACGTCCTCAGACGCGAAGATGAGCATGCGCCGCGCGATGAACTTCGGGTCCTCGCCGCCGTACGCCATCCGCGCGAGCCAGTAGACAGCCGCATCGGGATCGCTGCCGCGCATGGATTTGATGAACGCCGAGACGACATCGTAGTGCACGTCGCCCACCCGGTCGTACGTCAACGATCGCGTGCGCGTCACGTCGTCGACGACCGACCCGCTCACGTGCGCGACGCCGTCCGCGTCACGCTCGGCGATCGAGGCAGCGAGCTCGAGGGTCGTGAGCGCGGCGCGCGCGTCTCCGCCCGAGGTCACCACGATGCGCTCCTCGGCCTCGGGCGACAGCGTCGCCGGAAGCCGCAGCCCCCGCTCCCGATCGGTCAGCGCAACCCCGAGGATGCCGCGGATGTCCTCGTCGTCAAGCGGCTTCAGCTCGACGACTCGCGAGCGCGAGATGAGCGGGGCGTTCACTTCGAAGAAAGGGTTCTCAGTGGTGGCGCCCACGAGCACGATCAGCCGGTCTTCGACAGCGTGGAGCAGCGCGTCTTGCTGAGAGCGATTGAAGCGGTGGATCTCGTCGATGAACACGATCGTGCGTCGACCCTCGAGCTTCAGCCGGTCGCGGGCGGCGCCGATCGCCGCACGGACGTCCTTGACCCCCGAGTCGACCGCGGAGAGTTCAGCGAAGTGCGCCCTCGTCATGCCCGCGATGATGCGCGCGAGGCTGGTCTTGCCGGACCCTGCCGGACCATAGAGGATCAGCGACGTGAGCGCATCCGCCTCGATCGCTGCGCGCAGCACCGTCCCCGGACCGATGACATGCGTCTGACCCACGAACTCGTCGAGGGTGCGGGGGCGCATGCGGACAGCGAGCGGCGCGTTCTGTTCGAGCGCACGCTCAGCCGACTCCGAGAACAGATCGTCCATCGTCACTGCGTCGCGCGCAGGACCTCGCGCTCCAAGATGCCCGACTCGACGTATCCCTTGGCGCGGTACGTGATGAACCCGCCGCTGTCTACCATGATCACGTAGGGCGTCGCCGTGACACCGAGGTCCTGGGCGACCAGCGCGGCCTGCTTGGCCGAGTCGGCGGGCGCCTGTCCTTCGGTGATCACGACGTCGAACGTGACCAGGTCGATCAACCCGCGGTACTCGCCGAGCACCGCGTCGATCTCGTTCCGGACCGCGCTGGACTCATTCTGGGTCTGATCGTAGAAGTAGATGAGCATCGGGCGACCGGCTTCGAGCTTGGTCTGGATAGCCGAGGGCGTCTCGGTGCTCTCGATCGCCGGGAACGGCGCCGGGTAGCCGGGCTCTTCGGGTGAGCGGTCTGTGAGCTCCCCCTGCCCGGTCGGCGCGCTGGCCGCGGGTGCCGGGGCGGCCGTCTCGTCCTCTGCCGGCGCCTCCTCAGTCCCCCCGCCGCATCCGGCGAGGGCGAACGCGAGACCGACTACGATCAGTGCTGCGACGAATCTACGCATATCAGTCCTCCACTCGCGTGGCGACACCAAAACCCCGCCCCGCGTGGCCGGCAGGGTGAACCTGCGCTCGGCAGGTGGGTGTCCGCACCGCGACTTCCTGCTTCCCCGTGAAGGGATACCATTCCGCCGCGAGATGTAGGACTCCCGTACAAGAGGTGTTGGTTCTACCGCTTGTGCCGAGCCACGCAAGGCGAAGCACCATCATCGTAGCACTCCGGCGTCACGCGGCGCCATAGACGCGCGTAGCGCTAGTCGAGCTTGAGATGCACCTCACGCAGCTGACGCGCCGACACCTCGCCGGGCGCACCCGTGAGAGGGCACGCGCCCGACGACGTCTTGGGGAACGCGATGACGTCGCGGATCGAGGGCTTCTCGGCCAGCACCATCACGAGGCGGTCGAACCCGAGCGCGATGCCGCCGTGGGGAGGCGCACCGTACGCGAGAGCGTCGAGCAGGAAGCCGAACTGCTCGGCAGCCTCGGCCTTCTCGATGCCGAGCACGCCGAGTATCCGCTCCTGGATCGCGGGATCGTGCACGCGCAGCGTGCCGCCGCCGATCTCCAGGCCGTCGATGATGAGGTCGTAGGAGTACGAGGTCACCGCGCCGGGATCGGACTCGAGCACGTCGAGGTGCTCGTCGAACGGGCGCGTGAACGGGTGGTGGCTGGCGTCCCAACGCTGCTCCTCGTCGTCGTACAGGAACATCGGGAAGTCCACGACCCAGAGCGCTTCGTGCCCGGCGCGCTCGATGCCGAGCTCCGCGGCCATGTGGAGCCGGAGCACCCCGAGCACCTCGTTGGCCACGTCGTGCGCGTCGGCGATCATGAGCACGAGGTCGCCGGGCTCGACGTCCAGCGCGGCCCGCAGCGCCGCCATCTCCACTTCCGAGAAGAACTTGGCCACGGGGCTGCGCACCTCGCCGTCCGAGGTGAACGCCACCCACGCGAGGCCCTTCGCGCCGGCGTCGACGGCGACCTGGTTGAGCGCGTCGATCCGACCGCGGCTCCAGTCGCCGGCACCCTTGGCGTTGATGCCCTTGACGCGTCCACCGGATGCCAGCACGCCGGCGAACACCTTGAAGGAGGAATCGGCGAACACGGAGCCGAGACATGCGAGCTCCATCCCGAACCGCGTGTCCGGACGGTCGCTGCCGAACCGGTCCATCGCCTCGGCGTACGCTATCCGCGGAAGCGGCACCGGCAGGTCGACGCCGGCTTCCTTGACGACCTCGCGCATGACGTCCTCGGTCAGGTGGATGACGTCCTCGGCGGTGCAGAACGACATCTCGAGGTCGATCTGCGTGAACTCCGGCTGCCGGTCCGCCCTGAGGTCCTCGTCGCGGAAGCACCGCGCGATCTGGTAGTAGCGCTCCAGACCGCCGATCATGAGCAGTTGCTTGAAGAGCTGCGGCGACTGCGGCAGCGCATAGAACTCGCCCGCGTTCAATCTGCTCGGGACGATGAAGTCCCGCGCGCCCTCCGGTGTCGAGCGGCCGAGGATCGGCGTCTCGACCTCCACGAAGCCGCGGTGCTCGAGCTCCTTGCGGAAGCGCTGCGCGAGCCGGTCGCGAAGGATGAGCGCCTCGAGCACTTCGGGGCGGCGCAGGTCGATGTAGCGGTACCGCAGTCGCGTGATCTCGTCGGTCTCGATGCCGGCGTCGACCTCGAACGGAGGCGTCTCGGCGGTGTTGAGCACCGTCGCGCTCGAGACGGCGACCTCCACCTCGCCGGTCGCGAGATTGGGGTTCACCGTGCCCTCCGGTCGCGCGCGGACGACGCCTTCGACCTTCACGACCCACTCGGGGCGCACCTGCTCGGCGAGCACGAAGGCCTCACCGGCGGCCTCGGGATCGAACACGCACTGCACGAGACCGCTCCGGTCGCGCAGGTCGATGAAGACGAGTCCCCCGTGGTCGCGGCGGCGGTGCACCCATCCGGCCAACGTCACGGTCTGGCCGACGAGCGTCGCATCCGGCGCGCCGCAGGTATGCGAGCGGATCGAGTAGCGTTCATCGAACATCGGGTGGAGCCCTCCTCAGCGGTGGTCGCGACGCAGTAGCGCGTCGACGCGCGGGATCAGGTCATCGAGCGCGACGCGCGCTTCCTCGCGGGTGCGCATGTCACGGACGGTCACCTCACCGGCGGCCGCCTCTTCGGGGCCGACGATGACGGTCAGCAGCGCCGAGAGGCGATCGGCCTGCTTGAACTGCGACTTCAGGCTGCGGGCCTGGTGGTCCATCTCGGCAGCGATGCCGGCGTCCCGCAGGGCCTGGCATGCCGAGAAGACCGTCGTCGCGACGCTGTCATCGACGCGCGCGACGTACACCTCGGCGCGCGGCAGTTCCGGCACGGTCACGCCGGCCGCCTGCATCGCGAGCATCGTGCGCTCGAACCCGAGCGCGAAGCCGAGTCCCGGCGTCGAGGGGCCACCGTACTCCTCCATCAGGCGGTCGTAGCGTCCTCCCCCACCGATGGCGTTCTGGGCGCCGAGCCCCTCGGCCTGGATCTCGAACACGGTCCGCGTGTAGTAGTCGAGCCCGCGCACGAGCGACGGATCCTCCTCGTACACGATGCCGAGCTCGTCGAGCCCGTGCTTCACCGACCCGTAGTGGGTCCCGCACTCCTCGCACAGCCGGTCACGCAGCAGCGGCGCCTCGGCCATGACGGTCCGGCACGTCGGGTTCTTGCAGTCGAATGCGCGCAACGGGTTGGTGTCCGCGCGCCGGTTGCACTCGTCGCACAGGTCCGCCGCGTGCGCCGAGATGAACGCGGCCAACTCCTCGCGGTACGCCGGCCGGCAGTGCTCGTCCCCCATCGAGTTCACGAGGAGCCGCGTGTTGGCCGACGGTATGCCCGCCGCCTCGAAGAAGCGGACGAGCAGCGCGATGACCTCAGCGTCGATGCTCGGCTCGGCCATGCCGAGCGCCTCCACGCCGATCTGCCAGAACTGGCGCATCCGGCCCTTCTGCGGTCGCTCATAGCGGAACATGGGGCCGGCGTAGTACAGCTTGGCCGCCGCGCCCTTGGGCACGAGATTGTGCTCGAGTGCGGCGCGGACGACGCTCGCCGTCCCTTCCGGCCGGAGCGTGAGGCTGCGGTCGGCGCGGTCGAGGAACGTGTACATCTCCTTGGAGACGATGTCGGTCGCCTCGCCGATACCGCGGGTGAAGACCTCGGTGTGCTCGAAGATCGGGGTGTAGATGGGCTCGTAGCCGTAGCGCGCGAACAGCTCCTGAGCCACGCGCAGCAGATGCTCCCAGACGCGCGCGACGTCCGGCAGCATGTCCACGGTGCCTTTGGGGGCTCGGACTTCCACGGATGCCCTTCCTCGGGGGCGGCAGGTGCGGCTCCCCAGTCTAATGGAACACCACGGGGATAGCCACGACAACCGGCCCTACGCGCGCGGGAAGAAGGGGTTCAGGCGCCGTTCCCGTGCGATGGTCGTGTCGGGGCCGTGTCCCGGATGCACGACCGTCTCATCGGGCAGCGGCGTGAGACGCTCGCCGATGGAGCGTCGCAGGGTTCGCGCGTCGCCGCCCGGGAAGTCGGTGCGCCCCACGCTGCCGGCGAACAGGGTGTCTCCCGAGAAGAGATGGCCCCCTCCGAACAGGCAGATGCCTCCCGGCGTATGGCCGGGCGTATGGATGACCTCGAGCGCGAGCGTCCCGGCGCGGACGACGACGCCGTCCTCGAGCGTGCGATCGGGCGCCGCGGTGCGGTGGTCGAACCCGAAGAGCATGCCGCCGGTCGCCTCGGCGGAGGTGACGGCGCCCGCGTCGTCCGCGTGCACAAGGAGCGGCGCTCCGGTCAGCTCCCGGATCTCGTCCGCGGCGCCGAGGTGGTCGAAGTGACCGTGCGTGAGCACGACGGACGCCACGTCGCGCCCGGCTATGCGCGCCCGGATCGTCTCGGCATCCCCGGCGGGATCGATGACGACGAGCGGCCCGCCCTCGTCGTCGCCGACGAGCCAGCAGTTCGTGTCCAGTGGCCCGCAGACGATACGCTCGACGATCACGGGCGTTCCTTCCGCTTCCCCGCCTCGGGGAGCGTGCGCCGAGCCTCGAAGACGCCGTCGACGCCGCGAACCGCCGCGAGCACCCGCTGCAGCTGGTCCATGTTGCCGAGCTCGAAGAGGAAGCGCATGGTGGCGATCCCCTGGCGGTCCGTGCTCATCGACGCAGACAGCACGTTCACGCCCGAGTCCCCGAGCACCGCCGAGACGTCTTGCAGCAGACGCGTCCGGTCGAGCGCCTCGATGACGATCTCGACCTGGTACGTGGTGCTCTGGTCCGACTCCCAGCCGACATCGATGATCCGTTCCGGCTGCGCGAGCAGGTCGCGCGCGTTGGGACAGTCCCTGCGGTGCACCGAGACGCCTCTGCCGCGGGTCACGAAGCCGACGATCTCGTCTCCGGGGACCGGGTTGCAGCAGCGCGCCAGACGGACGAGGACGTCGTCGATGCCTTTGACGCGCACGCCGGTCGCCGTGCGACGCTTGGGCGGACGGGGCGCGACGATCTCGATCTCGGACGGCGTCTCCTCCCGGGGCGGCGCCGGAGCCTCCTTCGAGAGATGCTTGATGAGCTTGGTGACGACCTGCTTGGGGCTTGCCTTCCCGGCGCCGATCGCGGCGAGCAGGTCGTCTCCGGCCTGGTAGTTCATCTCGGCAGCAACGGCCTCGAGCGCCTTGGGCATTCCCTGCGAGCCGATGCCCAGGCCCTGCTTGCGGAGGATCTTCAGCAGCTCGTCCTTGCCACGCTGGGCGTCGTCCTCCCGCGTGACCTTCGAGAAATGGCTGCGGATCTTGCTGCGCGCCGAGGAGGTCTTGACGATGCTCAGCCAGTCCCTGCTCGGCCACGAGTTCTTGTTGGTGAGGATCTCCACGCGGTCGCCCATCTGCAGCTCGTAGCCGAGCGAGACGATCGACCCGTTGACCTTGGCGCCGACGCAGTGGTGCCCGACCTCGGTGTGGATCGCGTATGCGAAGTCGATGGGCGTCGAGCCCCGGCGGAGCGAGACCACGTCGCCCTTGGGCGTGAAGACGAACACCTCGTCTTCGAAGAGGTCGATCTTGAGGGCCTCCATGAACTCGCGGGGGTCTTTGAGCTCGGTCTGCCACTCGAGCATCTGGCGCAGCCACGCGAGCCGCTCGTCGAACGACTCGTCGGCCCGGCTGCCCTCCTTGTAACGCCAGTGGGCGGCGATGCCGTATTCGGCGGTGCGGTGCATCTCCTCGGTACGGATCTGGATCTCCAGAGGTCGTCCCGCAGGCCCGATGACCGTGGTGTGCAGCGACTGGTACATGTTGAACTTGGGCATCGCCACGTAGTCCTTGAAGCGACCGGGCACCGGCTTCCAGATGGAGTGCACCGTGCCGAGCGCGCCGTAGCAGTCCTTCACCGAGGAGACGATCACCCTGAGCGCGATGAGGTCGTAGATCTCCGAGAAGTCCTTCCCGCGCTGCGTCATCTTCTGGTAGATGCTGTACAGATGCTTGGGACGCCCCGAGATCTCGCTCGAGATGCCGATCGCCTCGAGCTCAGTCGAGAGTTGCTCGATGACCTGGCCGAGATACGACTCGCGCGCCGCACGGCTCTCGGCGACCATCTTCTGCACCTGATGGAACCGGCGCGGCTCGAGGTAGTAGAACGCGAGGTCCTCGAGCTCCCACTTCATGCTCGAGATGCCGAGGCGGTGCGCGAGCGGTGCGTAGATCTCCATCGTCTCGATGGCCTTCTCCCGGCGTTTCTCGGCAGGCAGCGCCGAGAGCGTGCGCATGTTGTGGAGCCGGTCCGCGAGCTTGATGAGGATCACGCGGATGTCCTTGGCCATGGCGATGAGCATCTTGCGCAGGTTCTGCGACTGGGCCTCGGCCACCGAGGAGAACTTGATGCGGCCGAGCTTGGTGACCCCGTCGACGAGCTGCGCGACCTCGACGCCGAAGCGCTCGCGGAGTTCCTTGAGCGTGACGCCGCTGTCCTCGACCACGTCGTGCAGGAGCGCGGCCTGGAGGGTCGCGGTGTCCAGATTCAGTCCCGCGAGGATCATGGCGACCTCGACCGGATGGTTCACGTACGGCTCGCCGGAGAGCCGCGTCTGGCCCGCGTGCTTCTCCAGCGCGAATCGGTACGCGTCCTCCAGGCCGGAGATGTCGGCGAGGGGATTGTACGTCTTCAGCTGGGCTTCTATGCCTTCGAGCGTCGCGGGCACCCGGTGCCTCCGTCGATCGGCCGTCTCGCACGCGCCGTGCGGGGTTTCATTCTACCCCGCCTGAGCGGGTGTTACGGCAGGATAGGACGATTGAACGCCGCGAGCAACACATCGGCAGTGCTGCCGAGAGCCCACTCCTTGAAGTCGTCGAACTCGGCCAGCTCGTCGCGACCCTCCGCATAGCGCACCGACGAGGTGAGATCGAGCTTGCGGTCGGGAGCCGGGAGGAGGACGAGGCGCCGGTAGACGCCGGTCCCCTCGCCTTCCACGAGACCGAGCTCACGGAAGACGCCGAGCGCCGCCGAGACGCCCTTCTCGGTAAGCTTCACGCCTTTCACACGCGCGCACGCGCGCTCCGCGAGCTCGGCGTTGGTGACCTCGATCGGCTCTCCGTCGCCGCCGATGTCCTTGAGCGCGAGGTAGAGCGCCGCGAGCTCGTCACGCTCGGGTGCCATCGACTCGAGGATCATCCGGTTGATGCGCGCGTCCTTCTTCCCGTAGAGGGCGTGCACCGTAGCGGGAGCGCCGTCGCGACCCCCTCGACCGCACATCTGGTTGAACTCGACGTCGTTGAAGGGCAGGTGGTAGAGGACCACGTGGCGCACGTCCGGGATGTTCACACCCTCGCCGAACGCGCTCGTCGCGACGACGGCCGTGATGGCGCCGTCGCGGAAGGCCTCCTCGACCGCGTGGCGCGCGCTGCGCGTCAGGCCGCCGTTGTAGAACGCGACGTGGTGCGTGAGGCCGGGCACCCGGCTTCGCAACGCCCGGGCAAGACCGACCGTCGTCTCCCTGCTGTTCGCGTAGACGATGACCTTGTCGCCCGTGGCGGCCAGCGAGGCCACGTACGCCTTCTTGTCATCGCACCCGCGCACGTCGCGGACGGTCAGGTTCTCGCGCACGGTCGCGTCGGCGACCACCGCGCGCACCCCGAGCGTCCGAGTGATCGTCTCGGCGACCTCGGGTCCGGCGGTGGCCGTGCATGCGAGCACGAGCGGATCGCCGAGCATCTCGAGCGCGCGGCCGAGCCTCCCGTATGCCGGGCGGTGACCGGCGCGCGCGAGACCGACGTGGTGCGCCTCATCCACGACGACGAACCGCACGCGACTCGCCTGCGCGAAGCGCCCGGCGTGGTGATCGAGGAACTCCGGAGTGGTCAGCACGACGTCGAGCGTGCCGTCGACGAGCGCCGAGAAGGCATCGTCCCTCCCTGCGGGCGTGGTCTCTCCCGTGACGGTGCGGACACCCAGTCCGAGCGCGGCGAACGCCTCGGTCAGGTGGAACGCCTGGTCGGCGACGAGCGCCCGCAGCGGGTAGACGAACACCGACGCGCCTCCGCCGCGGATGGCGGTACGCGCCGCGTGCAGATGGAAGATGAGCGACTTGCCGCGGCCGGTCGCCATGACCGCAAGCGTCGACTCGCCACGCCCGAGATGGGCGAGCGCCTCGGACTGCGCGCCGTGCAACGCGCGATCGCCGATGAAGTGGCGGCGCAACTCCTCGTCGAGCTCGTCGGCCGGAAGGCTCGCGAGCGCCTCGCGTCGTGCCCGGCCAGCCTCGGCACGGTCCGCGTCGTCCTCGATGGCATCGCGTCGCGCGACCAGCACGTTGACGCCAAGGCTCTGGTCGTCAGTGCCGCCGGTCACCTCCGTCACGCTCACATCGTAGTCGACGCCCGCGTCCACGAACGGCGCGAGTGCCGCAGCGAGACGCCGGTTGAAGAAGCCCACCTGGTCGCCGATCGGGTCGAACAACGCGCACGCGTTGGCGTCGTGCACGTTTCCCGGCTGGCGCTCAAGACGGAGCGGCGTACCGGGAGCGAGGCGCGCCACGACCTCCTGGCGACCCTCGAACGTCACGCCCGCGAGCTTGGTGTGGAACGCCTCGGCCTCACCGATCCCCGCGTACTCCCCCCGCGCCAACACCTCGTCCGCGTGCTCGAAGAGATCCGCGACCAGCTCGGCCGCAGGCGCTCCGTCCGCCACGGGCTGTGCGCGGACGTCGAGCGCGCGCATCTGCACGCGCTCGCGGCCCTGCCACGTGTCGATCTCGAGGACGAACGCCACGTCCACCGCGGTGGTCGTTCCGACGAGCGCCTCGGCGTCGCGGCAGCGGAAGTAGATGGACGGCACGGACGCGACCCCGTCGTAGGCTGTGAAGCGGAGGTGGTCCCCGCTCTTGCCCACCCGACGTCGACCGTTCATGAACACGCCGCGTGCGACGAGCACCGGCGCCGGGTTGCCGAAACCGAACGGGGCGAGCGACGCGAGCTCATGGGCGAGCTCTCTGCCGAGCGCGTCGAGCGGTGTCTCGCTGTCCACGACGAGCTCGGGTATGAACGTCTCGGCGGGCACCTTCGCCAGGCGTGCCGACAGGCGCGCGCGAAGCTCATCGACCCGCTCGGCAGGCAAGCCCAGGCCCACTGCCGCCGCGTGGCCGCCGTAGCGGCTGAGCAGCTGCGATTCCTGCTCCAGCAGGGCGTACAGATCGACGCCGGCGACGCTGCGACCCGACCCCTCGGCCATACCGTCTTCCAGGCAGAAGACGAGCGCGGGGACACCGAAGCGCGCAACAAGGCGCGACGCCACGATGCCGCGCACTCCCTCGTGCCAATCCTCTCCCGCGACCACCACGATCCGGTCGCCTGGCCGCCACGCCGCCTCGGCCTGGTCGAGCGCCGCGTCCATGAGATCGCTCTCGGCCGCTTTGCGCAGCTTGTTGTGCTCGTCAAGCGCCCGGGCGAGCTCTGCGGCGCGCGCCGCGTCCTCGGTGATGAGCAGGTCGAGCGCCTGCGCGGGGTCGGCCATGCGTCCCGCGGCGTTCAGGCGCGGCGCGAGGCCGAACGCGACACGCTCGGCGGTGATCTCCGCTATCGGGATGCCGGCCACAGCGGCGAGGGCGGCGACGCCCACCCGGGGTGTCGCCCGCGTGCGCGCGATGCCGTCGGCCACCAGCGCGCGATTCTCGGCCACCAGCGGCACGATGTCCGCGACCGTGCCGAGCATCGCCAGGTCGGTGAGCTCGCGCCAGACCTCCGTCCGCGCAAGGCGCTCCCCGACGGCGCGCACGAGCGCCAGCGCCACTCCGGCGCCCGCGAGCGGCGGGCCGGACGGCGCGAGCTTGGGGTTCGCCACCGGAACGCCCCGCGGCGTCGCATCGCCGGGCTCGTGGTGGTCGGTCACGACAGCGTCGATGCCGCGCTCCCGCAGCCACTCGACCTCGGCTCCCGACGAGATGCCGCAGTCCACGGTGACCACGAGGTCGGGCGCCATGCCGGCAAGACGCTCCAGCGAGGCGGGCGTGAGCCCGTACCCCTCACGGAAGCGATGCGGCACGGTCGCTGCGACGTCGGCGCCGAACGCCCGCAGCCCGAGAAGCGCGACGGCCGCCGCCGAGATGCCGTCCAGGTCGAAATCACCGAAGACCACGATCCGCTCGCCGGAGCGAACGCCTTGTGCCACGCGCTCAGCCGCCTCAGCGAGGCCGGGGATCTCGTCCTCGGGCGGCCACTCAGACTCCACCGATGGCCGCAGGAAGCGTCGCGCTGCCGCAGGGTCGGCGATGCCCCGGGAGACGAGCACGCGCGCCGTCACCGGGGAGACGCCCAGCCCGCGCGAGAGATGCAGCACCGTCTCGTCCTCGGCCGGGACGAGGCGCCACCTGCTGTGTGCGCACGCGCTGTTGCTCATGATCGCATTCTACCGTCCGTCACTGACGCCCGATACGAGTGAAGGCCGACGCCATCGGCGCCGGCCTTCCTCGGCAGTCGTTCGCGCGGATCACGCCGCGCGATTCTCGTACTTCTTCTTAAGCGCCTGGAACTTCGGCTCGCGCTCCTTCCACAGGGCGTAGATCGGGCTCGCGACGCCGATGGAGGAGTACGCACCCGCCATCATGCCGATGAACAGCGCGAACGCGAAGTCCTTGAGCGTCACGCCGCCGAACGCGAGCAGGCACGCCACCGGGATGAGCGAGGTCAGCGAGGTGTTGATCGAACGCGCCAGCACCTGGTTGATGGACTCGTTGGCCATCTGCTGGAACGTCTGCTTGACGAGCCGCTGGCCGTTCTCCCGGATGCGATGGAATACCACCACGGTGTCATAGAGCGAATACCCCAGGATCGTGAGAAGCGCCGCCATGGTGTTCGGCGTGAACTCGAGTCCGAAGAGCGAGTAGATGCCGAGCGTGATGACGATGTCATGCACGAGCGCGACGATCGCGGTGAGCGACATCTTGTACTCGAACCTCAGCGAGACGTAGCCGAGGATAGCGACGAGCGACGCCAGCAGCGCCCACAGCGCGGCGCGCGTGACGTTCTCGCCCCAACCCGGTCCGATGGTGGTGACGTTGACGTCCTGCTCGGGCAGACCGAGCGTGTCGGTCACCTGCTGGAAGTGGTCAGCCGCCAGGTCCGCGTCATCTTCGGTGGTGCGCACCAGGTAGCCGCCGTCCTCGGTCGGCTGGATGACCGCGTTGCCCGCGTCCGCCACTCCTGCGGCATCGAGGGCGTCACGGACCTCGGCGGTGCTGACCTCGTCGGCACCGATGAAGGTCATGACGGTACCGCCCTGGAACTCGATGCCGAAGGTGATGCCGCGGATCGCGAGCGAGCCGATGCTGATGGCAAGGAGCAGCGCGGAGAACGCGAACAGCCACTTCTTGTTCCCCATGAAGTCGATCGCGGGCCTACGCATCGCGATCGCCCCCCTTCATGCCGAAGAGGAAGGGCGCCTTGGGTACCACCGTCTCAGCCAGCACGCGGATGGCGGAGCTCGTGAACAGGGTCATGACGACGATATCGATCGCGATGCCGATCATGAGCGTGAGGGCGAAGCCCCGCACCGGCCCGATGGCGAAGAGGTAGATCATGAGCGCCGAGACGAACGTGACGACGTCCGCGTCGAGGCTGGTCCCGATGGCGTGACGCGTACCGGACTTGGCCGCGCTGCGGAAGGTCTTGCCGAGACGGACCTCCTCCTTGAAGCGCTCGAACTGGAGGATCGAGGAGTCGGCCGCCAGGCCGATCGTCAGCACGATACCGGCGATGCCCGGTAGCGACAGCGCGAACGCGCCGACCTTGGAGAGCACGGCGAGCACGCCGAGGAACAGCGATGCGAAGATCGACAGGCTGAACCAGGACACGACGCCCAGGCCGCGGTAGTAGAGTCCCATGAACACAGCGACCAGGCCGAGGCCGACGAGGCCTGCGATGAGGCCCTGAGCGAGCGAGTCCTGACCGAGCGTCGGCCCGACCACGCGCGACTCGGAGAACGTGAGGCTCACCGGCAGGGCGCCGGACTCGAGTATCCCCGCCAGCCGCTTGGCGCTCTCGGCGTCGAAGTTGCCCGAGATCTGCGTCTGGCCATTGGGGATCGGTTCCTGCACGGCGGGAGCAGAGACGACCACGCCGTCGAGCACGATGGCGACGAGCCCGCGCGTCGGCGTGAGCCTCGTCGTGACCTCTCGCCAGATATCGGCGCCCTCGGAGTTCATGTCGAGGTTCACGACCGCCTGGTTCGTGTTCTGATCGATACCAGCCGCCGCGTCGGTGATCACGTCTCCGGTGAGGAACGGCTCGTACGTCCCCTCTTCGAGCTCGACGTTCTCCGTGCCCACCTGGAGCGCGGAGACCGCGGCGGTGTCCTCGATAGTGGACACCTCGACGAACTCGAGCTGTCCTGTGCTGCCGAGGGCCGCGAGCGCGGCTTCGGCATCCTGGACGCCGGGCAGCTGGACGAGGAAGCTATCGGCTCCCTGACGCTGCACCGACGCCTCACTGACGCCGAGGGTGTTCACGCGGTTCGTGAGTATCGTCTCGGCGCGCGACATGGCGTCTTCCGACAACTGCTGGTTCGGCGCCGGCTCCGCGGTCAGGATGACCGAGAGCCCGCCTTTGATGTCGAGACCCTGCGTGATCTCAGTGTTCGGCGGCCAGAACTGCCACCACGCCACCGCCACAAGCACGGCGATGACGCCGAGCGCCAGCCAGTTACGTAGCTTGGGATCCATCGTGTGTCGTCGTCCGTCCTTCCGTGTCGCGGGCCGCCCTAGAGCAGCCTGGTTTCGTTGATGACGAGGCTGAAGCGCGCGTCGAGCACGTCCGCTGCCCGCCGGCACATCTGCATGCGGGAGAGGAATATCTCGAAGTACTCCATCACCTGGCTCACCTCGGTATCGATGTCGATCTCAAGCGTGATGAGCCGCGTGTCGGAGTCGACGCGCAGAAACGACCGCTTCGCAGCATAGTTGACGCGGTCGTGGATGTCGAAGGTGGCGGGATCGGGATTGCGCACCCTGGTGTGGTGCACGTCGGACTTATCGGCCATGATCGCCGCCGCGCCGATGGGCGTGGCGGGTACGCCGAACTCCTCCTCATGGTTACCGAGCGCGTTCATGATGAGCGCCACCTCGGGGAAGGGCATGCCGATGCGCACGAGCGCCGACTTGGCGAGGAGCGCGGCCGAGACGCCATGGAATTCGCGGGAGATGCAGTTGCCGATGTCGTGCAGGAATCCCGCGATCGATGCGAGCTCCGCCTCGCGGTCGTCGTACCCGAGACGCCGCAGGATGTTCCCGGCGATGTGCGCCCCCAGGTTGGCGTGACGCAGCCCGTGCTCGGTGTAGCCGAGCGCGCCGAGGTAGTCGTCGCCCATCTGGATGTACGCGAGGATGCCGGGATCGCTCTGGATGTCCTCGAGCGTGACGAGGCGGGAGGGCTCGGGGGTGCTCACGCTTCTTCGATCTCCAACTTCCGGGCGATGGCCTGGCGCGACACCTCGATGATCACGTTGGGCGCGACCTCGATGCCCACCCGCTCGGCGTCAAGCGTGCGGATCGAACCGAAGATGCCGCCGATCGTGACGACCGGGTCGCCGACGCCGAGCGACTCCATGAGCGCCTGGTGTTCCTTCTGGCGCTTCATCTGCGGCCTGATGAAGAGCAGGTACATACCGCCCAGGATGAGGGCGATCCAGAGAAGCTGTCCGAGCATCGCAGTATCCATAGGTGTCCAGCGCCTTTCCGATCACGGGGCAAGCCGCCGAGGCGGCCGTGCACGATACCGCATCATACCACCTCGGCAACGGGCGCCGCGTCCCCCAGCTCGCGTGCCCGGCGACCTAGTAGTCGTCCGCCCCCGGGCCCGCCATCCACTCGGCCAGCAGGTCGCCGTACGTCCCGGCCTCGATGGCCGCTCGCGCACGACGTGTGAGATCAAGCAGGAAGTGCAGGTTGTGTATCGAGAGCAGGATCGAACCGAGCATCTCCTTCATGACGACGAGATGGCGCAGGTACGCGCGCGAGTAGCGGGTGCACGTCGGGCAGTCGCATGCGGCGTCGAGCGGGCCGAAGTCCCTCGTGTATCGCGCGTTCTTCAGGTTCATGCGCCCGGAAGAGGAGAACGCCGTACCGGTGCGCGCCGTCCGCGTCGGCAGGACGCAATCGAACATGTCGACGCCGAGGCTGATCGCGGCAAGGATCGTCGTCGGGTTGCCGACGCCCATGAGGTAGCGGGGCCGGTCGTGCGGAATCATCGCGGTGACCGGCGCAAGGCTCTCGAGCATGAGCTCGTGCGGCTCGCCGACCGAGTACCCGCCGATGCCGTACCCGGGGAAGTCGAGCGCCACAGTGCGCTCCACGCTCTCGGCACGCAAGTCAGCATGCACGCCGCCCTGCACGATGCCGAAGAGCAGCTGGTCCGCACGGTCGTGCGACGCGCGACATCGCTCCGCCCACACCGCGCTCCGGCGGACCGCCTCGGCCACCTCGGCCTTCTCGGCAGGGTACGGCGGACAGACGTCGAGCGCCATCGCGATGTCAGCGCCGAGGTCTTCCTGGATCGCCATGTTGTCCTCGGGCGTCCAGAAGTGCTTCGCGCCGTCGATGATGGAGCGGAACTCGACGCCGTCGTCGGAGAGCTTGCGCGTCTCGGCAAGGCTGAAGATCTGGAAGCCGCCGGAATCGGTGAGGATGGCCCGGTCCCAGTCCATGAAGCGGTGCAGCCCGCCCGCCTCGCGGACGATGTCGGCGCCGGGACGCAGGGACAGGTGGTACGTATTGCCGAGAAGGACCTGCGCCCCGATCTCACGGAGCTGAGCGGTCGTGACGCCCTTGACGGTGCCCCGTGTCCCGACCGGCATGAAGACCGGCGTCAGCACGGGTCCATGGGCGGTCTGGAGCACGCCGGCGCGCGCGGAGGTCGTCGTGTCGGTCGCGATGACGGAGAAGGTGTCGTTGGCCATGCGCAGATTCTACCAGCATGGTGAGAAAGGGTATGCTCATGCGTGAACCGGACACCCCTGCACTGCGTCATACGAAAGGACGACGATGGTTCCGCGCTCGACGGACGAGGCAGCGCTCGTCTCGGCCGCCCAGGCGGGCGACGAGGACGCGCTCGCGTCGCTCGTGCGGCGACACATCGACGCGGTGTACGGGCATGCGTTGCGCTTCTTCGGAGAGACCGGCGCGGCCGAGGACGCGACGCAGGAGGTGTTCCTGAAGGTGTTCCGCTCGATCAGCACGTACCACGGACAGGCGGCCTTCTCCACCTGGCTCTTCCGGGTCACGCATAACGTCTGTCTCGACATGGTCCGGCGCGGATCGCACACGCCGGTGCCGGTCGATCCCGTGCTGATCGACGCCCCTTCCGTGGAGGACTTCTCGGACGCGACGACCGCCCGGCTCGCCGTGGAGTCCGCCATGCGAGCGCTCGCGCCCGAGGACCGCGACGCGCTGGACGCCGTCACCCTGTTCGACCTCAGCTACGGAGACGCAGCCGAGCTGCTCGGCGTACCCGCCGGCACGGTCAAATCGCGCGTCTTCCGCGCGCGTCGCACGCTCGCCGCCCTGCTCTCCCCGTCCCCCGGGGAGTCATGATGGACTGCTTGCGGGTACAGGAGCTCCTCTCCAGCGCCCACGACGGCGCCCCTGTCGCGGCCGACGAGATCCGGGCCGCACGTGAGCACTGCCGCTCGTGCGACGCGTGCTCGGCCTTCCTCAGCACCCTTGAGCTCGTCGAACGCGCGGGCGCTCCCGCCGCGCCGCCCGGACTCGTGACCTCGATCGAGACGAAGGCGCGCGAGCATGCGCGTCAGGCCCACCCGAGCATCGCCGAGGCTGCCGAGGCCGTCGGCGTGGTCGAACCGGAGTCCGCGGAGGACGGCGTCGCTCCGCCGCCGCGGCGGCCCTGGTCGCGATTCGTTGCGTTCGCCTCGGCGGCCGTCGTCCTCGCGCTCGCGCTCTCGCTCACCGCGATCGGGATCATGAACACCATAGGAGGACAGACCGCCGATGACGCACAGCGTGCCCTGAGCTCGCCCGAGGACTTCGCGAGCGAAGGACCGCCGGGAACGTCCGTGGCGCCTCCCGGGGTCGCCGAGACAGACGAGGCGATCGCACCTGCTCCCGAGTACGTGAGCGTCGCGGGCTGGGTGTACGTGCGTGTATCGGCCGCCCGCCCTCAGGAAGACGCACTCGTGGCCGCCGGGGCTGCATCGCGCACCTTCGAAGGACAGGAGACCACCGAGCCGCTCTCCGCGTTCGCGCTGCCGGACGACACCGGCGACCTTTATATCGATGAGCCTGAGGCCGGGTGGGTGCGGTACGCGCCCGTCACACGGACGCTCGCGCTCGAACCCTATCAGCTGAGGACCGGCTCGCCGATCGCCGAGGCGGGGCAGTGGCCCACGCTCCCGGTCCGCTTCGCCGCACCGCTCTCACCCGATGGCGCTCCGACCTTCCGGCTGTTCGGCAGCGACGACCGCGGGATCGAGATCTACGTGGTTCCGGGGACGACGCCTGCCGAGGGGTTCGCTGTGGCGCCGGGGACGTCGGCCGACGACCCGGCGGCGGGCAATCCCGGCTGGACGTGGTGGGAGCCGGTCCCGGGCTCCTAGACGATCAACATCGCGTCGCCGAACGACAGGAAGCGATAGTGTTCGGCGCGTGCCGTCTCGTAGGCGCGCATGATGAGATCGCGTCCCGCGAACGCGCTGACGAGCATAAGCAAGGTGGATCTCGGCATGTGGAAGTTCGTCACGAGCGCGTCGATGGCGCCGAAGCTGAAGCCCGGCAGGATGTAGAGGTCGGTCATCCCCTCGGCAGCCTCGACCATACGCGTCTGCTCGTTGTAGGCGGACTCGAGCGCCCGCACGGTGGTCGTTCCCACGGCGATCACACGGTCCCCTCGCTCACGCGCAGCGTTCACCGCCGCCGCCGTCCACTCGGGGACCCGGAAGTGCTCGGTGTGGATGGGATGCTGCTCGGGGTCATCCTCGGCAACCGGTCGGAAGGTGTCGAGACCCACGTCGAGCTCGACCTTCGCGACATGCACGCCTGATCGCTGCACGGCGTCCAGCAGCTGCTCGGTGAAGTGCAGACCCGCGGTAGGGGCCGCCACGCTATGCTCGTCGGTCGCGAAGACGGTCTGATACTGCTCGGGATCGTCCAGCGGCTCGGTGATATAGGGCGGAAGCGGCACTTCGCCGATCGCGCGGATCGCGTCGAGGACCGTGCCCTCCCGCACAGTGAACTGCACGAGGCGGGCTCCCGACTCCTCGAGCACGTCGACGATGAGACCGACAAGCCGGCCCTCGGCGAACACGATGCGCGCTCCCGGCTTCAGCCGGCGCCCGGGCTTGACGAGACACTCCCAGGCGCCTTCATACCGCTCGCGCAGCAACAGCAGCTCGACCGAGCCGCCGGTCTCGTCTTTCGCTCCATGCAGTCGCGCCGGCAGGACGCGCGTCTCATTGAGTACGAGGACATCGCCGGGGTGCAGGTACTCCAGCAGATCGCCGAAACGCCGGTGATCGATCTGGCCGCTCGTGCGATCGAGGACGAGCAGACGGCACGCGTCACGCGGCTCGGCGGGGTGCTGCGCTATCATCCCGCTCGGCAGGTCGTAGTCGAAATCGTCGGTGCGCACCGGGTCCAGGCCCTCCCTCGCTCGTGACCGTCGTCCGCAGTGTAGCGCACTCGGCAGACCGAAGCCCTACCCGCGTGCGGCACGTCGCGCACGGCGCTCCTCACGCTCGCGATGGGCCTCGATGTCGGAAAGCAGGCACCCGCAGTAGTTCTGGCGGTACATGCCGAGCTCCCGCGAGCGTCGCGTCGCTTCGGGGTACCGCTCCCGGTAGTCCGTCACGAGGAACCGGACCCCGGCTGCCGCGCAGACCTCCTCGGCCGCCTCCGTGATCGCCTCGACGTTCTGATACGGGCTGACCGTGAGCGTCGTCGCGACCGCGTCGTAGCCTTCGGCGGCCGCACGCCGCGCGGTCATGCCGATGCGAAGCCGGTAGCATGCCGCGCAACGCCGCTCCGGGTCGTCCTCGATCCCAGCGACCGCCCGCATCCACTGCACGGGATCGTACGACTCCTCCACCACTTCGATGCTCTGCTGGTCAGCATACTCGAGCAGCGTTTCCAGGCGTCGGCGGTACTCGGCGAGCGGCTGTATGTTCGGGTTCGCATAGCACACGGTCACGTCGTGTTCGCTCGCGAGGTCATCGAACGGCTCGAGCAGACACGGACCGCAGCACGCATGGAGCAAGATGCGCATCAGAGGCGACCTCCCTGGGCCCATTCTACCCCGTCCATACCGTCGGGCACGCACGGCGCGAAGGCGCTTGGAGCATGCGAAAGGGCGGCCCCGCGCGACGGGACCGCCCCTGCGATGTGCGATGTCGTGCCGAGGCTACGCCTTGCGGACGTTGCTCGCCTGCAGCTTGCCGTTGTCCCCGGTGGTGACTTCGAACTCGACGGCCTGACCCTCATCGAGGGTCTTGAAGCCCTCCATCTGGATCTCGGAGAAGTGGACGAACAGGTCGTCGCCATCCTCGCGAGAGATGAAGCCGTACCCCTTGTCCGGGCTGAACCACTTGACGGTACCCTGAGGCATTGTGCGCCATCCTTCCACCCCACCACGGGGACACACTCGTGCGACGTGCTTGTCGTGCGTTCGTTGTCCAGTCTCCGCGCGCGGGCCGAGGTGGAACGATGCCGCTCATGTGACAAACCGTGTCGCAACCACCATGGGCGATCTATCGCCCGTAACGGGGCCAATAGTAGCACAATCTGCCAGGGGTCAACCGCTAACCGCCGAGCGCGCGCGGCGCTCCTGGACCGGTCAGCCGTCCAGGCCGGAGCCGACGCGACGGGACCGGTCACGCCTCACGAGCACGACCAGAGTCACGATCGCCAGCACGAGCAGGACGCCCACGACGACGAGCAGGACGCTCGAGCCGCCGGCCTCGGCCGCGATGCCCGTCCGGTAGCTCACCGTGGCCTCATACACGTCGCCGTTCGCAATCTGGCGTACGGGCAGCGTGTAGAGCGACTCGCCGACATCGTTGAATTGCGGCTGGCCGATCGGCTGCGGCTGGATGGTCACGTCTCCGACGTTGGCGGGAAGGCGTATGGATGCGAGCACCGGCGCTGACTCGCCCGTGTTCGTCCACGACATCGTCGCCGAGACACCCGAGCCGTCGATCGTCGCCCGTGCGAGATCCGCTTCGACCTGCGCGATCCTGACCTCGGACAGCGTGAACGTCACGAGCTGACCGCCCGCCACAGGGGTGACCGAGGTCTCCCGGGCGGGGTCGAGCGCGGGGTCCCCGCCGAAGATCTCGCCTGCCCACAGCACCTGCGCACCGGCCGGGATCGGCACCTCGACGACCGCCGGCAGCGGTGTGTCATCGGACAGGATCACGTTCACTATCATCTGCGAGTTCCCCGTCGTGCCGACGGGCGAGTACTGGACCTGGTATTCGGCTACTGCGGCTGAAGCCACGGCGGGCGTGGCGACCACGAGCACGGCAACGAGCGCCGCGAGGGCGAGAGAGAGCCTCGAGGGATGGTTCATGCGTCCTCCAGCGTAGTCGAGCGTCTGTCAGCGTGTCAGGTCGGCGTGCGCCGCTTCTGCGGCGCGCACGGCGTTCTCCATGAGCATCGCGCGCGTCATCGGGCCCACGCCGCCGGGCACCGGCGTGATGGCCGAAGCGATCGGCTCCACCGCGGTGAAGTCCACATCCCCGACCAGTCCGGCGTCCGTGCGGACGATGCCGACGTCGATCACGACCGCTCCAGGCTTGACGAACTCGGCGGTGATGAAGCCCGCCTTGCCGATGGCCGCCACCAGTATGTCCGCCTCGCGGCAGACCGCGGCGAGATCGCGCGTCTTCGAATGGCACACCGTGACCGTCGCGTTGGCTTCGAGCAACAGCAATGCCATCGGCTTTCCGACGAGCGTCGAACGTCCGACGACGACCGCGCGCTTCCCCGCCGGGTCGATGCCGTACGCCTCGAGCATGCGCATGACCCCGTAGGGTGTGCACGCCCGGTGCGCGGGAAGCCCCCGAACGAGGCGCCCGAGGCTCTCGGGGGTCAGGCCATCGACGTCCTTGGGCGCTGAGATCCTCGCGAGCGCGGCCTCGGCATCCAGGTGTCCGGGAAGCGGAAGCTGCACGAGGATCCCGTGCACCGCGGGATCAGCGTCGAACCCGTCGATGACTGCGTTGAGCCGCTCCTGGTCCGTATCCGCAGGAAGCCGCATGTCGAACGAGCGCATGCCGAGACGCTCGCAGTCACGCTCCTTCATCGTCACGTACGCCTGAGACGCGGGGTCGTCTCCCACGAGGATGACGGCGAGGCCGGGCACTACCCCGGCAGCATGCAGCGCGGCGATGCGCGGCCCGAGGGCGGCATGGACGTCCGCCGCGACCTGTTTCCCATCGATGATCGTGGCCACGAAAGTTCCCTTCGTTCGATCGGGCCGTGGGTGCCCGCACAGTGTACCCGAGCGCCGCGGCGCTTTCACCCCTCGGCGGCTTTGACGAGTGAGAGCACATCGCGGAACTCCTGCGTGCCCGCCCGGCCCGCCATCTCGTAGATCGCCGACTCGGCGCGCGTGACGACGACGCCCTCGGCAGCGAGGCGCACAAGCGCCCCGTCATGGTCTGCGTCACGGCGCGAGCAGCACGCATCCGCGACGACGTGTGGCGTGTAGCCCGACTCGAGCAACGCGAGCGCCGTCTGGGTGACGCAGATGTGCGTCTCCATGCCCGCCAGCACGACCTGCGCTCTGCCCAGCTCCTCGAGGGTTCGTACGAACGACGGCTCGCCCATGCAGCAGAACGTCATCTTGTCGATGACCGGCGCGCCATTCAGCAGCGACGCAACGTCCTCGACGGTATCACCCAGTCCCTTCTGATACTGCCGCGTCACGACGACCGGCACGGCGAGGATCTCGGCGATACGGACGAGCAGCGCGGTCCTTGCCACCACGGCGTCGCGCCGCGGCATCACCGCTGCGAGGCGGTCCTGCATGTCGACCACGACAAGCACTGCGCGCTCACATTCGAGCAGGCGGGCGGAACAGCGATCCATGGAGCACCTCCCTGGTTGCGGGCATTCTACCAGGCGTGACAGCACTGCGAGGCGCCATTGGGTACAAACCCCCTGTCCGACGCCTATCCGAGAGGGAGCGACGATGTCAGACGCACCGATCCTCGACGGGATCCACACCATCGAAGACCTGGAAGCCGCGAGCGATTTCGAGAAGAAGCACACGCCGCACATCGACGTGGACGCAGGCGGCGATCGCAGCGTCGTGACGATCTCGGTGGGCCACTACGTCGAACACCCGAACCAGCCCGACCACTACATCACATGGATCGAGCTGTTCGCCGGTGACGCCCCGATCGCGCGCTTCGACCTCTCGCCTGCCGTGACCGATCCCGTGGTCTCAGTCGCGGTGGACCTGGAACCGGGAACCGAGCTCACCGCCGTCGAGCACTGCAACCTCCACGGCCTCTGGGCGGCGACAATCGCGCTCTAGGCGGATGCTCATGAACGATGCGACGGGCGGGGAAATCCCCGCCCGTCGTCGTTCGGTGTCGGACCTCGCTCAGAGGATGTCGTCGTCCCCGCGCTGACGCCGGAGATGACCGCGCACGCCAAGCAAGGTGCCGATCGCCACGATCAGCACGCCTATCCCCACACCCACCAGGACGTCCGCGGTGAACATCCGGGTCCGCTACGGGGTGTTGACGGTCATGAAGACGCCGGTCACTCCGTCGCTCTCCTCGAGCGTCATGCTCACCTGCGCGCCGTCCTTCTCGGCCATGAGCAGCCCGGAGAACGCGCCGTTCTGCGTGGACGTCGTGTCCATCTGGATGGCCCATCCTTCGGATTCGAACTCGCTCTTGTACCAATCATGCACGTCTGACGCGCCATCGTCGGTCGTCAACTCGACGTAGTACGCGGTCCCCTCGCCCGTGGACACCTTGCTCGTGGTCTGGATGTCGCCATCGTAGACGGGAACATCGTCCGGGAAGCCATCGGGCACCTCGCCCGAGTCGCCCTGGATCTCCACGGTCTCGCCGTCCTCACCTTCGATGGTGACCGAGTCGTCATCGGCATCGATGTCGACGCCGGTCGCACCCTCTATGGCCTTCTCGGCGGCCTTCTCGGCGGCTTTCTCGCAGCCCGTCGTTGCCACGAGCACCATCAGCAGCGCTGCCAGGAGCATCATCCACACGGTTGCGCGCTTCACACTCGTCCCTCCTTGTCGGACGCGGCCTCTCCCGAGCCAAGTATACCCGCTCGGCACACGTGCGCGGGGCTAGAACAGCCGATCCCCCTCGGCGTCGGAGGGCGGAACGGCGCCGAGGTGCTCGTACGCGCGCGAGGTCGCCTGGCGCCCTTTGGGCGTGCGCGTCAAGAAGCCGAGCTGCAGCAGGTACGGCTCGTACACCTCTTCCAGGGTATCCGGCTCCTCGCCCACGGCGGCCGCCAACGTGTTGAGCCCCACGGGGCGCCCTGCGAAGGTCCGCACGAGAGCCTCGAGGATGGCGAGGTCCATGTGGTCCAGGCCCACGTGATCGACTTCGAAGAACGCGAGCGCCTCCGCGGCGATGTCCTCGTCGATAGCGCCGTCGTGCCGTACCTGCGCGTAATCGCGGACGCGCTTGAGCAGACGGTTCGCGAGGCGCGGCGTCCCACGGGAGCGGCGTGCGATCTCATCGGCGCCGTCCTCGCTGATGCGCACCCCGAGGATGCCCGCGCTCCTGCTCACGATCGCGGCCAGCTCCTCCGCGGTGTAGTAGCCGAGGCGGAAGGCCATGCCGAACCGATCGCGCAGCGGGCCGGTAAGCAGGCCGGTGCGCGTCGTGGCGCCGATGAGCGTGAAGCGCGGGAGGTCCAACCGGAGCGAACGGGCGGCCGGGCCCTTCCCGATGACGATATCGATCTTGTAGTCCTCCATCGCCGGGTAGAGGACCTCCTCGACCACGCGATTGAGGCGGTGGATCTCATCGATGAAGAGCACATCGCGCTCGTCGAGGTTGGTGAGGATAGCCGCGAGGTCCCCGGCACGTTCGATCGCGGGACCGGAGGTGACGCGCATCTGCACGCCGAGCTCGTTCGCGATGACGCCCGCGAGCGTCGTCTTGCCGAGGCCCGGCGGGCCGGAGAGCAGCATGTGGTCGAGCGCCTCGCCCCGGGCCTTGGCGGCCTGCAGCAGCACGCCGAGGTTCTCCTTGACCCGCGTCTGGCCGAGGTACTCCTCCAGACGTCTCGGCCGCAGGGAGCGGTCGATGTCCAGGTCTTCGTCGGTGTACTCCGCCGAGACGAGCCGCTCGACCTCGTCCTCGATCCCGTGTGAGCCGTCCGGCGGCTCCCAGATGGTGCTCACGACGCACCCCCGAGCCGCTTCAGCGCGTGCTTGAGGAGCGCGTTGGCGTCACCGGCATCACCGGCGTCTTTGAGCGCCGCGGCGATCTCGGCAGGCGTGAATCCCATGGAGGCGAGCGCTTCGCGCGTCTCGGTCAGCGTGTCCGCTCCGACGCGCCGCGCGGTCTCGCCCAGGTCCGGCGCGCCGAGGCGGTCCTTGAGCTCCAGGATGATCCGCTGCGCCGTCTTCTTGCCTATGCCGGGGACCGAACTCACGAGCGCGACGTCCTCCTCGGCTACAGCACGCACGAGCATCTCGGGACGGTAGGCCGAGAGCGCCGCCAGCGCTACGCGCGGACCGACGCCGGACACGGTGATGAGCCGCTCGAAGAGCGCCTTCTCCTCGAGGCTCTCGAAGCCGAAGAGCGAGAGCTCGTCCTCCCGCACGTGGAGATGCGTGTGGATCGTGACCTCGTCGCCATCGGCAGGCAGTGCGGCGATCGAAGCGGTCGACATCGCGATCGATAGCCCCACGCCGCCGATATCCACGATGCAGCGGTCGGCGGTCTTCGCTACGACAGTGCCGGTCACGAACGCGATCATCGGTGCGTCTCCGCGAGCGGCCGGACCGTGCGCAGATTCGCATGGCAGATGGCGACCGCGAGCGCATCCGCCGCATGATCCGGCTCGGGGTCATGACCGAGGGACAGCAGACGACCCACCATGTACTGCACCTGCCGCTTGTCGGCGGTGCCCACCCCGACGACCGCCATCTTCACTTCGCCCGGCCCGTACTCTCCGAGGACGAGGCCCGCGTCAGCCGTGGCGAGCACGGCCACGCCGCGCGCCTGCCCGGTCGCGAACGCGCTTGATGCGTTGGTGCCGAAGTACACGCTCTCTGCAGCGCACTCGGCTGGTCCGTACCGCGCGATCACATCACGGAGCTCACGATGGATCGCCGCCAGCCGTCCCGGCAACGGCTCATCGCTGCGGGTGGTGATGCAGCCGTACGCCAGGCAGCGAAGGCGGTTGCCGGAGACCTCGATGACGCCCCAGCCGGTGTTCGCGAGACCGGGATCGATGCCGAGGACGATCACGCGCCACCCCCAAGTCGCGGCCGAGGACTATCGAACGTATGTTCAGGATAGCGCGACCGACGTGCAGCGTAAAGCGCGCGGAACGGAGGTGGGGGCGAGCCTGTGCCTCACTCGTCGAGCGCGGCAGCGATCTCGTCGGTGAGCTCCATCGTGTGGTAGACGGTCTGGATGTCGTCGTTCTCCTCAAGAGCGTCGACGAGCCTCAGGACCTTCTTCGCGTCTTCCACCGACACGATCGTCGTGTTGGTGGGCTCCATCACGAGCTCGGCGCCGCGCACGCTGACTCCGGACTCCTCAAGGGCGCGGCTCACCGCCGCCAACTCCGCGGGCGCGGTGTATACGAGCCACTCGTCACCGGCGTGCTCCATGTCCTCGCCGCCAGCGTCAGCCACGAGCAGCATGAGCTCGTCCTCATCGGCGACACCCTCGACGGTGACCTGCCCCTTGCGCTCGAACTGGAAGGCGACCGAACCTGTCGATCCGAGGTTCCCGCCCGCACGCGTGAAGAGGCTGCGGACATCGGCGGCGGTGCGGTTACGGTTGTCGGTGAGCGCCTCGACGTAGATCGCCACCCCCGCGGGTCCGTAGCCCTCGTAGACGACCTCCTCGTACGCAGCACCCTCGCCACCACCGAACGCCTTGGCGATGGCCGCTTCGATCTTGTCCTTAGGCAGCGAGTACGACTTCGCCTTCGCGATGGCTGCCGCCAGCGCCGCGTTGTTGTCGGGATTCGGGTCGCCGCCCTCTTTGGCGGCCACGGTGATCATCCGTGAGAGCTTGGAGAAGAGCGCCGAGCGCTTCTTGTCCTGCGCCGCCTTGCGGTGTTTCGTCGTAGCCCACTTCGAGTGTCCAGACATGCAGGGACCTTCCTAGCTCGAGGCGACCACGTGGTCCAGGAAGAAGCGATGGACGCGGGGGTCGCCGGTCAGTTCGGGATGGAATGCAGTGGCCATCATGTCGCGTTCCCGGGCGGCGACGATGTGGCCGTCGTGCTCGGCGAGCACCTCGACCTCCTCGCCGACACGCTCGATCCACGGGGCCCGGATGAAAACGCCCCGGAACGCATCGCCCTCGAGGTGCTTGAAGTCGAGGTCCGCCTCGAAGGAGTCGACCTGGCGGCCGTACGCGTTGCGCCGGACGGCGACGTCCATGATGCCGAGCGTCTCCTGCCCGGGCACGGCGTCGAGGACCTCGTGGGCGACCAGGATCGCGCCCGCGCACGTGCCCCACACGGCCATGCCGGCGCCATGCTGCTGGCGGATAGCGTCGTAGAAGCCGTACGCCATCATGAGCTTGCCGATCGCCGTGGACTCGCCGCCAGGGATGACGAGACCGTTGATGTCGGAGAGTTGCTCGGGGAGCCGCACGACGACCGTCGCGACGCCGAGCGCCTCGAACGTCATCACGTGCTCGCGGAACGCCCCTTGCAGGCCCAGGACACCGATGCGCACCCTACCAGCCCCGCTCCTGCATACGCTCGGCGTCAGGAATGTCGGAGATGTTGATGCCCACCATGGCCTCGCCGAGACCCTTGGAGACACGGGCGATGATCTCCGGCTCCTGGAAGTGCGTCGTCGCCTCGACGATAGCCCGAGCGCGCGTGGAGGGATCACCGCTCTTGAAGATGCCGCTGCCGACGAAGACGCCGTCGCAGCCGAGTTGCATCATCAGCGCGGCGTCCGCCGGTGTGGCGATGCCGCCGGCGGCGAAGTTCACCACCGGCAGCTTGCCGTTCTCGGCCACCCAACGCACGAGCTCATACGGCGCTCCGAGCTGCTTCGCCGCATCGAAGAGCTGCTCCCTGGACAGCCCGCTCACCCACGCGATGTCGTCATTCATCTTCCGCATGTGCCGGACGGCCTCGACGACGTTGCCGGTGCCCGGCTCGCCCTTGGTGCGGATCATCGCGGCTCCCTCGGCGATGCGCCGGAGCGCTTCTCCGAGATCGCGCGCGCCGCAGACGAACGGGACGGTGAACGCGTGCTTGTCGACGTGGTACTGCTCGTCGGCGGGAGTCAGGACCTCCGACTCGTCGATGTAGTCGACGCCGAGAGACTGGAGGACCTGCGCCTCCACGAAGTGGCCGATCCGGCACTTCGCCATGACCGGGATCGAGACCGCGGCGACGATCTCCTCGACCTTCGTCGGATCGGCCATGCGGGCGACGCCGCCGGCCGCACGGATATCGGCAGGTACGCGCTCGAGCGCCATGACGGCTACCGCGCCCGCGTCCTCGGCGATCTTGGCCTGCTCGGCGGTGACCACGTCCATGATGACGCCGCCCTTGAGCATCTCGGCCAGTCCGGTCTTGACGCGCAGCGTTCCGATGGTGGCGTTGCCCTTGTCAGTCACTCTCTCTGGACTCCTCACGAGACGATCGCCCGCACGAGGCGGGTCGGGGTGGCGTGTGACCATAAGATTCTACTCGTGCGGGTCATGCCGGACAACCGCGGAAGCGCACGCCGCAGCGCGGGTTCACCGCATCGTGATGTTGATGTCGTTGCGTATGACCTGCATCCACGTGTTGCCGGGGCTCAACTTGATCTGCGTGCCCTCGCTCGTGCGGAAGACCGGAGCTGCCCCTGCCTTCGCTTCCCATGTGCCGTCGAACCGCTGCCCGTCGCGGAAGACGGTCACGCGACCCGTGCCGATGAGCTCGATGTCATACGTCGTCGAACCGACCACGTCGCGGCTCGCAACGGTGTGCTTCGCCCAGATGACCACGACGTTGCGCGCCCGCAGCTGCTTGCCGGTTCCCTTGTCCGTATGCGCGGAACCGTTGTTCTCGCGGAGGTAGGCGCCTGTCTCGGCATCGAACGTCCACACCACCCGGTTGGCCGGCGAGAACGGGATGCTCACCTCGGTCACGGTGGGTGTGGCCTCGGCGGAGAGGCGCTCGAACGCGAATCCCGTGACGTCCTGCGTCGCGGGCATTCCGCGCTTCGCGCCCTCCTCGCGGGCCTTGTCGATATCGACATAGAGGTTGTGCGGACGCGGCCGGTCGCTCCCCCGCCAGTACGGGTACGTGACGCCGGCGTCCTCGCTCAGATTCTCGATCGTCGTCTTGCGGATGGCGCCGTTGACCGACGAGCTCGCCCCGGAGAAGACGAAGAGCGCGCCGTACTGCGGCACGATGTCGATGTCTGAGAGGCGCGCGCTACGGACCGGACCGACCTGCTCTGGGCTCTGCGAGTGGAAGATGGCGTTGAAGCGCGTGATGCCGCCCTCGGTCACGCTCTCGTAGACGACGTCCGCCAGCTGGAGGTTCCACTGCGGACGGGCCGAGGGGGAGTTCTCGACCTTCACGGCGACGACCCGTCGCTCCAGAAGCGACGCATCCGACGCGTCGAGACCCGTGAGCGGCCAGCGCGGCGGCGTCGGCGGCTGCGGCACAGTGCGCTCCGAGGTGACGTTCGGCCACTGCGCAACGACGCCGGGCTCCTGCGTCTTGCAGCCCGTGGCCGGGATGAGCGCGAGCGCTGCGAGCACTGCTGCGATGCGGAGAACGGTGCGGGTAGACATGCGAAGACCTCCTTGGCTCCCCAAGCAGGATACGAGGGGTCGGAGTGGGGGTCAATGCGGGCGCGGCGACCGCTGCCGACCCGTCATGACACCCGACACAGCGCGCCGACGACAGGAGGCTTACAATGATCATGGCGCGTGAAAGGACACCGTTGAGCTGCATCCTCCTGCACATACTGGAGCAACCCGACCGGGAGCCCTACAAGGACCCCGAGGTGAAGGATGTCGTCGGCACGCTGCCCGAGTTCTACTGCGCCTACTGCAATCCGCTGAAGCGACTCACGCCAAGCGAGGCGATCAAGTGCCTTCAGCGTGAAGCCCCCTGTTGGAAACCGCTCGAGAGCATCTGCGCGGCCAACCCCTAGTCGGCCCGGGACGACCGTCGGTCGTTGTCAGCCACACCCTCCGACTCGTCGGGCTCATCGGGATCCGACTCGATCGCATCCCCCGCTCCGGCCTCCGGAGTCTCGACCGCCTCCGGCTCCGCAGCGTCACGGGCACGCGCAGCGCGCACGATCAGCCATACACCTGCCACGATCATCGGCAGGCTCAGCAGCTGCCCCATGGTGAAGCGGTCGACGATGAAGCCGAGCTGCACGTCCGGTTCCCGGAAGAACTCGACGAAGATGCGGAACACGCCGTACAGCGCCAGCAGCATGCCGAGCTGGAAGCCGTCGCCACGCCGCCTACGCGCGAGCACGAGCATCACCACGAAGAGCACGATGCCTTCCAGCAGCGCCTCGTACAGCTGCGACGGATGGCGGGGCAGCGAGCCGGCGCCGGGGAACACCATCGCCCACGGAACGTCGGCTGTCCTTCCCCACAGCTCGCCGTTGATGAAGTTCGCGAGTCGACCGAGGAAGAGCCCGATCGGCGCACCGACGGCACCCATGTCGGCAAGCCGGAGGAAAGGCACGCCCACCCGACGCGACACGAAGTAGCCGGCGAGCAGGATGCCGATCAACCCGCCATGGAACGACATGCCTGCGTCCCAGATCGCGAAGATCGAAAGCGGGTCTGACCAATACGTTCCCACGCCGTAGAACAGCACGTATCCGAGACGGGCGCCCACGACCAGGCCGACGATGGCCGCGAGCACGATATCGATCTGCTGGTCCGTGGTCAGGCCGACTTTCCAGCGCTCGTTCAAACGCCGCAGCAGGAGCCCCGCGAGGATGAAGCCGAGCACGTACGCCAAGCCGTACCAGCGGACCGCGAAGGGACCGATGGAGACAAGCACGGGATCGATGTCGGGATACGGGATCGCCGCGAGCAGCGTCACATGGCCTCCAGTCTGCGTATGCGTTCGTCGACAGGCGGGTGGGTATTGAACAGCGAGTTCATGCCGCCGCCATAGTCCTTCAGTGGATTGTAGATGTAGAGCGACTCAGTCGCCTTGTTGGCGACCTTCAGCCGCTCCGAGTCCGATGCGATCTTGCGCAGGGCGTCCGCGAGGCCCTGCGGATACCGGGTCAGGAGCGCGCCGTTAGCGTCGGCCAGGTACTCCCGCTTGCGCGAGATCGCCATCTGGATCATCGCCGCGAAGATCGGCGCCAGCACGGCAAGCACAAGCCCGACCAGGAGGAAGACCGCCTGCGCCTGACCCCCGCCGTCGCCGCCGCGCCGACGACCGCCTCCCCACCAGAAGGAGCGCAGCATCCAGTCAGAGAGCAGCACCACGGTGCCCGCAAGCACCGCGGCGAGCGTCTGGACGAGCGTGTCCCGGTTCTTCACGTGGGCGAGCTCATGCGCGATGACGCCTTCGAGCTCCAGGCAATCCAGCTTCTCCACGAGACCGCGCGTCAGCGCGATGGCGGCATGCTCGGGATCACGCCCCGTCGCGAACGCGTTGGGCGCCGGATCCTCGATGATGTAGGCGCGGGGCACCGGAAGCCCCGCGGCGATCGACAGGCCCTCGATCGTGTTCACGACGTAGGGCTCGGTATCCCGGTCGACCGGACGCGCGCGACTCATCGAAAGCACGATGCGGTCCGAGTACCAGTACGAGCCCCAGGCCATCACGAACGCGACCACGAGAGCGAGAACGAGCCCTCCCCAGCCCCAGTCAGTCGCCTGGCCGAAGGCCCAACCGATGACGAGGACGAAGAGCACGAAGGCTGCGACCAACGCCGCGCTTCGCAGCTTGTTCGACGAGATCTGGTCCCACACGGGCTATGACCGCTCCATCCAGCCTAGAACTGGACCTGCACCGGCTCGCGCGCTTCGGTCTCGATCTCGAAGTAGTCGCGCTGCACGAAGCCGAACATCCCCGCGATGATATTGGAGGGGAATGCCTGCGTGGTGGTGTTGTACGTCATGACGGAGTCGTTGTAGAACTGCCGGGCGTACGCGATCTTGGACTCGGTCCCCGAGAGCTCCTCCTGAAGCATCAGGAAGTTCTGGTTCGCTTTCAGGTCCGGATACGCCTCGGCGACAGCGAACAGGCTTCGCAGCGTGCTGGTCAGCATGTTCTCGGCATCGCTCTGCTCCTTGACGCTGCTCGCGTCGATCGCCATCTGGCGAGCCTTGACGACCTTCTCGAGGGTCTCCTTCTCGTGCGCGGCGTACCCCTTCACCGTTTCGACGAGGTTGGGGATCAGGTCGTAGCGACGGCGCAGCTGGACGTCGATCTGCGACCATGCGTTGTCCACCCGATTGCGGAGCGTCACCAGGCGGTTGTAGATGCCGATACCGAACACGACCGCTACCAGCAGCAACAGGCCGATGGCACCAAGACAGACGAATGCGATCTCCATCCGCACTCCCTTCAACGAAAGCCGATGCGACAGCGCGACGCCGTCTGTCGCAGCATACCCCCGGACCCGGCAGTCGGCTACACTTCATGGGCTAAGGTCACACTGCATCCTACCACCAGGCCGGACGAGAGACGCCATGATACCTCTGCGCGACGACAATCCCACGCGGCGCTTCCCGATCGTCACCGTGCTGCTCGTCGTCGCGAACGTGCTCGTCTTCGTGTGGGAGTCGACGCTCTCCCCTGCGCAACTGCAGGCGCTCGCCAACACCTGGGCCGTCGTCCCGTCGCGGCTTCTGGCGGACCCGTTCTCACCCCGCGAAGCGGCCACGGTGGTCGCAGCGATGTTCCTGCACGGAGGCTGGCTCCATGTGCTCGGGAACATGCTCTACCTCTGGATCTTCGGCAACAACATCGAAGACCGTCTCGGCCATGTCGGATTCGTCGGCTTCTACCTGGCCTCGGGCGTCGCGGCGACAGCGGCGCAGGTGGCGATGGCGCCCGCGACCGACGTGCCGCTGCTCGGTGCGAGCGGCGCGGTGGCGGGGGTGCTCGGCGCGTACGCCCTCCTCTATCCGGGCGCTGCGGTGCTCACGCTGATCCCCATCTTCTTCTTCTTCGAGATCGCACGCCTGCCGGCGCTGCTCGTGATCGGCGTGTGGTTCCTCGTGCAGCTCGGTAACGGGCTCGGCTCGCTCTCCCCCGAATTCGCGCAGACCGGCGGCGTGGCGTGGTTCGCGCACATCGGAGGATTCCTTGCCGGGCTCACGCTGATCCTGCCCGTGTGGGCGTACGACCGATCGAAGAAGCGCAACCGCGGTCGCGGCTGGCACTAGCCGCCGAGAGGATCAGCGGCCGTCGATCTCGGCAAGCAGGTCCTCGACCGACTCCACATGTGAGAGCTGCCTTCGGAAGTACTCGCAGTACGAGTCTTCATGCGGGTCCTGGCGTGACGACCCGCCGTCCCGCGCATCGTCGGCGTCGACCTCGAGGTCGGCGTCGACAGCGACCTGCTCGATGTGGCTGGCGAGCTCCATCGCGGCGTTCATGAGATTCGGGACACGAAGCGTTGCCTGCAGCGTCTCCCCGCAGTGCGGACAGGTGAAGACGACATCCACCGCATCAGGGTCGTGCAGCACGACGGCGGCGATGTTCTCGAGACCGAGCTCGACCCGTCCGTCAACCGGACATATGAGCGAGAACTCCACGGCCATCGCCTCCTTCAGCCGACATCGCTATTGTACCGCGACGGGGGGACACGCTGTGCTACGATTCACCGCATGTCCTCGCCCACCTCCCAGCAACCCGCATGCCCGTCTGCGCGCGAGCGCCTCTGGCGCGGCGTTCGGCTGGGCTTCCCCATCTTCCTGGGGTACGTGCCGGTGGGCGCCGCATTCGGGATCCTGGCACGCAGTTGGGGGTTCACCTCGGCACAAGCGGTGACCTGCTCGGCGACCGCACTCGCGGGAGCGGGACAGTTCATCGGGCTGTCGCTCATGTACGGCGGGGCGAGCGTCGCCACCGTGCTGCTGGCGACAACGGTCGTCAACCTGCGCTATGTGCTGTTCGGCGCGACGCTTTCGCCGTATCTCCGCGGCAACGCCATGCCGACGCAGCTCTGGCTCGCGTTCTCGCTCACCGATGAGACGTTCGCCGTGAACATCGATGACAACCGCAGGGGGCTCGCCGACGCGGCCTCGATGGCGGGCGTGGGCATCGTGGCTTGGACGGGATGGGTGCTCGGTACCGGTCTCGGCGCGCTCGGCGGGTCGGCGATCGGCGACCCCACGCGCTGGGGCGTGGACTTCGCCATGCCCGCGATGTTCACAGCGCTGCTCGTCGCCCAGATCGAGGGACGGCGTCACCTTGCCGTCGCCGCCCTTGCCGCCGTCCTCGCCGTCGGGTTCATGCTCGTCCTCCCGGGCAAGTGGTACATCATCGCGGCCTCCATCGTCGCGGCCTTCGTGGGGGCGGTGGCCGAGCGATGACCGACGGCTACATCTGGGCGGTCGTGATCGGCATGGCGGTCGCGAACTTCGCGGTCCGGATCGTGCCCGTGGCGGTCCTCTCCCGCCTTCGGCTGCCTCGTCCGGTCGAACGATGGCTGAGCTACATACCTGTCTCGGTCATGGCGGCACTGGTCGTGGGCGAAGTACTGCGACCCGGCGGCGACTGGCGCTCGCTCGCCGACAACCCGTACCTGCTCGCGGCGATACCGACGGCGCTCATCTACCACCGCTGGCGGAGCTTCCTCGGAGCGACCGTCGCGGGCGTTCTCTTCTTCTTGGCGTTCCGAGCGCTGCTCGGCTAGACTTGAGGCCCGCCGGGGCCGGGCACGGGCCCCGGATGACCACGAGAGGATCCGCATGGCCCGCATCCTGCCCTTCAGCGCCGTCATGTTCGACCGCGACGACCGTGACTTCACGCCCGTCACCGCACCGCCGTACGACGTGATATCCCCGGAGCAGCGTCTCGCGCTGCTTGCCAAGGATCCGCACAACGTCGTCGCCCTGGAGCTGCCGGAAGGGCCGCTCGACCCGACGGTTCCGGACAATCGCTACGAGACGGGGCGCCGGCGCTGGCGTGACTGGCGTTCCACCGGCGTGCTGCGCGAAGATGACTCATCCGCGATCTATGTCCTCGAGCAGACATGGGAGCATGAGGGCCGCCCGGTACGCCGTAGGGCGTTCGTCGGCGCCATCGAGCTCCGTCCGTTCGCCGACGGCGTCGTCCTCCCTCATGAGCGCACGCTGCCCAAGGCCCTCGATGACCGCCTCAACCTGACCCGATCGACCGCGGCGAACCTGAGCCAGGTCTTCAGCCTCTTCTCGGACCCTGGGCGCATATCGGATGCCGTGTTCGATCGCGCTATGGCCGAGAGGCCCCTCATGTCGGCCACCGATGCGGACGGCGTCATCAGTCGCGTGTGGGCGATCCGCGACGCCGGGGACACGGCGATCCTCGTAGAGCTGCTGGCTGATCAGCCCGTCTTCATCGCGGACGGACACCATCGCTACACGACCTCCCTGGCGTACCGTGACGAGCGCCGCACGGCGGACGGTCGCGCACTCGACGGCGAAGCGCCGCGCGCCGCATACGACTATGTGATGATGGCGCTCGTCAACATGGACGACCCTGACCTCGTCGTGTTGCCGACGCACCGGGTCGTCCGGGCGGGAGCCGACTTCGATCCCGAGAGCTTCTGGTCCCGCCTGTCGGAGCACTTCGAGATCGGCGACCCGACCGATGCCGCCCCGCACGAGCTCATCTCGGCGGAACGCACCGCGTTCGTCGTCAGGACCGCTGACGGGGCCGAGCGCCTCGCTCGACTCAGGTCCGGGTCGGATCCGGCGCGGATCATCGGCGGCACGCACTCAGACGCATGGAAGCGGCTCGACGTGACCGTGCTGCAGGAGATGATCCTCGCCCCCCTCTTCGGCGTGCATCCCGACGAGCCTGCCAGCCTCGACCGGTTGCGCTTCGTCAAGGAGGGGCATACGGCACTCGAGGTCGCACCTGACGAGGTCGCGTTCATGATGCGCGCCACCGGCATGGACGAGTTGCGCGCCGTCGCCCTCAACGGCGAGACGATGCCCCAGAAGTCGACGTACTTCTACCCGAAGCTGCTGTCCGGTCTGCTCATGCGCTCGCTGGACTAGCGGCGTCTCGCGCCGACGCCTGTCGGCGCGTGCTGCACGAGTCGGGCACACACCCCGCCGAGACGACACTCGGCGCAGCGAGGCTCCCGGGGCCTGCACCACGCGCGGCCGATCTGCCAGGCGGGCAGGTCGAGCAGCCCCGGCGCCTCGGGGCAGGCGGCGCGCGCCGCCGCACGGATCGCTTCGGGGGTGTCGGCCTCGGCCAGGCCGGAGCGGAGAAACACCCGGCGGACGTGGACATCGTACGCGACACTGCCGCACTCCGTCCCCTCGAGCGCGACCCCGAAGTGCCGGACGAGGATCTCGACGGCCATGACGGCCTTCTTCTCGCCCACGCCCGGGAACTCGAGCAGTCGGCGGGTCACCTCGGTCACCCGGGCTCCGTCGGGCCAGATCGCGGCCGCCGAACCCCCATACTCCTCGATGAGGCGCGCGGCAGCCGAGGAGACCCACCCGGGTACGGTCTTCACGAAGCGATGGAGCGCCGGCGGGTGCGCGAAGGCGCGTGCGACCGCTTCCCTCTCGGCCGCCAGGCGCTCGAGATCGAGATGTCCGAGGCGCTCGCGGAGCAGGTAGGGTCCCGCCCACGCCCGCTCGGCAGGCACGCCCTGGGTGAAGAGCACGCCGAGCAGGAACGCTTCGGGTGAGGACTTGATGAGCGCGTCGGCCTGCTGTAGCGGGGTGAACGCATCGCCGTCTTGCGCCGCACCGAGCGCCGCCAGCTCCTCGCCGGCTGCGCGCAGCTCGGCGGCGACCGCTTCTCGGGTCACCGGGTACGCGGTCCGTTCTCGAGGAAGAACGCGCACGACACGCACGTCTCCTTCATCGTCGCCGTCCGGTCGACGTCAGGGTCGAGCAGAAGGAGCGGGCTGGCCACCGAACGGGTCGGACGCTCGCAGTCCGCGAACCGGCACGAGGCGGGACACCGCTCGGTCGGGTCGATGGCGTGCGGACACCGCGACCGCATCTCGTCATCGCACCCGCGGTCCGACCAGCATGCCATGGCGCCTCCCGTATACCGTCCTGCGGCCGAGCGACCATTGTAGCGCAGCGGCGTCCACTTCCCACCAGGACATCGGTCGCTCGCGTAGAATGTTGACCGGAGTGCCATCATCCCCGCTGAGAGGACGTCTGCATGCAGGTGCTCGCGACCCCCCGACACGACCGCTACGGAACCGTCGTGGCGGGTGCCGGACCTGCGGGGATCCTCGCAGCCCTTCACGCAGCGACATCCGGGCGTGTCCTGCTCGTAGACAGCTCAGGCCTGCCACGCGACAAGAGCTGCGGCGGCATGCTCCACCATCACACGGTCAGGACGCTGGAGCGGTACGACCGGATCCCCCCTGGGATCGTGCTCGATCCGCGTACGGTGCACTTCCGCTACAACGATTGGGACCGGCGGATCACCAAGACCACGACGCTCGAGTTCCTCAACGTGAGCAGGGCCGGATTCGACGAGTGGCTGACGACGCTGCTTCCCGACACCGTGGACGTCGTAGCTCCCTGCGAGCTCCGCGACTTCCGACAGAGCCCGTCCGGGGTGGACATCACCCTCAAGACACGCGACGGGGATGTCGCTGTCAGCAGTGACGTGCTCGTGGGCGCCGACGGGGCCCGTTCGCAGGTTCGGCGTGTCCTCGAGGTCCCGTCGACCGCGACGTACGTCACGCTGCAGGACTTCTGCACGGTCCAGGAATCCGTCGACCCGGTCTTCGACTGCATCTACATGCGCGACATCGGCGATCAGTACGCCTACTCATACGTCGTCCCCAAGGGTCCCACCGCCATCGTCGGCTCGGTGTACTACCCCAAGACCAAGCATCCCTGGGAGAAGCAGGACCTCACCTTGGACATCTTGCGCGAGCGGATGCCGGGGCTCGGTCCGAGCGTGAAACGGGAGGCCGCCGCGGCGCTCTACCTGCGCTCCCCTGATGACGTCGTCTGCGGTCGGGGCCGAGTCCTGCTCGCAGGAGAAGCGGGCGGCTTCATGTCGCCTACCTCGGGTGAAGGGATCTCCTACGCCGTCAACACCGGCCGCCTCGCGGGCGAAGCCATCGGCGCCGGGGATGCAGCCGGGGCGCTCAGCAGATACGCGGCCGCGGTCGAGCCGGTGCGCAGGAACATCGCGCGCAAGTTCCGATGGCTCCCGTTCATGGAGTCGCGGGCGGGCAAGTACGTGGCCGGCTTCATGCCCGAGAAGCTCGTGAGCAAGGTCACCGAAGGACTCTGACAGGACTCCGCGACGCCGCGTCCGGGCGGAGCGGCGCGCGCTCTTGTCCCCGCTGCGCCCGCGCCGGCTACCTCGACTTGTGGCTCCGGCTCGGGGTCGGATCGAGCTGACCCTGATACTTGCTGCCGAGACCCGGCGTCCCGTACGGACGGTCGACATCGGTCGTCATCTGCATGAACGAGATCTGGCCGATCGCCATACCCGGCGTCAGCACGATGGGCAGGTTGGCGACGTTCGAAAGCTCAAGCGTGAGCGTTCCCGACCACCCGGGGTCGACGTAGCCGGCCGTCGAGTGGATCAGCAGGCCGAGACGACCGAGCGAGGACTTCCCCTCAAGGCGCGCGACGATGTCCTCAGGCAGGTCGACGCGCTCGACGGTGGCGCCCAGCACGAACTCACCCGGATGGAGAACGAACGGTTCCTCGGCCGTCGCCTCGACGAGCTCCATGAGCCCGTCCTGCTCCATCGCCGGGTCGATGTACGGATAGCGCGAGTTGCGGAACACCTGGAACCTCTCGCCCAGATGCAGGTCCACGCTCGAGGGCTGGATGTCGGCGGGGTCGCACGGCTCGATGCGGATGCGCCCCGCCGTCATCTGCTCCTTGATCGTCCTGTCCGAGAGAACCATGGCCGACCTCGCTACGCGCACTTGCTGTAGCCGCAGGCGCGGCAGACCGCGCACCCGGACTCATGCTCGAGCGCGCCGCCGCACTCGGGGCACGCGCCGGCGAGGTTGTCGAGCTGGTCGAGGTTCTTTGACACGCCGACCGAGGCCTCGCCGGTGTCGGCCCACTCGAGGTAGTGCTCGAGCGCGATGCCGACCGCGTCAGCGCAGGACAGGACCTTGCCGCCCTGCGCCCATGCCGGGCTCGGACAGCGGATGCCCCGCATCTGCTTGACGACGGCATCGGGGTCGACGCCGGCACGGAGCGCCATCGAGATGACTCTGGACAGCGCCTCGGACTGTGAGGCGGCACAGCCGCCCGACTTGCCCATCGATGTGAAGAGCTCGCAGAGTCCTTCTTCGTCAGAGTTGATGGTCACGTACAGGTTGCCGCAACCCGTCTGGATCTTCTCGGTCCGACCCATGGTGACCGACGGCCGCGGCCGCGGCTCGATCTCACCGTGTCGCCGACCGTCGTCGTACTGCTGACCGGAGCGACCCGTCGTGAGGACCTGGTTCTCCTTCGAGCCGTCACGGTAGATGGTGACGCCCTTGACGCCGAGCTCGTGAGCGAGGTCATAGACCCGCCGGACATCATCGACCGTCGCCTCGTTGGGGAAGTTCACCGTCTTGCTCACGGCGTTGTCGGTGTGCTTCTGGAACGCGGCCTGCATCCGGATGTGCCACTCAGGATCGATGTCGTGCGCGGTAACGAACACGTCACGCACCGCCTCGGGCACTTCCTCCATATGTGCCACCGAGCCATGGTCGGCGATGCGCGCCATGAGGTCGCGGCTGTAGAAGCCCTGCTTCACGGCGATGTCCTCGAAGAGCGGATTGACTTCGATGAGGCGGTCGTTGTCCATGACGGTACGCACGTAGGACACGGCGAAGAGCGGCTCGATGCCGCTCGAGCAGTTGGCGATGATCGACAGCGTGCCGGTCGGGGCGATCGTCGTCACGGTCGCGTTCCTCAAACGCATGCCTTCAGGCGTGTCGTAGACCGAGCCCTCGAAGTTGGGGAACACGCCGCGAGCCTCGGCGAGCTTGGCCGATGCCGACCGTGCCTCTGCCTCGATGAAGCCCATGATCTTCTCGCCAAGCGCGACCGCGTCATCGGAATCGTACGGCACACCGAGCATGATGAGCAGGTCAGCCCAGCCCATCACGCCGAGACCGATCTTGCGGTTGCCGCGCGCGAGTTCGCCGATCTTGGGCAGCGGATACTCGTTCACGTCGATGACGTTGTCGAGGAAGTGCACAGCGCGATGGATGACATCGGCCAGACGGTCCCAGTCCATGTCGGGGCCGGCCTCCGTGAAGCGCAGGAAGCGCGACAGGTTGATGGAGCCGAGGTTGCAGGCCTCGTACGGCAGCAGCGGCTGCTCGCCGCAGGGGTTGGTGGACTCGATGTCGCCCAGTGCGGGAGTCGGATTGTCCCGGTTCATCCGGTCGATGAAGATGATGCCCGGGTCGCCAGTGGCCCAGGCCATCTCGATGATGAGATCGTAGACCTCACGGGCGTCCAGCGTGCCGGCGACCTCATGGCTCCGGGGGTTGATGAGCTCATACTCCCGGTCTTCGGCCACAGCATCCATGAACTCCTCGGTCAGCGCGACCGAGATGTTGAAGTTCGAGAAGTCCCCGTCCGCCTTGCACTTGATGAAATGCAGAATGTCCGGGTGGTCGATCCGCAGCACGCCCATGTTGGCCCCACGGCGGGTCCCACCTTGCTTGACCGCCTCGGTCGCCTGGTTGAACACCCGCATGAACGACACGGGGCCGCTGCTCACGCCCTGCGTCGAGCGGACCTCGTCGCCGGAGGGTCGAAGCCTCGAGAAGGAGAATCCGGTGCCACCGCCGGACTTGTGGATGAGCGCCGTGTCACGCACGGCGCCGAAGATCGACTCCATCGAGTCGTCGACCGGGAGCACGAAGCACGCGGACAGCTGCTGCAGCTCACGGCCGGCGTTCATCAGCGTCGGCGAGTTCGGCAGGAACTCCAGGGACGTCATGAGCGCGTAGAAATCCGCAGCCGTCTCGGCCACATCGCTCTCTGTGGCGCCGTAGCGCGCATCAGCCGCCGCGATGTTCTCGGCGACACGAACGAACATGTCCGAGGGTGCCTCGATCGCCTCGCCGTCCTCGCCCTTACGCAGGTAGCGCTTCTTGAGGACGGTCAGGCTGTTCGGCGACAGAGTCTCATCGATGGTCCGGTCATACGTCGTCTTCTCGGGTGCGTCAGCCATGCGATGTCCTCCTCGGAAGCGTCCCCTGCGTGATGCGGCGCGCCGGGTCGAACCAGTCGGCGCGCCACAAGATGTTGCGCTCATTCAGTCTACGCGGCCCACATATAGTGCGTCAATGTGCGCTGGGACGAACGGCTGCGACAGCGCGCCGACCGGCCGCCAACCCCCGTACCAACGCGCCCGAACAAGCGACGAGCGCCGCCCGTAGAGACGGACGGCGCTCGTTCGATCGTTCGAGGCGTGCGCTTAGACGGGCTCGACGCGCTCCACCTCAGGGACTTCCTGCTTGAGCACGCGCTCGACGCCGTTGGCCAGCGTGAGCTGCGACATCGGACAGCCGGCGCACGCACCGACCAGCCGGACCTTCACGACGCCGCCTTCGACGTCGATGAGCTCGACGTCCCCGCCGTCTGCCTGCAGCGCCGGACGGATCTTGTCGAGAGCTTCCTGTACGCGCTCCTTCACGTGCCTACCTCCTCATCAACGCCGTCTCAGGCGGACGGCGACACGACACCGCAGCGGGTATCGTACCATGACGACGATTATCTGACCGTATCAATCAACTTTCGTGCCGAGTCGCTGCCGGCTCAAACGCCGGAGCCGTTGGATGTGTTCAGCGGCGTCCTACTCTCCCACCCTCTACAGGGCAGTACCATCGGCGCTGGAGGGCTTAACTTCCGAGTTCGGAATGGGATCGGGTGTACCCCCTCCGCCAAAACCACTGAACACATCCAACGGCTCGTCACGTCGGATCGTCGTATCCGATTGTCAACCCCACGGTGCGTTCCACACCCTGAGAGCTGTATAGCGGTCACGAGAAAGCGAATAGAAGATCAAGACCTCGGCCTATTAGTACCGCTCGGCTGAACACATTGCTGTGCGTACACCTGCGGCCTATCAACCTTGTAGTCTACAAGGGGCCTTACCCGGTTGACCCGGTGAGAGACCTCATCTTGAGACAGGCTTCCCGCTTAGATGCTTTCAGCGGTTATCCTAACCGAACGTAGCTAACCAGCGGTGCCCTTGGTGGACAACTGGTACACCAGAGGTTCGTCCATCCCGGTCCTCTCGTACTAGGGACAGGCTCTCTCAAGTCTCTTACGCCCGCAGTGGATAGGGACCGAACTGTCTCACGACGTTCTAAACCCAGCTCGCGTACCGCTTTAAATGGCGAACAGCCATACCCTTGGGACCTACTCCAGCCCCAGGATGCGATGAGCCGACATCGAGGTGCCAAACAATGCCGTCGATATGGACTCTTGGGCATCATCAGCCTGTTATCCCCGGAGTACCTTTTATCCGTTGAG
>NPID01002792.1_pt2 | contig 66063 bp, 60 predicted proteins | sample 8637491 | NCBI WGS metagenome assembly NPID01 (sample SAMN07420843, study PRJNA396082) | bioreactor metagenome | isolation source: sample BA6 brine-fed electro-methanogenic bioreactor BA | place: Japan: Kochi | collected 2016-06-14 | reverse complement strand
GAGAGAAGGGGCTGGCTCGGGGTAGATATACAGGAGGTAAGCGCCGAACTGGCCGAACAGTTCGACCTTGAAAGCGCCTCGGGTGTGCTTCTCTCCGATATCCTCCCGGATTCCCCCGCCGAGGAAGCAGGGTTGCGCAGAGGAGACGTGATAACGGAAATTGATGGAACTTCTTTCGGATCCCTTCAGGACTTCAGGAACAGGATAGCCGCCATCGATCCGGGTACTGAGACCAGGCTCACGGTGATCCGCGACGGAGACCAGAGAAGGGTCACGGTAATGCTGGGCTCCCGGGAGGAGGATCCTGAAACCGTTGCGACGAACCTGGCGGACGAATACGGCTGGCAGCTCTCGGAACTCACCGAGGAAATCGCCACCAGGCTTGGAGCTGAGGATGTGGCAGGGGTTCTAGTTGCCGGGGTGTACCCGGGTAGCCCCGCCGCCGCGGCGGGTATCCAGGCGGGTGACATCATAATCGAGGTGAACAGGAAGCAGGTGAACAGGGTATCCGAGGTGAGTGAAGAGCTTTCGGGCACCGTGGGCGATGCGCTGCTTCTGGTCTGGCGAAGGGGGAGGACCATCTTCCTGGTGATCTGACCCCTTAGCCTCTTTTCGGCCGGGGACTTATCTTTCAGGAAAGCAGCAACTGAAGGGTGGAATCCATGCCGAAGACGAACAGCGAAGAAAAGCCGGCTAAGGAAGAGAAGGACAAGTTCGAGCTTCCAGGCCTGGAACCGGTGGAGCGTTACCACGAAATGGAACTCGGAGGCCAGGTCAGGAAGTACATGAGCCGGGCCGGCATCCTTCCCCTGAAGGACGACAAGGGGGAGATCGAAGCGGAGATATTCTTCACCGCATATGAGCTTGGAGGCGAAACACCGTCGGCGGACAGACCTCTGACGTTCGTCTTTAACGGAGGGCCGGGCTCTTCCTCTGTATGGCTTCACATGGGAGCAATAGGTCCGAAAAGGGTGGTGATGGAGCCGGAGGGCTGGATGCCCCGTCCGCCCTTCCGCCTTGAGAACAACGAGCGGACATGGCTTGACCGCACCGACCTGGTGTTCATAGACCCGGTGGAAACTGGCTACAGCAGATGCGCAGATGAGGCGGCCATCGAAAAATACTGGGGGTACAAGGGAGATCTGGAATCGGTGGGGAGGTTCATCCGTCAGTATCTTTCCCGATACGAAAGATGGGATTCCCCCCTCTTCCTTGCCGGGGAGAGCTACGGCACCACCAGGGCAGCCGGTCTGGCCGGAGACCTTTTCTACAAGGGTGTGGCCTTCAACGGTATTGTGCTTATCTCCACCGCCGTGGACCTTCAGCCTATCCGTTTCACGGAGGGGGATGACCTGCCCTGCCAGCTCTTCGTTCCCGCCTACACCGCTGCGGCATGGTATCACAAGCGGCTTCCGGAGGAGCTTCAGAAGCGAAGCCTGAAGGGCCTTCTCGACGAGGTCGCCGCCTGGTCCGAAAGCGATCTGACCGTTGCCCTGATGAAGGGGGACAGGCTCTCCGGGGAAGATCTGGAGAGAATTGCGGAGAGGCTTGCATGGTATACCGGACTTGATCTCGACTACGTGAAGGGCTCCAACCTGAGGATCAACATTCACAGGTTCTGCAGAGAACTCCTCAGGGACCGGAGACGCAGTGTTGGCCGGCTGGACGCCAGGTTCACAGGGATAGAGCCCGACCAGATAAGGGAGTACTCCCAGGGAGATCCTTCCATGGCGGCGATAATGCCCGCCTACACATCCCTGTTCAACTCCTACGCGGTGCGTGAACTGGGGGTGGAGACCCATATCCCCTACAGGATAATGCATCACTTCGAGAACAGGAAATGGAAGTGGGAGAACGGCGAGCTACCCAGAACAGGGGAGATCCTGAGGTTCGCAATGGCGAAGAACACCTTCATGAAGGTGCTGGTTGCCCAGGGATACTATGACCTTGCCACGCCGCACTTCGCAACGGAGTACATGATCTCGCACATGAACATGGACCCGGAGGTAAGGAAGAACCTCTGGATCCGTTACTACGAGGCCGGCCACATGTTCTATCTGGATACAGGATGTCTCAGGGCCTTCAGGGAGGACACGGAGGATTTCTTCAGACGGGCATGTCCCTGCTGATAAGGTCGCTCGATATCCTGGCGGACTCATAGATGGTGGGGAGCCCCGAACCCGGGTGGGTTCCCCCACCCACCAGATAGCAGCCCTTCACCTCCTCGAACCTGTTGTGGGGCCTGAAGTACAGCATCTGCATGATGTTGTGCCCGAGGTTGAACGTGGCACCATGGTGTATGGACCTCTCGTCCCTCCACTCTTCAGGGGTTATCACCTTCTCGTACTCGATCCTGTCCTCCAGGTCCTTGAATGAAGTCCTCTCCTGGATACGCTGAAGGACCCTGGAACGGAACTCGCTTACGGTATCCCGGTTCCAGCTGATGGGTGCCCTGGTGTTGGGAACGGGCACCAGGACGTAAAGAGCGGTCTTCCCCTCAGGGGCAAGTGTCGGGTCGGTAACCCCGGCGTTCCGGACATAAACGGAAACATCGTCGGACAGGACCCTTTCCCCCATTATCTCGGTGATGTTCCGCCTGTAGTCGTTGGCCAGGATGATCTGATGGTGCGGTTCGTCCCAGGTCCCGTCAAGGCCCAGGTAGAGCATGAAGGTGGAGCATGAATAATTCGCCTTCTGCAGCTTCCCGGGGGTCCACTTCTTAAGAAGACCGGGCTCGAACATGTTTACCGCCGCATGGCCGAAGTCGGCGTTCAGTACCACCGCGTCGAAATCTTCCTTCGATCCGTCGGGGAGTTCCACACCCCTGGCCCTTCCAGTGCCGTCGGTGAGGATCCTCTTCACTGGGGTGGAGAGCAATATCTTCCCGCCGTACTCCCCGATCACCTTAGCCATTGCGGCGGATATCTCCGAAAGGCCTCCCTGTACGTGGTCGACGCCGAACTTGTGCTCTATGTAGGGTATCATCGCATAGAGTCCGGGGCAGTTCCATGGAGACATTCCAAGGTACTTCGCCTGGAAGGTGAATGATATCCTCAGGTTTTCGTCGCTGAAGTAGTCTCCCAGAACTGAGAACAGCGACCTGCCCGCCGAAAGGTGAGGCAGAGCTTTCATCAGCCTTCCCGAGAGCATGGAAAAGGGGCTCCCGTATGGGCTCTGGAGGCACGGATACATGTACCTGTATCGTGTCGCTTCCCTCTTGAAAAATCGGTCGAAGCCCTCTTCCTGCCCGGGGAAGGTTTCCGCTATCCTTCGTCTTGTAACGGAATTGTCCCTTGATGGATCGAAGTTGTAGTCGGGGAAGTTCAGTCTGTACATGGGATCCAGGGGAACGATCCTGCAGTAATCGTCGAGGTCCCTTCCAGCCTGCTGAAACATCTCCCTGAGAATGAAGGTCATCATAAGGAAGGTTGGTCCGGTGTCGAAGGTGAACCCCCCGTGGGTTATCGCGGCGCTCCTGCCTCCGACCCTGTCCTCCTTTTCGAACAGTTTGACTTCGTAGCCCCTTGCCGAAAGGAGCATCGCCGCGGTGAGCCCCCCGGGACCCGCTCCCACAACCGCTATTCTTCGAGACATCGAGAACCTCTTTCCTTGGTCAGAAGAACCTGGCCAGAAAACGCACCAGACTTCTTCCGATCCTGTAGGGGGGATACACCATGGGCATTTCAATGCCGGGACACTTGATCAGTTCGACCCGTTCCCAGCTGAAACTTCTGTAGCCGGCACCGCCCCTGTACCTGTTAAAACCGCTTCCCCCGACTCCACCGAATCCGATGGACGAGGACACTATCCTGTGCAGGGTGCCGTTAACCGTAACGGACCCTGATCTTATGTGTTTTCTGATCATCTTCGCCGTCTTAAGAGGTCTTTTCGAGAACCCGTAGGCCGCCAGCGGAGAGTAATCCCCTCCCGGGGTCGAGGCCATATCGTCTTCGATGGACCGGGAAGGTATTACGGGAAGGACCGGGCCGAATATCTCCTCACGAAGCAGGGGAGAATCCGTTTTCACCCCGGAAAGCACCGTTGGGGCTATGAAAAGGTCTTCCCTGACACCATAGCCGCCGCAGACTGGTTCTCCCATGTTCAGCATTGGCTCAAGCCGGCTCCATGCTTCCAGGTCGATTATCCTGCCATAGTCAGGGGAGGTTTCCGGTCTTTCTCCGTAGAACCTCGCCACGGTCTCCCTGAGCAGGTTCAGGAACTCCAGATGAACCTCTTCCTCCACGAAGACATGATTCGGTGCCAGGCAGGTCTGGCCGGCGGCGAAGAATTTCCCCCATGCTATCCTTTCCGCAGCCGCTTTAAGGTTGGCGTCGGCCTTTACGAAGCATGGATTCACCCCTCCCAGTTCCAGTATCACCGGTACGGGCCTCGAAGAGGCGGCTGCCATCACACTTTTCCCGGTGTTGCCTGAGCCGGTGAAGCAGACGATGTCGGCGACGTTCTCAATGAGCCACTTTGCCGTTTCTCCGCCGCCATCCGCCACAGCCGCCAGACCCGGCTGGAAGTATTCCCCGATGATGCTTTTCAGTGTCTCCGCAGTTCGCGGAGCCCTCTCAGACGGTTTGAGGATAACGGTGTTACCCGCAGCAAGGGCGCTCACCATGGGCGCCAGGAGAAGCCCTGCCGGGTAGTTCCAGGGGCCGATGATCACCGCGGTTCCCAGGGGTTCCCTTCTGGAGCGCACCATTCCCGGCAGCATCAGGGGTGAAGGGCGGTGCAGCCTTCCCGATTTCCAGAGGAAGAGACTGCGCAATGCGTGTGAGGCGTCGGCGATGACCAGCCCGGGTTCAGAACTCCAGGCCTCCATCCAGCAGCGGCCCAGGTCTTCACCTATTGCCCCGGCTATCCTGTCGCCTTCGCTGCGAAGCATCCTGACCAGTGTTTTCAGCGCCCGGCGTCTGGATGAGAGGGAGAGGGTTTCTCCCTTCTGGAAATGCTCCTTCTGCTTTCGGCTTATCTCGCTGAGTTCATTCATGGACACTCCTCCGGTGTTGCCCGGAACCGTCATCACTCTTATATAAAGTAAAGCTAACGATTCTCCGGTTCAACCGGAAGGGGGAACATGGCATCCGGCAAAGAACGGGCGGTTGTGATAGGCGGAGGCCTTGGGGGGCTCAGCGCGGCTTCTTCCCTGGCTTCCAGGGGCTTCTCGGTTACCCTCCTCGAAAAGAATCCCCGTCTTGGGGGCAAGCTCAACATCATGGAGAAGGAAGGCTATACCTTCGACCTGGGGCCATCCATACTCACCCTCCCCGGAATATTCAGGAGGGTCTTTCAGGAAGCCGGGAAAAGCTTCGATTCCCTCTGCCCGGTGAGGGAGCTGGACCTTCACTGGCGCAACTTCTTCGAGGACGGCACACAATTCGACTTCTCCGCTGACATCGAGAGGACCGCAACGGAGCTGGAAGGGCTGCGCCCCGGTGTTTCCCGGGTCTTTCGGAAGTACATGGAGTACGCCGGGAAGCAGGATTCAATAGTCCGGCGGGGATACTTCGAGAAAGGCCCCGACACCTTCTTCGGCATGATAAGGGCTACCGGCCTGTTCCGCATTCTGGGGCTGGACCTTTTCAGGACCATGCACGGGGCTAATACTGCTTTTTTCGGGAACACCCACCTGAGGGATGCCTTCGACTACTTCATCAAGTACGTGGGGGGGTCTGCCATAGACGCCCCTGGATTCATGAACATGCTCTCTTCGGTGCAGTGGAACGACGGGCTCTGGTACGCTGAAGGCGGCATGTACAACATTGCGCTTGCCTTCGAAAAGCTGCTGGAGGCTCAGGGGGTAGAGGTAAGGAAGAACTGCCGGGTGAACTCCATAGTGGTCAGGGAAGGCAGGGCCGCAGGTGTGACGGTTGCCGACGGAGAGCCCATGGAGGCGGACGTTGTGGTTTCCAACATGGAGGTCATCCCCGCTTACAGGGACCTTCTGGGGATGGAAGGCCCATGGCTTTCAGCGCTTGAGAGGAAATTCCATCCCGCATGCTCCGGCATCGTGCTGCATCTGGGCACCGACAGGATCTTCCCCCGGCTGGCCCACCATAACTTCTTCTACTCGAGGAACCAGGCGGACCACTTCCACAGGATCACAAGGGAGGAGCTTCTTCCGGATGATCCCACCCTTTATGTGGTGGCTGTCACCAGGACCGATCCGGGGAAGGCCCCGGAGGGGTGCGATAACATCAAGATACTGCCCCACATCCCTCCACTGAGCCCGGAAAGGAGCTACTCCAGGCAGGACTACGAGGACCTTGCGGTTCTCTGCATGGCCAAGATGGAGAGGATGGGCATCACCGACCTGAGGAAGCATGTTGTGGTGAAGGACATGTGGACCCCTGTTGACATACGGGACAACTACTTCTCGAACAGGGGAGCCATTTACGGAGTTTCACCGGACATGCGGACGAACTACGCCTTCAAACTGCCCAAGCACAGCAGGAAGGTACGGGATCTGTGGTTCGTGGGAGGCAGCGTGAACCCCGGTGGAGGAATGCCAATGGCGGTTCTCTCCGGCTACAACGCCGCCAGGTGCATAGCCGGAGAGATAAGGGAATACTGACCTATCTGTTGACTACCGTGCAGTTCTCAAGACCCACCATTCTGAAGGATTCTCCTGCAATCGTGCCTCTGATCTGAACCCCCGCCCGGTTCTCCACCATTGCGGCGTTCACATCTTCCGGGATCTCGCCGGTCATCTCGCAGGCCACCAGCTTGTCGTAGGTGTCTTCCGGGTCGGAGAGATCCACCCTTATGATGACCCCTGAGTCCAGGGTGGAGGTGGTGGTTGAGCTGTAGTAGCCCTCCACAACTATCTCTTTGCCTGTAAGGGCATTGTAGAGTTCAACGAACTGATCGGCGGGAATGGCTTCACCCTGGTACGCCCAGGGGCTGGTCTCTACCCATTCCATTGACTCCGGAGGGTCGACGAACTCGGCGTCATTGAGCTCCGGCCCCCACCAGCCGCTCTCCACTGTTCCCCTCAGGGCCACAAGTTCACCGCGGTGAACCACCTGCCCGGACATGCCTTCGAAGTTTGCCACAGCGACCTCGTCGGTGCTTTCCGGATCGAGGACCAGGCGAAGTTCGTCCTCAACTTCGGTGCTGTCACCGTACCAGATGTAGGGATAGGCCACAAGGGTGACCTCCATGCCGTCCCATGCGAAGAAAGCCTGGTTCAGGGCCTTTGCAGACACCAGATCCCCGTCCTGTAAGGTGGAGGGATCGAGAGTTCCTTCGGGATAGAGCACCACCTCAGGGATCTCTTCAACGGGTTCCTCAACCGTTACCTCGGCGGTATCCTCAACGGGTGAGGACTCCTCTTCGGCCGGGGGCTGCTCGCCGCCGCATCCGGCTGTCAGCAGCAGACCCATGAAAAGCATCAGGGTAAATCTCATTTCACCATTCCTTCCTTTCAGTGCAGTTCTATGAACATCAGCAGGGTTTCGGTTTCCAGCTGAAAGACTGCGTCTTCATAATCCGGTGGGCCGGTTACGGCCCTGGCTCCGGAGGAGAAACCTATCTCCTCGGTGGGAATGCCCAGGATGTTCCGGTCCACCACCGCGTCACCGTCCCGGTCGTGGAAAAGGGCTACCGCGTATTCGCCGTACTCCATTGGTGGAAGGGCAACCGTCATTGTCCCGGAGGTTACAGGTTCCGTTATCTTGAAAAGCGCGTTTTCGATTCCCTCCGGGAAGAACTCCTCCCCCTGGAATACGGCAATTCTCAGGAATCCCTGGATGTGATCGATCCCTGTGACCCTGAGGCTTACCACCCCTGGATTCATCAGAAGAGCAATGAGAAGAACCAGTTTCAACCCCCTCAGGAATGGCATGGCCAGAAGAAAACTATATACTTGAAGCATCCATATGAACAGGAGGTCCCATGCTTCTCAGACATTTCTTCATTCCAAAGATAGCCCACAGCTCGTACATTCTCCAGGGCAACGAGACCTGCGCTGTGATCGACCCGGCAAGGAACGTGTCCATGTACCTCGAAGCCGCTGCGGAAGCCGGGCTCAGGATCACGATGATACTTGAGACGCACCTCCACGCCGATTTCCTTTCAGGGCACATGGACCTTGCCGGCATCACCGGAGCTGAGATTGTTGCCCCCGCTTCCGCCGGGTGTCCGTTCCCCCACAAGGCCGTCAGGGATGGGGACTCCTTCATGCTGGAGGACATGCGGATATCGGTTGTTGAAACCCCCGGACACACCCCGGAGCATGTCAGTTATGTGGTTGCGGACACCTCCAGGGGGGAGGAACCTGTTGGGGTATTCACCGGCGACACCCTTTTCGTGGGGGATGCTGGAAGGCCCGACCTGTTCCCGGGCAGGGCCGAAGAGCTTGCCGGGAAGCTGTTCCACAGCCTTCAGAAGCTCAAGGAACTGCCCTGCCACTGCGAGGTGTGGCCCGCCCACGGAGCGGGATCCCTCTGCGGCAGGGCGGTGGGTGCCAAGTACAGAAGCACGATCGGTTATGAGAAGCTTTACAACCCTGTGCTGAAGATAGACACCGCCGAAGGGATGATCCGGCACCAGACCAGGGGAATGCCCCAGGCACCTGATCACTTCAGCCGGTGCAGCGAGATAAACAGAAAGGGCCCGGGCAGGATATGGGGCAGCCCCCCTCCCCCGGCCCTCACTCCGGAGGAGTTCCTTTCCCTTTCCAGGGACGGGAGCAGAACGGTGGTCGATCTCCGCTCCTGCGACGCCTTCTCCGCCCAGCACATACCCGGCTCGATCAACATCAGCACCCTGGGCAACTTCCCCACCTTCGCAGGCTGGATACTGGAACCCGGGAAGGAAGTTCTCTTCGTGGGGAACTGCAGGGACCAGGTAATGGGAGCGGTGGAGGACCTTGCCATGGTAAGCGAAAGCCCGGTGAGGGGATATCTTGACGGCGGGCTGTTCGCATGGGCCATGAAGGGCCTTCCGGCAAAGGGTTTCTCCCAGATCTTCGCGGAAGACCTGAAGGCGATGCTGGAAAGGCATGAAGACATCACACTGGTGGATGCAAGGGGTCCGGGGGAGTTCTCTTCGGGAACCATAGACGGTGCGTTGAACATCCCTGCTCCCGACATGCGCACAAGGTACAGGGAACTCGACCCCGGCAGGAGAACGGTTCTCTTCTGCAGCTCCGGCCACAGGTCGAGCCTTGCGGCAAGCCTGCTGGAGACACAGGGATTCGATAACCTGGCCCACATGTCCGGGGGCATGGCTGCGTGGAAGGCCCGTTTTGGCTGATCTGCTCCGCATGGCCGCCTGGTCCCCCTACGCCGCCGGGGCTGGGATCGGGGTCCTCAGCTGGCTGGCTTTCCTGCTGAGCGACAGACCACTGGCCTGCTCCACATCCTTCGCCAGGACCGGAGGAATGATGGAGCGCCTTTTCGGCGGAAAACCCGGAGAGAGGGAGTACTTCAGGAAGTTCACACCTGAGATCGACTGGCAGTGGATGCTGGTGGCGGGGGTGTTCACCGGTGCCCTCCTCAGTTCCTTTCTTTCCGGAGAGTTCCGGCTCAGCAGTGTACCGGCCCTCTGGGCAGACGCGTTCTCAAAGAGCTGGCTGACCAGATACGCGGTTTCATTCGCTGGAGGGCTCCTTCTGGGCCTGGGCTCCAGGTGGGCCGGGGGATGCACCAGCGGTCACGGGATCAGCGGCACCCTTCAGCTGACCCTTTCCAGCTGGCTTGCGGTGGTCGTTTTCTTCGCCTCGGGGATATTCTTCGCCTGGCTCCTGTACGGGGGCGGCCCATGCTGAACCGGCTTCATTCCAGGAAACGGGTTCAGCTGGTCCTGGGCTACCTTATGGGAGTAGTGTTCGGCTTCATGCTCCAGAAGAGCGGGGTCTCCAGGTACGATGTGATACTGGGCCAGCTCCTCCTGAAGGACTTCACCGTGGTTAAGACCATGCTCTCAGCGGTTATAACAGGCATGGCTGGGGTCTGGATACTGGTTGCCGCAGGAAAGGCCAGGCTTCACCACAAGAGCGGTTCTCTGGGTTCCATTCTCCCCGGAGGGGTCCTCTTCGGCGCTGGATTCGCCCTCCTCGGCTACTGTCCGGGAACCCTGGCCGCCGCCGCCGGACAGGGCAGCCTGGACGCCGCCTTCGCGGGAATACCCGGCATGATAGCCGGCGCATGGCTCTATTCGGTGATCTATCCCCTTCTCAGCAGAAGGGTGCTTCAGTTCGGGAATATCAGGGACCGGTCACTTCCGGAAGTGCTTGGAGTTCACCCTGCGGTGCTTGTCCCGCTCTCCATGGCGCTGCTGGCGGCGGTACTGCTGCTGATCGAGCTGGGGGCGTAGGCGGCCAGGGGAACGGGACCCTCCAGTACCTCCCTTGCCATGAACAGATGTGATTCGGCTCCGGTGCCGGAGGCCAGCGGGGTGGATACCTGCCATTTCACCAGGGCTATCTCTCCGTTCATTATCTCCATGGCGGTTATCGAACCCGGGTGCACGCAGCTTCCGCAGTTGAAGTAGGGCGACCCGCCTGGTGACGGAAACTCCGGCTGATGGGTATGACCGGTGATCAGGGCCACTCCGGTGTTCCTGGTCCATGCGGTGAGCCTGCTCTCCACCTCCTTCATCAGCGCATAGTTCCCTGCGGGGGTTATCCTGGGTCTGAGTCCTGCGTTCTGAAGGAACCTCCACACCCGCCTTACAAGGAACCTGCTTATCCGCCAGAGCCCATCGCTCCAGAGTTCGCCCTGGTGCCCATGGGTCACGAGGATGTCCAGCCCGCTTTCCCTGTGCTTAAGGACAATTGCCTCGTGAACGGGCAGGGTGTTATTTCTCTGGATCACCGGGCTGGGCCTGCCGTCGTAGTAGTGGTAAAAGGCGTTCAGAAGCTGCCTGCGGGCGTTCTCAGGCTTCCTCCACAGGTTGTTGTGGTTCCCCCAGAGGAAGATCAGCCTTCCGTCGCTGTGCAGAAAACCCATCCTTATGTAAATGTCGGAGTAGGCCCAGTGTATAGGGGAGAAACTGCCGTTCTCCCAGAGTTCCTCCCCGTCACCCGCCTCCACATATGTGAAACCCTGGTTCCTGTACCAGGCAAGGGCGTGGAGGAAGATCAGCCTGTTCCGGGCGAAATCGTCCCCCCTTCCGCCGTTCCCTCTGTGGCAGTCTGACATGAAGACCATTCTGGAGGAGTCATTCAGCTCCATGGGCCTGGAGGAATGACTGCGGTACAGTCTGCTGAGTTTTCTCAGTGAGAATGCTGTTGTCACTACCGGTCCTTTCCTGGCGGTGAGGTCTGGAATGGCCGATAATAGACACCGATGGTTAATCCGGTGTTAATTCGAGCATAGGAGGAAGAGATGATTCGCCTTGTTGCCTTCGCGGGGAGTTCAAGGAGAGGTTCGTTCAACCGGAAGCTGGTGAGAATAGCCGCAGATGGAGCTTCCAGCGCCGGGGCCCAGGTTGAGATACTGGAGCTTTCCGAGTACCCAATGCCCCTTATGAACGAGGACCTCGAGGCTGAGAAGGGCATGCCCGAGGCCGCCGGCAGGTTCAAGAGGAAACTCCTGGAGGCAGACGGGTTCATAATCTCGGCGCCGGAGTACAACAGTTCCATAACTCCCCTTCTGAAGAACTCTCTTGACTGGGCATCGAGGACGGAGAGCCCTGATGAGAAGCCCCTCTCCGCCTACAGGGGAAAGACCGCGGTCCTGATGTCAGCCTCTCCGGGGACCCTGGGCGGGATGAGGGGGCTCGTTCCACTGAGGCTCATGCTCATGGAGCTGGGGGTGACCGTTCTTCCTGTCTACCGGTGCATATCATCCGCCAGCGAGGCCTTCGACCAGGACGGCTCCCTGAAGAACGGCAGGGACATGAAGGCGGTGATGGGCCTGGGCGCGGCCCTCTTCAGGGCCCTGGAAAGGGGTGACCATGGAGAAGGGTGATATGGTTCCCGAGTTCCAGCTCCCCGACCAGAGCGGAACAATGGTTTCCAGCGGTGACTTCCGGGGAAGCTGGCTTGTCCTCTACTTCTACCCCAGGGACGGCACCTCAGGCTGCACCAGGGAAGCGCTTGACTTCTCTTCGCTGAAGGGGGAGTTCCAGGAGGAGGGATGCCGGATCGTGGGAGTAAGCCCGGACTCTGTGGAAAGCCACGCCCGTTTCACGGAGAAGAATGACCTTCGCATAACCCTTCTCAGTGACACCGAAAAGGCTCTTCTGAAGGAAGCCGGCGCCTGGGGAACGAAGCGGAACTACGGCAGGGAGTACGAGGGAGTCACAAGGACCACCATTCTGGCCGACCCCGCCGGAAAGGTTCGGGAGATATGGAGAAGCGTGAAGGTCCGCAGGAAAACGAAGTCCTGCGAGATCCTCCACGCAAGAAGCGTTCTGGAAAGGCTAAGGGAACTGAAGGGTTAGCCCGGCGGTGATGAAGTTCACAAGGGTGAAGTTGTATACCGTCTCAACATCGGCTCCCCCTTCCACGATCCTGTAGCCGGCCCTCACATCGACCCTCTCGGATATGGGGAACTCCCCTCCCAGGAAAACGTCTTCAGCCCTGCCCACTGGGCCCACCAGGGCGTCTCCCTCCAGGAGCACCGTGAGATCCCCGGCGGGGACCCAGCGCAGTTCGAAACTGAGCAGGGGAACGAAGCCGGTGTTAGTTGTGGAGGCAGTGGCATCCTGGGACTCTATCCGTATCTCCGCGTCGCGGATCTTCGCCGTGAACCCCAGCTTGAACAGGAATCCCGGGTCGTCAACCAGAAGGTACCTCCATGTGGCCCTGTAGGAGTCGAACCTGTATAGACCCTCCACCTGCTCTCCAGCCGTGAAGTCCTCGCCGGCGAAGCTGATATCCTCGGGAAGCGAGCCGGAAGCCTCCAGCCGAAGTGGGGCGGCGAAAAGGCTGAAGGTGTTCCTTCCCGTTTCGTATCCGGCCCTGACCCTGTAGATGAGCTTGGACTCTATATCCAGGGCTTCCGCAAGGGAGAACCTGGTTCCTGTTTCGTCGTTGGGCACCTGAACGTCGTTGTATCCCGGGAAGGCCATGCCCCCCTCGACATCCAGGAACCAGGTGCCTGCGGCGCAGGGAAGTGCCAGGACAGCTGCGGTCATTGCAAGAAGCTTCATGGGGATCCTTTCATCATGGGAGATAGAGCAGTTTTTCGCATACGCGGCTTCCGCCGCCGGTGAACTCCAGCAGTAGACTTCCCCCCGGGATTCCTTCGGGAACGAAATCAAGTGATGCCCCGGAGGAGGAGGCCAGCACCCTGCCCGAAAGGTCCATGAGGCGGAAGGTCCCGGGACGGTCTGAAGATGCGCTGAGCACACCGGAGAACGGGTTGGAGGAGATGCTCAGTGAAGGGGATACCCGTGTAGTCCAGTCTTCCCCCACTGAGGTCAGAGCGTTCTGATACAGGTAGAGATACTGGGTGTTCGCCGAGAGCAGGTCCGGGTTGGCGCTTCCTGAAACAAAGCCGAAACCCGCCGCATCGGAGAAATACTGGGCGTCCGAGAAGAGGGGGTCCCCCGGTCCTGAGGGTGTTCCGCTGAGAACGGTTATCTCGTAGGAGCTCGAATAGAAGACATCATCGAATCCGTCGCCGTTGAAGTCGCAGCCCCCCACAGTGGGGAGATAATCGGCATAGATCACGGTAAGCGGCCAGTACCATGCGCCGGGGTCGTCTACCCACATGCTGATATTTATGGGAGGTGGGGGAGATGGATAGATGTCCCAGGCGGAGTTCAGCAGGTCCGGGTGGCCGTCATTGTTTATATCGCACTGGGCGTATGGAGGCGAACCACTGAGATAGGTGTACAGGTCATCCTCCGCCTCCACCATGAGATAGGAATCCCATGCGCCCTGGGCGGCGTAGACCCTGAGGCCGTAGGAGAAGAGTACCGCGAAATCCATGAAGGCGTCACCCGCCATGTTCCCTGCGAAGAAACCCGTTACATGAACACCAGGCCAGAAAGGTATGGAGTCGGACCATACGGTTTCGAAACTCTCCCCCCAGCCATTGTTGACGGCGAGGCAGAAATACCTTCCCGATCCCATGAGAAGGTCTGGCATTCCGTCACCGTTGAAATCTCCGGGTACTGCACACCCCAGGACCTGGCAGGCAGAAGGGGTGAAGGTGCCGTCGCCGTTGGAGAAGAGAACAGGCCCGGCAAGCCCTGTCAGGATATCGTCCAGCCCGTCTCCGTCGATGTCGGCGGCCCGGGGATTATACCCGGCCCAGGGTATTTCCAATGGTTCGGAGAACCCGGAACCATCGTTCATAATCACCCTGAGATTCCCGGACGGGTAGGGCCTCAGCAGAATGTCCTGGTACTCATTCCCGTCGAGATCACAGCAGAGTATCTCCTTTACCGCAACATCAAGAGGGCAGATCACCGCGGCATCCTGGAAGATCTGTGCGGAAGACGCGGCGGAAACGATCAGAGCTGAGACCACATGTTTCATCATGCTACCACCAGAGGAAAGGGTTCATCATAAAATCATAAAGGAGCGTTGAGTAAGGCGCAATCGCGGGTTTCCTCCTGTTACGATCCGTTACAGTTCGTTCATACTCAGTGGACCGTCGCTTCAGATCTTGCCCGCTGGACAAAAAACAGGGAGGCGACATGAAGGTTCGAAGAAGCAAATGGCTGTCCATATCATTCATGCTCGTGCTGATGTCGGCACTGGCGCTTGCCACGGAATCCAGAGGCGGGGTGTTCACTGTAACGGACACCGGCCAGTCGCTCTGCTTCGACAGCCTGGAGGTGATATCCGCCCCTGACCAGGGAGAGCCCTTCCACGGACAGGATGCACAGTACGCGGGACCCCAGCAGTCGTATCAGGACAACGGCGACGGAACGGTGACCGACCTTGCTACAGGGCTCATGTGGCAGCAGGAGTTCCGCGGCAAGATGACCTGGGAGGAGGCAGCTGCAGGTGCGGACACATGCGGCACAGGGGGTTATTCCGACTGGAGGCTCCCCACCATCAAGGAACTCTACTCCCTGATCCAGTTCAGCGGGACCGACCCCAGCGGACCCTCTCCGGTGAACCTGATACCCTTCATCGATACTGACTTCTTTCAGTTCGAGTACGGCGACACCCTTTCCGGAGAGAGGCTCATCGATGCCCAGTACTGGTCCTCAACGGTTTATCAGGGACTAACCATGGGAGGGGATTCCACCGCCTTCGGAGTGAACTTCGCCGACGGAAGGATAAAGGGGTATCCCAGGGATGAAGTGGGGCCCCGTGGAAGGTCGTTTCAGATGACGGCTTTCGTCAGGTACGTACGGGGGGCCGAATACGGAGAGAACCAGTTCCAGGACAACGGTGACGGCACCGTGACCGATCTGGCCACCGGCCTCATGTGGCAGCAGACTGACGACGGGAACGGCAGGAACTGGGAGGACGCCCTTGCCTATGCCGAAGAACTGAACCTGGCAGGATACGATGACTGGAGGCTTCCCAATGCCCATGAGCTGCAGAGCATCGTGGACTACCAGAGATCAATGCAGTCCACCGGAAGTCCTGCCATCGATCCGGTGTTCTCCTGCACACAGATAACGGATGAGGGAGGTGACGCAAACTACGGGTTTTACTGGACCGGAACCACCCACGAGGCGGCGGTGCCCTTTGAGAGCGGAGAGTTCGCTGTTTACATGGCCTTCGGCGAGGCCCTTGGCTGGATGATGACCCCGGACTCAACATACATGCTGACGGATGTTCACGGAGCAGGCGCCCAGAGGAGCGACCCGAAGGTCGGCGACCCGGACCAGTACCCCCACGGCCACGGCCCCCAGGGAGATGTGGTGAGGATATACAACTTCGTCAGGTGCGTGAGGGACGCGGAAGGAACAGGCATTTCCCAGGAGAACGGAGGGGATGGAATGAGCCTGGAGGTCTCAGGCGCGAACCCCTCCCCGGGGCAGGTTACACTGGCCTATTCCTCCAGTTACCAGGGAACGGCGACCCTGGAGGTGTTCGACTGCAGCGGAAGGCGCATGACCTCAATATGCTGTCTTCCGGAGGGAACCCTTACATGGTCTCCGCCGTGCAGCGGGGTCTTCATGGCGCGTCTTTCCTGCGGCGAAGACCGGCTAACCAGGAAGTTCATGGTGATCCGATAGAGGTTGACATCAATATCCTGAATAGTTAACGTTGTTAACATGAGAGACACGAAAAGCAGGATAATCGAAGCCTCAAGGGACCTGTTCCTTGAAAAAGGGCTGAAGAAGCTTACCATGAGGGCCGTAGCCAGGTCCGTAGGTATAAGCCCCACAGCCATCTACCGCCACTTCAGGAACAAGGAGGAACTGATCAGATCGGTGATGGAAGAGGGTTTCCGCATCTTCGGCAGCTACCTTTTCAGGGCCCTCGAGGAGGAAGGGGGAATGGAAAGGCTCTGTCGAACGGGGCTCGAGTACATCAGGTTCGGCATGGAGAACCCCGCCTACTACAGGCTTATTCACATGTCCCGGGAGAGGCTCTCCCAGGGAGTGTGCTGCCAGCCCGACTCCACCTTCAAGTTCCTTCTGGACAGGATTGCCCAGTGCCAGAGGGAGGGATCCATCGACGAGGGCATAGATGTGACCGAGGCGGGTATTTATCTCTGGAGCCAGGTTCATGGCATTGCAACCTTCGCAGTGACCGGCGGGATCCCGGGAATGGAGGGGAGGGATGACCTCCTGAAGATGGCGGAGAGCATGATACTCAGGTCGGTGAAGGGCCTCGCGTAGTTTTTTTATCTGTATGGTTAACATCGTTAACAAGGAGGATGAAATGAGGATAACAGTGCTGGGAGGCAGCCCGAAAGGGGCCGCCAGCGTTACGATGCAGTACATGAAGTACATCGAGAAGAGATTTCCCGGGCATGATTATGAATACCATCAGGTCGCTCAGAGAATTAGCCTTCTGGAGAGGGACCCTGAGAAGTTCCAGACAGTAGTGGACACCCTGACGGAGACTGACCTTGTGGTATGGGCGTTCCCTGTTTACTACATGCTCTGCTGTGCCCAGTACAGGAGGTTCATGGAACTCCTGCTGGAAAGGTGCCCCCACAGCCTGAAGGGAGTTTCCGCCACCATTCTTACAACATCCATAAGGTTCTACGACCATACAGCCCACAACTACATTCAGCGCGTCTGTTCAGAGCTTGGAATGCCATTCTGCGGCGGATATTCCGCCGAGAGTTCCGACCTGTTCAGGAGCAGGGAGAGGGAAAGGCTGGTGTCCTTCTTCCAGACCGTTCTTGAAAGGATCGGGACAGGAAGGTTCCAGTACACTTCAGCCTTTTCCCCTTCGCCAACCCTTTCAGGTTATGTCCCTGAAGGAACCCGCCGAATCGCCGTTGAGGGGAGCTGGATGGTCCTTGCCGACCTCTCCACCCCAGGCGGGAACCTCGAGAAAATGGTGAGTACCCTGGTGAACACAATAGATGGCGACGTGGAAATGGTGGACATTTCCCGGGTGGATTTCAAGCCATGCACTGGATGCTGCCGGTGCGGGCCGGACAATGTCTGTATCCATGGGGAAGACCCTTTCATAAAACTGCACAGGGACAGGGTCAGGAAGGCCGATGTGGTGATCATCGCAGGTGTGATCAAGAGCGGATACCTCTCCTCGGTCTGGAAGAGGTTCTTCGACAGGAGCTTCTATATGGGCCACACTCCCGTTCTGAAGGGCAGGCAGCTGGGTTTCCTGATCTCCGGCAGCCTGGCCTCGGAGCCGAATCTCAGGGAAATCCTCCTTTCATGGAGCGAGTTCCAGGAAACCGGGACTCCGGAGATAGTGACCGACGAAGTCATTTCATCCACAGAACTGGATACCGCAATGGAGAACATGGTGAAAACACTGGAATACGCCAGGCAACAGGGCTTTGTTCCTCCTCCCACCTTCAGAAGGACCGGCGGACACAAGCTGTTCAGGGACTATATCTGGGGGGAGCTAAGGCCTCTTTTCCAGGCCGACCACAGGTACTACCGGCGCAACGGTCTGTATGATTTTCCCCACAGAAGGCTGTCGGTGCGACTGATGAACCTGTTCCTTCCCCATTTCCTCAGGCTGCCCCCTGTGAAGAGAAAGATGCTCTCCATGATGCCCGGGGCGATGATCACCAGGTTCAGGAAACTGGTGGGATAAAAGAAAGGCCGCCCCGGATATCCGAGGCGGCCTGGAACGACCTCTAGAGGAACTCTATCTCAACCCTGTTCCCTGAGAAACCCGTGATGGTCAGCAGGTCTTCCATGAGGAATAGCCCGTCCATCACCTCGCTGGATGATGTGGAGGAAACCACCTCGAGGGTAGCCCTGCTTCCTGTGAGGTCCCGGGTGACCACATCGGATACGCCCCTGACGGAGTTGAGTATCCTGGAACGGAGGGTTTGAACCTTCGAGAAGTCGGCGTTTACCGCAACTACCTCGGTTAGGTTCTCGCTTTCCGTCCAGCCCTGGAGTATCACGGATTCCAGGCAGGCGGCGGTGCTGTCCGCGGCGCGGGAACGGGCCTGGCTCTCGCTGAAGGGGAGTTCAACCGTTATTGCGGAAGCCGCAAGCAGCGCCCCGGTGGCGGAGTTCACCGCCCTGGAGCTTACCCTGTACCCATGGACGGTTCTCCGGGAACCTGCGATGACCCTGTCTTCACTATTGTGGAGCGCGGTTCCAGACACCACTATCTCCGCTCCCGCCCTAAGGCCCAGCAGTGCAGCGGTGCGGTCGTCGCCCTCCAGGACGAGCCTGAGCTGGTCCGCTTCCAGTATGCTTTGAACCGTTGCCGCGTCTACCACCGGGAAGCCCCTGGCGCGGAAGTGATCCATTACCTGGGTCTCGAACATGGATGCGCCCATGGTCACGTCGTCGAGGTCCTGGCCGCCCGCCAGTTCCCTCACAAGAACCATTACACGGGGCCTTCCCTGCTCGGCCAGGAGGAGACCCACCGCGGCAAGGTCGTCCTCGATGCTCCCGGTCTTGACGGAAGCCCTGATGGTAACCCTGTAAAGGCCCCCTGACAGCCCTTCGTCGATTATCCTGTAGCTGCTCACATAACCGGAGGCCCTGGAGTAGATGTTGTCCTCGATGAGCTGGAAGTTGCTCACCTGGGTCTCCGAGTCGATGAATACGCCGACTCCCTGTTCCACTGCTTTCCTCAACGCATCGCTCAGGGCGTTGTCCCTGGCGATGTCCGCGGTGGAGGTGACCGCGGCGGCGCCCTCGGCCAGGACCTCGGTCTCCCCGGGTTTCGGTGGTGAGAGGACAGTGGGACCCGGTTGCTGCTGTGCGGTCATGGTCTGTGCGCCGCAGCCAAACGAAAGAACAACGGCAGCAAGAACCGCAAGTCTGATAATGGCGGTCACCTAGATCACTCCCAGCAGGAACTTGCCGGCGGCCGCAAGATAGGGAAGCCCGGCCTTCAGCCACCCCAGTGAACCGGAGTCCTCAGGACTGAGGACGATGTCGGTGCCCAGGGCTCCGGTGACCTGCTGAACCTGGATCACGAAGGGTTCCCGGGAGAATCCCGGGCTGGAGAATATGGCGTTCAGATCGGAAACTATCTGTATCGCGTTCTCAGCGGTGGAACCCAGGTAGGACGCGTATACGCTGGTGTCCAGCAGAAGGTTGCCGTCTGAATCGTAGATCTTGGGGTACATGGAGGGGTTCAGCCCCGCCTGGGAGCCGTCGAACACCAGAGCGGAGTACTGGTTCAGGAAGTCCAGCGTCTGGGGCGTCATGGGAATGGCCTGCTCCTGGGAGGCGGAGAGAGCGGCTGAAACTGCCCCTGAAAGGCCCGAGTGGCTGTGTATGTCCATCTCCAGCTCAACTTCGACTATGCCGCCAAGGGAATCGTACCTGGCGGGACCGACCTGTCTCGCGTTGCGCACAACTCCCTCGACCCTGGAGTAGACCACGTCGTAGTCGGTCATGAAGTTCTCCACCCGGGTCTCGGAGTCGATCCGTACTCCCTGGGCGGCCTCAAGGAGGTTCCTCTGGGCGACCACCACCGCGGCCCTCTCGGCCATCAGCCTCGCCTGTGCCTGATTGGGATTGTTCGGATCGATTACACCGGAGCCGGTTGCCCTTATGGTGTTACCCGACCAGTCTATCTCACCTGCGGGGGTAGTCTCCACGATGTCACCGGGTACAGCGGCCCTGGGCGCGGCGAGATCCAGGGTCTCCACCTGAGCCTGCACCTGAGCCGGAGATAGCATTTCCACGGCGGTTTCTATGGCGGAGACGGCAATGCCGGCTCCTGCTACGGTTCCGCATGCGGTAAGGGCAAGCGTGAGCGTCATGGCCAGAGCGGCCAGTATTCTTTTCTTCATTATTCGCCTTTCCTAGAGGGTGAGCCCCATCAGGGCCACCTGGAGGGCCATACGGAGCGCGCCGTCGGCGCCGTCGAAGTCGGAGCCCTGCCCTGCGGAGGTGTAAAGAACCTCGGAGGTCTCCACGGATATGATCTTCACATGAAGGTCGGCGTCCCGCTGGTTCGGCTCGTCGTCCCAGAAGTCGTCATGGGTGATGGAGGTTATGGTGATGGTCATCACCGCTTCGGCTCCCAGGAGCCGTCCCAGCTGAACCGCGGTTGCCTGGTCCACCACTCCCGAATAGGAGAACTCCTGTTCCTCGAGGAGCTGGTCCACCACCGACCTGTCGATGAGGGTGAACTTCCCGGTCTGCAGCAGGCTCATCCCGGCGAAGTCCTGAAGCCCATGGGCACTGGACAACTGCGACGGGCTGGAGGAAGAGGGGGGCAGCACCACCGTGCGCCACTGTGGCTTCTGATCAAGCGACGGAGAACGGGCGAACTGTGGCCTCATGCCCATGGTGACCATCTCCGCGGCGCTGCAGGACATGAGCGCAAGCGCGATGGAAACTAGCGTAAAAGAGAATAAGGTATTTCCTCTCAAGATCTTCCTTTCTGTTTCATGGGAACTGCAACCGTGTACTATACCATACGCACACGCGGGTTGTTCCCGGCTGTGGAGCCCTTTTCCCCGGGGCGGTTTCTGTGCATGCTCAAGCCATGAGAATATTTACGTGCAACACAGCAGGGAGGACGGTATGAAGGAACTGGGAGACGCACTTCTTCGCAGAGAGTCATTCGCCGAGCTGGTGATGGGGAACACCGCCATCGCACGGGGAATGGTGGAGGCCGGGACGAAGGTGGTGACTTCCTATCCCGGTTCGCCCACCCCTGAGATAGCCGCGGCGATATCCGCCATCGATCATGAGCGGAGGCCGTTCCATTTCGAGTTCTGTGTCAACGAGAAGGTGGCGGTGGAGGTGGCATACGGCGCTGCGGTGAGCGGGTTGCCATCGGCGGTATTCTTCAAGAGTGTTGGACTCAATGTGGCCTCCGACACATTCGTTCAGCTGAACCACATGGACATTCCAGGGGGAATGGTGGTGATAGTGGGGGACGACCCCGGCGCCCATTCCTCTCAGAATGAGCAGGACAACAGGCACCTGGCGAGGATGAGCTACACCCCGGTGCTTGAGCCCGGTTCCCCCTCCGAGGCTTACAGGTTCTACCTGGAGGCGGCTTCCCTTGCGAAAAGGAACCGCATGGCGGTGATGCTCAGGCTGACCACCCATGTCTGCCATGGGAAGGAAAGGGTTTCATTCGCCGGGCTTAGTGACACTCCTCCCGTTGAAGCAGAGGTCTTCCGTGGAGATGGGGGAAGCCACATCCCCATCGGCGTCATGGTGGCAAAAATGAAGAAAAGGGCTCTGGAAAGGCTTGCCTCGGCTGGAGAGTTCGCGGGGGAGCGTGGTCTTCACCGTCTGGTGAACAGCGGTAACCCCCGCAGAGGCGTGATAACGGCTGGGCTTCCATTCTACTCCCTGCTGGACGCCGTTTCCCGGTCAGAGGAGAAACCGGACATACTGAAGCTTGCCATGGTCAATCCCGTGGACCGCAGTCTCGTGGCGGATTTCCTCAGGAAGCACGAAGAAGTCCTTGTACTCGAGGAACTGGATGACTTCATGGAACAGGCGGTAAAGGCGGCGGCCTTCCAGGAGCGTATAGATGTGATCATCAGGGGCAAGGAGGCAACGGAGGACTGGATAGGCGAGCATACCCCGGGAAGGGTCCGGGGGATACTGCATCGTATCTGGCCTGACATGACAGTGCTTCCCCCGGAACCCGCGGTTTCCCATGAAGCTCCGCCCAGGTTCCCCCAGATGTGCCCCGGTTGCGGCCACAGAAGCGCATTCCACGCCATAGGCAAAGCTCTGAGGGAAAACGACGTCACCGTTGCGGACATCGGATGTCACACCCTGGGGTTCCTTCCCCCATATCGGATAGGAAGGCTGCTGATGTCCATGGGGGCCTCAACAGGAATTGCCCAGGGGATCTCCCTCGCCGGCGGCAAGGGGACCGCCGTGGCATTCCTGGGGGACTCCACCTTTTTCCACGCGGGTATCCCCGGTGTGGTCAACGGCCTCTTCAACAGGCACAGGTTCGCCCTTATCGTGATGGACAACGGTACCACGGCCATGACCGGTCACCAGGATCACCCGGGTTCCGGAAGGAACTTCAACGGCCCGTCGGAGAGGATACCCATAAGGCAGGTCCTTGAGGGGCTGGGGGTAACCGATATCGCCGAAGTGGATACGTACAGTCAGTCCGCTCTCACAGAAGCTGTGAGAAAGGCCTTGGAGGCTCCCGGTTGCAGCGTTGTCATAGCGAAGCACCCCTGTATGCTCAAGTTCACCAGGGAACAGAGGAGGAAACCCGGCTTCGTCCCAAGACATGTGGAGATAGACCAGGGGAAGTGCACCCTGATCAGGGAGTGCATGGAGGAGTTCGGCTGCCCCTCGTTCACCAGGGACCAGGGCGGTGACAAGGTCATGGTCAACCCTGACCTCTGCATAGGGGACGGCTCCTGCATCCAGACATGCCCCTCGAAGGCCATCGCTCCTGAACAGCGGAAGGAGGGTTCCAGGTGAACATCTACATGACAGGCGTGGGGGGCCAGGGAATAGGCCTTCTCAGCGAAGCCCTCCTCAGGGCCCTGGACAGGGCGGGGCAGACCGCCAGGGGAGTAGATACCCATGGTCTCGCCCAGAGGGGCGGCGTGGTCGTTTCTCAGATCAGGACCGGGAAGGGGGAGTTTTCCCCGCTTATCGTTCCCGGCGAAGCGCATCTGGTCATAGCCCTGGAGAGGCATGAAGCCCTCAGGGCGGTGAACGGATACCTCCGTGACGGGGGAGCACTGATCTACTACGACGAGGTCTGGCAGCCCTGGGACGTGAGGAGCGGGGTCCAGCCGGAAACAACCGTCGGGCAGATCGAAAATGTCTGCCGGGAAAGGGGCATCAGGGTCTTCCGGGTATGCAGGGATGACCTTCCCGATCCCAGGATGCAGAACACCGCGGTACTGCGTGAACTGCTGGAGCAGGAACTGATCCCGGGGCTCGCGCCGGAGCACATGGAAGAAGCTTTCAGGGACCTGCTTCCCGGGAAAGCGCTGGAGGCGAACCTGAGGGTGCTCACCGGTACTTAGAAGCCGGTTTCCTTTGCGGCGGTATTCCATTTTGTAGTATATCTGCATATTACGAAATGCACCCTGCCCTGGGAACAAAGTTGGGAGAGATATGCTTGAGAAGCTTAAGAAGATGATCTCGAGTTCCGATGCCGACTATGTCGACATAAGGTACGAGGTAAAGAAGGAGACCAACGGGTCCGTTTCAGGACCCGACCTGAAGAGCGCCGGAAGCAACACCACCGACGGATATGTTGTAAGAGCGCTGAAAAGGGGAGGCTTTTCCTCGGTTACCGTTACCAGGGAGGAAGATGTTTCAGAGGCGGTGAAGCTTGCCGTCCAGGGAGCCGAGGCCATGTCCGGACAGGGCAAGACCGTCTCCCTCGCTCCGGTGGAGCCGGTTCAGGACTGGGTGGAGCCTGAACTGGACATCGACCCCGCCAGCCTTCCCATGAAGGAGAAGCTCCTCCTTCTGAACAAGTACAACGACATCATGTTCTCATTCCCTGAGATAGTGAACACCAACCTCTCCTACTCCGAGGTGGACAGGGAGAAGTTCTTCGTGTCTTCCCAGGGATCAGCCATAAGGGAGCGGGTCTGCACCGTGAGCATAGGCGGAGAGGCCGTTGCCCGGAAGGGCGTGCTCACCCAGAACATAAGGATAGCTGTGGGCGGCGCACATGGCTTCAGGGCGCTTCTGAACAGGGACGATGTTTTCAGGAACAGGGCGGAACTCTGCGAGAAGCTCCTGGACGCCAAGCCCGTGAAGGCGGGAACCTACGACGTGATAATCAACCCTGGTCTTACCGGTGTGTTCATACACGAGGCTTTCGGGCATTTCAGCGAGGCGGACATCATCGAGGACAATCCCCCCCTCAGGGCAAGGATGGCCCTGGGGGAAAAGATAGGGAGCGACGCGGTGACCATCGTCGCCGATACCACCCTGCCCAACCAGGTGGGTTTCTACAGGTACGACGACGAGGGAACACCGGTCAGGCCCGTCACCCTCATGGAGAAAGGCGTCCTGAAGGCCCGACTCCACTCCAGAAGGACCGCGGCGGAGTTCGGTGAGCCCGTTACCGGTCACGCCGTGGCCGAGGACCACCGTTTCGAGCCTATCGTGCGTATGGGCACCATCTACATGCAGAAGGGAAGCAACTCCTTCGAGTGGCTCTTGAACGAACTGGGTGACGGCCTCTACATCTGCGACGGCAAGGGAGGGCAGACCTCCGGAGAGAACTTCACCTTCGGCGCCCAGTACGGCTACGAGGTGAAGGACGGCGAGATAAAGGGCATGATCCGCGACATCAACATAATGGGCAACATGTTCACCACCATGAAGAACATCGAGGCCATGGACAACGAGATGAAGTTTGCCGAGAGGGGCGGCTGCGGCAAGGGCCAGCTCAACATAAAGAGCGGCTATGGAGGACCCAGCGTGCTGATCCGTTCCATGGTGATCGGAGGTGCATGATGGAAAAACTCCTTGAAATGGCCAGAGCCAGGGGCTGCAGGGCTGAAACCTACTCCATAAGGGCAAGGAACCTGGGAATGAGCAAGGTCAATGGAGCGGTGAGCGATGTCTCAGCCTCCATACAGTCCGGAGTGTCCCTGAGGATCATAAAGGACGGAAAGACCGGAATGGCCTACACCAAGAACCTGATGGACCGCGAGGAACTCCTGGCCAACGCCATGGATTCCCTGGCGGCGGGGGTTCAGGCAGATTACGATTTCCCGGCATCGGGAGAGATGGAGCACACCGCGGAGTACGACCCCTCCGTTGAGGACATGAACTACGACAGCCTCAGCGAGCAGATCGCCGGTCTCGAGCCCCTTTACAGAAAAATGAAGGGGGGCGTGCTCAACCTGCACGCCGGCACCGGGGTCACGGAGATAGAGATAAGGAACACCTCCGGGGCGAAGCTCCTTCACAGGGATTCCGATGTTTACTGCATGGCGAACATGCTCTATCCCGGAACCGCCACCGGACTCAGGAACATCTTCCAGGCCAGGTCCAAGCCGGTGATACACATACCCGACGCCACCAGGACAGTGGCCTTCTTCAACGATTCCCTTCCGGAGATCGAGGTCAGGGAGGGACGGATGAAGGTGGTTCTCATGCCCGAGGTGATGTACGCCTTCACATGGAGGCTCGGTTCAGCCTCCAGCGGGAAGGCCTTCCATGACAAGGTGTCCCCACTCCTGGAGAAGAAGGGGAAGCAGGTTATATCCCCCATGCTCTCCCTTGTCAGCGATCCCGCCACCGGAGAAACGGGAACGAGGCTCTTCGACGACGAAGGCGTTCCAGCAAGGGCCGTCCCCATCTTCAGGGATGGCATCTTCACCAGCGTCTACAACAACCTGGACTACGCCGCGAAGCTCGGAGAGGACCCCACAGGAACCGGTTTCAGGGGAGGCATGTGGGGCGGAGAGCCCGTATCCATAGCCCCTTCTCCCAGCCTTTCCTTTGCCAGGTTCTCCACAGGGGGGGCCGCCTTCCAGGAGATGCTGAGCATGATCGACCGGGGAATAATCGTCTTTGGAGCCCTGGGAGCCCACTCCGGCAACATCCTCAACGGAGACCTCTCCATCGGGCTCAGCCCCGGGATATACGTCGAGAACGGGAAGGTGAAGGGCAGGGTCAAGGACGGCATGGTTGCGGGGAATGTCTACGAAATGCTTTCCAGGACCATCGCCGTGGAGGATTCCTCCCACTACACCGGGAGCTCCTATGAGAATCCCGCCATCCTTCTGGATGACATCAGTGTCGTAGGCTCTTAGCATCGAACCAGGGGAAGCGTCAGAATGGTGCGCCATTCTGACGCTTTCTCTTTTCTCCTGACCAGATCCATCCTGCCTCATTCAGCCGCATATTGCTATGTGTAAGGCAGTTATAGCCAGTTTTCCCTGTTCTGGCATGGCTTTTGCATACATGTATGGTGCGAAACNNGACCCGAAGAGGGAGAAAGGAGCAGAAAATGATCTACAGGAAGAAAGCGGATCTGATGCCCTACGATATGGTCAGAACATTCAACAAGCTCGTGGACGGTCTCTGGCCCGAGGAGGGCGAAAACGTGATGAAGTGGGCACCTCCGGTGGACATCTGCGAAACCGCGGACACCATCAAGTTCAAGGTGGAGCTTCCCGGCATTTCCAAGGACGACATCGACATAGAGGTTGCCAACGGCGTTCTCACCATCAAGGGCGAAAAGAAGATGGAGGAGGAGGACAAGGGAGACACCTGGCACAGGCGCGAGGTGAGCTACGGTTCCTTCGTGAGGAGTTTCAGTCTCCCGGTGGACGTGAAGGCGGACAAGTCCGACGCCGCGTTCAACGACGGCATCCTCACCATCACCATTCCCAAGGAGGAGAAGGCCCTCCACAGGAAGATCCAGATCAAGGGATAAGGGCCTTCAGTGTTCCAGGGGGGCAGGCGCCAGCCTGCCCCTTTTCGCTTGCGTTTTCACCTCGCGCAGGGCGATATTCTGGAAACCTTCATTGTTTTCTTCATACATACGACCGAGGTGTTCCCATGAATGTTCACAAGCTTGATAAGATATTGAATCCCAAAAGGATAGCTCTGATCGGAGTTACCATCAACCCCAACAGCGTAGGAGGCAAGGTGCTGGGCAACCTCGTAGGAGGAGGTTTCCGGGGGGTGGTTTACCCGGTGAGTTCCACCGCCGAGGCCATAATGGGCGTTCCCTGCTACCCCGATCTGAAGAGCCTTCCCAGAAGACCCGACATGGCCATCATCTGCACCCCCGCCCAGCAGGTGCCGGATATCGTGGAGGAATGCGGGGAAGCGGGAATATTGGGGATTATCGTCATGTCCGCCGGCTTCAGGGAGGCCGGGGAGGAGGGGCTGGTCCTTGAACGGAGGATAAGGGACTCGGTGGCGAGGTTCGAGGGTATGCGGATCCTGGGCCCCAACTGCCTGGGGATCATAGTGCCCGGGCTCAGCCTGAACGCCAGTTTCGGCGAGGGAATGCCCCTGAAGGGGAACGTGGCCTTCATCTCCCAGTCCGGAGCCCTCTGTACCTCGGTGCTGGACTGGGCCATACAGGAAAAGATAGGGTTCTCCCATTTTGTCTCCGTGGGCAACATGGTGGACGTGGACTTCGCAGATCTCATCGACTACTTCGGGGAGGACCAGCAGACCGAATCGATAATCCTCTATGTGGAATCGGTATCCAGGGCCAGGAAGTTCATCACCGCGGCCAGGGCCTTCGCCAGAACGAAGCCGATACTTGTCTACAAGGCGGGCAGGTTCCCTGAGTCCGCCGCGGTGGCCGCATCCCACACAGGGGCCATGGCTTCTGCGGACGCGGTGTTCGACGCGGTCTTCCAGAGAACGGGCATGGCAAGGGTGCTGAACATAGGGGAGATATTCGACTGCGCCGAACTCGTGGGAAGGAACAGGATCCCGCAGGGTCCCAGGCTGGGTATAGTCACCAACGCCGGAGGCCCCGGGGTCATGGCCACCGACGCCCTTATCGCATTGAACGGAGAGCTGGCAAAGCTTTCCGACGATACCATGGAGGCCTGCGATTCCTTCCTGCCACCGTTCTGGTCCCGGGGAAACCCCGTGGATGTCCTGGGGGACGCAAAGGCCAAGAGGTTCGCCAGGGCAACGGAAACGGTGGTGAAAGACAAGGGTGTCGACGCCGTTCTGGTGATACTGACCCCCCAGGCCATGACGAAACCGGACTCCGTGGCGAAGGCCGTTGCCAGGATCGCGGCGGAAACCTCGAAACCCATCCTGGCCGCATGGCTGGGAGGAGAGAGGGTCAGGGAGGGGGCGGAGATACTGGCTGAGTCAGGAGTGCCGGTTTACAGGACGCCTGAGCAGGCGGTGGGGGCCTTCATGACCCTTGTGGACTACTCCAGGAACCTGGAGACCCTCTATGAAACGCCCCGGGACATCCCGGTGGAGTTCGCCCTGGACAGGGGCGCGGTGAGCACCAGGATAGCGGAACACATATCCAGGGGTTCCTCCGTTCTCTCGGAGGAGGAGACCAAGGACCTGCTGGAGATCTATGGCATTCCGGTCACCCGGCCGGTTCCCGCAGCCTCCGCTGACGAGGCGGTGCAGGCTGCTGAGGAAGTGGGGTACCCGGTGGTCCTGAAGGTCTGGAGCGATGACATCACCCACAAGACCGACGCAGGCGGAGTGAAACTGGACCTTGAGAACGGTGCCCGTGTACGTGAAGCCTGGGACTCGATAATGCTCAGCGCTTCTGAGAAGTGCCCCGGCGCGGTCATAAGAGGGGTAACAGTGCAGGAGATGGTCAGGGTGCGGAACGGTCTGGAGATGATACTGGGCCTGAAGAAGGACCCTGTGTTCGGCAGCGTGATCATGGCGGGGATGGGAGGAGTGGAGGCGGAACTCTGGGGCGACAGCTCCCTGGGTTTCCCCCCTCTGAACGAGCGGCTCGCCAGAAGGATGCTGGAGACCCTGAAGATATGGCCGCTGATGAACGGCTACAGGGGCAGACCTCCGGTGGATGTGGACTCGCTGATAGAGGTCATAATGAGGCTCTCCTACCTGGCCGCCGACAACCCTGAGATCGAAGAGCTTGACATCAACCCCTTCCTTGCCGGGCCAGACCGTATGGTGGCCCTGGACGCCAGGGCGGTGGTGAAGCGGGTCGAGCCTTCCATGAAGAAGTATTCCCATCTCGCCCTGCGTCCCTATCCCGAGGAGTACATCGTACGCAGACGGCTCAGGGACGGAACCGAGGTACTCCTGAGGCCCATTCGGCCCGAGGACGAGCCCCGCTGGCTGGAGATGCTGGGGAGCTGCTCCCGGGAATCCATCTACAACAGGTTCAGGTTCTTCTTCAACTGGTCCACCCACGAGGTCGCCACCAGATACTGCTACATCGACTACGACAGGGAAATGGCCGTAGTGTCGGAGATCACCGAGAACGGGGAGAAGAGGCTCACCGGGGTGGGCAGGCTGGTGGCGGACCCGGACCTGGAGACGGCGGAGTATGCCGTTCTGGTCACCGACAGGTGGCAGAACCGCGGTCTTGGCGGGCTCCTCACCGACTTCTGCATGGACATTGCCAGGGACTGGGGAATGAAAACTGTTTACGCCCAGACCACCACCGACAATCCCCGGATGGTGCATCTTTTCGAGAACAGGGACTTCAAGGTGGACCATTCGGTGGGCGGCTCGGTGGTGGATGTTGAGAAGGAGCTGCTATGAACTTCATGGAACTGGCGGAGAGTACCAGGAGCTACAGGAGGTTCCGGGAGGATGAACCCGTACCGGTGGAAGCACTTGTGAAAGCAATAGAGGCAGCCGGGCTGGCCCCGTGCGCGTCTAACCTGCAGAGGCTTCGCTACAGCATCGTTACCGACGATACCGAGAGGGAAATACTGTTCTCCTCCATAGGCTGGGCCGGCTACCTGAAGGACTGGAACGGTCCGTCCAGGGGTCAGCGCCCCTCGGCCTACATAGTGATACACGCCCCTGAGGAGGAGAAGTTCTTCACAGGGATAGATGCGGGAATAGCCGCCGCCTACATTTCCCTGGCGGCATCGTCCATGGGCATAGGCAGCTGCATGATACTGAGCTTCGGCCCCGGGGCGGTGGAAACGGTGGCCCCGGCTCCCGGCTACTCCTCGAAGCTTGTGATAGCCCTGGGCTACCCCGGGGAAAAGGTGGTGCTGGAGAGGAACGCCGAGGAGATACAGTACTGGCGGGACGCATCCGGAATCCATCATGTTCCCAAGCACCCTGTGGACAGACTGATCCTGAAAGGAAACCCATGATCTCATCGGAAAAGTACGCCGAAAGAAGGAGGAAGCTGGCGGATTCCATGGAGGGAGACTACTGCATTGTGGTCCAGGCATCCTCCACGAAGCCCTCCACCGCCGACGGCTCCCTTCCCTACGCACCCTCCAGGAACCTCTACTACCTCACGGGAATCACCCAGGAGGGAACCACACTGGTGATGTGGAGACTCAAGGGCAGGGACCCAATGGAATGCCTCTACATATCCCCCTACGACGAAGAGTTCGCAAAGTGGTTCGGCACCGTGCTCACCAAGGAGGAGGCAACCTCAATCAGCGCCATCTCTGATGTTAGGTTCTCCGGAGGGGAGACCCGTTTCTTCGACAAGCTGGTCTCCAGGGAAAGGCTTCAGAGCTTCTACTTCGACTGGCACAACTGCGGCACCGACGGCGCCCCTGGAAAGAGGCTGATCTTCGTTAACCGCTTCCGACAGGCTTATCCCGGCCTGAAAGTGGGGAGTATCGCCGACAGGATCTTCCAGCTGAGAATGACCAAGGACGAAGACGAGATCCGGGTAATGAAGCAGGCCATCGAGCTGACCAGGACCGGTTTCGAGGCCGCGGCCAGGAAGCTTGCCCCGGGTATGAACGAGGCTGTGTTCGAAGCTGAGATGCTCTACCAGTGGGCCAGGGCCGGGGAGAAGGTTCCAGCTTTCCCCGCAATAGTAGCCGGCGGCTCCAGGGCAACCTGCCTCCACTATGTAAGCAACGATACCGACCTGGCGGAGGGGGAACTTCTTCTGGTGGACCATGGCGCCATGAAGGACCTCTACTGTGCCGACATCACCAGAACGCTGCCGGTGAGCGGAATGTACACCCCCAGGCAGCGGGAGCTGATGGAGATGGTCCTCGAGGTCCAGGAAAAGGCCATCGAGCTGCTCCGTCCGGGTAAGCTCCACAGGGTCTGGAACGACGAGGTCCTGGAGGCCTACAGGGAGATACTCCTTCGAAGGGGCGAGATAACAGAGCCCGAGGAGATCGGCAAGTACTACTACCACGGCATAGGCCACCACATAGGGCTGGACACCCACGACGAGAACCTCTCGGACCTTCCCATAGCCCCGGGTATGGTCTTCACCGTAGAACCCGGTTTCTACAGCGCCGATGAGGGCATCGGAATCAGGATTGAGGACGACGTCCTGGTGGGCGAGAAGGGCAACACCATACTCTCGCAGGGTTTTCCCCGTACCCCTGATGAGATCGAAGCCCTCATGGCGGGGAATTGACCCGGGAAGACTGCATGACCATGGCCCTGGAGGAGGCCCGCAGCGCCTTCTCCAGGGGAGAGGTCCCTGTGGGTGCGGTGCTGGTAACAGGCGCAGGCGATGTCTACAGGGATTCCAACAGGACCGCCGAGAGGCATCTTCCACAGTCCCACGCCGAGTGCCTGGTGATCAACGCGGCCTGCAGGGCCAGGAACGACTGGCGGCTGGAGGACTGCACCCTTTACTGCACGCTGGAACCCTGCGTAATGTGCGCGGGGCTCATCCTGGTAACAAGGATCCCCAGGGTTGTGTACGGGGCCTGGGACAAGCGTTTCGGAGCCTTCGGGTCGGTGACCAATCTCCTGGAAATGAGGCACCTGAACCACTACCCCTCCGTGCAGGGAGGGGTGATGGCGGAGGAATCATCCCGCCTTCTCAGGGAGTTCTTCAGGAAGAGGAGGGATCCCTCCCGCTGATCCAGCTTGAGCTTACCCGGTCTTTTTCGTATTCTATGAAACCCACCATGCTCCTGGAAAAAGGCCGTAAGGAGGCTTCCCGATGAAGAAGACGATGATCCTTCTTGTCCTTCCCTTTTTGTGCTCACTTGCCCAGGAGCTTCCAGGGCAGCCCTACGCCTCCTACTGGTTCCCTGGTGAACTCCTCACCTGGACCCCGGAGGGGGACCCCGACGCCCCCTACAACGTAAGCGCCGTTCCCCTGGGAACAAGGTCCTACGGCGACACCCAGTGCAACGCCCATGCAACCATGGACCAGGGGGGAGTGTCCGCCCTGAGCATCATGTATCCCTCCACCAGCAATAATCCCTCCCAGGGAGGGCCCGGCATAGACTGCTATGCCTTCAACTACTGGCAGTACGTGGATCACCTTACCTTCTGGGGCGGCAGCGCCGGGGAGGGGCTCATCCTTGCGCCCAACCCCGGGGTCATAGACGCCGGGCACAGGAACGGGGTTCCCGTCTACGGAACCATCTTTCTTCCCCCCGTGGCATACGGAGGCCAGATACAATGGGTGTGGGACCTGGTGCAGAAGAACGGTTCCACCTTCCCCGTGGCCGACAAGCTGATAGAGATGACGGAATACTACGGCTTCGACGGCTGGTTCATCAACCAGGAGACCCAGGGCGGGAACGCCCAGCTGGCCCAGGACATGCGCGACTTCATGATCTACATGCAGGAGAATTCCGACCTGGACATACAGTGGTACGACGCAATGATCGAGAGCGGAGGGATAAGCTGGCAGAACGCCCTTAATACAAGCAACGACTGGTACTTCCAGTACGGTTCCGACCTTGTGAGCCAGTGGATGTTCCTGAACTTCTGGTGGAGTTCCGCGGGGCTCGAGAATTCCGCCTCCCACGCCCTGTCCCTGGGGAGAAGCCAGTATGAGCTGTATGCGGGGATAGATGTGCAGTCCAACGGCTACAACACCTCGGTGAACTGGGATTGGGTCTTCCCCGAGGGTGAGGAGCATGTGACTTCAGTGGGTTTCTACTGCCCCAACTGGACATACACCAACGCCGCCAGCCACCAGGCCTTCTACACCAGGGCCAACAGGTTCTGGTGCGGGGCGAACCGGGATCCCTCCAGCACCGAGACCTCCCACCCCTGGAAGGGTCTGGCCCATTACTTCGTGGCCAGGACCCCTGTAACCTCCTTCCCCTTCGTGACCAACTTCAATACCGGTCAGGGTTATCTCTATTCCATCGAAGGGGAAACGGTCTCTTCCCTGGCCTGGCACAACAGGAGCGCCCAGGACGTTCTTCCCACATGGCGATGGATTGCGGAAAGCCCCGGAGCGGCCCTGTACCCTGAGATGTGCTGGGACGACGCCTATTACGGCGGCACCTGCCTGAAGGTCTCCGGCGACCTGAACTCAGGGAATGAGACCATGCTTTACCTCTACAAGACCCAGGCTGAGATCGCGCCCACGGACTCCCTGGTGCTGGTCTGGTACGCCGACTCCCCGGGAGATCCGTCGGGGATGGAGGCTGCAATGTCCCTCTCCCAGGACCCCGACCTTTTCCAGTACATAGAGGTGCCGCCGGCCTCCCAGGCCGGGTGGAACACCTTCAGGGCCTCACTGGGAAGCTTTGCCGGTTCCACAATGGCGGTAGCCGGCATTCTCTTCACCAGTTCCACACCGTTGAACGACTACTCGGTTCTCATAGGACGGCTGGGGGTCACCAGGGGGGACATCGACATTCCCGGGGCCCCAACGGATCTCTATGTGGAGGATTTCCAGCAGGTTGACGACACCACAGCTACCGTGAGGCTCAGGTGGGAGCACTCTCCTTCCGAGGTTTACGCCTACAATGTATACCGGCTGAACGCCGACGATTCACGGACTCATCTCTGGACCACTCCGAACAACGCCTGCTTCGTTCCGGTGCTTACAAGGCCCCTCTCCGAGGACCAGACGGTGATACTGGTGGAGGCGGTGAGCCCGGAGTTCGGCTTCTCCACCGCGGCCATGACCACCGTGGACTGGGAGACAACGGGGATAGGGGGAAGCTCGGCGGGGCTGTTCCTGGGCACCGCGGCCGTGAACCCGATTCGCGGAACGGCTTCGATCCCCTTCGGCGTTCCCCAGGAGGGACATGTGGGTATTCATGTGTTCGACCTCTCGGGCAGAAGGGTATCCACCCTTGCGGACGCCGTCTACCAGCCCGGGGAATACTCAGTTCAGTGGAACACCGAAACGCTTCCATCCGGGGTTTACATGTACCGGATGGAATGCCCCTCGGGCTCTCTGGTAAGGAAGTGCATGGTTCTGCCGTGAAAAGCATCCTGCCGCTCATGGCTGCATGCGGCGCGGCACTTTCCCAGCAGGTCTTCACCGAAGTCTCGGGTGAAGTGGGTATCTCCGGGCAGACAGGCCTGGGCCATGCCGCCGCCTGGTGCGACATGGACAACGACGGGGACCAGGACCTTTCCTTCTCCAACCAGGACGGTTCGGGTTTCTGGCTCTACAGGAACGACGGTTCTGTCTTCACCAACATCACAGCCGCAGCCGGGCTTTCGGGGCAGGGCGCCGGCAGGATCATCTGGGGGGAGTTCACCGGGGACCAGCACTCCGACCTCGTCCTCTCCCGGAGCTCCTCCACAAGGTTCTTCGTGAACGAGGGCGACGGTACCTTCACGGATATGACACAGGGCAGCGGTATAACGGGCTCTCCCTCACTGGCGGCGGATTTTGACCTCGACGGTGAGCTGGACCTGCTCACCATGACCTCCTCAGGATGCGCGGTACTGCACAACTCAGGGAACGGAGTCTTCTCTCCGGGGCCCGGCGCCCAGGGTGACTGGTGGTGCGCCGCCTGTGTGGACTACGACCTTGACATGGATCCCGACATCTACCTGGGAACCTACGGAAGCTCAGCCAACACACTGCTTCGCAACGATGTTTCAGTTCTTACGGATGTAACCGTTCAGGCCGGGGTGGAATACGGAGGAAGCACCACCGGGATAACGGCGGGTGACTGGAACAACGACGGCCTTCCGGACCTGTACCTGGCGAACTACAGCGCTCCGGGATGCATCCTGTTCGAGAACAATGGGGACGGGACCTTCTCGGATGTCACCTCATCAGCGGGGGTCACAGGACACACCGATACCCGGACAGCGGCCTTCACGGACTACAACAACGACGGCTGGGCGGACATCTTCGTTTCCCATCACGATTTTTACTCTTACTCCAATATCATGTGGAGGAACAACGGAGACGGCACATTCTCCGATGTGGGGAGCGAGCTGGGGCTCTCCGGGGAGTTCATGGGCGACTACTTCGGAACCGCCTGGGGAGATTTCGACGACGACGGGGACCAGGACCTTTTCGCCGCCGGGCATATCGACAAGTACGTCCTTTTCAGGAATGACCGCAGCGAGACCATTCCTGGCAACTACCTCACAGTTACGCTGCGGGGAACCGACTCGAACCGCGATGCGGTGGGAGCCATGGTCACAGTTACCCATGGATCCGGTTCGGTAACCAGATGGGTCTCCGGGGGCGAGGGCTATCACGACCTTCACAGTTTTCCACTGGAATTCGGCCTTTACGACCGGGAGAATGTGGAACTGCTGGAGATCAGGTGGCCCTCCGGGCTCGTGGAAACCTGTTCCGGCATTCCCGCGAACCAGCATATAGTGGTGGTGGAAGGGGAAGGCATGTCCGGGTCCGGCGGATCTCACGAGGAAACCCGGACTGTCTCCCTGACCCTCGAGTCGAATCCTTGCATGGGTCCGGTCTCAGGTATCCTCTTTCCCGGAGAAGGTCTGGTTTCCGTATATGACTGCTCAGGGAGGATCGTTCAGCGTATCCAGGTGGACACGGGGATACTCCAATGGGATCCTGGTGACAGGTCCGGCCTGTTCATCCTGAGATACGAAAGCACTTCAGGAACGGCTGTTTCCAGGGCGGTGATCCTCCCCTGATCAGCCCAAGTCCGGCATGTCCAGAACGTAGAGCCTGGGATATTCCGGGTCCTGCAGCGAGTAGATCAGTATGGCGTGGGGCTGCACCTTCACGTTCAGGAAGTCCATGGTCCCCGGTTCGGTCACTCCCTGGATCCTCACCACCGCCAGGTGCTCTCCCGAGGGGTCGTAGACATCCATTATCACCTGCTCCGACGCACCGTTCCTCACCCAGACCCTTCCCTCTCCGTCCACTCCCAGCCCCTGGGGCTGTATCAGCCAGCGGAAGGGATCGGGTTCGTACATGATGTGATCCTCGGGTATCCCCCTCTCCTTGAGGATCGCGGTGATCATCGCGGTTTCCTCCGCCAGTTCCTCCGGGGACTTCTGAATCCTGGGCATCTCCCTGCTTATGGTTGAGTACAGGCTTCCGTCGGGTTCGTAGACCATTATCTCGTAGGTTTCCGACGAAGTGGGGGCAACGAAGACCCTTCCTTCACCGGATGCGGCGAAGCTGGCGGAGAAGAAGGAGTTCCTGAGGAACTCGTCCATTCTCAGCGGATCGAAGTTGAAACTGTTCCTGAAATACTCCACGGATGGTTCCGAACCCTGGTCCCACCTGCCTATGATGAAGCTCACCACCATGTCATCCTCAACGGGCTCCATGGCGGTGATCGCCCCCACGTAGCCCATGTCGTTAACTCCCCAGGCCCACTGTGGAACATTGCGGCCCAGGAAATCGGTGGTGAGATCCAGGTAGTTCCCCTCCGGGGAGAAACGGTGCAGCCCCGAAGCGTGGTCAAGTATGCCGATGGAGTTGTCCGAGAGCCTTACCATTCCGCCGGGTCTGAGCAGCTCACCGGGCCCGCTTCCGCTCCTGGATATCTGCCTGATGAACTCGCCCTGGGGGGTGAAGAGCCTTGCGCATCCCTTAGCCTCGTCGAGGATGGCTATTGTGCCGCCGTCGAGGGTGACCGCGTCGGCTATGGTCCCGAAAACGCTGTTGGAGTCACCCATGAGCACACCTATGGTGTCCCCGGGGGAAACGGTGATGGTGTCCGGCTCCGTGTTCCCGCTCTCCTCCTGGTCAGGACCGCCGGTTCCGCAGGCTGTCAGCAGAAGAAGGGCAGCAGCGGCAAAACAGATACTTTGCATGCTTCTCCTATCCTTTTTCAGGGTGCCCTTGCGATATAAAGGACTCCCCCGGCGCAGAAAGCGTTACTTCAGGGAAAGGGCTATGCTGAGCCAGACCGGAAGCGTGATCAGAGCTATGAGATGGGTGATCAGCTGGAGGGAGGCCACCAGCTGCCATTCGCCGTGATAGCGCTTTGCGATCAGCGCGTGATTGGTGGCCGGAGGAGCCGCCGCCACGAGGATGAGAACGGTTGCGGCAAGGGGCATAAGGTCCACGGCCCCTGAATACAGCAGAAGCAGCGCCGCGCCGGGAACCAGGAGCAGCCTTACAGCGGCAAGGGGCAGAAGGTATCTCATGGGAACCCTTCCCCTGCCACCTGCGGAGGCGATCATTCCCCCCAGTACGATCATGGCCATGGGGGAGAGCATCCGCCCCAGGTGATCCATGGCGGAGAAAATGGTGTAGAGGACCGGCAACCCTCCGGCTTCACCCCTGGCGGACTCCCTTACCCCGGGGACGGTGGAGAGGATGATCCCCAGGAAGAAGGAGACTATGGGCGGGTTGAACACCTTTCTCAGCCGTTGTGCCGCCGTGAGCTCCACCGGACCCGAGAGAAGCCTGACCCCCGCTGTCCACATGAAGAGGATGGAAGGAAGCGAGATGACGGAAATGTAGACCACCGCGGTGTCCCGAAGCTCAGCTGGAGCAACCGCAAGTATCACTGGAAGCGGAAGGTACAGACTGTTGGATATCATCATCATTGCCGTTACTGCCCTGTCCCTGCCGGGGGCAGTTCCCGGGAACACCCTGTAGAGAACCGTTCCGAAACCCCAGGAAAGAAGTATCCATCCCGCGGAGAGCAGTGCCAGGACTCCGCCCTGCTCGAGCAGTTCGAAGCTGAACGACCTGGTCATGGCAAGTATGAAGGCCGAGGGGATCACCACATCGATCAGGAATCTTGTGATGTCGCCCAGGGTATGCTCCCCCAGGATGCATTTTCGCACCAGAACGAAACCCAGGACGACCAGAATGGCCATCCTGCCTATAACGTCGAAGGACGTTCCCAGGGCACTCAAGAATTCAGGCAAGCTGTTCCCTCTAATGGAACGGGCCCGGCTGGAAGCCGGGCCCGCGGTTACTGCCGGTCTATATGCTCAGAACGGTGAACTCTATCCTTCTGTTCCTTGCCTTGTTGGCGGCGGAATCATTGGGGGCGATGGGATTGGACTCTCCGTAGCCCACGGTGGTGAGCCGGTTCCCGGCTATGCCCTTGCTGACCAGGTACTGGTACACCGACTGGGCCCTGCGCTCACTCAGTGTCTGGTTCGAGCTTTCGCTGCCGTCGCTGTCGGTGTGGCCTGCTATCTGAATCCTGGCTGTAGGGTTGTCCCTGAGAAGGATGGCCACGCTGTCCAGCACCGGGTAGCTCTCAGGCTTGATATTGGCGCTTCCCGAATCGAAGTAGATGTTGTCGAAGCTCATCACCTCGCCCTGGCGGAGGGCGTCCCTCAGGACGAATTCCACCCTAACCGTTTCATTGGCGATGGCGGTTATCGACTTGTTGTCGGCTATGTAGCCGTCGGCCTGAACCGCAACCGGCCATGTGCCAGCCTCCACCTGGGCGGTGAACACGCCGGCTGAACTTGTGGTGGCTGTAACCGGCGTGGAGCTGCCGATGGTTACCGCAGCGCCCTCGATGGGCCTTCCCTGGCCGTCCTTCACGGAGCCGCTGAGGGTTCCCAGGTTTGGCACCAGGGCGAAGTCCAGGGTGGCCGACTGATCCCGGCCGAGGACCACCATGGCGCTGGCGTTCCTGTAGCCGGGGGCCACCACGGTGACGGGTACTTCGCCTGCGGGTATCCTGTGGGTATAGAAACCTGTCTGGCCGTCGCTGGTCACATTGGCTATGGGGACGCCGGGGAAGGTGATGGTGGCGAAGACCGGCATTCCCGTGAGAGAATCGGAGACTATTCCGCTCAGGGTGGAGAGCCTTGGCCCTTCGTCGCCTCCGGTCATCATGTCGGAGGAGAACCCGACAGCCAGACCAATACCGTAGTCGAATGTGCCTCCTATGGGCAGGGGAGCCCTTTCCGCCCTTTCCTGGGTGGTGACAACGCTGTCGGTCTGGTAGAGGCCGTGGCCCAGGTCGTAGTAGAGGGGGTCGAAGGTGCTGGTGCTCAGGTCGAAGGTTACGTCGATGAATGTTCCTGAAGCATTCTTGAAGCGGATACCTGGAGTGAAGTAGGAAACGGTGGCGTCGTCCCTGTCCAGGAGCCTGCTGCTGGTGTATTCAACGAAAATGTCGGCGTGGGGAGTGGGTACCTCCACCCCGAAACCCCATGAGAACACCCCGTCGGAGACCTCCAGGGTCACATCGGTGGAGTCGGAGTAGTTCCAGCCCACGCTGTCGGGCTCAACCCTGAAGTCGGTGAATTGGTAGTTCTGGGTGTAGCTTGCGTAGCCAAGGTTGAGGTGGGCTTTCGCAGCGGCCATGGGGATCCATCTTCCGAAGTCGCCGCTTATGAGCAGGTCGAAACCCATGGAGCTGTTGCCGGTGGTGGTGAAGGGCTTCCTGAGGGTGCTGTAAAGCTGCCCGGTGTGCCACATCCCGTCGGGGTCGTCCATTACCCTGAGGAACGCGGTGTCAGCGGGGGCCATCCCCATCCTGATGCTGCCGCCGAACCAGACCACATCCTCGAGGTTCGGGATTGGATTGTACCCTCCGTGGAGCACGAAGTCTATTCCCTCGAAACCGTTCACATCCTCCCAGTGACCGGTGGAGCGCTCTTCGTAAAGGTCCCTTTCAAGCCAGGTGCCGGAATAGGCCGCCCTGGCCGCCAGGTCTACGTAGTCCCATACACCGTAGCCCAGGGAAACGGTTCCCTGCGCCGTGTGCTCGGTTTCAGTAATCTCTTCGAAGAGAAGGGTCCGGGGCAGATAGTGGCTGTGGTAGATATAGTTCTCGAACTCGTTCGCCGCGGTCCAGTAGTTCAGGCCGATGCCGAATGACATCTCATTGAACCCCAGCGGCATGGCCCTGCTGACCCTGTGAAGCCCGGGTACTCCCCAGACGGAAGGGGCCGCAAGGGCGGCGACGGAAAGCAGAAGAAACATAACGGCAGCGGTTTTCATTATCCCCTCCTTGACGGGAAAAAACATGAAGATCATCCTGCAAAGCATGCAAACATTAGGCTTTGGGGTCAACAGAGGGGGAAAGACGCTTGACCGTGGATGATTTCCGCTCTATAGAAACATGGTCATGGATGATGGCGGAATGAACATCAGGGTGCTCCTCAGGGTAAGGGGAATGGTTCAGGGCGTTGGATTCAGGTACTGGACCAGAGCCCGGGCCGTGGAGCTTTCCCTGGGCGGGTATGTGAGGAACCTTCCCGACGGGTCGGTGGAGGCAATGCTGCGCGGACCTGCCGATTCCGTCGAGTTATTGATGAAACAGATGACCCGGGGCCCTTCACACGCAGTTGTCAGGGGCATCGAGGTGCTTGAGAGAGAAAAAACCCAGGAAGCCGTCGGGGAGTTCCGGATATCCCGCTGACGGATTCCATGGCAGGAAGGATATCGGAATATGAGACTGTCCCTTGCGGTTGCTGTCGTCCTTGTCTGTACCGCCCTGGCCTGGGACCCGCTTTCGTCCCACTACCTTAGCCATGTGCTTCCCGTGACGGGGACCGACAGTGATTTCTCCCTGGGCTATTTTTCCTTTGGAGAATACTGGGAAACGGATACCCTGGGCTTCGACAGCCTGTATGAATACAGGGAGGGTTACGGAATAGTCAGGTTCATGTGGGCTGGAAGGTACGGTCTCACATCCAGCCATACCATCAGCCTGATAGTGCCTGGTTTCCTGCAGTTCTCCGGGCCCGGGGACACCACCGGTGTGGGAATAGCCGACCCCTGGATAGTCGTGGACGGGTGGATGAGCCGGGATCCCCAGTTCGTTCTCAGGGGAGCTCTCAGGCCCACCCTGAAAGGAACTCTGGACACAGGTGACTACACCGAGAGCGACAGGCATGTGGCCGCCGAGGTCTCCGGAACCATGGAACTCCCCATGGGGGGTTCCTCCACAGGACCCAGGCTCCAGGTGTCCGGAGGGCTCAGGCACTACTTCACCGCGTGGGATCAGGTCCCCGGCGCCCCGGGTGACTCGGCGGACACCTCCCCGGGTATGGAGTTCAGGGCCGGGGCCCTGGCGGTTCTCCCGGTGAACAGGGAGCTGGACTTCCATGCCGGTCTTGAGATGGCTTCCCGGAGCGAAACCGAGGTGGACTCTCAGGATATCAACGGCAGCGAGGTCTCCCATGTCGACCTGAGGACCGGCATCCAGCTGGACAACAGCCAGCTTCAGCTTACCGTGGACCTTTTCTACAGGGTCAGCGGGGAGAACACCAACAAGGAATGGGGTTTGATGGTAAGCGGCATCGGCTGGAACCTGGGCGATCTGTTCAGCGTTGGAACCGGAGGCAGGACGACCACATCAGGCGGTTCAGGCGGCAGAACCTGATGGGAAGATGGAAGTGGTTCGGTATCATAGCCGCGGCGGCGGCAGCCACAGCCCTGACAGCAAGGCCCCACAGTCCAGGTGTAAGGTATTCCACCGCCGCCCTGGAATGGGCCGTTTCCCTTGAGGAGGGCAGGGCCGCCGAAGCCCTTGCGATGATGGAACCGGGAACTGCCGGGGATTACTCCGAGGATTTTCTCTCCCGTCTCGCCGGGGTGGAGGCTCCTGAATCTTTCCACTACGATGGCTATGACAGCGGTGGAGTAAGGATGTCCGGGATGTCAGGTGAACGGGGGAGCAGGATCGTGTGGCTCACCGATGGTGATCCCCCGGCGGTGATACGCGATACTGCCCTTGACAATCTGCTGGGTCAGGCCGTCTTCATCTGCAGGGAGAACGCCCTTGCTCACCCTGAAGGCAGCTGCCCCGTTTCAGGGGCTTCATATTCATACGATCCAGCCACAGGGCTGGTGGTGTGTCCTGACGGACACCTCGGCGAAGGGCTCTTCGTGAATTCCCTGAGCTGCGGCGTGAGAAGGGATTCCGTTGCGATGGAGGTGGAGGCGTACATGGCGGCGGGATACCCCGCGCCGGCCTCCCTGGAGGATATGTATACGGAAAGTTCCGGTGAATTCGGAAGAAGGGGAGGCTACCGTTGTCCCGAGAATGGCTACGCTTACTACTCGATCAGGGACGGAGCGGTCTACTGTCCCTTTCACGGAGAGACGACTCAGGTGCAGGAAGCGGTGGAGGAGTGAAGGGCTTCCCAAGGCTGATTGAGGACCAGGACACCTTCACATCCCTCGTGGAATGCCTGCTTAAGGAACCGGTGGTTGCCATAGACACCGAGTTCCACTGCGAGAAGCGCTACTGGCCCGACCTTTTCCTCGTTCAGCTGGCATCCGAAGGCACCGGCCCGGTGGCTGTGGATCCCCTTCGGGTGAAGGACCTCTCGCCCCTGGGAAGGCTCTTCGCCGGCGAAGATGTGGTGAAGGTGATACACAGCGCGAGGAACGACCTGGCCATCCTTTTCCACGACATACCCGGCTTCAGGGTACGGAACCTTTTCGATTCACAGATCGCCGCTGCATTCCTTGGCTATGGAGAACAGATCAGCCTGGTGAACCTGGTCCAGTCCGTTACCGGGGTGAAGGCAAGGAAGAAGTACTCCATGAGCGACTGGTCGGCGAGGCCCCTGGCTGAAGGGCAGCTGGAGTACGCCCTGGACGACGTTCGATACCTGGTAAGGGTCCACAGGAAACTCTCCTCCCAGCTTAAGAGGAAGGGCCGGACCAACTGGTTCCTGGGGGAGCAGGAGATGCTCCTCGATCCGGCCACCTATGAGATATCACTGGAGAAGCTCTTCATGAAGGCCCGTTCCGCCGGAAAGATCAAGAAGGCGAACTTCCCCCTGCTCTGGTGCCTGGTGAAGTGGAGGGAGGAGGAGGCCAGGGAGATGAACCGCCCCAGGCAATTCGTTGCCAGGGACCATCTGCTCTGCCGGCTGGCCCTGCTGGCCCCGGGGGACAAGGGTTCCATCGAGAGGCTCAGGGGAATGCCCGGGGGGTTCGTGGAGAAGTACGGAGACGGCATCGTGGAAACGGTGGAACGCTGCAGGAAGGATCCTCCTGGAGATGTTCCGAAGGTATCCATGCCCCGGCATGACTGGGGATACGCCGCAAGGAAGGACATCCTGAGGATATTCCTGAAGATCAAGTCCAAGGAGCTGGACCTGTCACCGGCGCTGCTCCTTCCCAGCGAGAGCTTCGAATCAATACTTGAAGACCCGCCTGGCAGCCTGAAGCAGCTCATGGCCAGGAAGGACCTCACCGGATGGAGGAAGGAGGCCCTGGGCCCTGAAATGGTAGACGTGCTCAACGGCTCCCTGGCAATCTCCCTCCGTTCGGGGAAAACCGTGAAGTTCGTGAAGGTGAAGTGAGGTACTGATGATACACGACGCCACGAAAACCATCGGAGAGGGTATTTCTGTCTGGCCCGGGGATGTGGAGTTCTCCATGAGAACGGTACAGAACGCCGGGTTCAGTTCCTCCTCGGTGACCATGTCACTTCACACGGGAACCCACATGGACGCACCCAGGCACAGGTTTCAGCAGGGGAGATCAATCGATTCCTATGCCCCATTCATAGTTCCAGCACTCCTTCAGTGCGGCGGGAGCGTGAAGGGGAAGGCGGTTCTTTTCAAAGGCCCTGTAACCGAGGCGGAGGCCCGGTCGCTGGTGGAGGGGGGTGCGGTGCTTGCTGGAACCGCTTCGATCTCCATAGATCACCCGGACACGACCGTTGCCCATGAGATGATACTGGGCGCCGGGATCCCGGTTATCGAGAACCTGGTCCTGGATGGCCTGGAACCCGGGGAGTACGTCATGCTGGCCTTCCCATTGAAGTTCAGGGGGGCCGACGGCTCACCGGTGAGGGTCATCCTTGCTGACTCGCTGGAGCACCTTCTTCCAGGAGTTCGGTGAAGTGACGGTGGCATACCCAGCCATCCGGTGAACCGGGAAGGGCTTCCTCCACAGTCATTCCGAAGAATGGGCTGAGCATCCTGTCCAGGTAAGACAGCCTCAGGTCTATCTCCTTTTCCACCTTGGCTCCGCCCTCTATCATGGGGCCGTGGGAAAGAAGGATCCTGTTCCTCTTCATGCCTTTCAGGAGTTCCAGGGAGGCCATGTGGTCTTCGATGTCATCCCTTCTTACCCAGGGTACTATCCGTCTGCCGTCGTACCTGGACATCAGGTTATCCCCGGCGTGGATGTACTCCCCGTCGATGTCCACGAAGATGCTGCAAGGCGAATGCCCCGGAGCCGGGATGAAACTCAGCCGGCTGTCACCGAAGATAAATGGTTCGTGAAAATCAACAGGCGTGACCGCCTGGGGAATGTCCTTGACAAGGGTCCTGCGGTACTCGGGGCTTCCCATGGCCGGGATGTTTTCCGGAGCGGCCATGAGCCCTGCGGCATGGTCGTTGTGAAAATGGGTAAGGATAACTGTGGAGAGGGATGAACGGCGGCCCTCCAGAGCATGGAGGACCGCCTTCATCTGGGAGCGGAACGCGGCGTCGAAGAGAAGGGCGCGTCCCTCTGAGATCAGGGAGTAGATGTTGAAACCGTAGTCGAAGCCTTCCTGTTCAGGGAAATTGAAGTTGAGAAGGCCCGGCCTCAGCTCCCCGGTTTTCAGAGGAACAGCCTCATGTCCGCTATCCTGCACTGGCAGCCGTGGAAATCAGCCGAGGAGAACATGGCGTCTCCCAGGTACTCCTCGGATACAGGGGCTTCAGGGGTAAGCCTGATGTAGAGCCCTTCATAGAGTGTTCCCTCGAGGTCGGCCCAGCCTTCGGCGTCCCAGGCGAACCCCGCCATGGGGAACTCCCCGATAACCGCCTCGAGATCTTCCAGGGTGGAACCTATACCGATTCCTTCCCCGGTGGTGATGGCGGGGCCTGTGAACCTTATCTGCGTAACCATGCCCTCTTCCCAGACCACGGAGAACTCCTGTTCGGTTCCTCCATAAACCAGAGCGCCTTCCGAGTAGTACCCCTCGCCCAGGTGCTCCCGGACCTCTTCCACGTTCTCCGCGCCGAAGGTCTCCACCAGGTACTCCATCGTGGTTTCGGGGGTGATCCCCTGGAAACCCTCCGGGGAAACGGTGAGGGTGGCTATCGCCGCTGCTGTGAGTATCGTCGTCATATCTGAAGGTCTCCCTCGGGTTCTATCATGTATACCCTTGACCACTCCTCGGTTATGGGGTCGAACCCCAGAACGCCGTAGGGGGAGATGGCCGGCATCACATTCTCATGGGCCTCGTCCGCCCTGAGGGCCGCGGTGAAGAGGAACTCGCCGGTGTCGCCGTCGTAGACCCTGTAGACAGCGCCGTCGTAGAGGCCGCTCATCACCCAGAGCCTGTTACTGGAATCAACCGAAAGCATGGCTATCATCGACCTGTACTCGTCGGGTTCATAGTTCTCCGCCATGGCTGGTGGGGCGCCTCCCGCGGTCATCCTGTTCCTTACTATTTCCCGTTCTATCTCGATGTCTTCCTGAGACTTCCTCACCATGGGGAATTCCTCTTCGATGGTGAAGAGCTCTTCCCCGGCCCTGTTCACGCAGGTAATCTGATAGTTCTCTGTATCGTACTGGGCGAGGAAAATGTCTTCATCCCTGTCTACGGCGAAGATTATGGATGTCTTGGCCATTTCGCCCATGTTGTTCATGTCGAAGGGGATCAGGTTCTCCCTGTAGGTTACGTCAGCTTCTGCGGAGTCGGTCCAGAGGCTCACCGCCATGCCGGTGAACATCTCCTCTCCATCCTGCTCCCATGCGGGCTTCAGCCCAACGAACCCGCCTTCAACGGCGGCAACGCCCACGGGAGGGGAGGGGAAGAACCCGCCCATTTCATGGGTGAAGCCATATCCGGCGTCGTAGAAGTTGATCTTTCCGCCCATGGCGTCGGGAACGATGAATCCGTTGTCCGGTGTCACCGCGAAGCTTGCGAGCATCAGGTACTCGCCTGGGCCCTGACCCTCTCCTCCGACGGAAGCGATGTACTCCCCGGAGGGTGAGTAGACCTTCACGGCGGTCTTGCCCATGTCGGCGATGGCTATGTTCCCGTTGGGAAGGTACTGGGCGGCGACCACGGTTCCGAACACCAGATTCGTGTCTCCCAGTTCCACGCCTATTGAGTCGGTCATCACCAGCCAGTGGTCTATCTCGGGCATCTCGAGGCTGGTGGGCTCTCCGTTCCCGCCGCTCTCCGTCTGAGCGCCCTCTGCGGGTCCCTCTCCTCCGCAGCCGGCTGCCAGCAGTATCGCCAGCGCTGCAACAAGGTATTTCTGCATTTCTAACTCCCTCTTTTCGCGTTTACAGTGAGAAGTAAAGACTGTGCTCCAGGGGGTGAGGATTACCCCGGAAGAGCGCTGTCTCCTTCCTCTTCGCCTTCAGGAAAGCGTCGATAAGGTCCGGGGTGAACACATCGTCCTCCTGGAGGAATTCCCTGTCCTCCTCAAGGGAGTCAAGGGCCTGGTCAAGGCTTTCCGGAAGGCAGTGAAGGCCGGATGTGTCGTATCCCGCCGCGAAGACGTTCTCGTCGATGGGGCCGAAGCCCATCTTCTCCGGTTCCATCTCCTTCTTTATGCCGTCGATGGCGGCCATTATCATGGAGGCCATGGCCAGGTAGGGGTTGCAGGTGCCGTCGGGCACCCTGTACTCGAAACGCATCTTCTTGGGCGAGTTGGCGTATGCGGGAACCCTCACCGCGGCGCTTCTGTTCGGCCCGCTGAAGAACCTGTAAACAGGGGCCTCCTGGTTGGGCACCAGCCTCTGGTAGCTGTTCTGGGAGGGGTTGGTGAAGGCGGAAATGGCCCTTGCGTGGTGGAGGATGCCGGCGATGGCGGACCTGGCCAGGGGGCTGAGGTTGCAGTAGCCGTCTTTGTTGAAGAACAGCCTTTCCCCGGCCTTCTCGAAATAGAGGTGGAAGTGCATGCCGCTGCCGGGCTCTCCGGGAAGGGGCTTGGGCATGAAGGTTGACGCCAGACCGTGCTTCAGGGCCACGCTCCTTATTATGTGCTTGGTGAGCATCACGTTGTCGGCGCTTGTCATCATGGGGGCGAACCTGGTCTCTATCTCCGCCTGCCCCCATCTTCCCACCTCGTGGTGGTGGTACTTCACCTCTATTCCCGCCTCCTGCATCCTGGTCACCATCTCGCCCCTTATGTCGTGAAGGCTGTCAAGGGGGAACATGGCGTGGTATCCGCTGTGGGAGGCGTGAACCAGACCGTGGGAATCGAAGCCTTCGGATGCCCCGGGGTTCTCGATGTTCCCGAACTCGTAGCCGCTGCTGCCGGGCTTTCCCCAGAAACGGGCCCTGTCGAAGAGGTAGAACTCGAACTCGGGAGCCCAGAAGCTGTCTGTGGCTATCCCGGCGAATTTCAGCAGAGAAGAAGCCTTCTTCGCAATTCCCCTGGGATCCCTTGAGTAGGGGTGCCCGGTAACGCAGTCGACGATGTCTCCGAAAAGGGCCACAGTGGGCTTCTTCGCGAAGGGGTCGAAGTAGAGCCTTCTCGGGTCCGGCACCAGGGCCAGATCGCCGGCTTCGGTGCTGCTCATGCCGTCGAGGGTGGATCCGTCGAACCCTACGCCCCTGAGGAAGAGGTCGCTGGGGGCGGTTGCCACGGGTATGGTCACATGTCGCCAGTAGCCCATCAGGTCGGTGAACCTCAGGTCTATCTCCTCTATGCCCTTTTCCTTGAGCTTGTTCTGTGCCGCTTCGATGATCCCGTTGCTCACTTCATTCCACCTTTCACAGGGACTCCAGCTCCCTTATCAGAATCCTGTCAAGTTCCTTCTCATCCACCGCCCCGAGCGAAGACCCGTTCCTCCAGAGGATCAGACCCGCTGGGGTTCCTATTACAGCTATATCGGCTTCCCGGGCTTCCCCGGGGCCGTTGACCTCGCAGCCCATAACAGCCACGGTTACCGGTTTCTCAACACCCCGGAGCATTTCCTGTACCCTCAGGGCGAGCTTCTCCACGTCAAGCCTGGCCCTGGCGCATGTGGGACAGCTCACTATCCTCACGAACCTTCTTCTCAGTCCCAGGGACGACAGTATCTCCCACCCGGCTTCCGGCTCCGGCTCCGGGGAACCGGAGATGGAGACACGAATGGTGTCGCCGATGCCCTCATCGAGCAGGATCCCCATGGCCACCGCGCTCCTTATTCCGGCGGTGCTCCTGGGTCCGGCTTCCGTAACACCCAGATGGAGCGGGTAAGGGCATCTCTGCGCGGCCAGCCTGTTAACCCTAACCGTAAGCATCGGATCGGAAGCCTTCAGGGAAAGCACCATGTCCCGGAATCCCAGGCTTTCAAGAAGGGTAAAGTGTCTTTCGGCGGCGGCCCACATGGATTCTTCGTTTATGCCTCCGTAAAGATCGAGAAGGTCTCCGGGCACGCTTCCGGAGTTCACCCCTATCCTTATGGGGACATTCCTCTCCATGGCCAGGGCGGCTATCTCCCTCAACTCGCTTTCACGCCGGATGTTCCCCGGGTTGAGCCTGAGCTTGTGGATGCCGGCGGAGAGGGCCCCCATGGCAAGATCTGCCCTGAAGTGGATGTCCGCCACCAGCGGCACCGGGGATCCTTCTATTATCTCAGGCAGCGCCTGGACCGAGGCGTCGTCGGGAACCGACACGCGAACGATCTCGGCTCCCAGGTACGCCAGCCTGTTGATCTGATCGATGGTGGACCGGGCATCGGAGGTCTTCGTGTCGGTCATGGACTGAACGGAAACAGGCGCGCCTCCGCCGATATCCAAGGAGCCGGCCCGTACCTTTCTTTCCGAAGGCATCACGGCCTCCTGCGCGCGGTGACGAACCTGTGTCGCCCCGCAAGGTCCCTGCGGGTCTCCACGGAAACCCACTGTTCTCCGCTGAACATGGCCTTTACCGGTTCTTCCTGGTCGTATCCCGTTTCGAGCACGATGTATCCCCCCGGCGATAGCAGCCCGGGGGCCATTCTCACAAGTTCCAATATAAGGGAAAGCCCCTTTTCTCCACCATCCAGAGCCAGCCGCGGCTCGTGGTCCCTTACCACCGGGTCGAGGCCGGCAATGTCCCCCGATGGGATGTAGGGCAGGTTGGCGACGATCAGATGGACCTCTCCCCGAAGCGGGTCTCCCAGGCTGCAGTTAACAGGCAGATAGTTCGCCGCCTGCAGCCGCAGTGCGTTCCCCGCGGCGAGGCCGGCGGCGGCAGGGGAGATGTCGGTGCCCACCACCGTTGCTCCAGGCAGTTCCAGGGCTAGTGTTATGCCAATCACACCTGAACCCGTTCCCGCGTCCAGCACCTTCGGAGAAGGGGGCAGGGGAAGGCCCAGGGCAAGCTCCACGAGCAGTTCGGTCTCCGGCCTCGGTATGAGGGCATCGGGGGTTACGGCGAAGGTCCTTCCGAAGAAGTCCCACTCACCGATCACATGCTGCAGCGGTTCCCCTCCGGCGACCCTGCGCACCAGCGTAAAAAAACTCTCCTCTTCCACGGGGGAAAAGGAGAGTCCGTAAAGGCCTGCCGGCGGTACTCCCAATACATGGGCGGCGAGCACCCGGGTCTGCCACTCCGGGTTGTCTCCCCCGGCTGCTCCCATGAGGGAAGAGGCGGCCTCAAGGCACCGGGCCAGTTTCACCCCTCGGACCTTTCCGACAGGATGCGTTCCTGATCCACCTTGATAAGTTCTTCTATCACCGGGTCCAGGTCTCCTCCAAGGATCGAATCAAGGGCATGCAGGGTAAGGTGTATCCTGTGGTCGGTGAAGCGGCCCTGGGGGAAGTTATAGGTGCGTATCTTGGCGCTCCTGTCCCCGGAGCCCACCATGCTCCTGCGGCTTTCTGAACGCTTCGCCTCCTCTTCCTCCTGCTTGACCACCAGGAGCCTTGACCTGAGGACCTTCATGGCCTTGGCCTTGTTCTTGTGCTGGCTCTTCTCGTCCTGGCATGAAACCACAGTTCCGGTGGGAATGTGGGTAATGCGAACCGCGGAGTCGGTTGTGTTCACGCTCTGGCCGCCGGGGCCGGAGGAACGGTATACGTCTATCCTCAGGTCCTCGGGGTTTATGTCGATGTCCACCTCTTCCGCCTCCGGCAGGACCGCAACGGTGCATGCCGATGTGTGGATCCTGCCGCTGGTCTCGGTTTCCGGGACCCTCTGCACCCTGTGGACCCCCGACTCATACTTCAGCCTGCTGTAGACGCCGTCCCCGGAGAGGTTGAAGATTATCTCCTTCAGCCCGCCGCGCTCGCTTTCCCTCACGCTCATGGTCTCCAGCTTCCACCCCATCTTCTGGGCGTAGCTGGAGTACATCCTGTATATGTCGCCGGCGAACAGGGCCGCCTCTTCTCCGCCGGTGCCCGCCCGGATCTCCATTACGGCTCCCCGTCTGTCGTTAGGGTCGGGGGGTATGAGCAGGATCTTCAGTTTCCTGCCGAGCTTTTCCAGCCTCTCCTCCAGTCCGGGTATCTCCACCTGGGCCATCTCGGAGAGTTCGTGATCATCCCCCTGGGCCGCTTCGGACATCTCGTCGAGAAGGGTGCGGGTATCCATGATGTCCGTGAGGGTCTCATCTATGCGGACCAGACCGGACCGTTCCATGTTGAGCTGTTTTATCAGCGAGGGGTTCCTGAGGGTTTCCGGCTTGCAGAGTTCACCGTCGATCTCCTCTATCCGTTCCCTTATGCGGCTCTGTTCTTCACTGTGTTTCATCACTCTCCGTCCTCCTCGATACGGACAGATTCGGGCAGTTCCATCCCAAGGGCCATCCTGGCCGCAGTTTCGGCCACCTCCAGCATGGCCGGCTCCGCCTTCCTTGTGGTAAGCTTCTGAAGCCACATCCCCGGTTTCGAAAGGGCCCGGGCGAACCGGGACGTTTCCAGGTGCCTGTCGGAGGCCTTGAGCACTTCGTAGGCTATGCCCATTACCAGGGGGATGAGGGGAAGGTGGTATAGAACCCTCCAGTGGGCGGCGGGGGAAACGCCTGTTACAAGGTACACCAGCGAGTCGATAATGGTGTAGCATATGATGGTTATTATCATGACATAGAGAAGGAAGCTGGTACCGCATCTGGCGTGGAGTGGTGTATTGCTGCCGGCATCCTCCGCCAGCCGGTCGGAGCCGTTCTCCCAGGCGTGTATTACCTGGTGTTCAGCTCCGTGGTACATGAACACCCTTCTTATGTCCGGCATCAGGGATATGGCGGCGATGTAGATTATGAACGCCGCGATGCGGAAGACCCCCGCTGTCATGTGTATGGCGAACTGCGCCCAGCCTCCTGAAAGACCGCCGGGCACTATCCACTGGCCAAGCCTAAGGGGAAGCCAGGCGAACAGCACCACCGCAAGAACCAGAGCAGCTGCGTTGGCCAGGAAGGTCCCCACGGCGGAGGATCCTTTCTCCCTGCCCTTTTCCTCGGCGGCTTCCGCGGACCAGTTCAGCGCCGCAAAGCCCAGTTTCAGTGTTTCGATAAGGTTCACCGCTCCGCGGAGGACAGGCTTCGACAGAATGCCGCCGTTCCTCTCCGGGACCAGATGGGACATGTCCCTGGCAATTATGGCTCCGTCGGCGGTTCGCACCGCGGCTGCGGCCCCGCCCGGAGCGCGCATGAAAACGCCTTCGACTATTGCCTGACCGCCGATGTTCGGTCTGTTGCAGCCCATTTTTACTCCTGCAGTTAGAAAACGGGGGGCGTGGGCCCCCCGCTTCATTTCAGTGCCGGGACAGTTATCCCTCCTGCTCTTCCTTCTTCTCGATGCCGTACTTCTTAAGGTACTTGTCTACCCTTCCGGCGGAGTCGATGAGCTTCTGCTTGCCGGTATAGAAGGGGTGGCAGGCGGAGCAGATGTCGAACTTGTGGTCGCCGCGGGTTGACCTGGTGCGGACCGTGTTGCCGCAGGCGCAGGAGAAAACGGCTTCCTTGTACTCAGGATGTATGTCTTTCTTCAATGTACTTTCCTCTCAGGCGAAAAACCGCCGTATCCTACTCGTAATTCTGCATGTTGTCAAGGAAACGGCGGTTGGATTTGTGCTTGGAGAGCTGGTTCTTAAGGGTTTCCATGGCCTCCACGGGGCTCATCTCCACCAGTATCTTCCGCATTACCCAGACCCTGCTGATGGTTTCCTCGTCGAGGAGAAGGTCTTCCCTTCTGGTTCCTGACTTGGTGATGTCTATCGCCGGGTAGATGCGTCTGTCCGCCAGCCTTCTGTCAAGAACTATCTCGCAGTTGCCGGTTCCCTTGAACTCTTCGAAGATCACTTCGTCCATGCGGCTTCCGGTGTCCACCAGGGCGGTTCCGATGATGGTGAGGCTTCCACCCTCCACGATGTTCCTGGCGGCCCCGAAGAACCTCTTGGGTCTCTGGAGGGCGTTGGAATCCACTCCGCCGGAGAGGATCTTGCCGGAATGGGGAATGACCTGGTTGTTTGCCCGGGCAAGCCTTGTGATGCTGTCCAGGAGCACCACCACGTCCTTACCCGCTTCGACCAGTCTACGGGACTTTTCCATTACCATGTCCGCCACCTGGACATGTCTTTTAGGGGCTTCGTCGAAGGTGGAGCTTATCACCTCGCCCTGGACCATGCGTTTCATGTCGGTGACCTCTTCCGGTCTCTCGTCGATGAGAAGCACGATCAGCTCAACGTCGGGATGATTCTCACTTATTGCGTTGGCCAGGTGCTGGAGAAGTATGGTCTTCCCCGCCCTGGGAGGGGATACGATCAGCGCCCTCTGCCCTTTGCCGATGGGAACCAGCAGATCCATTATCCTTCCGGAATACTCCTCGGGCTTCGTTTCCAGGGTGAACTTTTCTTCGGGATAGAAGGGGGTGAGGCTGTCGAACCGCCTGCGGGTGGTGGATTCGTCGGGGCTGAAGCCGTTCACGGTTTCCAGCCTGACAAGGGCGGCGTACTTCTCGCCGTCCCTCGGCTTTCTGGAGTGGCCGCAGATGGAGTCGCCGGTCATAAGATTGAAACGCTTGATCTGACTGGGGGAAATGTACACGTCGTCCGGGCCGGGGAGATAGTTGCACTCGGAGTTCCGGAGGAATCCGTAGCCTTCGTTCAGAACTTCGAGAACTCCCGTGGAATAGCCCAGCCCGTTCTTCTCAGCCTTGTTCTCCATGATTATGGTGACCAGGTCTGCCTTCCTGATGTTGGTGACTCTCTTGATGCCCGCCTCTCTGGCGATGGCCTGGAGTTCCGACAGGGTTTTTGAATCGAGGTCGGAAGCGCTGGGTCCTTCTATGACCCTTCTGTGCTTACCGTGGGGACTCTTCTGTTTACGGCTGTTCTTCTGCAATGATTGTCTCTCCGTTAGTGTTCCGCCGGGCGGCGGTAATTATACATGTGGCATCTACCCGATGTGAAACGGCATGTGATGGTCTGCTTGCGTTTTCTGAAAGGGGGAGATTCCCGGTCAATCGTGGTAATCAAAAATCATTGAAGTGGTACCCCCTCGTCAAGTGCCTGTCGACCGCCAGGTTCCAGGGCTGGCAGCACGGACGTTCGATTCGTTAATATTAGCCTTTGAACCTTGATCACCCAAAGGGAGGAAACTGGTGTCAGCGGACGGTGTGTTCCTTGCACTTGCAGTTCTGCTGGGGCTGTCCTGCGCTGCCGGGCTGCCCTGGTCCATCCCCGATGCGGCTCTCTACGGACTGATCCTCCTGGGTATATCCCTCTCAGTCGCCTTCATTCTTCTCCGGCGCGACCGCACCCCCGGCAAGGGGGCGGTACTTCTCACCGCGGCCCTGGCGGCTTTTTCGGTACAGCTGCTGGGTGGAGCCGGAGGGCCCGCGGCCTTCATGTATCCCGTTCTTTTCCTCTGGATGAAGAGGGACTCTATCTCAGGTCCACTGGTGGTGGGGGCTTCGGCCATGGCCATGATCGAGTTCCTGGGCCCCCTTGCGTACTCCTCCGGGATATTCAGCGGCTCCACGGACCCCGGCGGAATACTCCGCTCCATGAACGATTCACTGATCGCCGGGGTGATCCCGCTTCTCTCCCTCTTCCTTGTGGAGCTCCTTGAGGAAAGGAAGAAAGACATCCCTGGAATCCTTCTCCCTCCGGATGAACCGGGCAGGGATGAAAGGTCCTTTCCGGAAGACGTGGCCAGGAGCCTCATGCCGGTCCTGGGCAGGGCGACCGGGGCAGGGGGGCTCTTCCTCTTCACCGGCGATGCCCGGGGGATCTATACTTTGAACGAGTTCATGGTCTCCTCGGGCTCGGTTTCCTCCAGATACATCACCGGCCCGGGAGATCCCGTGCTGGAGCTTCTGAAGGAAGCAGGGGAAGATCTGATCCACACCGACTCCAGTAAGCTTGCCCTTTCAGGGAGCGGCGGTCTCCCCTGGTATGTGGGAGACCCCGGCAGGACCCATGTGTCCCTCCTGAGATTCAGCCGCGATGGTGATATCCACGGCTTCCTGGTTGCCGACTACGATTCCCGGGAGACCAGGAAGATGGCCGCGCCGCTCCTGGTGGACTCCGCTTTCCTGCTTTCGGTGGCATGGGAGAGGTCCCGCCCTCCCGAGATAGGGGGCTTCATAGCCATCTGCGATGACATGGCCTCGGTGAAGGACATAAAGGGGGCGGTTCACAGGCTCATCAGCCGGATCATGACCAGCTGGCCTGAAACCACCGCTTCAGTTGCTTTGCTGGGGGAAGGGGGCGTGCTCAGGGTATACGAATCGCTGGGTCCGCTTTCAGAGGGCCGGGCAGGGAGGGAGTTCGGCCTCAAGGACGGCTTCGCCGGTATGGCGGTGAACCGCAGGGAACCCATGCGACGCCTCAGGATGAAGGTTGGCCAGAAGGCGGTGAGGACCTTCGGCGATGCCGATGGAGCAGCCAGCCCTGCGGGTTCCTGCTGTGCCGTTCCCCTGGAATATGACGGCATGGTCTTCGGGGTCCTTACCGTGGAAAGCGAAAGCGAGCAGTTCTTCGCCGCGGAGGACCTCTCTCTCTTCAAATCCTTCTCCTCCGTATTCAGCCTGGCGGTGAGCCGAAGCAATCTCAGGGCTTCGCTGGCCAGGCTGAAGGAGAGCGACAGGCTCACCGGATTTCCCCTTCTCTCCTCGTTCCATGCAAAGCTCAACGACCTTGTGCGGGGGGTGAGGAGCCGGGCCTGGTCCATTACGGTCCTTGCTGTTGACATCAGCGGTTTCAGCAGGATCAATGAAACCTACGGCTACACCGAGGGGGACAGGGTGCTGGGGGAAACGGCACACCGGATCAGACGGGCGGTGGGGAACAGGGCTTTCTTCGCCCGGGCCGGGGCAGACAGGTTCCTGGTCTGTCTCCAGGAGGTGGACAGGGTCTCCGCAGAGGCTTATGCCGCCAGGATACACGAGGAGTTCGCCGACTCTCCTGTGGCCGCCGGAGAAAGGAGCATCGAGGTCTCCGTCTGCATCGGAGGCGCGGTTTCCCATGTTGACAAGATGATAAGGAAGCTGCCTTCCATTGCCATATCCATGGCGGAGAGCATTTCAGGCAAACCCGGATTTACCACGATAACCGAGGTAAGTCAGTTCTACGAGCTGGACAGGAACAGATGATGAAGCGCATTCCCGCAAGGCTCTTTCTACTGTTCGTGGCGCTTCTGATCCCGGTGCTGAGTCACCAGCCCGCCCTTAAGCCCCCTTTCCAGCTCTTCCCCCATCAGGACAAGGTATTCCATATGGTGGAGTTCGGAGGCCTGGCCCTGGCCCTGGTGATGAACCGGGACCTGTTCCGCAGGTTCAGGAACAGGCTGGGAATGGTACTTTTCGGGTTCTGCTGGGCAGTTCTGGATGAGTTCCACCAGTCCTTCGTTCCGGGAAGGGACTGTTCCATGGCGGATCTCCTGGCGGACTGGGCTGGGGTTCTTGCGGGAGTTTTTCTGTTCTCAGCTCTCTTTCCTTCACGACGGGACAAATAGTATATATCATTTGTCAGATGGCGGACTGCATCTTGACAGCGCAGGGCGTTGTGGATTAGTAATAGCTTTCTGAACGTTGATGGAATCCCTGAATGGGGCAAGGGGTCATGAACGAGTTTTCAGGATCCATGCGAAGTGAAACTCAAAATCGGAGTAACCGAGAGGAGGAGTCGGAGATGCTAAAAACAAGAACTTCATTGTTCTTCCTTGCTCTCCTGGCCATGATCCTGCTGGTTGCGGCCTGCGGACCCAGCGCGGAACAGATCCGTGCCAGGGACGAGGCCCGGGCAGCAGCACTGGCCGCGGAAGCGAGAGCAGTCAGCCTTGAGAACGAGTATGCGGATCTCAACGAGGAAATCCCTCAGCTTGAAGCGGAGATAGCTGCGCTTGAAGTGGAAAAAGCAGAACTTCAGGCCGAGTACGAAGCACTCGGCGGAACCGGTAGATAGGAAGGGGTAAAGCATGCGCTACGCAATGATTTTCGCGCTGGTCCTCTTCGCCTCTCTTGCGGTTGCAAAGAGCTACACGGTTGAGGATCTGCAGGGTTACACCCGCGACGAGATCGAAGCAATGGGTAACGATGACATCCAGCTTCAGATAGCTTACTGGGAGTGGCAGAAGGCCGAAGCCGACGCCGTGGTGGAAGAGTGGGAACCCCAGGTTCTCCCCCTCCGCGCCGAGCGCGACGAGCTCCTCGCCATCAGGAACCAGCTTCAGCAGGACATTAACTGGCTCCGCGGCGAGATCAACAGGCTCCGCAGCAGCGGTGTCAACCACACCATCGTCGAGGGCGAAAGCCTCTGGAAGATCGCCAGCNNCAACAGCGGTGTGAACCACACCATCGTAGAGGGTGAGAGCCTCTGGCTCATCGCCAGCTACCACTACTACTTCGGCAACGGATCGGAATGGCCCCGCATCTATGAGCGCAACAGCGCCCATATCAGCGACCCCAACATGATCTACGCCGGCGACACCATCGTGGTTCCCGTTCCCATGGCCAGCACCTACACCGTGGTCGAGGGCGACTTCCTGGGCAAGATCGCCGGATACGGCATCGTTTACAACAACAGGGGCGAATGGCCTCAGCTGTACGAAGCCAACCGCGATCAGATCAGCAATCCCAACCTGATCTACCCCGGCCAGGTCCTTGACATCCCCCGCGGCGGAATGCGCGGCGGACGCTAAGAGGCACTGAGAATCGTAAAAGGGCTCCCCGCCACCACGGCGGGGAGTTCTTTATATTCAGACCATCATGAAGAACGCTGACAGCAGAAGGATACCCCTCACTCCGGAGGACGCCGCCACCCTGCTGGGGCCCGGCGACGGGAACCTCAGGGAGATATGCAGGGCCCTGGGAGTAGCGGCGGTTTACAGGAACGGGCATCTTGTCTATACCGGCCCCAGGGAGGCCCTGGACAGGGCGCAGGCCGCCACCGAAAGGCTCATGGCTTCGGTGCAGGCCAGCGGAACCATCTCGAAAAGCGCTCTGGCCAAAGCACTGGAGTTCCCGGAACTCCGGGCGGAGGGGCTGGTCTACAGCGTACCGGGAAGGGCCGGGCGGATCATTCCCAGGACCCCGGGGCAGGAAGCGTACATGCGTTCCATCATCCACAACGAACTGGTCTTCTCAATAGGCCCGGCGGGAACCGGAAAGACATTCCTGGCGGTGGCCGCCGCGGTGGCCGCCCTTCGTGACAGCCGCGTGGAGAGGATAATCCTCACGAGACCGGCGGTGGAGGCGGGCGAGAATCTGGGTTTCCTGCCCGGCGACCTCCAGCAGAAGATAGATCCGTACCTGAGGCCGATATTCGACGCCCTGAACGATACACTCACCCCGGCCAGGGTTCAGAAGTACATGGAAAGCAGGATAATAGAGGTAGCCCCATTGGCCTACATGCGTGGAAGGACACTGAACAACGCCTTCGTCATCCTCGACGAGGCCCAGAATACCACCATGACCCAGCTGAAGATGTTCCTTACGAGAATGGGGTACGGCTCCAGGCTGGTGGTCACGGGAGATGTCACTCAGATCGACCTGAAGCCTCCCGCCGGGTCGGGTCTTGTAAGGATGGTCAAAGTACTGAGGAATGTGAGCGGCATAGGGTTCATTTATCTCGACCAGGGGGACGTGGTCCGCCATCCCCTGGTTCAGAGGATGATCGAAGCCTTCAGCATTGAGGAGAACCAGTGAGCAGTCATTTAAAAAGGAAAACTGCACTCACGGCGCTTTCCTTCCTTCTCGCCTTGACCATTCTGGCGGGGTTCTACCTGGGCTTCGACTCAAGGGGAGCCCTCGCCGACAGGAATCTCGTTATCGGCGAGCCGGTTGCGGAGGGCATAATCGCGGTTCACGACTTTGCCGTTCCATACACGCAGGAGGAGCGGAACGACATGGCCCGGGAGGCCGCCCAGTCCATTCCCGTTTTCCTCAGACGGGATGCGTCGGTGTCCGAAAGCGTTTCCACCCAGGTCCGGGACATCATCTTTGCCGCAACCGGAAGCGAAAACACCGCCGACTACTTCAGGGACAGGGTATCCGATTTCTATGAGACCGGGCTGGTCGATCTCGACCAGCTCCGCCTTTCCTACCAGGGGAGCCGCGCGGTGGTGGAGGGTATGCCCGAAGAGAACGTATCGGGTCTGTTCACGGTATCCGAGGCCCGGGAGGCCCTGGGTCTCGACCTCCGCAACAGGGGTATCACCGAGGAGAAGATCCCTCAGATCGTTGAAATGCTGGTGCCCGACCTCATGGTGGATCAGGCCGCCATTGACTCCGCCGCTTCCGTGGCGGTGGAGGCCCTTCCGGAAAACCTCACGGCGTTCTCCACCGGCGACGAGATACTTCCCCCCGGCGGTCTGTACACCACCGAGATAAGCAGATACTGGGACGCGATGGTGGTTTCACCCTCCGGGCGGCAGGGGCTGGTGGAGCACAAGGCGGCGAAGACAGGGCTGGCGGGGATACTTCTGTTCCTGGGGGCCCTGTTTCTCTCCAGGGCAAGGAAACCCCTGGGCCCGTGGTCCTATTCCAGGGTCTTCCTGCTCTTCCTGTCCTGGGGCCTTACTCTGGTGCTCACCATTCTCTTCGCGAAATCAGGGGTTACCGAACTTTCCTCTTTCACTTTTACCATGTTCGGCGCCGCGCTGACGGCGGTATTCTTCGACCAGCGTTCCAGGGAACTCTCCGTTCCCTTCTCCTGGATACTCGCCATGCTGTTCTCTGCGATGTTCGCCCTTCATTCCCCTCATCCCATGACCACCTTCTTCATCTCGATGATCCCCGCCTGTCTCGTGGCCTATCTTATAGCCGATCTAAGCGACAGGGCGATCTTTCAGGCCCTTTCCGCGGGAATAGTGTCCTCCCTTGTGGTTTACTGGCTGCTTTCCACTTCCGGCAGCAGCGGAAGCCGTAGCTTTACCCCGGTCATCTGGCTTTCTATCCTGGGGCTTCCCCTGGTGGTAACGGGAATGGTCCGTGTGCTCGTCCATCCCCTGGAACTGCTCTTCAACATGGCCACCCCCCTTGCTTACCAGAGGCTTCAGTCCGACGGCCATCCCCTTCGTGTGGAAATGAGTTCCAGGGCCCCGGGAACCTATGCCCACTCGTCGCTGGTGGCGGACATGGCCGGCAGGGCCGCCGAGGCCATAGGAGCAGATGCTTCCCTGGCCAGGCTCGGGGGCATTTACCACGACATCGGGAAGCTTTCCGCACCGGGCATGTTCGTGGAGAACATCAAGAATGCCGAGAGGAACAGCCCCCATCTCGAACTCCCTCCCCTGGAGAGCGCCAGGATCATCATCTCCCATGTGGAGAACGGTGTAAGGCTGGCTGAGAAGCACAGGCTCCCCAGGGACATCGTGGACATAATCGAACAGCACCACGGTGATTCCCCCGTTCGGTTCTTCCTGGAAAAGGCCAGGAGGGAGCAGCCTCCCGGAACCACCCTGGACGAGACCCTGTTCCACTACCCCTTCCCTGTACCCAAGTCCAGGGAGGCGGCCCTGGTGATGCTTGCGGATACCATCTCCTCGGCGATAATAGGCCTGGGCAGTGACGCATCCTCCGACAGGAAAACCCTGACGGTGACCGGGATCCTCAGGGAGACCGAGGACTCCGGGCTTTTCGACGAGTGCTGTTTCCCGCCTTCTGAAAGGCGAAAAGCGGTTAATGTGTTGCTTGAAGTNNGCCGGACAGTTCGACAACTGCAGTCTTTCTCCATCTGATAAGAGAAAAATAATCAGTGTGTTCCTCGATGTACTAAACAAAAAAAACTATGAAAGGGTAAAGAATTTCCCCCATGGAAAGTGACAAACCTCCCTCTGAACCTTTGAAACCCACACTGGACATCCTCCTGGACAACCCCCATGAATCTCTTCTCAAACTGGAAGGCATAATTGAAGCCACCATACCCGGGCAGGTGGAGTTCATAATCTGCGATCCGGGCATGATGCGTTTCCTCAATCTGAGGTGGAGGCATATCGACAGACCCACCGATGTGCTGACCTTCGACCTTTCCTCCCCCGGGGAGGACCCGTCGGGAGTGGTCTATGTCGACGGAAGGCTGGCCCCTCCTCTCTCCGAGGTGCTGGAGCGTGTTTACCACGGCTGGCTTCATCTCAGGGGATTGACCCATGACACCGAAGAGACCCTGGACGAAATGAGAAGGGAGACCGCCGGTCTGGTGGAAAGGGCCCTGGAAATGGCAGGTGAGTCGGTATGATTACCGGGATAGTTCTTTACGCAGCCGGTGTGATCCTTGCCGCCGCCGCCAACGGTTCCAGGGCGGCCCTTCCGGAAACGGTCACCACAATGGGCAGGGACCCGTCCGACAGACGCAGGGAAGCTGCCCTGCGTCTCAGGGTGATATGGCTGGGCAAGGTAACCGGGCTTCTTCTCGCCGGCGCTGGGGCGGCTCTTCTTTCAGGAAGCCTGCCCTTTTCCTGGCCGATCTCCCTGGCTGCGGCGCTACTTGTCGCGGCCTTCGCAGGCGAGGTGTTCCCTCCGGTGATGGTAAGGGGGCTTCCAGAAGGTGCCGCGGCCAAGCTCTTCAGAGCGCCGATGACTATCCTTATCCTCCTCTTCCGGCTCCCCGCCCGGCTGCTCCTGGGCAGAGAGAACGGGGATTCCGACGACTGGGCCTATACACCTCCGGACACCCTCTGGCTGGAACAGCGCAGGGAGAAGGGTGACCAGGAGGAACTGGAGAAGGAGCAGGAACTCGTTGACTCCATTCTGGACTTCTCCGACAAGATCGTCCGCGAGGTCATGGTACCCAGGATAGACGTTGACTGCATCGAGCTGTCCGACGACATCCAGTCCATAGTCAGGCAGGTGAAGAAGGCCGGAAGAAGCCGGATACCCGTGTACAGAAAGATAATCGACGACATAGCCGGAGTTCTCTACGCGAAGGACCTGCTGGGCGTGGAGGCCAGCCGTGACAACGGCACCTTCCGCCTTGAGACAATTCTCAGGGAAGCCTATTTCGTGCCGGAGTTCAAACGGATCGACGAGCTTTTCGCAGAGTTCCAGACAAGCAGGATCCACATGGCGGTGGTGGTGGACGAATACGGCGGAATGGCCGGCATAGTAACCATGGAGGACATCGTCGAGGAGGTGTTCGGAGAGATAAGGGACGAGTACGATTCCGAGCCTCCCATGGTGAGGAAAATCGGCGGCGGAGCCTACAGGATAGACGCAAGGCTTCCGGTGGACGAACTGAACGACATCCTGGGGACCGACCTGGAGGAGGACGAGGACTACGAGTCCGCAGGGGGGCTTCTTTACCACACCCTTGGAAGGATCCCGGAACCCGGCGATTCCGCGGATATCCCCCCATGGAGGTTCACCGTGGAGAAGGTCAGCGGCCAGAGGATCGTATTCATAAGGGTCTCCCCCCTTGCCGGAGAGAAGGATTGAGAGTCTCCACTCCGGCGTTCGTTCTCCGGCGGATAAGATGGAGCGAATCCTCCCTGATACTCACCCTGTACTCACTGGATTTCGGCAGGATATCCGCTATGGCCAGGGGAGCGCTCAGGCCGGGCAGCAAGTTCCTGGGCTGCATGGAACTGTTCAGCAGCAGCGAGTTCGGCCTGTCCAGGCGCGAGGGCAGGGAAATGGACACCGCCACCGAGGCGGCGGTTCTCAGCCACAACACCGGCCTGCGGATGTCATCGTCGGCATTCGCCGGCGCCGGCCTTTACACCGACTGGCTCCTGGCGGTGGTGAGCCACGGCAACGAGCCTTCCGGCCCTGTATACGCCCTGACTGAGCAGGTGTTCGCCCTTCTGGAGAATGGAGCATCCCCGTGGCCGGTGGTCTGCGGAGGGGCGGCGAAGCTCCTTGCGCTTTCGGGCCTGGGATTTACCGCCGGACGGTGCGTCTCCTGCGGCGGCCCCCCGGGGGAGCACTCGAAATGGTCCCATTCCGCCGGTGGGACCGTCTGCTCCAGGTGCCCGGAACCGGGCATCCACGTGAAGCAGGGGCTCGTCAGCTTCCTGCAAAGGTCCGTTGACAGCGACCTGGGATCCCTTGCGAGGGTCGGGCTTTGGCGGGATGGTTATATTCAGTGCCATTCGCTGATCAAGGACTATGCCCAGGTTCACCTGGAACGCCGGCTGTACCTGAAGTCGGAAAAAGTGATGAAGGAGATCCTAGATGCAGGCCACTGAAGACCTGATGAAGAAGATAATGTCCCTCTCCAAGAGGCTTGGTTTCGTCTACCAGTCCGGTGAGATATACGGCGGCCTCCAGTCCGCCTGGGACTACGGCCCCCTGGGCGTTGAGCTTAAAAGGAACATAACCGAGCTCTGGTGGAACGAAATGGTCCGTTCCCGGTCCGATGTTGTCGGCGTGGACACCGCCATAATCACCCACACCGACGTTTGGAGGTCCTCCGGTCACCTGAAGAACTTCCACGATCCCCTGGTTGACTGCAGGGAGTGCAGGAGCAGATTCAGGCAGGATCATCTGGAAGGGGACAGGTGCCCCGAATGCGGAGGGGAGCTCACCGAGCCAAGGAACTTCGGCCTGATGTTCAAGACCTTCATGGGTCCTCTGGAGGACGACAGCGCCGTGGTCTATCTCAGGCCTGAGACCTGCCAGTCCATCTTCGCCCAGTTCCAGAACATCGTAACCAGCACCAGGAAGGCCCTGCCCTTCGGCATTGCCCAGATAGGCAAGGCGTTCAGGAATGAGATAACGGTGAGGAACTTCATATTCAGGAGCCGGGAATTCGAGCAGATGGAGATGGAGTTCTTCTGCAATCCCGATCAGTGGGAGAAGTGGTACGAGTACTGGATACAGAAGCGTTTCAGCTGGTACACCGACGCGCTTGGTATCAGGAAGGAGAACCTCAGGCTCAGGAAGCACGAAGAGAAGGAGCTTGCCCACTACGCCACCGGGTGCACCGACATAGAGTACCGTTTCCCCTTCTCCGGGGAGGAGGGCTACGGAGAGCTGGAGGGCATAGCCAGCAGGACCGATTACGACCTCTCCGCACAGATGCAGGGAAGCGGGAAGGATCTTACCATTCTGGACAGGGAAACAGGCCAGAAGGTCACCCCCTTCGTGGTGGAGACCTCCGGAGGAGTGGGCAGGACCTTCCTCATGGTGCTGCTGGACGCGTACCACGAGGAGGAGGTCGCAGGCGACACCAGGGTGGTCCTGAAGTTTCACAGGAACCTGGCCCCGGTGAAGGCCGCCGTACTTCCACTTTCCAAGAAACTCGCCGAGGAGGCGCAGAAGGTGGAGGAGATCCTCAGACCCCACTGGCCGGTGGTGTTCGATGTGACCGGCTCGATAGGGAAGAGGTACAGAAGGAACGACGAGACAGGGACCCCGTACTGCATCACATTCGATTTCGACAGCCTGGAGGACCGCATGGTCACCATCCGGGACAGGGACACCCTACAGCAGATAAGGGTGGGAATAGACAGCCTTGAAGAGGTCATGCGAGGGCTCATGGCGAACGGCTGGGAAGAACAGGAGTAGCTGATGGCTCTGGGCAAAAGGTACAAGGCCGACGAAGCGGAACCAAGGTGGCAGAAGCACTGGGCGGACAAGGGCATCTACAGGTACGACCCTGATTCGGGAAAGGAAGTCTACTCCATAGACACCCCGCCTCCCACCGTGAGCGGCATGATCCACATGGGTCACATCTTCAGCTATGTCCAGGCCGAGGTAATGGCAAGATATCACAGGATGACAGGCAAGGAGGTCTTCTACCCCTTCTGCTTCGACGACAATGGTCTGCCCAGCGAGCGTTTCACCGAGAAGGTGAAGGGCGTGAGGGCTCAGGACATGACAAGGGGAGAGTTCGTGAAGCTCTGCCTGGAGGTGGCCAAGGACGCTGAATCCCAGTTCCGCGATCTGTGGAACAGCTTCGGATTCAGCTGTGACTGGTCGCTGATGTACACCACCATCGACCCCTGGGTACAGAGGCTCAGCCAGCGCTCATTCCTCGATCTCGTGGAGAAGGACAGGGTCTACAGGAAGGAATCCCCAACTCTGTGGTGCCCCGAGTGCCGCACCGCGGTGGCCCAGGCGGAAACCGAGGACAAGGAGTTCCCCAGCCACTTCCACGACCTTCTGTTCAGACTGGCCGACGGCAGCGGCACCATTCCCATCGCCACCACAAGACCCGAGCTGATACCCGCCTGTGTTGCGGTTTTCGTGAACCCCTCCGACGAAAGATGGAAACNNCGAGGACAAGGAGCTGCCCAGCCATTTCCACGACCTGGAGTTCCCCCTTGCCGACGGAAGCGGAACCATACCCATAGCAACCACCAGGCCTGAACTCATCCCGGCCTGCGTTGCCGTTTTCGTCAATCCGGAAGACGACAGGTGGAAGCACCTTGTGGGGAAGAAGGCCGTTGTGCCCCTCTTCAACAGAGAGGTGGAGATACTCGCCGACGAAAAGGTGGCCTCCGACAAGGGTTCCGGCGTTGTGATGTGCTGCACCTTCGGTGACACCACCGACATAGAGTGGTGGGAGAAGTACCGCCTCGACCTGAGGATAGTTCTGGATGACAAGGGGCACATGAACGACAATGCCGGCTTCCTGGAGGGGATGTTCTGGAAGAAGGCCAGGAAGACCATAGTCGAACGGCTGGACGAGGAAGGGCTCAGGAAGGGCGGAGAGGACATCTCCCACGCGGTAAACGTACACGAGCGCTGCGGAACCCCCCTGGAGTACCTGGTTAACAAGCAGTGGTTCATAAGGATACTGGACCTGAAGGACAAGCTCCTCGAGAAGGGCGCTGAGATCAACTGGTACCCCGCCCACTTCAGGGTAAGGTACGACCACTGGGTGGAGAACCTGAAGTGGGACTGGTGCATCTCCAGGCAGCGCTTCTACGGCGTGCCCTTCCCGGTGTGGTTCTGCCAGGGCTGCGGAGAGCCCGTTTTTGCCTCCGACGGCCAGCTTCCCGTGGATCCCCTGGTTGACTCGCCGGAAACCCCCTGCCCCCGCTGCGGTGGAGGGGACTTCGCCCCTGAAAGCGATGTAATGGACACCTGGGCAACCAGTTCCCTCACTCCCCAGATCAACCGGAAGTGGAAAGAGGACGACCAGAGGGAGAACGTATTCCCCATGGCCCTCAGACCCCAGGCCCACGACATAATAAGGACATGGGCCTTCTACACCATCGCCAAGGCCCTGCTCCACCACGGCACCATACCGTGGAGCGAAGTGATGATATCCGGACACTCCCTGAACCCCGACAGGCAGAAGATGTCCAAGAGCAAAGGGAATGTTGCCGGGGATCCCCTGGCCGCCCTCCAGCAGTTCTCCGCCGATGAGCTGAGATACTGGGCCTGCTCGTCGAAGCTGGGCACCGATGTGGTGTTCAGCAAGGAGGTGCTGGGAGAGGGAAGAAGGCTGGTAACCAAGCTCTGGAACGCCACCAGGTTCGCCGAAGCCAGGCTGGAGGGTTTCGATCCGAAGAGGCAGGTAAACCTGTACCCCTTCGACAGGTGGCTCCTCAGCAGGCTCACCGAAACCGTGAACCGGGCTACCGCCGGAATGGGGCAGTACGAGTACTCCACCTGC
>NPID01000379.1_pt1 | contig 66089 bp, 36 predicted proteins | sample 8637491 | NCBI WGS metagenome assembly NPID01 (sample SAMN07420843, study PRJNA396082) | bioreactor metagenome | isolation source: sample BA6 brine-fed electro-methanogenic bioreactor BA | place: Japan: Kochi | collected 2016-06-14 | reverse complement strand
TAGTCAGAGTGTAGAGGTCGCTATCGTTTTGCTTAATGATATCGACCTGTTCATAATACGTGAGATTGGAATGTATTGTTATAGTGTAATTATCGTCAAGGGCAATAGGAACGGCGTTTACCGCTTCCATTATTGAATGGAACCATAAGTCCCATCCGCCGGCGTCGCTTGCAAGATGAACCGATTTTGTTCCCTCTTCGTCCGCGCCCATATCGGGATGAGACGGAGAACGTGTATCCCCGTCTATATCCTCGGTAACGGATGCAATTGGCACAGCTTTGCCTATAACTGGGCTCGATATATCAATATGAAGGTCGTTTGCAGTGGCGAAAGGTTCTATGTAAACCGGGTCTTCAGAAATTGAATTTGCATCATCGCCACTGGCAGTTTGGAGATCGCTTAAGTTATTAATTACGCCGCCCCAATATCCCCACCTGTCGGGATCAGGAGCTTCCGAATAGTAATCGTTTGAATCTGAATGGGTTATGGCTGACGAAATAGAATTATATATATGAGCGCCATTAACACAGGTGATAATATTATTGACAAGATTGTTTTGTGCACTACTCGGGCCGTTGATATATAATGCTTTGGAACCTCCCGTAGTGCTACTACCATGGCAATGGAAGGTGTTATTGTAAAAATCTTTGTATGTTGTCATGTTCGAATAAAGACATTCGGAAGTTGATCCGCCTCCGGTAGCGACCATATTATTCGCTATTAACCCACGATGAGCTCCGCCATCTTCATTGCCATCGCATGAAAGTAGATAAATACCCCGTTGATTACCAGGATTATCCAGGATAACTGTATTGCCGACCATCTCGAACTCGTTGTAGCAATGCTGGACGTAAATCCCGTAATTATGATCATTCGATACGCTATTTGGTTTAATATAATTGCCGTTAATTGTCAACTGATCCTGATTAGCAATCTTTATCCCGTAAAATGAGTTTTCAAAGAGGTTGTTTTCAATGACGGTGCCCGGCTCGCGGCGTTCTTCAAGAGCATGATCCCAGCCATAATAGAGCATCCCATAAGTTCCATCTTTGAACCAGTTGTTTCTGAACACATTGTTACTGTCTATTGATGTAACTACATCATCAGAAAAAACTATAGCCTTGTTTTCAGAAATAAGAAAGCCCGTTTGAGAATGTCCGAACAGTTGATTATTCAAAAACTGATTGTTACAGGAAGCATTTCCTATTTCGATGACTGTTGAATAGGATGCTGTAACCGCACCGGTCGATTGAATAGTCAACTGCTTAAAAATGATATTATCGGCGCCATCGAGCTTGACGGTGTAATTATCCGCAACTCCGGTTGCCGCATGAGAGAGGATAACCAAAGTGCTGTCACCGCTCTCGGACTGGAATGTTACCGTTTTGGGAGTAGTTGAATAATTCAGCTGATTAAGGACGATTTGTTCATTGTAAGTGCCGTCGCGAACATCGAAGACAGTGTTGTCGCAGACGCCATAGGTATGCATAGCGGTTACTGCGTCGTTGAATGTCGCGAAGGTGGGGGAGGTTCCACCTATAGTCAGATTACCGGATACAGCCGGAGAAAGGCCGGTAAGCTCTGTTTCATCGTTCGACGGGCTTGTATCGGTGTTGCCGTTTGGATTTTCCGATTGAGCTTTAACATCATAAACAGTTCCTATAGCAAAACTAAACGCGCTTCCAGAGCAAATGCTCAGGTTAACGCTCTCGTTACCAAGAGGAAGAAGACTGCCGACCCAGCTACAAGGGGTCTGTTCGACATAACCTGAACCATCGTCAATCCACCATCGGATTGTGGCCGAAGTTACAGTATTGGCTCCGTAATTACTTAGGGTAACCACAACATCTGTTTCGCCCGGACAGAATGGGATAACCGGCGCTTCTATCGCGCTTATTCCAATGTCGTCGATAGTTCCGCCGGCTGTGGTTCTTGTGGCTTCTTCCGTGTTGCCGTAACACCCCTGGTTGATTACACCCCCATTGCCTATTGGCTCGAGGGAATAATCATCAGCCGGATCGCCGCCATCTATACATGGTGATGTATTTGGATCCGGCATGGACCATCCTGTGCCCGTCCAGTGACCCGTGAAAGCGGACTGCAGATGGAAATCCTCGCTACCGGGTGTAGTTGAAACGAAATGTGGTGGATCTGTGACTCCGTAAACTTCCTGATCCCCTGTTCCCAGAGAACCATCGAGACCGTATGTGCTCGAGTAATTGCTGACATAGTAATTGTATGAAGAAGCATAAGGAGAAGTAGAATAAAACCGTGCTCCATAATCACTGATAGTGCTACTGTAATTCCAGATTATATTGTTCCTTACATCTATATAGTCGCAGTCGTAGAAATACACACTATAGTATGAAGAATTAGCATAAACCGTATTGTTGCGGAATTCCCAGCTTTCACTGCTCGTTCCCTTGCTTCCATTGAGATAAAGGGCATAAGTGCTGGTAGAACCGTAGAACAGATTATTTTTAAAACTCTGGATGTAATCGCAAGATTGAATGTGGCCACAGTAATTAATAACATTGTGGATTTTGTTATTCTCGAAAGTGAGGTAATCCGAGTTAGTAAAATATACTCCATGATCTACCGTGTTGTAAATCTCTGTATTTTCGATTGTCAGATAGTCTGAATAATAGGCGTAGATACCATAGTCTCCAACGTCGTGAATTATGCAATCGATGATTGAAAGATTTTCAACCTGATAGGTGTTGGACGAACCATGATAAATATATAACCCATCGTCATCGGTAGAAGTAATCTCAATTCCCTGAACGATAACATTTTTGAGTGAATACGAACCATCCGGCTGAATGTAAAAGCCGTAGGTTTCTCCATTAACAGTAGGACTGTAGCCATCGCCGGCCTTTATTATCAAAGAATCGGCATCATCGTTATTCCGACGGATAATATCGACCTGTTCATAATAGGTTCTATCTGAATTAATAGTTATTGTATAATCGTCATCCAATTCCAAAGGCACATCCAACATTGCAGTGGATATTTTAGAGTAGTTGCCTATTACTACTATGCCTTTTTTAAGCTCGACGTCATCCGGAGGAGATTTTGAAGCTTCTGAAGTTCCACCATATGCGCCTTGATTTATAACAGCTCCGTTTGGCGTGACCTCATCGCCGATATCAAAAGAGGGGTCACCGGCATCGATGCATCTCGAAGTTTCAGTATCGAGAACCCAGGCTTCTGCAACTGGATCCCATCGTCCATATTCCGATTTCAGATGAAAATCCTCACTGCCTGAGCTTGTTGAATAAAAAAGAGGCGGATCGGTAATTCCATATACTTCCTGGTCACCTGTCCCTAATGTTGTGCTGAAACCGTAACTACTGGAATAATTGCTGACATAATAGTTATATGAACTGGAAAAGTAACTTGTGCTTGAAAAGTAAACTCCATAATCTGACGAGAGGGTGCTTGTATTCCAGACAATATTATTCCTCAAAGATATATATTCTGTATCAAGTAAATAGACGGTGTAGGAGGTATTATTGTCATAAACAGTATTATTTACGAAATGGCTGGAGTCGGTAGAAATACCTCGACTGTATCTCAGATACACACAATAGGAGCCGCCATTTCCGTAAATAACATTATTTTTAAGAGTGAAATAATCTGCGTAGTCGTAATACACCTCATAAGTGCCGCCGTCATGGATTACGCAATTAGTAACTGTATTATAATCGCTGTCGGTGTTTAAGAATAGGCAGTAGGTATCGCAGTCTTTTAATTCGAAACCGTCGATAGTTATGTAATCTGCACCGTTGAGATAAACACCATAATCCCTGATAGTAGTGCCGCCGTCAATGACTGGATTTTCGTCGTTTGCCGCTCGGAAAGTTATAGTATTGTCCGCACTTGCACCATCAATCTCGCCGAGTCCGGAAGCACCGCCGAGTATTTCTTCATAATCTCCGCCGTCATCGTAAACCAGGAATGTGACCGGTCCGGTGATAGGGGAGGGAATAAGCCCTCCAGATGTAGTAAGATCTGCTATCGCGTCAGCAAAGGAAGCGAAATCGTAAGCGCCGCCCGGGTTCGTCCAGCATATCGTAAAATACCTGCTGTAGGACATTTTGTATTTAGAAATATCGCTGTAATCCGATGTTGAGTTGGGGCTAATCCTCATATAATATGTGCCTGTTGATGAGCAAGTATAGTTTATAGATTCATCTTCCCCCACACCTCCGCTTGCACTGCTTTCCAGAACAGTGCCGCTGGCGTCCAGCAGGTAAAGGTTATAATTCAAGGCCGCCGGAACATCATATAGTTTGAAATTATAAACCATTCCACTTGTCAACGAGAGAGTATAATGATCGTGCAAGTCCGAAGCGTCCCAGATATGACCATCATATTCCATCCCAACGGACAAAGCGGGGCGGTTGCCCGAACTGTAAACATCGCTTGCGTCGTCACCCGAGCCTGCGTCATCGGGACTAAGAGGCCCTACTATTCCATCGACTGTAATATCATCTATAGCCATATCGCTTCTATAACTACTGCCTGTTATTCCTCTTATCCTGATGATAATGTTGCCGCCATCGTAGGAAGAAAGATCCACAGTGGCCTCATACCAGCTGTTTCCCTGATCACCCGAGAGAGACCATAGACCGAGATCCCAACTGCTTCCGTCATCCGTAGAGACATCAATATACATTGAACCCATAGAGGAGCCATACATGTGATACCAGAAAGACAATTGAGTGCTCGAGAGAAGACTTAAATCGAAGTTGGGGGAGAGGAGGTTTGCCGTGTTATAATAATTACTAGATGATTCGGTAAAGAGATAATAACCGCTTCCCGTTGTATGATCACCCGTAGGCCCTGTGCTTGATGAGGGAGTTGAGCCCGAACGCCTTGTCCAATCAAAATCATCCCCCGTATCCTGAGTCCAATCTCCAAGACCGGACTCGAAATCCTCGCTGTAAGGATATGTTGTGATGTCCATCGGAGCCATGGGCCTTGAGCGCAGTGCGATTTCCTCCTCGGCATAACTGCTTCTGTTATCTATAGTCGATTCCTCTAATGGGGAGAACTGATTCTGCGCTAAAACAGGGCCAATTAGCAGAAGTATCGACAGGAAAATGCCAATCATCCCTATTCGCGTTCTCGAATATGATATATCGGGGGCGCTGTAATTCATTTTACTTCAAATTCCCGTTTTTGTCGTAATTATCCATATTAACTGGTTGGCTAATTTTCTCTTTGGGGATATTAACTTCTTCGATCGGTTTTCCAGCCCAGTCGCGCCGTTTGCCCTTAAGGAGGTAGCTGAACCTGGCGTTTTCATTTCCGGAAAGAGCTTCAACCTTAAGAATACTGCCCTCCATATATGCTATCAAATAGGCCCTGTCTTGAGGAGTGATTATTGGAATAATGGAGTTTTCGGCTACGACATTATAAAATAGCCAAAGATCAGATCCTCGGGGCTGTGCGGCAAGATCGACCGCGTATATACCGTTGGCAAGGGTCGCTGATCCGGCAGTCTCCATCAACATTCCAATACCTTCTGACATCCAGGTTACGTATTGCTCGCCCTCTATCTGAACTATGGGATCGATTTGATCCGCATAAATTGTCGAGGCGTAAATCTTATCGAATCTTTCAGTAGTCGAGCCGATATTATAGCCTGAAGTTTCGGGTAGCAGATTGCCTTTGATAGTAACATTACCGTCGGTATCGATAAGTAATCCCTCATCGCCGCCGTCGTTCGAAACCCAATGTCCGCTCATCTGAAGATTCTCTGTAGCTGTGTGGTCGCCGAGATTATCGGAGCCACCGCCGCTTTCATCTGCTGGTTGCCATTCGCTTGCCGTGTTGTTCCACTTTAGAATCTGGCCGTCGGTTGGGTCGGTAGTCGATATTGCGTCTCCTTGAATAGCATTTACCGTGAGTATTCCCGCTGAAGTTATACTTGCGTCGCCGCTCAAAGCGATACCGTCGTAACTATCCGTCCCGTCGGCGATGAGTAAATCCCCAGCAGTATAATCACTGACTTCGACATCGGTTAGCTCGTTAAGCTCGTTAGCGCCGCCGGAGGGATTTCTCCAACCCGGATTACCGCTTCCGTCGGTTCCCCAGACCTTATCGGGATTTCCAGTTCCCGCAATAACAACCCCAGCGGAAGTCAGACTATTAACTGCTATTGTAAGATGGCTTGAACTGGTTCCCTCACCGCTTAACGGAGCATCTGAAACGATAATCTGGCTTCCCCAGTTATCTCCGGAACCACCGTAGGAAACACCCCCGGATCCCTTATAGGAATATACTTTGAAGTTACCACTTGCGGACTGCGCACTCGGTTCACCTAACAGAAAACTCGTGCTCGCCGCGGGGCCATCGGATGTTGCACCGGTAGTCGGCGTTTTAACGAACGCCTCGCCATCGACATAGAGTTTGTATGTTCCGGGATCGGCTGATCCGATGGCAACATTCCCTGTATGATACATATTGTCGGTGATGTCGTCGGGGGGAGTAGTTCCGCCGACTTCATACCAGTCATTATCACTGCCGCCGCCGCCCGAAGCCGGTTCCCAGGACATTCCGCCGCTACCGTCTGCTGTTAGAACTTCGTTTGCGCTTCCAGTGTTTTCGCCATCGAACAACCCTCCGCTTACTGCAATATCGCCATTCACAACGAGCTTGTAACTCGGCGTATTTGTGCCGATGCCGACATTCGCATTATTGCCGAGAATAACGGTGTTAGATTGGGCCAAAGTTACATTGGCACCGACAGCAGTTGCGTTTGATATCGTTCCGTCCGAATATCCCGTGTTTGCGCCGAGAAAGGTGTTATTCCCGCTCGTTAAACTGGGAGATAGGCTATATCCGGACATATATCCCAATGCGGTGTTTGAACTCCCTGTTGTTGAATTATACAGCGATGAGCGTCCGACCGCCGTGTTGTTTCCCGCACTGTTGTTATAAAGCGCTCTCGAACCGACTGCAGTGTTGTAGCTACTTGTGGTGTTATTCGTAGAAGCGGCATACCCAATTCCCGTGTTCTCTTCTCCGGTCGTATTCAGGAAAAGTAGCCGTGAACCGACAGCGGTGTTATAGTTGCCCGTGTTGTTTACAAGAGCCCAGTATCCAATGGCGGTATTATTCGAACCGGATACATTACTGCCGAGAGTTTGGTGGCCAACCGCGGAGTTTGAGCTTCCCGAAATATTTGACATTAGAGAGAAACGACCTATGGCCACATTTGTTCCGCCGCTTTGGTTGTTTGTCAGGGCTTGATCGCCTATAGCCACATTTGCGTGTCCCTCACTTCCCGCGCCTCCGATATTCGCGTCCAAAGCCTGACGTCCTATAGCGATATTCGAGATGCCTGTGGTGTTGGCTTTAAGAGCCTCCGAGCCTATCGCGATATTATATTGGCCTGTCGTATTCGATGACAGAGCCAAATTTCCCAGAGCTACATTCGTTGCTACGGAAGAAGCTCCTCTTCCTACGGTATGACCGTGGATAATAGCGTCGGAGTTAGCGACTTCGAGTTTGGCAGAGGGCGTCGTCGTGCCGATGCCGACATTGCCCAAATCATCTACCCTTAGAGCCTCAGAGCCATTGATAGTTACGCCTATCATATCGTCGGCCGGCTGGAAAATACCAGTGTTGCCTTCCCCCTCAAACCAAATGGGGGGATCGGAAACACTGCCCTCGTCAAATTCAATCTCGTTAAATCGACTTGCCGAACCAGGGTCGATGAAATATGTCGTGTTGTCCCAATCGTATATTACGCCGCTAATATACAGGTTATTGTTTGTTGAATTGTCATCGCCAATATAAACATCGCCCGATTGCCGCTCTATGTCTGATCCAACTTCCGTCCAATCGTTGTCCGAACCTACTTCAGACCAAGTTACCGTCCCGAGGCCATTAGTTACAAGGGCATTGCCGGTTGCTCCATCGGCGGTGGGGAAATCGTATGCTCCGTTTATATTCAATGAATTCATCCTGGCTGAGCCCGCAACCTGAAAACGATATGTAGGCGTTGTGATACCCACGCCGACATTGCCGTCGGAACGAATGAAGAATTTGCTGGAACCTCCCGAACCGCCCGAGAATGCATTTAGAATGTAAGCGTCCGAGGCTTGTCTGTCCGTGCTTACGAGAAGGCCGTCCTCGCCGAAGTCATCGCTCCTGTTCCAGATTCTCGCTACCCTTTCGTCGGTTCCGTCATCGACTTGGACATCGAGTTTGTGCGCAGGGGATGTGGTTCCTATTCCGACATTTCCGGTAACAGCGGAGTATTGATTGGAACCATCGATAATCCAGTCGTCGTCGATAGCTATCCCCGATGTTGCAACTAATTCCCAGTTGCCTTCGGAGCTGTTCCACTCGAGAAGCTGATCCACAATCCCTCCGTCGGCTAATTTGGCCGGAGTAACCGAGGCATCGCGGATTTTGGGTGTTGTAACCATGGAATCGGCTATGTTAATGGCGTTCACAGAGGAAGTCATCTTTTCGCGCGGCGATAAGACTACGGCGTCCACTTCGAGCTGGAGGTAGCTCACGCCGATATCAAACTGATTGATGTTGTATCCCGTTTCCCAGCCAGACGAAAGATCGAGCTCCACGGCGAAAATGCCATGATTGGGGTCCACCAATGCGATAGTCTGTTCCCATATCTTGTTTCCGCCCGTGGGAGAATCCCATAGTGAGAAGGTTATGCTCACCGGATCTTCGAGGGGGAGACCCGAACCATCCGTGAGTTTCCCCTGATAATTCAGCAGAAGGGGAACATCTCCTATCGAGGACGAAACAAGTAGAACTATAAGGCATAAAAGGACTGTCTTCGTCCGAATCTGCCGTAGAAGTGTCTCGGGGTGTATCATAATAACTCCCTTTCACGTAGATATTCTATCGTAACTGGCGCGGCTTCATCCCAGAGTGAGTCAAATGCCCTGGTGAGAAGCTCGACCATGTCTTTATTGTTAACCAAAACCGCCAGCAGTTTTTCGGATACTTCGTTATACTTAACTGCTAACAGAGCGCTTTTATTGTCGAAAATGTCCATTTTCCCCGGGAAGGAGTGAATGTGCCGCACGGGATGCCCAAGCTCGAGATACATAAGGGCTTTTTTGGCAATATGCGGTTCGTTCAACATCTCGGTTTCCAGAAGCAATTGAATGACAATACCCAGATCCGCATATTCCTTAACCCATTCATATTGAACTTCGAGAGTGCTCGGGAAATATAGAGGCTCGCGATAGAGGGTTTTGCGGCTTTCGTAAATCAACATCGAACCGCCCTCCCTCCTGATAGCCTCTTTGCCATGGAGCATCATTATGTCTCTGCCGTTATTGCTCTCTTTTAGTTCAGCCTCGTATAACTTCTCCGCCTCTTCGATTATCTGGTCGATGACTTGGGGAATCTGACGCTTTCTCTCCTCGATTTCCTCGAGCTGTTCCTTGCGGATATTGTTGAAGACGTCTCTGGGGTTAACGGGATAGTATCTGAGAGGCTTGCCGTAGATTTCGACTATCAGGCCCCTCTTGAGAATGTCCTTGATTGTCCTGTAGGTTGTGGCTCTGGGAATACCCGTTGCCTTCGCACAGTCTTCTATCGAGCCCTCGCCGATTTCGAGGAAGGCCATATAGACCTCTGCCTCGTTCTCTGTGAACCCGGCTTTTACCATAGCTTCTTTCATTCTTCGTCCTTCAAAAAGTTTCGCCCGTTCATTTGAATAGGCAGATAAAACATAAGAAAAAAAAATCTCAAAACAAGTAATTTTTAAGAGTAGGTTAAGGTCAGCGTCTTGTTTCCAGGGGGCAAGGGCGTTTTAACTCCGCAGAACGGGCGGGGGTTGGCGTGGGGGGGGGGCGGATATAGAAGGTTTCGACCGCGTGGGGCTGTGCCCATGCTCTGCGGAGTTATTTAGGCGTGGGGGTGTTTCGATGTGCCACGCGGCTACTCAACGACCGGAGGGGGAGAAGATGTATGGGGGTGATTTGTGCCGGGGATATTTTGCCGGAGGGGGGACTTGAACCCCCACGGTGTTGCCACCACCGGATTTTGAGTCCGGCGCGTCTACCAATTCCACCACTCCGGCAATGCTTTAAATAACAGCGTTTCGAGACGATTTGGCTTTGTCGCTAAAATGGCCATGTGCCAGATTTGTGCCATGTTTATGATTCGAACGGCACAGGCTGTCGACTGCCTTCTGAACATAGTCTTTTGATAAGTGAGAATACCTCATCGTCATCTTAATGTCTTTATGCCCCATAAGCTGTTGAACCGTTTTTAAATTCTCACCATTCATCACCAAATGACTCGCGAATGTGTGGCGAAGGTCATGAAAACGGAAATCAGTGATGCCAGACCTTAAAAGGGCATTGTCAAAAGCTGTTTTGATAGAAGCCACCCGCTCACCGTTCTTGCGGGTAAAAACAAATTTATGTTCCCCATAACTCGGAAGGGAGACAAGAGTCTCATGCAACCATCTGTTGATAGGGATCACCCGGATTTCGTTATTCTTAGACTTCACAACAGTTATTGTCCTGGAAGCCAGATCGACATTCTCCCACTTTAACTGGAGTATTTCGGACTTTCTCATCCCAGTATTGAATGCCATGATAACAATAGGCTTTAAGGTCTCAGAGGAGGAATCAATAAGCCTGTCCAGTTCTTCCATGGTGAGATAACGTAATCTTCCCGGTGGTTCTTTGAACTTCTTTACGTTCTTGACAGGGTTCAAAGTTAATATTTTCCAATTAATAGCCACTGTAAACATATGACTTAGGCACGCTAGTTCCCTATTGATAGTAGCGCCAGAAACTTTCTCTCGTCGAGCTATCTTGTATAACTCGATATCCTGAGCCGTTATCTTCGCAAGTATTCTGCTTCCAAAAGCCTCAGTCAGATGCTTCATGCTAAGTTTGTCTCTCTTGTAGGACGATTCAGCCTTGTTAGCCTTCGAGAATCTGAGATAGTCCGCCGAAAACTCCTTGAGCGTTACCTTCTTTGTATCGAAGATACCCAGGTGTTCTTCTTTGGCGATTCTAAGCTCGGTCTCCTTGGCGGCCAACTCAGCAACCTTCTTATTGGTGCCGACAGCCTTCCTGATCCTTTCGCCATGATAAAAGAAATCTAAATAATATGTCTTGTCTCTTTTGTAAACTCTCATTTTTTAAACTCCAATCGCAATTTTAATTATTGATACTTCAAAAGTCAAGCTCAAAATAACCTCCATCAGTTAACCTCTGACCCGATACAGAAAATCTTTCTCGAGCATTCTGGAACTGCGGCCTTGAACTTCTTTTTGCTTAACCCACTCGGTAACGGCATCCAAGTCAAATCTGACCAGCCGTCCCAACTTGATGTGGGGAATATAACCCTCCGAAACCCAGCCGTAAATTGTCGCCACTTTGACACCGAGGTATTCGGAAATTTCTTCCACATTCAGCAATCTTTTTGTTTTCATTAAATCACCTCCTTTGTTGTCTTTTCCCTTTGTCGATACTACTTCTTTTCTTCCATCCTGTCTCATACTGAACCTCCTGTTCTTTTGTAAAATACATTCTTCTATATAGAACGAAAAAATTAAACGAAATATATAAATTGTCCTCACCTCTCAGCGGGGAGTATCCAAAAGGATAAAAACAAGCTGAACAACCCGCACTTCATGTTTAGGAAGCCATGAGCCACAACGACGGATGCGGAATAGGGGGGTTTTAACCCAAACTTCCGAAGCTTAACCGTTATCCTATGCAAAATCCTTAAAGCACATAAAATTTCGCTTGCAAATCAAACACCTGCCCTTTAGATTGGATTTTAGAATCTAAACCTGGAGGCGACGTGGATATTGCGGCCATTCAAAAGATAATACCCCAACTAAACAGTGCAGAGGGCGCTATGCGTCTGCTTGCCGAACTCGGCTATGGAGACTTCCTCGAAAAGGAACCGCTGGATTGCCCGGAGCGGTATTGGTTCAAGGAGAGCCGGGAAACACGCGAGCTCGAACCTCTGGCCAAATCCGCGTGCATGATTGCTACTCCCGCTTCTGAAGGACGCTTATATTCCTACTTCTACGAACTGAACGACGGTTGTTGCGACCGGTTCGGCAGAATCAAGATCGGCGCTTTCCGGCCAATTGCGCAGAAGCATTACGCCGATAGTGGCGTGCCGCTTCTCTTCTTTGCGCCGCCGGAGGATACCGACTCCGACGAGGTCGTCCTGGCGACCTTTACTCGCGTCGGCAAAATCGAGGAAGACGACCGCATCGCCCTGCGGTGGGTGCGCTTTCATCGGGACGAACCGTCCGCGAGAACCCCGATGGACGTCGCTACAAAACTCGAATACGACTCCGGGAAATATCTTCGCGAGATTATCCTCTCAGCCTTCGCGCTGGAACCGCTTACCGATAGCTTCTATGAGCAATACCGCCAGATTTTCGAGAACCTGAAGGCCAAACTCGTCAAACAACTGAAGGGCGGCAAGGAGGAAAAAGACCAGCGCGCCCACGAGTTCGCAAGCCTCCTCATGAACCGCCTCATGTTCCTATGGTTCGTGCAGAAAAAGGGGTGGCTCGACGGCAGGCAGGACTATCTCCTGAAGCTGTTCGACCGCTACGACGGTGATAGTTTCTACGCCGACCGCATCCAGCACGTTTTCAATATGCTGAACGAGGCGGACAACGATAAACTCCGCGCACGGATAAAGCGCGATAACAGCTTCGACCCCGGGCAACTGCCCTTCCTCAACGGCGGCCTCTTCGACGACCTCGACGCAATCGAACAGACATCCCACGACAAGGCAAACTTCAAAATCAGTAACCGATTCTTCAAGGACATCTTCCATAACCTCTTTCAGAAATACAATTTTACCGTGGAGGAGAGCACACCGCTGAACATAGAAATCGCGGTGGACCCGGAGATGCTCGGCCACGTATTCGAGCAGATGGTTACCGGACGACACGAAAGCGGAAGCTACTACACTCCCAAGCAGGTCGTTAATTTCATGTGCAAAGAGGCAATCAAAGGCTATCTCGGCACACAAACAGACGAGAGCGAGACAGCCATATCCGCGCTGGTGGACAACGGTTCGCGCGGTGGGATAAAGGACATCCCATTAGTCAATAACACCCTCAATAAGATTGTAACTTGCGATCCGGCATGCGGAAGCGGCGCATATCTCCTCGGAATGCTTCATAATATCATCGAGATTCAGAAAACACTCATGAATATCGGCGAAACCGACACGGGAACCCTGCACAGATGGAAACAGCGGATAATCAGCCAGAGCATCTACGGCGTCGATATCGATTCATTCGCCGTCAGTATCGCGAAACTTAGGCTTTGGCTGTCGCTGGTGGTGGATGAAACGCGCGACCCGCTGGGAGATGACAGGCCAGACGTAGCCCTCCCAAATCTGGAATTCAAAATCGAGACGGGGGACTCCCTAACCGCGCCCGACCCCTCCGACCGAGAATATACGGGTGATATGTTCCAGATGGAACTGTTGAAACTGGCCGACGAACTCGGCGAGCTGAAAGACGAGTTCCTCCGCACCCATAACAGAAAAGCCAAGGAAGCCCTTCGCAGTAGGATTCACAACGCGGAAAACCGCCTGCGCGGTTGCCTGCAGGCCGAACGTAAACTCCCCGCCAACGCCTTCGACTGGCGCGTGGAGTTCGCAGAGGTTTTCAAGCACGGCGGCTTCGACATCGTCATCGCAAATCCGCCGTATGTGCGGCAGGAACAGATAGAGAAGAGCTTCAAGAATATTCTCGGCGATGTTTATCCCGAATTTCCAAAGCGCTCCGACCTCTTCGTATATTTCTACGCCCGGGCATTACAGCTCCTGAAAAAGGGCGGATTCCACATCTTCGTATGCTCTAACTCGTGGCTGGACGTAGGCTACGGCGCGGCATTGCAGGAATATCTTCTCGATAACGCCTATATTCACGCTATTTTCGATTCCGCCGTGGAGAGGCAGTTCTCCTCGGCGAGCATCAACACAATCGTGAGCATCATTCAGAAGGGAAAACCGAAGGTGGACGCCGAAACTCGGTTCGTCCTCTTGAAGGATGAGTTCCAGAAGGCAATCGAGAACTACATCGCCGAAACCGACGATAAGACTTACCGGATGCGGACTTTCACTCAAAAGGAAATGCGCGAGGGGGGAAGCGACCCCGACACCGGAAAATATGTGGGCGATAAATGGGGCGGAAAATATTTACGGGCGCCGGATATATATTGGAAGATACTGGAAAAGGCGGGCGATAAACTGGTGCGATTGGGCGATATTGCGGAGATACGGCGGGGCTTTACAACCGGAGCGAACGATTTCTTCTACCTCGAACCGACGGGCGAGAGTGCGCCGAAGGGATTAATGCACGTCCGCAACGGCGCGGGTTGGGAGGGGTTTATCGAAGAGGAGTATTTGAAGCCGGTGGTAAAAAGCCTTCGTGAGGTTAACTCAATTACAGTCGACACTACTGGTTTGGCTAATTTAATCTTTATTTGTCATAAAAGCAAAAAGCAATTAGAAGGCACAAAGGCTCTTGATTATGTCGTGTGGGGAGAAAAACAAGAGTATCCGAAAAGACCAACATGCAAAGGACATCAACCTAATTGGTATGACTTAGGTAATAGAAATATAGCCGATGCCTTTTATTCAATCATGAATGGTGATAGGCATCTTATCATTAGGAATACAAAAGTTTATTGTAGTGATAATTTAGGTGAGATATATATTGATAAACCAGATATAAGTGTAGACTTGTTGAATTCGACTTTTTTCAAGTTATTTCTTGAAATGTCTGGGCGTCAAATGACCGGTTCTATAGCTGTTGTGAAAATCCAAATATTCGAGTTTGAGCAACTCCAAATACTAAACCCGGAATTAGTACAAAGGAATTGGAGGCCACTAAATCGCCCTATCCTCTCCGTCTTCCAGGAACTCGGTCTTCCGAAGCCGAACCGCGACCTGTCGAATATCCGCCCGGCGGATGTATCTTTGGATAAAGTCCTTCCCGACCGCAGGGAGCTCGACCGCATAGTTTTCGAGGCCATCGGCCTTTCCGAGGAGGAGCAACTGGAGGTTTACCGCGCCGTGGTCGATTTGGTCAAGAACCGTCTGGTAAAAGCCAAATCCATAAGTGGCGCAACGAAGAAAACCGAGCGCACGGGCGAAAAAGAGGGTTCCGGGGGGCAAAATTCTATGTCCGAGAAGCAATATTCGCCGCTCGAGAGGCAATATTCCGCGTCCGAGAGGCAAAATTGGACGTCCGAGAGGCAATATTCCGCGTCCGAGAGGCGAAATTGGAAGTCCGAGAGCCAAGATTCTCCGTCCGAGAGCCAAGATTCGCCGTCCGAAAACGACACCTCTTCACCCGAGACATCAGATTTCCGCCTTCGCTCCGGCGACAAAGGGGAGCAGAAGCGCATCGAATACCCCGATATGAAATCGTATAAGGGGCGCGCGGTGCGTGTTACGCTCGACGAGAAGTCGAAGAAACTCGGCGAGACCACGGTGAAATTGCTTCGGGAAAAGCGGGATATCATAGTGGATAGCGTCCCGCCCATAGACCTCGCCCCGGAAGGCCGCAACGCGCGCTACGAGTTCTTCATGGAGCACATGCTGGCGGCGCTTCGCAAAGGCAAGGCCTACACGCAGAACGAACTACTCCGCGAGACCCTGAAGCGCCTTCGCGGCAAAGACAACGTCCGCCTGACGGAGTCGATGCGCGCGGAACTGGAACCGGTGCTCAAGAAGGCCGTGCGCGAGGGGAAGATCGAGAAGACGGCGTGGGTGGATGAGTATAGGAAGGTTTAGCAGATGCATTTGATTTATATAGATGATTCGAGAGACGAAAAATTATGCGTATTTTCAGCATTGGCCATACCTGCTGAACAATGGCAGAAGTGTTTTAGGTTAACTAAACAATATCGCAAAGATTTAAGAGAGTCCGACGGCATTTACATTTACAAAGAGTTACATGCCTGGAAGTTTGTATCGGGTAGAGGCGATATATCTAAGAAAACTGTTCCCAAGGGAAGGCGATGTCAGATATTTCGCGAAACTATGGCGTTTGTGGCTTCATTACCGGGTGTGAGGCTGTTCAATGCTGTATTTCCCGCAAAGTCAGAGGAGGTTGCCTTCGAGCGCCTATTGAACAGGATAAACAAGGCAATGGAGGTTTGGGATAGCCACGCTGTTTTGATTTGCGACGAAGGGAAGGAAGCAACTTACACGAGAATAGCCCGTAGAATGCACGTTTATAATCCCATAAAGAGTATTTACGGCAAATGGGGCAAAACAGGCACAAGCCATAAGAACATACCTATCGAAAGAATCCTTGAGGATCCATTCTTCAAAGACTCCGAGAAATCGTATTTTATTCAATTCATCGATTTTTGTGCATATTCGCTTTTAAGGCGTGAACGACCAGTAGAATCTAAAACAAGATATGGCATTGATAAGGCCTTCGAGATACTGAGGGATATATTAGTTACTGAAGCGACACGATATGACCCGGAGGGGATAATTAGACCATAAAAAAAGCAGGGCCTACCTCCGACTCCGTGGTCGGTTTCGGTCCTGCATATACAAAATAGATAAAGAATATGAAATGTCAAGAAAAAAGATTACTGATTAGGGGCTTTAAGCCTGCGAATAATTCTTCGCGCTTCCTTGAGTTTAGCCGGTTTCACGACGATGCCTTCGCAGGCGCAGGAATCGGCGGCGTGCTTGAGGGCAATTCGCCTGATTTCCGATTTCGAAAGCTTATGTATTCTCGGTTTCTTCATTTCGATAGTAAAATACGCAAATTCACCGCAAATACAAGCTATATTTGCGTTAGGAGTAAAAATGCAAATTCCGGACATACTCGATAACATCAAGGAACCGAAGATAGGCAAGGTGCTTCACTACTGCCTTGGCCAGAGCGATAACGCGGCCTTCGCGGTGGGCTATTTCCGCGTGAGCGGGTGGCAACATCTATACACAGCCCTCGGTCCGGAAAAAGAGGTTCGCATCCTCACCGACTCAGATATGGATAGGAAGACCGCCGATGCGATTAATGCCGGGCTTAAGCTCCGCAACGATATCGGCGAGTTACAGGACGGCGATGAGAAATGGGTTATTCACCTCCGCGATGCTATGCGCGACGGCACGGTGAAAATCAGGCAGATGAAGGAGGGACGGCTTCACGCAAAGGCCTATATGCTGGATAATACGGGCGGCGAAAGCCCGATCACGATTATCGGGAGCAGTAATCTGACTCATTCCGGCCTGGTCAGCAACACGGAGCTTAACGCCGTTCGCAAAGAGAAGGCGAATTACGACATCGCGCTCAAATGGTTCAACGACCTCTGGAAGGAAGCGGTGGACATCGAGCCCAAGGTGCGCAAGGAAATCGAGCTATCTCAATTCGGCAAATGGTATTCGCCCTTCGAGATATATGTCCGCGCGCTGATTTCTTACGTCGGCGACGAGGTTTTCTTCGAGGAGGGATATAAGGATTACGAAGCCCTGGCCCTGTTCCAGCGGGACGCCGTGGATCGTGCCTGGAAGATTCTCAAGGAACATCACGGGGTTATGATAGCCGACGGGGTAGGTTTGGGAAAGACCTATATAGGGAAGGGGCTGATACACCGTTATAGAGACTTACTCAGAGCCGACGAGAGAATATTGGTGCTTTGCCCGGCATCCCTCAAGAAGATGTGGATCGACGAAGCTGAAATGGCATATAATTACGTTCGCGTGGAATCCATGGAGAGCCTCGGTCGGTTTAATCCAGAAGACGAGAATTATTTGAAACAGATCGAAAAAAAGCGAAAAGAATGGGCGGGATACAGCGTGATATTGATAGACGAAGCTCATTCTTTCAGAAATGACAAATCCCAGCGTTATCAAGCTCTTTATGAGATTACAGATCCAGGGGCTACAACTTCCAGGGATTGGATTTTCCTTACTGCTACTCCAATCAACAATCAGATTTCCGATGTTTCCTCACTGCTCGATCTCGTTATCCGAGGTGACCAGAAATATTTCGCCCCCGACGTCCCGAATGTGAGAAGCTTGCTATATAAGGTCGCGAATGAAATCGATGAGCGAATAGCCGAAGCCAGAAAGCGGGAGGACTATTCCCTACTGCAAAAGCTCCGTGCGGTTGCCGCCGATGATCTGGACAGGTTATTCGAGAAATTCGTGATCAGGCGTAGTCGTGCCTACATCATGAAGAATTATGAAGGCGCGAAGATAAAGGGAAAGGAGATAAAATTCCCGAAGCGTGTAACCCGTCGGGTTCCTTATTCGTTGGAATCAACATATTCGGGCAGTAACTTATTCAAAGAGATTGCCAGGAATTTCGACTCGCTAAAATTATTATCCTATCGCCCAGAAGCAGTTAAGGAGCAGAAAGTCCAGGACTCATGGGAATTAGGCAGGCAAAATGCCGTGGTCGGGTTGATCATGAAATTACTACTCAAGCGGCTCGAAAGCTCAGTTGAGGCCTTCAGGTTTTCTGTTGATAGGCTTCTTGATTCACAGGAGAAAATTAAAAGGAAGCTACACGAGGAGAATATTCTGATTTCTAAAAGCGGACTCGAAATGCTTGAACAGGGAATCGTCGAAGATCTGGGAGACTTGGACTCAAGTAGCTACATCGACCTGAAAGAGGACGATTATTCTGAGAAACAGATACGCGATCTGACAGGGAGCATCGAAGACGATATTCTGGCTTTGAAGGACATTCAGAGCAGGATAAATAGGATAGAACCTAAAGATGACAATAAGCTCATCCAGTTGAAAAAATTCCTTTCGACGACTTCCGGAAAGATTCTGATCTTCAGCGAATTCGCCGATACGGTTACTTATCTTCGGGATAATCTTAAAGATGATAAATGCCTTAATGGCCGTGAATTGGATTGGATAACCGGTCAACATGATGCTGGGGAAAAGCAACGTAAGATTGAAGCATTTAGCCCCGAGTCCAATGACGCGGCTCCGGATAGGGAGATTGATATCCTCCTATCCACCGATGTCCTCGCTGAGGGACTCAATCTTCAAGACGCTCAAACTATGGTCAATTATGATTTGACCTGGAATCCCGTTCGTGTGATCCAACGAATTGGCCGTATCGATAGGCTTGGTAGCCAGCACGATGAAATTCTGGTAGGCTGGTTTGGCGCAGAGGACGGGCTTGATGAGCTATTAGGTTTATACGAACGGTTCATGCGAAAAACCGTTACAATAGCGGAGACTATAGGGATTGAGGAAGAACTGCCGACGATCGATAATCTTCTGGAGTTCTTCGACGAGAAGAACTTCAACGAAACTGGTGACGTAACCTTCCGCGAGGAAATGATAGGCGAATTACGCCGCATATTCAAAGAGAATAAAAAACTCGTCGAGGAGTTACGAGTTGCACCGAAGAAAATTCGAGGGGCTAAAACGGGCGATGCTGAGCGGCAGATTTTCAATTATGAACTGAAATACGGGAAATCCGAAGAAGTCAAACCTTCGCCCTATTTCCTCATCTGGGACGGGAATGAAATTGAGGAAGACGTTAAGGAAGCCTTCGCCATTATGAAGTGCGAATCTGATGAAGTCTCTATAGAACCTAAATCTGATATAGATTGGTCGGATGGAATTTCAGCTTGCGAGGAATATCTTAAAGGTTTGATTAGATCAACGAAACGCAAGGTCTCTGAAGCCCAGAGGCTACGTGGTAAACTCAAGGAAATTAGAGATTTCCTCGAACTGGAAAAAGAGCATAACCTCGTCGAGAAACTTGAAGCAGTTAAAGACGAGGCATTGAAGAAGAAACTTAGGAATAAATGGAACGAGCTGAATGGAGAGGATTTATCAAAGGCGAACAAAATTGAGCAAATTAGAACCTTGTTAGAAGATGTAAGACTATCTCGTGGGGATGAGACTGCCATCGAAATGAAGGGGGATGTTAGGACTGAGATGATTTGCCGGGAAGTGATTCTCGATGATCAACATCCGTGTATTTAAGGAGGACGATATGTTCGAAGATTCAAATAACTACTACGGCAAGGCAGGTAAGTTCGTGGAATCCGCGAAGCGCAAGAACGCGGAAGGTGACTTACAGGGGGCATTGGAGGATTTGAACCGGGCTCTCGAATTAGAACCGGAGAATATCGAACTCTACTGCTTCCGTGGCGATCTGAAAATCAAGATGGGGGATAGGAGCGCTGGATTCAAGGATTTCGAGAAAGCTATGGAGATCGAACCCGACAGTCCGAAGGTCCATTTTGCACGCGCGATGGCATACACTCTCGGCAACGACGGCAAGTTCTGGTCGGAGGGCGCGGATTTCGATGCAGCGATAGGGGATTATTCTCGGCTAATTGAGTTGTTACCAGATAATCCGCTACCATATTATTATCGCGGGATGTGCAGGATTAGTTCACCGAATTATCCGGATACTTACGCTATCGACGACTTCAATAAGGTGCTCGATATTAATCCCAATTTTGTGGACGCTCTCACTAATAGGGGAATAGCAAAATATAACCTCGGCAATTATCCGGGAGCTTATGCCGACCTTCATCAAGCTATCGAAATCGAGCCTAGATATGATGTTGCTTACTTCTGGCGTGCGAAAGTAAAAGCGCATATAAAGAAGTTCAAACGGCAGGATAGGCTGAACGATATAAGCAAAGCGATAGAGTTAGCTCCAAACAAGGCTCAGTATTATCAGCTTCGCGCTCTAATCTATTCCACTAACGAACTTAAGCATATCTATCAGGTCGGTTGTGACCTCGATAAGTCCATCGCCGATTACGACAGGGCAATCGAATTGCGGCCAGACGACCCATTTTTATGGATGAAGCGGGGGAGAGCTAAAGAGCATGCCGGATATTATGTGATGGATTATCTCCCCGATTTCGACGAGGCGGTTCGGCTTGATTCGGAAAACATCGATGCTCTAAAGGAACGCGCGGGAGGGCGGATGATGTTGGCCGATTTCAAAGGAGCAAAAAAGGACTACGAGAGAGTCCTGGAGATAAACCCGGAGGAAAAGTTCGTCGCTGGAGATATCCAAATGGCGGACTATTTCGCTGAAAAATGGGGCCAATCGGATATACTCAGGAATATGCATGAATCAAGAATTTATGAGGATGCCGGTCGTCGAAGACTGAAACACGGAGATTACGAGGGATCAATAGAAGCATGCACCGAAGCTCTAAAACATAACCCTAAAAGTCACGATGCTCTTCATGACCGGGCGACCTGTTATCAAGAGGATCCAATTGCTATTGCTACAGACCGGATAGGCACGATGAAGAAAGCGATAGCTGATTACGACCGGCTAATCGAACTAAGCCCTAAGAATGCCGAATATTATTTGGAACGAGGCTCGGTCAGGATGATGAGCGGTGATTCTGTTGGCGGGCGGGAGGACTTCGATAAAGCGGCTGAACTTAATCCGGAAGAACCCACCAATTATTCGATAAGAGCGATGCAGAAAATGGTTGCAAAGGACTATAGTGGAGCGAAAGAAGACCTCGATAAGGCTATCGAATTGGACCCGAAAGGTAGCAGGGGAATGTATTATTTCATCCGAGCCGATGCTCACAACCTGCTTGGCAATTCGAAGGAAGCAGTCGAGGATTGCACTGCAGCTATTGAAAATGGACATAGGGATGCCGCAATTTATGTCAAACGAGGGATGTTCAGGACACATTATCATGATTATAAAGGTGCAATTACTGATGCGGAAAAGGCTTTAGAAATAGATAAACGATTTACGTTGGCTTATAACGTGATGTCTAAAGCTTATCATCATCTTGTTCAGCCTAAGAAAGCATATCAGGCCGCAAAAAAAGCTTTGGAAATAGACCCAGATTGCGATTGGGCGAAAAAAGCTATTTCTTATTGGGATAAATAAAACAAAGACTCAAATATCAAACAATACATATATGCATGACATAAAATTAAATATAGACTATAAAATTATTTTTGCATTTTGCAAATCGCAATACTTTTATAGTTGCTTATTTTGCATTTACATGCTACATATATTGTGGATATCTTTTTATTATTCATGCAATTAAGATATGTGTAATTATTTTGGCATGAATCGTGCTCCATTGATCATGTGTCGAAAATATAAAAAAACGGAGGTTGAGAGATGATATAGTGATAAGAAAAAAAGATTAGCGGTAGGAAAAGAGAGTTTTTAGTTTTGACTTTGCAATTTTATTCAATAAATCGTCAAATAGAGTTTGTATGATTTCGTTATAGAGATAACAATTTTGCTATGGGGAATAACTCTTGATGCAAAAACGATAATCAACGCAATAATCAGCAAATAAGGCTATTTGCGCATCAAATTATACGCTAATATCTAATACCGCGCAAGTAAAACTCTTTTAGATGAGGTAATGTAGTTGTGCAAAAGAATAACTAACAAATATATTTGGGATGGTGAATAATGAGACAAAATTTTGAAAAAGACGAATACATTTATACACAAGAAGGGGAGGTACTAAAACTACCTCTGCTGAGTTGCCATAGAATTATTTTTCTGACAGGAATGGAACTCCAAGAGAACTTTGGAATATATCCAAGAACAATAGGAAGTTGGAAGGATAAAGGTGTAGCTTTTCCCACTGTAGTTGTGGGATGTAGTATGAGGTATCAATATAATGAAGTTCAGAAGTTTCTTTTGAATATTGAACTTATATGAATCGATAAAAAACAAGAAAGTGGCGTGCTTTAACGCCAGGAAAACCAAAGGGAGGTCAATATGACCATCAATGTTGCTGTCAATAGACAGATTAGAGGGAAAGCAGACCCTACAGATAAATCTGCAATGATTAGTCTCACTTATGAGTATGATGTTGAATCTTTAACTTGTGAGGAATTTGCTAAGGAAATTGAAGCAGGCCACAGTTTTACGTCTGTATTTTTAGATCCAGATGGAAAATTCCATCGAAAATCTGAATTTTTTGTTTCAGCAGATGTTTTTGCTGTGGATATGGACAATATGGATCCAGAAAGTTACATGAGTTTTGATGATGCTCTAGCTGATCCATTCATCCGGGAGAATGCATTTCTACTGTATACTACACCAAGTAATACAGAGGATCACAACAAGTTCAGGATTGTTTTTAGGCCTGCAGCTCCTATCACTGATGCGGATGAGTATAGGAAAGTTGTAAGCTCGTTCATAGAATATTTTGGAGCTGATCCTTCCTGTAAGGACGCAGGTAGGTTTTTCTACGGCTCTGGAGAGGGAGGCCAAGTGATAACTCTTGACAATACTATAAGTAATAAAGAATTAAAAAACATTGCAATGAAAAAAAAGGAGAATGAAATGAAGGAACAGAGAAATAACCATCAAGTAAATAGTATGGACACCTCGACGATAAAAATGATAGCAGAAGCAAAAATTAAACGCCATCTCGACGAATTGTCTGATTCTGTTGAAGGAGAAAGAAACACTCAATTAAACAGAATCTCTTTTATGGTAGCTGCTATATTAGCTGGCGCAAAAGATAGAGATGTGGTTTTAGATGAAGAATTCTACTTAGATCGATTGGAAAAAATTGGATTAGAACTTGGACTAGATGTTCAGGAAGTTAACAACACTATTAGTAGTGGATTCTTCGATGGATTAGAAGAACCATTCAACCTTGTTGAAGCCGAATTAAACAGTATTGAACAGATAAAAGAGTTTAACCGGGATGACGAGTCTACTTTTGATCCATATATTGAAGCTGCAAAAGATTATGAAGTAGGTTTGGGCAGATTATTTACTTTAGAAAACGGAGATAGATTAATCTTTAACTCATCTCAAAAAGAATGGATGAGATACGAAAATGGTATTTGGAAAGTAGATACCAACAATAAAACTTTCAAAGAAATACCTGATACTTTATCAGAAAATTTCAAGATAATAAGAAATTATTACAAGTCAGTAATGGAATTGAGTAAAGAAAGAGCAAGTAAAGATGATTTAGCTAAAATGAAATTGAAAATAAAGAACTGCAATACTGCACTTTCAATATTAGGAAAGGTCAGGCAAGTTAAACAAATTTCAACTTATGCAAGTTGGAGCTTATCTAAGGAAGTACATTGCTTTGATAGTAAACCACTTCTTCTAAATATGAAGAATGGGACATATGATCTCAACGAGATGGAATTCAGAGGACATAGAGGGGATGATTATTTAACAAGACTGATGCCTGTTAAACATGATCCAAATGCTCAATGCCCGAAATGGAATGACTTCCTGAATCAAATATTTCAAAATAATATGGAACTAATTTCATTTATGAAGAGACTGATAGGTTATTCTCTTACAGGGTTAACTAATGAGCAGTACTTGTTCTTTGCATATGGAACAGGTGCTAATGGTAAGACGACATTTTTCAAAGTTTTGGAAAAGTTATTGTCGGAATACTTTAAACCTCTCTCAATTGATACCCTCTTACATAAACAATCCAGTAATACAACTGAATATCAGCTTGCTAGTATTAAAGGAGCTCGTATGGTCCTTACTACAGAGATACCTACATATGCCCCCCTAAATGAATCAATTGTGAAACAATTGACAGGTGGAGAAGCAATAGCTTGTCGCGAAATTTATAGCAAACCTTATTCCTATGAACCAACTTTTAAATTATTTATGTGCGGTAATCATAAACCAAAAGTTAGGGGTAATGATGAAGGAATCTGGCGAAGAATCATGCTAATCCCATTTCTTTATACCATCCCTAAGGATAGAAGAAGAAAGATGGATGAATTGATATCAGAACTGGTATCAGAGCTGCCAGGAATACTTAACTGGGCTTTGGATGGGTATTCGGATTACATTAGCAAAGGTGGTCTTGTACCCCCGGCATTGGTAAATGATGCCGTCGAAGAGTATCGACAGGATTGTGAGATTCTATCAGAGTTTATGGCTGATATGCTTGAAAAAGCGCCAGGACATAAAGAACTCCTTGTTGATATTACTAATGAAGAATTAAATTATTACAAGAATAAGAACCAAGAACCTCCTATATCTGGTAGCAAATCGATGAAACTGTATCTAATCGAAAAGGGATATAGGGTTGAGAAAGGTACAGGAAATAAGCAATACGTCAAGGGGATAAAACTCGTGAAGGAGCCCAGGAAGTTGGGAAATAGAAAAGAAAAAGTGTATACCTGGGGTGAACATTATAAGAACCTAAATGATTATGGAGATGACAAAATGAATAATTAGAGAACAAGAGTTATCGAAGTTACTGAGATAACTAACTTTTTCTAATGATATATATTATTATTATATTATTGGTCCTATATAAGTTAGTTTACTGGGTAACTTCGATAACTATTTAGAAATAACAGATATTAATTCTTATTTTAAACTTTTAAATATCTATGGGATTTAAAATAAAGTTTAAAATGTATAACAATATATGATACAATAGAATAGAGAAACTGTTTGTTTTTATTTTAAACTTTCAGAAAAAATATCCAGAATTATGATAAGTGTAAGTATAGCAATGAGATAGGCTAAATCTGCCCATTTTATATACTGATAAGCATAAATGTGATTATGGTTATTAATATTTTTATTTTTGAATAAATACTCCTCTCGCGTGTATAACCAACTTCAAAAAGATGCTTCTTTGATTGGGAGAAGCAGAAAAAGTCGAAAAAAAAGTTGTTTTGCGGGACCTTCGCTGTCCCGGAAGGATGTAGAATGGAAAGAAAAAAAGGAGAGAAGATGGTGATTAGAGAGTTGGGAGTGGTTGGTTATGATGATTACGATGCGCCTTTGATGGCGGCTTTGGTAACGGGGGATCCGGTGATACTCGTTGGTCAGCACGGTTCTGCCAAGACTCTGCTCTGTAGAAGATTGGCGAAGGCGATGGGACTGAAGTTCCATGCCTACGATGCTTCAAAGGCTCTGTTTGACGACGTTATAGGTTTTCCGAACCCATCGAGCTTATCGGTGGGGAAGTTGGAATATGTTGGGGACGGCATGACGATATGGGATAAGGAGTTTGTGCTGATAGATGAACTCAGCAGAGCGGATCCGACGATGCAGAACAAGTGGCTGGAGGTTATTCGGGCGAGGTCGATAATGGGAAGGAAGGTAGATTGCCTCAAATATGTCTTTGCGGCTATGAACCCTACTGATTATATCGGAGCTATGCCTTTGGATATGGCTTTGGCAAGCAGGTTTGCGTGGGTAATAGAGACACCGAAGATAGGCGAGATGATCGATAAGGATATTCGAGCGGTGATAAATACCATAGGAGAGGATGACGCTCCAATGCTGGAGCACGATGAACGTGGAAAGGCTGCTGTTTCAATCCACATGCAGATAGAGCATATTCGAGCTAAGCTGATGAACGCTCTTCGGAAGGAACTGCCAATCGTGCAGAAGGAGGATGCTCTGCTCCATGTGATAGCCACAATAGCCCACAAACGGAACATCGAGATAGCGGATGGACGTCGTCTGTCGATGATAAGGAGGAACCTTGTGGCCTGCCTTATCGCGGATGGTATGACTCAGGGGTGCGAGGATATGAACATGATTGCAAACAAGACCCAGAAATATTTGCCGATGCTGTTCCCATCCAAACTTCTCGATGAGGACAAGCTTGAACAGAAGATGGATGCGATTATCGAGGAAGCTATTCATGCGGTGATAAATTCGGAGGGACAGAGCTTTCTGAACGATTTCGAGTTGGGATTGCCTGCAGTGAAGGCTTTTCTGGAGAGCAAGTTCGATCCCTTCGCCCTTGAACTGGCTGTAGAGGCTATGGAGAGAGAGGTTTCGAGCAGAAGTTTTTCAGCGGATGAGATAATCGACCTGCAGAGAACCGCAAAACTCTTGATTCAGAAGTTGGATGAAGAAGGGGTAACTATCGAGAGAGAGCTCTGGAAGAGAATCTGGGCGGTCTATATGGTGCTGACCAATGAAACAGGTGTAACGGGCATTACGATGAAAGCAAATGCAATCCCAGAAAGATTATGGAGGGAATGCAACGCGGTGTTGAGGGATCATAAATTTAAAGGCAATATCTTAAAACCGGTGAATGAGATGAGGAAGGTGAAATAATTATGAGAGCGGAAGTAATGGAATGGAGACAGGTATTCGGAGATGTAGTCGTCGGGAGAGTGCAGGAGCGGGTAGTCCATCCTGTTCAGCTTCTGGGGGAGCTCCGTGAACACAAGATGATCCTCTGGAAACAGGTGGAGAGTAAACCAACAGCCGGGACAATCGAACTACGAGATGACAGCATATTGCGTAAGTTCTTCCCGAAAAAGTTCAAAGGGATAGTCCTGCGCGGTGTGCAGGGAAGAGGCGATAAGAGTAACGACTACGCCTTCATAGCAAGCAACTTCAAGCGGATAGGAAAATCCCGTATATTGCGCGATATCCTCTCGATAGACAAGCTGGATGACAGGATCACGGCGATATACGACCAGCATCCGCGAATGGAAATCGACCTCAGGGTAGCATGTTTTCATGGGAGGAAGAAAATCGAAGTGGAAGACATGATGAACTATCTCATCTTCAGGAATGAGGATTTTGGGGTAAACAGAAGGCTGATAATTGGCGGTGGTTACTACGATGGAAGGGAAAGACCCGGTAAGGGCATGGCTTTCTTTGAAAACGGAAGGCTTATGACAGAAACCCCGCCTTGGTTCGAAGATGTCCTTACGAGATTCAGCAGGATATCGGATGACATTTTCAAAAATGGGATGCCTCAGAGTTATCTCATAGAGAAGCTGGACTACAAGGGCGCTTTGTTGTGGAGGCCAGATATGATCGTTCGATACATCGTGAAAACCAGTCCCAAAGCCAAGTTTCACGTTAACGTCCCACCAGAATTGAGCAGATTTTGCGTCCTTCCAGACTACTGTGCTGTGGAATACGGCGAGGATATCGAAATTATCGATGACCCGGCTATCGGCAACACACTTTTCCTGAACATGCCTCGTCATGAGTTCTATCACGGTGATAGTGAATTCGTGATGCTGGCGGAACTGAAGGAGTAGAACGTGAATAGCTTGAGAATAGAAATCTGGAATCACTTCGAGTCTATATTGGCTGGGGAGGATTTAAATTTTAAGCTCGATGAGGTGAGATTTTGGCGGAAACTTCTGGGTAATATCGATATTCGGTTGTCAGAAAATTGTCCCTCGGCAAGGATTTCCCGAAACGGGGAGGGGATATCTCTGGAGATAGGGAAGGAGTTATCCAAAAAGTTGACTACGCCTCAGGATTGGATATGGATTATCGGGCATGAACTAAGTCATTTCACGTTGGGTCATCTCAATAAGATACGCACAAGCAAACCGCTTGCGAAGAACGTCTGGAATTATATCTTCGATGTGGCTATCGAGATGAGGATGTTCCGCGAATTACCCTTTGGAGCACCTTTCGAAGTCGATCTTCGCTTGAAACCCCTTCTGGTAAATGCTCAGGGCAAGCAAGCCGCAGTAGGAGCTTTTCTGATCAATCCATATATCTGGGATATGGCGGAAGTCAGCTTTGAGAAGTTCATCAAGGAGAGGATTGCCAATCCCATACTTCGCAAAAGGGCTATAAAATTTTATAATTTGCTCTACGATAGAGAACCTAAGCCTCCTATGGATTACGATGTCATGGTCGAGGAGCTTCTCTTCTGGCTGGATGGTGTTGTTCCAATCTGGATGCCTGTTATTGTCGAAATCCAATTGGATGGCGTTCCGCATTGGGTGAAGCGAACGAGCAGGGGAATGCGGGGAGGACGAGGAACACACCGCATCGATTCGAACGTAGAATTTTCCGAATATACTATCCCTCAAATCGCCCTGGAGATAGCTTCCATGGTAAATTTCGATCCCGAGAACAGAATCGCGAGGGAATCACGAGTTCATGCGATGACGGTTATGCCAATTCTCGGTAGGAGGAGTGCGGCATTGCTGGGCGCTGGAATATATCCAGTGTTTTTCAAATCGAAGGTAACGAGGGCGATTCCTTCCTGTTTCCGACCGCAGGTCTATCTGGATCTGTCCGGTTCGATGAGTGCCCACCTTTCTCAGATGTATGGTCTGATAAGCAAATTGACGGATGTGATTGGCGACCCGCTCTGGTCGTTCGCAGGCGATGTCGTTCCTATGACCATAAAGCAGCTGAAGAACGGCGATGTCCCCATCACTGGAGGAACTTCAATGGGAAGTGTCCTCAAACATGCATCTGAAAAAGGTTTCCGTAAGATAATTGTCCTCGGAGATGGGCAATTTGCCGAAAGTCCCCAGGATATAGCCGATATGGCTGACGAAAAGAAAATCGAAATATCGCTCGTGCTCTTCAAACGCGCTCTAAGCAGGAATTGTCAATGGCTAGTCGAGGAAGCCAAAAGGACTTATGCAAAAAAGGTCTGGACAGTCGCCTGATGGCATATTATACTGGAAATAGAGTTGTTCCAGATGAAAGCGAGAGTGTTATGCCGGAGTCAAATCGCGGAATACAGCTTGAGAGGCTAATCTCACTGATTAGGGAGATTGCGGTGCACAGGAACGGCATATCTGCGGGGGAGTTAGCCGAGATTCTCGATGTCAGCAAAAAGACCATCCAGAGGTATCTCAACGCGATCACGCTTGAACTCCCTCTAACATTCGAGAAGAGGGGGAAGGAGTATTTCTACTTCTTCTCTTACAAACTGGACTTGCCCGCAGATTACCTGAATCTGGACGAGATATTGGCTATACTTGCCCTCGCGGAAAGTTCACCCCATTGGCAGGGAACCGCGCTCCATAAATCTCTGGCAAGTGGTATTTCTAAACTGAAGCAGTTGATATCCCCAGCAGAAATGGAATTTGTGAGGAACAAAGTCTTGCCCTTCATGGTTCAGAAAAGGGGCTATGTCAATTATGGCAAAGATTGGCTCGAAATATTCACCGACGCTATCGATGACCGAAAACGCCTGGAGATAATCTACCGTGGAATAGGCAACGGCAGAACCAAAAAGTGGAGTGCCGATCCGCTGAAACTCATAGAGCATGACCAGGCGTTCTATGCTGTCGTTGGAGTCCCCCGATACAAGACCGTGAGGATCCTGGCGCTTTCGCGAGTCCTCCAGGTTGACTGCGCGGATACAAGCTTTAAGTTTTCGGAATATGACTTCGACGAGGATTCGCTGAAGACGGATTGCTTCGGCATCTGGATAGGCGAACCTCAGAAGATAAAGGTAGAATTCACGGATTGGGCGGCAGGATACGTCTCAGAAAGATTCTGGCACCCAACCCAGAAGATAACGGAAGGGCAGGATGATACGATTACAATCGAGTTCGAAAGCGGAAGCATCCCGGAAATATCCAGATGGGTGCTCTCTTTCGGCTCAAAAGCAAAAGTCCTCGCCCCAAAAGAATTGAAATCAATGGTTCAAGATGAACTTAAAACGGCCATGGATAACTATGGCCAGAAAAAATCAAACAAGGAGTGAAAAATGAACATTAGGGAAATTACCAAACTCACACCGAATTATTGCGAGATAAATAGGGAAGAAAGGAATTACGCCGCTATTTTCTTTGCCGCTCTATGCAAACCTGGGAACACCAAAAGTTTTCTACGAAAGTTCTTTAATTACGATTCTGAATTAGGCGAGGATTTTGGGATTTACTTCGAGTATGCCTATCTTCGCGACCTGTGGAGCAAAATCGATTGCGAAGAGACGAAAAAGGATGTTATCCGAAATCTACTTCCGATAAAGAATATTGGTGAAATTCTGGATCAACCGATCGTCGAGATCAATCGAAAGTTTGGAGTCGCTGGTAAGCCGTCGGAAGAATTCATTCAGTTTCCCGGAAAATGGGCTATCGTCAAATACAATCAAAACTTCTCCGATAACGACGATTTCCTGAAAATTTGCCGCTTCAAGTGGTCTTTCAACATTAAACCGGATATCGTTATCCATTTAGACAAGGACAGAGCCATTTGCATAGAGGCGAAATATACATCAATAGAGGGACAATATCCTTCTTCCGAAAGGGAGAAAGAGATCTTTAGAAAACGCGGTATTAAGCCCGTTAAACAGTTGGAGTTGCAAAAATATATGATGGAGGAACTTCTCGGTATTGAGACGGATTTCATGTTCCTCGTTTACAAAAAGGAGATAAGCGAGAAGTATAAGGTTCTGAGTTGGAAGGAAGCATTCGACAACATCGACATGTGTGAATTACCGGAATTCGCCATTAAAATGACACAGAATGTTCTATAAGGAGATGCCTTGGAAGAGATTGGAAGAGTCTACGAACCAGAGGATGAGGTCTTACGACTAATCGAAAACCACATGATCGACAGCGCGTTCAAACTCCTTATGGATTTGCCAAGACCGCTGTCCCAGGACAACGCCTTTTATCTGGCTTATTGTCAGGCAAGCATGGGTCACGAATTCGAAGCTCTGCAATCCCTTAATGCCCTTCGAAAAAGCGTGGATGACGACATACGAGGGACGTTTTCAGCTTTCATGGCCGATATTCTCCGAAATCAGGGGAATATCAACAACGCCCTCAAAGAGGCGAAACTTGCGGTTGAGGATTGCCCGGACGACGAAGCTATTAAAAGACTTTTCGAAGAAATCTTCGACGACTGGTTTAATGGGAATGGGGGGAAGTTAGTCAAGGTCTTCGTCTTTTTAGCTTGGGTGTTTAAGATGAAAAGGAGAGCAATTTGATAAGGATATATTATTAAGAATTGTAAACTCATCTCACGACAATTGAATTCAATGCTTTGATATGGGTTCCATAGATGATGATGGATTCCATTCGTATAAAATTATAATAAGGAGTATATAATGTCCAAGTTAGAAGACCTTAGTAAGATGAAAGACATTTTAAATGTCTCGGAATACTATGAAAGACTATTTCAGAGTTTCGATAATGCAGATAAGATTGATGTGGACTTGTCGAAGACATTTATTAGCGAAGCGATTTATTTTCATATATTCAAAATGAAATATATTGGCTGGAAACATAGAGTGAATTTTAACAGGCTCTACAAGCATACTTTCTCAGATATGTTTCAAGATATCTTCGCTTATTATCTGAAATTATCTCTCCCTGATAAATATTGTATTGTTCTAGAGGAGAAAGCCGAAAAGGTACGACCGGATATTTTAATAAAAATAGCTGATACTCCAGTATTTCTGATAGAGTTGAAGATCAATATCGGGTGGTCAAGAAATATGGAATTCAGCAATAGAATCAAACAGCTTTGCCATGAATTTAATATTTCTGAGGACAATATTATCTATGTATTCGAGAATCCCGAAAACAATAAAAGGGCTTTTTATGAACAATACTGGGATAAGGAGAATGCAAGGCCGAAAACAAGACCTACGGAGAAACCTCTGTCATTTATCTATCCCCTATTCATAGATACGGATCCATATTATCTAAAGGATTATCAAGAGTTTAAGAGAAAAGGAAGATATCCTCTGATTACAGATGAAGAAATCTTAAATAAAGCCTCAAAGAGTATAGTCACTCCTTTTGAGAAAATAGTAGAGTTAATTATTCAAAGGACTAGTATTCATGCCACCTAAAAAGCAAATCAAATCCCAAACAAAAAAACTCGTCTTCAGCGACTACACCATCGAGGACCCAGCCATCGCGAAGTTCTTCTACCAGTTCAAAGACGATCCAGAAATCCTGGAAGCCAAAATCCATCAAGCGCTCAGGTTGGGTGTTCTGGCGCTGGAAGATAACCGACTGCAGACAATCCTGAAGCAGATCGAAAATGAACTGCCGTTGCAACTGAAAGGTTTGCAGGAAATGATATCGATTGTCCGAGATGAAGCCCCTACCATAAGGGGAGGTAGATTCGAGACCGACACATTGATGTCTCTGCTGAATAAACTCTCCAAACACTTTGATGATTACGTCGAATCGCTCGGGGGCAAAACCGGCCTACTTCAGGGGTCAAAAGTCGGTGATTTGGTCGTAACAGTCAATCCGAAGGATACTTCGGGCGTTACGAGGAAGATCGTCTTCGAGGCAAAAACCAAGAATATGACTGTTCCGAGTATGCTCGAAGAATTGGAATCCGCGAGACTCAATCGGGAGGCTTCTTTCGCGGTGATTGTGTTCGACGAGGAACACGTCCCCAACGAAGTCGGGACGTTCCGGCATTATCCGGGGCATGGGATAGCCTGTGCGATAAACGCGGAGACAATGGATTACCTCCCGCTGGAAGTCGCTTATAAGCTGGCCAGATACCACTGTATAGGCAGTATCAAACAGGATGAGGTCAAGGTCGATGCTCGGAAAATATCCGATATTTTCAAACGAATCGAATCTGAAATGAAGACAATCAGCGATGTCAAGAGCAAATTGACCAGTTCTAAAAATGCAATAGACGGAGCAGCTAACCTGCTTACCGAATTCCAGAATAGAACCAAAGCCTCGTTGGATGAGATTGAACTATGCCTACGAGAGGATGAAAGTGATTGAGAATGGAATATATTGATCGCTATAAGGGCGCACTCCTCGGTTTAGCTTGCGGAGATGCTGTCGGGACTGCAGTGGAATTTCATCCCAGAGGATCATTTCCTCCTATTACCGATATGATAGGGGGAGGACCATTCCATCTTAAACCCGGGGAATGGACTGACGACACCTCTCTGGCGCTATGTCTTGGAGAAAGCCTTCTTGAGTGCAACGGATTCGACCCGAAAGACCAGATGGAGCGCTATATTCGTTGGCGCGATGATGGCTACATGAGCAGTAACGGCGAGTTCTTCGACATAGGCAACACGACAGCTACGGCATTAGTCCGTTTCGAAGCCAGCGGCGAGCCTTTCAGCGGCTCAACTCACGATCGGAGTGCTGGAAATGGCTCCATAATGAGGTTAGCTCCAGTTCCGATGTTCTTCTCGCCCGACATGGATGCCGTCGTTCATTATTCCGGAGAGAGTTCCAGAACGACCCACGGTGCAAGAGAATGCATCGATGCCTGCCGATTTTTCGGCAAACAGATAGCGATAGCGCTTCAGGGAACAGGGAAGGAGGATATTCTGTTCAACGCCTGTGATGAAGCCTTGCCAATGGATTCTCTATCGCCTTCGATAGCTGAAATCGCCAGAGGAAATTACCGAAACAAGACCGAGAGTGAGATTCGCGGTGACGGTTATGTCGTCCATAGTCTGGAAGCGGTTCTCTGGTGCTTCTTTAGGACGGATAACTTCAAGGACGCCATTCTTAAAGCAGTCAATCTCGGTGATGACGCAGACACTACAGCTGCAGTCTGTGGTCAAATTGCAGGAGCATTCTATGGCGTGGAGCATATCCCGGATTCTTGGCTTGCCAGATTGGCAAAGCGGGATATGATTGAGGAGATGGCCGGAAAACTCTATAAATATAGGATTTAAAAAAAGATGCGAAAGTAGATAAAAAAAGTCTTGACTTCACAAAAAATGCGTTTTAACTTGGTCTCAGATTCCATCGCTAAGATAAACAGCGATAGAAACAAAATAAAGAAAAGGATATGAAATGAAACACGTCAAATTTATCTTAATGAGCTTAATGAGTTTATTAGTAACTTTCTGTGCTAATGCTGATACAACTAACGTTATCGAAAGTATTGAGTCGAGCGTAGTTTGGGACGTATCAGGTTCTCCTTATATCATCGGTGATACAATTGCCCCTCCAGGTGATACAATCCATATTCTCACTGATGTTGAATTGATTATTGAGCCAGGAGTTGAAGTCATATTTAGACCATTTGTTCGTTTAGAAATCGATTCAGCAGCTAAACTTATTGCCAATGGCACAATAAATGACTCTATCACTTTTACTACTTTGGACACAACACAACCTTCGTTTGGACTGAAATTCAATAAGACAGCTGATGGATGCCTTTTGTCTTATTGTGTTTTTCATAAGATTCATTTCCGTGCGATTGAAACTGGAGGGGCTATACAAGCTTATGATTCTGATTTAACAATTTCAAACTGCAGAATATCTGGCAATGATGCTTTAGAGGGAGCTGGCTTGTATTTCGAAAACACAAACGCGGTTGTTGAAAACTGTTTAATTATCAATAACAAAGCTTCTTTTGGAAGCGGAGGAGGACTACTTTTACGTAGTTCTGAGGCAACTTTGATCAATAACATCATCCGTGGAAATGTTTCTACATCAACTTTGGCCTCTGGTGGAGGAGGGATTTACTGTGATTATGGCTCATTTGTAAAGATTATCAACAACACGATTTATGACAATTATGCAAATAACTTCGGTGGCGGGATTTATATCGAGAATTCTATTGTGAAAATACTCAATACAATCATTTGGGAGAACGTAGCGATGGTACCAACGGGGCATCAGATTTACAAATCGGGAATACTTGCTGATGTACAGGTAGCGTATTCTGATGTCAAGACTTCAGAATCTTCACCGGGAATCACATGGCGAGATGGCAACATCACTGATGAGCCGATTTTCCTTGACTACATGTGTCATATCGATTTCTCTTCACCTTGTAAGAATAGAGCCATCGAGTCATATCTATTTGATTCTGAGACTTTGTATGCACCATCCTATGATTTTGAAGGTGATAGCAGGCCATATGATAGCTTCGACCTTGGTATTGACATTGGAGCAGATGAATTAGGTTGTCTTCATTACACGTTCCAGATGCTTGATAGTTCGGACGTCTGGTGTGCTAATGATTCATTTCAAGTTCTGATAAATACGTGTGAGGATGCAGAAGCGATTTTCATCTTTGGTTGCGATCCATTTCCTTATGCTGAATCGCTTGACGTTCAGCATGGTGATACCCTTATCATCTATACTTGCTCCGACGCAGGATCTCTTTATATGGCTATAATCGATCCAGCTGGTTTAGCAACCGGTGATACAAGCGTTGTCTATACCCTCCCACCGCCTGAATTTGAAATTGTTGTTGATCCGCTGATAAATCCCTGTCTTGATTCGATCATTACCTTATGGACGTCAGCTGATTACGCGGATTCAGTCATATGGACTTCTGGTGATAGCTCTTGGTCATCTGATACAATAGAGTTCCATGTTAATGGCGAGGTTCTACTAGTCGAGGTCTTTAAGGACGGTTGTGTTGGGGAAGAAGAAATATTCTTTCCCTTATCAGCGTCAATGGAAATTATTGATACTGTAATTTGTTGTGGAGATGAATTCTGGTTATGTCTAAGAAACGAGGCTTCATTTTTCGCAAACTGGGTAATGACTTACGAGACTTACATTGACACTCTCGATTCTGATTCATCTATGTGCGTTTCAATTACGACAGATGACTACATGCCCTTCGCTGATTCCTTCTTCACAGTTACTGGATATGGATATTCAGAATTTGAATGCGAATTCGCAACACAGTATAACATAAACGTAGAGTGCTATGACTTTGATGTTCTCGGAGAATACGATGCTACAATCGGCGACACAGTAACAATTTGCGTAGATGACTTCGAAGGTTACTCTATCTATTGGTGGGAAGAGATTGGGGATAGCTGTATTACAATTGAAAACCTTCTAGATGATACCTTGATAAACGTCACAGTCTGTGATTCGGAATATGCTGATACGATTGATGTTGATATAGTGTTTTACGTTGATGCTACCGGATCTATGGAATATGTCCTTGATGAAGTAAGAGCTGACATTACTGAATTCGTAACTAGTCTTTCAAGCTATGCTTTCGATTGGAGACTTGGTGGAGTTGCGGTTGCGGACAATGGACCAATACCATGGAATGGAGGAGCTTTAACTTCTTCCGCAAGTTCTTTCATAAGTTGGCTTAGTCATGTACCTGGTTATTGGAATGAAAAACCCGTTAAAAGCCTTAAAAGTTGTGCTACTAATACTGATTGGAGACCTGATTCGAAGCGAATAATTATTCTGGTTCAAGGAGAATCATCTGTGCCTTGGATAAGTGAAACGCTAACCCCTTATCTTAGAGAAGAGGTTATAGATTCACTATTAGCTTCCAACGTAGTCCTTTATTCTTTTTATGAACCTCATCAGATTTATCATTACGGTGATGAATACAAGATCCCTTATTATGAGGACATTTCACACGCAACTGGTGGGGAAGCATATGATTTATCGGTTCTGGTCCCATCCGATATCATAGATACCCTAACAAGTCGTTTCCTGACGACAATCCGCTATACCGGTTGCTGTATTGATACTTTTATTCATATCGAGGTCGATGGATGCACCGATTCAAATGCGGTCTTTGTTAGTGATACCTATTACTTTAGTGTTCCAAGAGATTACGCTCAGGAAAGAACAGTTGCAGTCCGCAATCAAGGAAATACTTCATCTCTAATCCGAGCATTCGTCAGAAATGGGTATGATGATCTTGTAATCGATTTCTTTGGACAGGGGAGCAGTGATCTTCCTTATTTCATAACTCCTTTGGCTGACTTTGATCTGCAACTTTCAATCGGAACACAAAATGCATGTGGGGACAGCTATTTTGTTCCTTGCAGCCTGCAATCGATTAACGAATGCGGAGATACGACATGGGATCATGCGATTTTAGCAATTGATCTTGAAGATACCGATTTCGACCTCTCTGTAATTGACCTGGGTCAAAATCCCGGGACATTGGCCAGAAATTATCTCATTATTAATAATGGGGATTTAATTACCGATCTAGCAGTTAATGTTGATCCGGCAATAGATAGTCTGGCCTATGTCCTGCCTGTGATGAATCATGTGATGATCGAACCAGGAGATAGTATTCAATTCGAAGTTTATCCAGTATTATCTGCCTTTGATACCTTGATGTTTCCGGTTCCGGAATCAGTTTTACTATTTTCAGGGGAACTATGGATTTCTGGAGCTTGCACGTCGATAACAATCGGATACGAAGCTATTCTACCGGAGGGGATGACTATCTGCGATACGGTTATTCATTGTGCTTTGATCGAGACTTATGATTACGATACATATTGCACTAATAGGCCATACGTTGAACAGGAGTTCTATGTTCCACCAGGATTTGAAAACACAGATATTCTCGATGGTTATTTTAAAATGAATATCATCTTAATTCCTCGGTGGGTGAGTTATTATCGCAATCATTCGATTCAGTTGATATTTAATGGATTAGATATATCCGTTGATGAAATGCAAAACACGGTTCCTTCTGGGTCATATAGAATACCAATTACGAGCTTCAGTCATGTCAACACGGATTTATCTTATACTAGCTTAAACTCACTTGAATTTTACACTTACCATCCTAACAGAGGTCATTACGGCTCAAGAGCAAAAACTTTCTTCGATCTCGTCGTCGATAGCCATGTAGTTTACATAGCTTCTACTGATTGCGATTCTTCATATGGATATGCAATTGATCATTCAGCTATTCACCAGATAACAGCAGTTGATTCCTTGACTTTGATTTCGCCTTTAACAACTACATTGATTCTTGGAGAGCAATATGATTTCGAAGTAATGGCTCATGCTTCTGATACAGCAGGCAGAGTAATGGATGGTTGGATTGAAGGTTGCGGACCTACTGGTCTAATTCGGGATGATGGGGTTTCTCCTGACTCAATTAAAGACGACCGCATATTAACGGGTTCATTTACTCCAGACACGACAGGTTTCTGTATGATATCTATTTGCGTCCCAAATCCTTGCTATGAAGACACCATTTGTATAACCCAGATGTTTGAAGTAATAGAGGACACGAATCTCATAATAACGGTAATCCAACCTGAAAGCCTTGAACTAGAAAGGAACGTGACAAACGGTATTCTGATTGGACTCACTAATCTACCTGGGACTCCTATAAATGATGCCGAAGTCCTTGCGATTGGTTGTGGATCAGTCGATACCTTTGAGTTAGTTGATAGCATGGGTCATTACTTCGTTACATTACTCCCCGTAAGTGATTGTATCGTCTGCACGGTCGAAGTTATCGCCACTAATCCAGGATACTCTAGTGCGACAACAGAACTCCATCTTGATTTCACTTCCAAAATTCAACTATATCGAGGTTGGAATATGGTTTCAAATCCGATGGATTCAGTTATCAAAGACGATTATTTCGGTTCGATTACAACCTATACATATGATTCGACATTCAATTATATCGTAACTGATTCTCTTATCCCTGGTTATGGTTACTGGGTTCTGCGTGTTTCTGATACTCTAGTCCACTACTGCGGAGGAATTGACTCAATCACAATTCCAATCCACCGTGGATGGAATATGATAGGAGCTTTAGGTCGTATCGTCTCTGAAGCTAATATAACTACCGATCCTCCCGGGATTGGATTTGGCATTCTTTGGGGGTGGAATCCCTGGATACCTGATTACTATGATGCAGATTTCCTTTACCCAGGTAGAGCTTACTGGTTCTTGTCGGAGGAACAAGGATCTATCACGATACATTGGTAACCATATGTACTGCTTCCATTTAAGAAACGAGGTTAATTTGGGAGTGTAAAATGAAAATTTAACCTAAGGAGATGTTAGTATGAAAGAGGGAACATTGAAAGGGAAAGAGACAATCAAGATCGTCCTTAAGGGGATGATAGATAAGTCAACAGATGCTCTTAGTTGAACTATTATATTTATTAATAAATATAGATGAAAGGAAAAAATGAGCAGAGAAATATTGTTTTTTGCCTTAATTCCCATAGTAGCTTGCATATACGCGACAGTCGGGATTTCAACAAATTTTAGCTACTTTGACGAATGGCCTCATTACAGAGTAATTGGGCTTTCGGAAGATGGAAGATACTTAGCCTGGGGTCAGTGGCACTCCGGATATGATTACTATCGTTATGATGTTTACTTCATTGATGTCCCCGAAAACGAGTGGAAGTTCTCTCCTATTTCTGCAGAAGGTTATGCAGACGATGGGAAGTGCGTTGCTTTATTCAATTCTAAAGACAAAATCGAGCAACTTGGGATAAACTACCTTTGCACTCCCGGCCTCCATCGATATTACAATTCAAGTGAAAAACATTCTTTCCGAAATCGTAGGATTACAAGAGAAAGCAAGGAAGGAATTGATTATCTAAGTTGCAACGATACGACACTGACTCACTCTTGCTTTATTCGGAGGAGTAAATGGGATGAGGAGGAGGAATTCAAACTTGTACTCGAGGAATATTGTGCTCGGTTTGATACTTGCCCTTCTGGAACTTTATCGGAAAGGAAAATGATAACTCTGTTCCTTGTCAACAGCGCAAATCAAGATACTTTGATTCTTCAAAAGGATAAATTTCTTCCGGAAAACCGTGGCCCGGTTATGGATTATTGGATAGAGGATATCTATCTTTTTCCCTGTCAACTCTATGAGGGTGGAACGCAAATAGGCATAAGAGACGTAGAATCAATAGTTGTTTTTTTGGGGATGTATATAAGGCAAGGGGTTTCTTTCGACCCAAATGAATATCTCCGATTTATGTGCGTGACGGGAAGGGTTAAGGAGTTTTTCAATAAATGAAAAAGACCACCTTCTTAGCCTTATGTTTTCTCTCAATAGCTATATTCGGCGATTACACCGAAGAGGACCTAACGTTTACTAACCTTAAAATAAAGACTGTTATGAGCAGGTTATTCGATAATCCACTTTTTGTCGAAGGTGAAAGCTGGCATTCAAAGTCGGAGCCTGTTGCTTGCTGGGAGCCAAATTACGCGGAAAAGGGAAAATTCGAAACTGGTTATGGTCCTTGTGGCAGTGGTTTCTCGATGACTTCACTGGACACCTTAATTTTCTACTACAACGACGAAAAAGCTATCATGATATTCGATACATGGGGAGGCGGATGCCACGCATGCCGACAGGTAGTAGGATTAGCCTGCTTCGAAAAAAATCAGGATAACTGGCTTTTAACAAGGTTCGAAAAAGACTTCCTCTCTACGGGACATAGCGGATATTGCGGCGATTTTTCGGTAGTTAAGCTCGGGGATAATTTCTATTCTCTCCGCCACACTTCTCCCTCATATTTTGCTATGGGTTACACGGTTAGGACAGAGACTTTCTATAATCTGGGAAAACGTGAAAATCTCAAAGAGGTTTTCGCTTATAAAATGTATGAATCAGATGAGGGAGCAGGAAAGAATTTTGAAACTGGTGAAGGAAAAATGAACGAAACGAAGTTAACAATTATTTCAAACTCGCCCTATGATATTATCATCACGGAAACCAGAACGAATAATAGTGATATTGCAATTGTTGAAGAATATCAATATTCGGAAGAGTCAAGTGTTTACGAACTGTCTGGAGAAAAAGAGAACGAATTACCCGGTGTTGTAAAAGGTGATTGGGAGGACTTACGGAGGGAAGGTTTTGTATTATTCGAAGAAGCAGAAAGCAGAAATAGCGCAGGACAGTCTTCAAAAAGGGATTTTATAACCGAAAAGAAATCCCAAAAATCCGAAATTGAATTCAACACGGGGTCAAACTTCAGTTCTGATGAAGCTGAAGCCATATTGCGTATTCACAATGAAGCCAGAACCGAAGTGGGAGTTCCGCCCTTGGAATGGTCAGGTGAAATCGCCGCTTTTTGCCAGGAATGGACTGATCATTTAGCTAATGGTTGCTGTTGTCTCCAGCACAGACCGAAGTCTGGTATTTGGACGCAGAAATACGGGGAAAATGGATACTCGGGAACTTATGGATATCATGGTGTCGAAAGTGCCATGAATAGCTGGTTAAGTGAGAAGAGTAAATACACCGGTCATGTTCTTAGCACTGCAAATTGGTCTCTCGCTGGACATTATACACAAATGGTTTGGTCTTCAAGTCGCCGAATAGGTTGCGGAAAATCAAGATGCGGAAATAAGATTATAATTTTCTGTAATTACTATCCACCAGGCAATTATTTGGGGAGAAAGCCATATAAAAAATAACAGCATGACTAATAATAGAAATAGGGATAAACTAATGAGTGTATTGGTAAGATTGTTTACTGACTAATAAACGCGAGGTTCTCAGGATAAAATCTCGGTCTTTGGCTTCTAAAATTGTGTGAATATGGAGATTATAGCGCTTTGCAGAGGGTTTTGTGCAGTAGATTCCAGTCTCGCTCAAAAGTGGGTGGCGTTAAATAGACACTCAGACTCGCTCGTTCTTGTAATAGGATTTAATTCATGTTATCCCTCAGGAGCGACCCGGAGTGTCGCCCGTCTGTGAATATAGATAATCGTGGTTTGCGAAACGGGATGGCATAGCTGGTATTTTCTTACCTTGAGATTAATTAGTCAACAATGACAAAGAAGGAATAATAGTCTTGATACCAGGTCCAACCATTATTCGTAAGTGTTCAGCTTGTAAGAAGCAATTCGCTGAGCTTACAATCATGTCAGGAAACACTTGTGGGGTGCGTATCTGGACAGATGGTAAAATGGATGCCCCCATGCTCCCAGATAGGCCTTGGTTAGTTAAATGTAATTATTGCAATAGGCTGCTTTGGATTGACGAACAGGAACAGGTTGGAGAAACAGGACCATTTGAAATCACGGGTATACTTTCTCTAGGACAGCCGTCCTTGGAGGATTACTTATTTGAACTTTCGGAACCTATTGAAGACAGTGAGAAGGAAAGATACGTTCGAATCCGTGCATGGTGGGCAGGGAATGATCCAAGGCGGAAGGCTGGTAAAACGAAACCAATGTCCGAAAAGGAGATGGTTAATCTTCGAGAATTACTGTCATTCCTTGATGAAGAAAATGAGAATGATCGGATCATGAAGGCGGAAGTGTTTCGCGAGTTAGGAATGTTTAATGAAGCTACATCCATTATTTTAGGTGTGAATAGAGATGATGTGGGGCAAGCTGTTGTAATTATCAAGAAATTGGTTGAGAAAAGAATCGTGGTCGTTGAAGAAATAACATTCCAATAATATTAAAATATTGTAAAAAAATAAGGCAATTGCGTTCTTAACTACTATCTTTTTTATGGTAGCTTTTATTCGTAAAAGAGCGATTTCAATATAGTCGGTTACAGATGACAAAGACAGACGTGATTACTAATGATCAAAATATCGGAATAAATGTTACCTAATAAATAAAAGGTAACATTAAAAATTCTCCATAACACTAAAAACCATAACGAGATAAACCATTTTTCAGTCTCTTTCTCAAATTTTCTCCTTGAATATATGTTACGAAATGAGTATATTATCTCTTAAAGTAACATAATGAAGGAGGACAAGTTGAAAACCAAAAATCCAGTCGAACCGATACGAAAAATCAAAGACATCGAGAATATCAAGAGAATTCTCAAAGGCGAAAAAAGCTATCGCAATTATTGCCTATTCATCTGCTGAATAAATTGGGCGCTAAGGGCATCTGATTTACTCTCGGTCAAAGTGGGGGATGTCCTTGAACTCGAAACTGGCCAAACAAAAGCCATCTCAGAACGTAAAACCGGCAAGACTAACTATATCACCATGAATTCTTCCACTCGTGAGGCGATAGACCTTTATCTCGCTGAGCGGAGATCAAACCTCGAAGACTCACCGCTATTGTTCTTGTCCCAAAAAGGCGGAGCTCTCTGCGTGCGAAGCTTAAACCGCCTAGTCCAGCAATGGACAGACAGCATCAATCTGAAAGGCCATTACGGAAGCCACAGCTTGAGGAAGACCTGGGGGTATATTCAGCGGAAGGAATTCGGCACAGCGATAGAGCTGATTCAGGAACGCTACAAACACAGCTCCCCAGCAATAACCAGACTCTACATCGGCATCGAGAGGGAAGAGGTCGAGGAGATTAATCTGAAGGCGATTTGAACGCTACGCATTCCCGGAAAAATATCGTGAATGATATAACCCACAATATGGCGGTACCTTCCAAGTTTCTCTTGAAAAACTGATTTGTGCGATTATACTCATTAAAAGGGCTTTTGGATAGACTTGGTATTAAATGAGAGATTTACTTCTTATATCAGACAACCATGGCAACAGGATCAGCGAGTTTCTGGAAAATGGCGTATTGAAACTGAACGGAATTGATAACGCGGAGACTTCTTATCTGGAGCACCCCGCAACTCTGATCCATTGCGGAGACCTGACTTGCTGGGGAAGCGTTCAGGAGCTCGAACATCATCTACAAGACATCAGAAAAATCGGGCTAATCGAAGAAGTCATTCTCATTGCAGGCAATCACGATTGGTGTTTTCAGCGATCTCCAATGAAGGCAAAAGCTATTGCCGAGAAATTCGGAGTCACCTATCTGGAATCCGAAAGCACTAGGCTCGATGGGCTCCATCTCTATGGCTGTCCTTGGACTCCAATGTTCATGGATTGGGCGTTTATGTATGGCCATCAACAAGACAGAAGTTTCTGGAAAGGAATTCCCTCTGACATCGATATTCTCATAACTCATGGTCCGCCTATGGGAATCTGCGACAGGAACATGCAGGGAGAGTCCTGTGGTTCGAGCGGGTTGAGACAGAGAGTTTCAGAAATCTCTCCTAAACTCCACCTCTTTGGCCATATACATCCCGGCTACGGAGTTTTTGTCGAAGAGACCGATTCCAGTGGTCTAATTGAGATGAAACGGACTATGTTCATCAATAGTGCCGTGAGCAATGACATGAACCGGATCGTGAATAAGCCATTTCTCATTTCCAGTGAGTTCCTGCGGGAGATGGGATGTGAGATGTGATTAGCGTTAATACAAATAGGAGGTAGTGATGACATCCAAGAGCAATCCAAATTTTGATGTAGATGGTCCGAATAGAGTTCCAAGACCATTGGATAAGTGGTTTTTCCAAATGTGGCTTTCGAGTCTTTGGGAGCATCAGGATTTGAAAGTCGATTGGTTTCCCAATATCGTAGAATTGGCCAAGGAATATGGCTGTGAACTTGTTGTTGACCCTCTTCATCATTGGAAAGAGTCGGTTTACATTAGTGATAAGGCAAGTATCAGCGATGGAAGAAAAGCAACCATCCTGGCAGGTGCGAAAGGCAATCCAAATTACGTGTGCACAGTAATCCTTCATGAGATAGGCCATCGGATCGTGGATTTGAACAACCAGATACCAAAACACGACTATCTTCTACGGGAAGAAGAGGCTTGGAAAGAAGCTCAAATCCTTGCTTCGAGAAATCAGCTACCATGTATCTCCGAAATCAAACGCCAGGGTCTGTATTCCTACAGATATAGGAAGCAGATGGAAGAATATCCTGGCTCAAAACGCAAGACCAAAAAGCCGAAGAAGAAGAACATCGACCGCCTTCTTTCAAGCAAGAGGACAGTTTCTTCAAGCACTTCTGATCATGAGCGACCTCTTGGCAAAAAGGGGAAACGCAAGGTCAAGAAAGAACTCAAAAAGCGGACTCACAAGTCGGAGCGCCGAAAAAAGCCGAGGATCGATGATTGACTTAGGACTAAAGGGGAAATTACTATGATCAGAAGACTTGCGAGGATATACCTTCTACTCGTTGGACTGTGCTTGCTGTGCTGTGATAAGGGCGTCACAATGGGGGATTGGTATGCCGAGGAAAGGACAATCCTGCCCGATCCTTCAACCGGGGACACAGTGGAACTCGATTCGGAATATCTCATGGGTGTAGAAGCGATTGCCAATGAGATTATTTATCCTGTGCCCTTTGATAGTGAGTCCAGAGAGACTTTGGAAGTTTCGGAGTTAGTTGTAGAGGATTACGTTTGGAACGAGCAGATGCAATCATGGATTATCGGAATCAGACCTATAGGATTTAGCTATCGTGGTAGGGGGGGCTGTGAGCATTTTCTCTTCCGTTGGTTTGGAAAGGGTAGGTGGGAGAGGATAAACCTCTTTGAACCTGATGGAGAGGATTACTACCTTTTCTCGCTTCAAATCCCTTTTATGGAGCTCTCATTTGACGAAAAGGAACTGCTCGTTGTTACTCAGGTGCACTACAGCGCTTTCGAAGCACCATATTTCGCTCACGTGATAAACCTCTCGAGTGGTGTTGTAAGGGATATCAATAGCGATGAAGTTAGGAATCTTCAAGACTATAACCTGAATATTGAATTTGTCGGTTGGATCAACAATAATAACCCTATTGTAATCTATACTTTTGCAAATCAGAATTTGGATACCCCACTTTGGCCCCGGTTAGTTAGAGTTTATGACTTAAAAAGCCTTGAATCCATAGCATCCAGGAGTCGCCATCCATCTTGGCTTAATGATGAGACCTATATCGAAGTCCCAGATAATGAATGGCAAGATATGCATGGGAGCTTCTCTATTGATTCTGCAGGGAACTTAACTATTGATAGGTATCGAGAATCAAAAGAAATATTCATCCAACCTACGAAGGCTATGCGGTCTCGTTCTATCAGAAAAGCATATCGCGCGGAGTTCGGTAAGAAAGCTGTGCCGATCTTTTCCTCATGTATTTGGGAAGGGGATAGGAACAGCTTGATTTTGACTCTCACATCGAGTCCTGAGAGTTCGCCGAAAAATCGAAAACATCTACTTATTGAGCTGACGGAAAAAGGGAAATGGCTTCTCATTGAGGATTTTCATCCTGATAGAGTGGGCATCTTCGGGGCTGAAATCGATACAGCTCTGGTTTCGCCTTTTGACGAGAGTTACATCGTGGTCCTAAATCAGGAAAATGAAAACGGCATACGAGAACACGCCCTATTCCTCGTCGATACCTGGTCTGGTTCGGTTCAGGAGATACCCTTGCCGAAGCATGTCAATGAACTTGTAACTGGCCATCCGGAAATTGACTACCTGGCGCCATTGGAACAGCATAGAGTAATTGTGATTATCAGCTGGCGCAATGATTCAAATGAGGTGATCTCCAGAAAGGCCTATACCTGGGAGACTGTGGCAACTTCTTCTTTCGAAGAGATTTAAGCCAGATTCGGTCTTAACGACTAGGCTGAGGTGTAAACCATAGGATACATTACTGAAGGCCTCTTTGCCATCTGTTGTTTACTCTCAATAGTAGTTAGTATAGGTATTATATATTGAAATATAGGGTTTTGTGCGTATCACTTCGAGTATTAGATGATAGCATATTCCCAACATTCTATTGTTCAAGTGGTTACGCAAAAGCAATGTCATCTAAATGATACGAAATATTGTTACTTTCAGGGGACTGTATACCAATACCTGGACGATGGCGCTACGATGTCGGATGTAAGAAGCTGGATTGATACTCTGGAGCATTTCGGCACGGCGTTATCCGTTCTCTTTAAGCTGTATCGTTTTCGAGAAGATAAGATAGACGGCTAATCATGGAAAAAAGCTAGTTATTAACAGACTCATTGTTAGGTATAGCAGAAAGACCAGCCGGAGGAATAAGCAATTAGAGTATATATACAAGAAGATTTTCCGTAAGGAATCCGTGAAGAGCCGAACCTTTTCGGAAAAGGAATCAATGAAGATGAAGCTTATCCAATAAAATATAGACCTTGAAAACAGCTATTATAAACTATCAACAGGGGAGAAGAAGGACAGTTTATCCAGAATAACCAGTATTTGCTGAAGTTCATCAGCAAATAACCGAATGAAAAACCCTGATCTCCAATCTCTATCAGAAGAGTGTTTGAGACTAACCTTAAGAATGGCTACGAACTATCCGGATACATCTTGAGAAGGAACAGACAGAACATATCGAATTGTCCAAATGCATAACCTTCAGCCTGCCTCTCTTGCTTTTACGAAAGGAGGGGTTAAACATGGCGCTATGAATTTTCCTGCAACCACTCCTTCACGGCTTTGAAAGTCTTCCTCGATGGTTCTCTGTTCGATGAAAGCTTCAGTTCCGATAGTATCCACTCATTTTTTCGGAGGATTATCGATAGGGTGCACCTTTCCGGTTCTAAAACTCTGTAAATATAAGTGTTCTTCCGAATAGCTACATTTTCCACATAGGAGGATACGCAGTTTTTCTGATTGACACTTTCCTGAATCAATTCGACTGATGTCCTTATCGGAACAATAGAATCTGACCCTTGTATCGGCGGATCCGGGAATTTAATATCATTTGTGGAGTTAAGGTATTTGTTCGTATCCTGCGCCAAAGTATCGTGGATTTCTTCTAACCCAGCGACGTTTCGGATAAGCGGAAATCTTCTTCTTTCAGCGTAAATCAACCGGTGCATATCAATTGAGTCTCTAAGGATATAAGCGGACTTGGGATTGGAGTCTTCCCGTTTGCTGTGGGATATTTCCTGGAGAAATGAAGGTTTTGAAAAACGGATCAGATTTGGGTCGCTGACCACCCTGATCACACCACCGTTATATCTCGGAATGTGAGCCATAGTTTTCTGCAAGCCCGGGATATTAGTCGCCTGTCTCAAATATAACAGCGGGTTAATATCTATCGTCGCGTGGATGACTTTAGCGGAGGTTTTTCGGCATGTCTCAGTCCTGGGGAAACCAAGCCAGCTCAAAATATCTTTCTGTTTCTTCTTTGGTTTCAGCAAAGCTCGAGCAGATCTGAGAGGTTGTGTGACGGCAGGAGTATGAAAAACCCAGTTCGAAGCCAGAGCAAATGCCAATGCGGGATTTGAGATGACGAGATCATATGCGGCGTCTCCGCAACGTGCCAGAAAGGACAGGATATGCCATTGGCGTTTCTTAAACTTCATCGCTAATTTGAGTGCTTCAGGAGGAATTGTATCCAACCACTTTAATCGAGCAGTTTCAAAATCTCTGAGCTTTATCTCTTCTGGAGTCAGCGGAAAAGGTAAACGAAGCTGACCGTTCTCTTCGATGCCTTTGTTCAGATCCTCGATCTTTCTTGAAATATTGAGAGTCTGGAGATGGATTTCAGGCCGGAAGGGCATCCAGTAGGGATTTTCCTTAGTTTTCCTCCAGGCCATTGGTGGCCAGAGTCTCATTACGATTATCTCGTCAGAACCGAAAAAATATGCCTTCCCTAATTCTGGCTTATAAACTGTCCCTGGTTTCGGTTTTATGAATTCAGATTCTTCCATTTCGCGTCCTTCAAAAACAAATGCCACAATAATAATATCAAGAATCGAGCTGAATTCCAGAGTAAATTTTGTTTTAAAAAATATCAATCGCCTGCCTTCTATGTAAGTCATTGATCTTTGGCCTATTTCCCAAAATAGATTTTTTTTGATCAGTTTTGATAATTCACAATCAAAGTTAGAGCAAATAAAGAATACAGGCTAACATCTCCTTTTGGAAGGGGAGGAGATGGACTTGTTCTCCAACATCGACCTCTACTATAGGCGAATGTCCAAAGGAAAGTCTCAGATTTCAAATCTCGATGAATATCGAGATGGAAACTAACTCGAAGAATAGCGAAGAGGTAATCGGATATTTTTAGGAAGGGAAGAAGAATCGGAACAAAATGTGAACAATGTTGTCTTTTACCCTCTGTTGAACAAGTCATTCGGACTAACTATGTTTCCAAAATGTTCCGAGACTATTCCCATAAGTGTCCAAATTTGGCCGAAAATGCCGACTTCCTCATTATCGCAAATTTCGGCAAACATCTATTTATAGGCATTTACTGCATAGTTCATAACCTGAATTCAATTCAAACCGAAGTGTGATCTTGAGAAACGCAAGACTTTTTTATTATTGAGAACTTTTTGAGTAGATGAATTAAAGTGATATTTTAAAGTTACAATATTCCTAATTATTCGACAGGTATAATCAACGTTTATTCAAACGCATACCTGAGAAAACCGGAATTGGATTCGTCGACTTGAATAGGGTCTTTGAGTTTATCCTGAATTAGAGGATACTTAGAGCATATCAAACCGAGAAGACTGTCTGAAATGTCACCAGGGCTTCCTCTCTTTTCGGAATCCTTCACAGTGCGGAACTCGAAATTGTTTTCGTGCTTGACTTCCCCAAAATCGGAACCGATATTGCTGGGAAACATGAATTTAGGAGTTCCTCATGAACAAGCAATATTTTCGATTCTGTGCCCTCTTATTAGTCCTTACCGTCAGTTTTAGTTTCGCGCAGATTAACGGCGAATTAATCGAGCAGGATTTGGATGTATTCAGACATGGCCATTCAATAGCCAAATTTTGGGGGACACATTACGAGATGGGCTATGCTTATGGCTATCTCTTCGCCGACGATATCTATTACATGGTTCTCGAAGCGATGGAACTTGTGGACAGCTGGGGATACTCCTGGCCGGATATGCTTACAATGCTGTCTTTCTACACCTACAAGCCGGATTGTATCGCGGACGAATTCTCCGGCATAGCTGACGGTGTCAATGACAGCCTGCCTGCGGCGGATTTAACACCTGAAGACATTCGTGCAGTGAATATGTTCGGCGATATATCGTATTTGTGCCGTTCGGTGTCATCTTGGGGTAGCACTGCCGCATCTAGCGAGTTCACCACAATCACAACTCGAAGGCTCGATTATTATACCATCGGCCTGGAAAGCCAGTATCATCATGTTATAGCTATTTTTCTCCCATCCGACGGCTCGCCTCAATGGATAAACTTCGCCTGGCCCGGATTTGTTTCTGTGGCTACAGGCGTCAATGAATTCGGCACAGTAGCGTCTCTGCACGATTACAGCGGAAGTGGAACCTCTCCCTTTATGGCTCTACCAAGGGTAATGGCCTGCAGATACGCACTTACAATGGTAACCAACCCTGATATATCAACCCATCTCGATACCGTTTTCACCGAGCTTAACACTTACGGCTGTGCGACTCCGGGATTTCTCAACTACTATGTCCCGAATGGCTACGGCGGCGTAATCAAACACAATAGAACCCACGGTTATTACGAAATCCGCTATCCCCATCCAGACTGTTATGACGGTGAGGCTATATACACAAATAACAGCGATATCGACGGCTCATTCGTTGGATCGCCCTGGAGTTCCTATTATGCGGCTCATGCCCCTTCCGGCGATATCTCGATGAATGGACAATGGGAAGCCAGCGGACCGAGTTTCCATCGTCTGACAGTTGGTGTGCGAAGACGGGGCGATATCAAAATCTGGTTCGACGGTGAAACTCCCGGCGGCTTAACACCGACAATTGAACTTGAATGGGATGAACTCCTTAATATTCCGGAAATAGCCTACCGAAAACCATCGACCCCCACCATCTCCGCTTTCCCCAATCCCTTCAATTCTTCGGTAACGATAAGTCTTGATTGCGGAAGCACAACCCCGGAGCGTTTGAACTCAATAGAAATCTACGATTTGAACGGAAGAATGATCGCAAAGATCGAAGGTGCGGAGCAGATCTGGTCGCCAGAGCCATCCATCAGCAGTGGCGTTTTTTTAGTGAGGGCGAAAATTGGCGAGCAAAGCTTAACGAAGCGAGTGGTCTATTTGAAGTAGAACTCACTTATGGAAACTGATCAACACAATTAGGCGCACTATGAAAGGCTGAAATAGGAGTTTCATGTGCCGTCGTTATAATGAGACCGCCTATACCGCTCCCATTTATTCATAAGGAACTATATCGAGTTTAGACATGAGCATTCCCCTAAAGAGCAGAGAAAGAAAAAGCATTCCTGGTCAAGCAAAAAGAAGTTCAAGATCGTCCTTGCCCGAGGGGTCTGTAGGAAAGGCATAAGAGACGAGTCTAACCTTGCCGAGGTCTGCAATCGTCACCAAATTACTCAGAGCCAGTTTTTTTATTCATGGAGATATGAAAGCCCCTGAGATAGAACGCAGGGGCCCAAGAAAGCAAGCTGACTATTGACACTCTAAGAGTGCAAAAGCCTAAGGCAGTAAAGTTTCAATCAGCAGTTCCTTAAGTTCCTTAAAAGCAGGCGAGACCTTGAATAAGATCGATGTGCTACTGGGAACCGTTATTACATAACCGGTTTCCGGATCTCGGACAGGCCTTTCGGGACGGAACTTCTTAATGAACCTGCCGAGACCGCTAAGCTTAATCTCTTCGGAGCGGGAGAGCGTGTCTTTAATCACCTGTATTATCGCCTTGAAGCCTCGAATAGCTACCGTCTCTGACACACCCGCCGCGTTTGAGATTCCCATTACTGCCGATTGGTTTTCACCTTCGGTTTCGTCAACTTCGAACACAAGGGTTTTACTCGCAGGAATTACCATCAATGCACCAGTCGAAGGATTAGTTCCGTGCCTTTCCGAGCGAGATTCTACAAGGAAATGTCCGAAGCCGGGCAAGGGGAAAACATCCTCCCTGAGGGCTGATTGCTTAATCAGGTCGATGAATGAATCGACGATTTTTTTCGTGTCAGCCAGTGAAAGCCCTGCAGTATCAGCGACTTTCTTTACTAACTCTGTCTTGTTCATTTTGCTTCTCCTTAAAAATTGTTAGACTCAAAAGGCTATACCCCTTTCTATGTCATCTATTCAAACATAATTTCACATAGCCCATCACCTATACTGCTCCCATTTAAGAAAAATGGTTATATTGGGAGAAGAACGAGATCATTTAGCTTAAGGAGCAGAGAGAATGAAAAAGCGTAACAGGTCAAGCAAAGAGACGGTCCAGATTGTGCTTGCCCTAGGGGTCTGTAGGAAAGGCATAAGAGCTGAGGCTAACCTTGCCGACGTTTGCAATTGTCACCAAACCACTCAGAGCCAGTTTTACCGGTGGAGAGATGAAGCGACTTGAAGGAATATCTATAATAGCCTATCCGAGAATTCAAGGCGGAAGACCCGATATCATCCTCGAACGATACTCTGCAGGCGATACGCCAAAGCTGGAATCCATTATCATCGGTGAGGTGAAATACACAGAAAGCTCCGGATATGCCATTCAAGGCCTGCGGGAATTGCTTGAATACATAGCTTTGATAAGGAAAGCTCAAAAAGAACCATACATTGTAGCCAAAGACAAACTCTTCGACCACCTCGAAGATAACGATATTCCCATTTTCGGCATCCTTTTCACAGATACCATTGACGGCTTCTCCCTTAAATCTTCTCAGAATGGTGGCAAGAACGGGATTTATTTAGTCAAATATCCACATAAAAATGGTCTATCCGCAATCTTGAAAAACAACTCGGTGTTACCACCGAAAAGCAACTGAAATAAGGGCGAAAAACCGCAAATTTGTGTGCCATATTTGTGCCATTTTTGTGCCAAAATAGCCCTAAAAACATCAAAATAGGCAGACTAACCGTAATAGACAGAATGTCCGCAAATGCCCTATTATTAGGCATCACATTGATAATTATACACTTAGAAGAATTTCTCTGGAAGGGATTTTGAGTCCGGCGCGTCTACCAATTCCACCACTCCGGCAATGCTTTAATGAACGCCGCGGCTACACCCCTAAGCGAGCAAAAGGAGGGCCGCTTTCGGCAACACTGATTTTAAATAACAATCTTCGAAAAGTCAAGCCATAAATACTGCCTATATCAAAATTCGAAAGACAAGGCAAAAACCAGCTTGCATGCAATGATAAGCCCACGAAAGAGCCATGCGCGGCCTCAGCCATAAAAAGGCGAACTAACGGGACAAAAGCCACCCGCCAACTCATCGACCGCAATTGATCGAAGGGAAATCCCAAAGAGGTTTTCCCGTTTTGTGGGATTTCGAAAGTCGTGGAACTAAAAGGAACCTTTTCTGACGGCCTACAAACCCTTGCATGATTGACCTATTCTTTTGCATATTTCATAGGAACGTTTGCAGACTCTTTCGAAACCCTTGCTGAGTTGGCCGAAAGCCTTGTAAAGGCAGTGGTTTAATTCATCAAACTGGTCTAAAAAGCCATAACATCAAACAAGACATCAATTTATAGCAGGAAAGACACGGCAATACTCTCGAAAAAAGCTCGAAAAAGAATTAAGAGGCTTTTTACAAGGCGGAATAGGTCTCGGCTTCATGTAAAATTTTGCTACAGGAAAAGCATTCCTTATCTCAAATCGATTTCTTCTGTGCCGCGGATATCTACTCCTTCGTTGGAGGGAAACTGCAAATCGATTTCAAGGGCTTTTGAATCTATTTCGAGGTCTATTGGGTTGACTGTATTCTGGGTTTCTACTATACTGAAATCTGTTTCCTCAGTTCCGCCTATCGCGGGTTCGCCGTCGCCTATGAATGTAACCGTCCCTGTTCCCGAATTGAAAGTGCCATTGTTGAGCCATTCACCGTAGACAAAGATGTTGCCATTCACGCCGTTTAGTGAGCCTTCGATGGTCAGGTCTCTGCATACACATGTTCCGTCGTCGGTATCAACCGAGGGAAAACGGCCATACGCTGGTGATGCCGGAATAAAAGCGTCTGTAGTTTCGTCGGGAGGATTGCAGTGTCCCCAATTTTGGGCGTTGCTCCAGAGGGTGTCGCTGTAACCTGTCCAGACTCCAGCGGATTCTTCGTTAAAAAGGGTAACCGATACATTTGCGCAACCCGAAGAATAGCATCCGGGGCCTTCCGTATTGTATCCTCTGGCGTAATATGTAGTCGATGAGTCGGGATACACGGTTAGAGTTCCAGTTCCCGGTGTGCTCGATCCGATGTAAGTCCCGCTACATGACCCAATGAACCAGTGAATCTCCACCGCACCTGATGAACTCGCACTAAGCTCCGTCGCAGTGCCGGCGCAAATATTAGTTGGTGATGCTGAGACGGAGGTCGGGTTTGATGGGGGAGAGCAGTTTGAGTCGTATGTAATCCTTGTCGATGGTGTTAGGTTAACGCTTCCACCGGGACCATCTGTCCATTCTTTTGGATCGTCTTCGCAGTCAGTATAGCTTCTTCCCTGAGGGCATGTTCCATAGGAGCAGATATTTATCGCCCAGAAATTGTGGACGCTGTCCGCGCATAGGGGAGCGCTCATGTCCATCGAGTAGTCGATATAAACATTGTAACCGGAATCGAAGGTATAGTTCGTATGGAAGGAATGATTATACCATCCGGTTGATGTAATTGAGTGCGAGCCGTTATAACAGTCAGTCCATCCGGTGTTTGAGAAGGCGTCGGGGCCTGGGCAGGAGGATTCTGTCGTATTCTTCATGCGAATATATAATCCGGTATGGGTCTGCGGGCAGTTCACGGTGTTTACTTTTAGTCCCACAGCAGATATTACTGCGCCGTCGGGTATTCCCGCATCGGTGAAAAATGAACTCATATAAAGGTTTTGAGTTCTCATGTCGCAGTATGCTCCGTCCCATAGGACGTTGGTTCCGATTGTGCTTTCCGGAGTTATCAGAACATCGGGGTCGATAGTAACGGGAAAACGCCTATTTTCGGCGTTCAGCCAATTCAGTGGGATAGATGCCGTCAGAAGGATTCCTTCATTGACGAATTCAACGTGATATTTTCCTATAATAACAAAGCTCTTGAGTTTGTCTTCTGAGGAATACCTCAAAAAATCTTTGGCCTGAAATTTGTCCTGCACATTTGAATCGAAGACGATAATCTCGGCGAAAGTTACAGGATAATCGCCGGTTCCGAACTGAATTGAGAAGCTTTTTGCTGAAAAATCAGATTCGCGTTGCATTCCATCCGATACAAGTATAGCATTAGGTGGAAGGGGAATGAATTGGGAAAAGCCTAAGCTGACGGCATCTTTTGAGTCACGCAAGAAATCATGAAGCTCGTTGATTATAATATTGTTAACAATACCTCCAGCTTCGACTTCGAACTCTTCATCAATTCCCGGGTAAATCTCCTCGAAGTATAATCTGTTGGAAGGGAAATATCTGTTTCCGTCGATGGGGTTTGGTCGTAATGTCCCCTGAACTCGATTCGGTCTGAGGGTCGATATAACGGATTTTTCCGCCGAGATGATTTTCAGTTCAGGACTCTTCCACCACTCAAATTCTGTTCGCCCATGGGAAATCTTCATTCCCACCTCGTTCGGAATGTTGGTGAAGTATGACTTTATCTCGTGAGTGGTATTGCAGTAAGAGTATTTCTCGTAATTCTGGTGGTGGTTGGGAGTAATATTAAAATCTATATCTTGCCAAGCGCCCTTTTCGTCGCGATAATGAGCGAGACCCGCAAACTGGACGGTGTAGGTGCCGTCGAGATTCCGAAAAGTCTTCGAGTGCCCGGTTCTTATGTCTATAACTTCATCCCCCGGGTCGTAACCGCCGTATATTCCCTCCGGATGCCATCTTTCATCCAGTTTGGAAACGTCGGCTATCGCATCGGTGTTTGCTGTTTCGATCCCTATCAGGCTCATCGAAATAAAAAGAAAGCAGAGCAGGATACGGTTGAATGTTTGGCATCTTTTTCTCATAATCACACCTTGCCGAACTATTTCCGTTTGCCGTTGCGGTCGAATCTGTCAGCATCGATGAATGTGGAGGCTTTGTCATCAGGCGGACGGGCATTGATTTCATTATCCGGTGTGTCTGCAATATCGATTCTCTTGCCGGAAAGGCGAAAACTGAATTTGGAGTTTTCGTCGCCGGAGACCACACGGACAGTAAGAACGCTTCCGTTCATCTCGGACATCAATACCGACATGCCCTGAGGACTGATGAAAGGGATAATGGAATTCTCTGCCACCGAGTAGTAAAAAAGCCATAGGTCAGATCCCTCCGGCTCTGATGCCAGATTTTTCGACCAGATTCCACTCTGAAGACGTCCTTCCCCGACAACATCGACTCGTATTCCGATACATTCGGCCATCCAAGTGGCGTATTGTTTGCCTCCAATTTGAATTACAGGATCGATGAAATTAGCGTCGATTTTCGCAGGTCTTGTGGCGTGAGATAATTTGTTTATGCGTATTCCGCAGAGAGGAGCTTCAATGTAATCGTCGTATTCTTGCCAGAGATTATCCGTAAATATGCTGTCGGGGATACCATCGATGCTGTCCCAGTGCACATATCCAGCCCAGTGGGCAGAATCTGCCCATATAGTTCTGCCTACCCATCCGATGGAATCGATGTAGCCGATTGAATCGATGTAACTTATGTATGCAATATAACTTACAGAATCTATTGATCGAATGGAATCTATGAATGAAATCGAATCGACAAAGGACAATGATTCAATGAAACTTATCTCCGTGACCCCCAAGACACTGTCTGCCCATAATGCGCGGAATGAATATGGCACAGATGTCAACGGCTGGCGCGGGTTCATGGTCTCGCCGTTGACTACCAGTTCTATCCAATATGATTCATCGAAAGGCAAATCGATTGGCGTAGATGTCCCCAGGACGACATCGAACAACCCCTTCGATATAACCACGGAAGTGTGAGTTTCGCTCCAGAGCAAAGCCCCGTCGGTTAGAGAATCGTAGATTTTGAACTGGACTTCATGAGTCCCGGTAACCGCAATTCCATCGGTATCCGTGAGCTTGCCCTGATAATTCATACTCTGGGGTATCTGCGCTAAGGCACAGAAAGCAACCACCACCAATGTGATGAGAATAAGTTCGAAATTAGTCTTCATACTAAACTCCTAATAGTTATCTGTCTAAACCCATTTCAAAATAAAGTGTGATTTTGAGAAACGCAAGACTTTTATAATGCTCCTATTTAAGAAAAAAGGGTATATCAGGAGAATAACGAGATCACTTTAACCTAAGGAGCAGAGAGAATGAAAAAGCGTAATTGGACAAGCAAAGAGAAGGTGAACATAGTCCTTGCCCTTGAGGGGGGTAGGAAAGTTATCAAAGACGAGACTTGAATTGCGGAGGTCTGTAATATTCCCTAAATCACTCTAAGCCAGTTCAACCCATGGCGAGATAAGTTGCTCTCTGAAGACAAGTAACTCTTTGTCAGATATCATGATAAATAGCAGGAACGTTTTCGTGCCGAGAACAAGAAGCTCAAAGGCATTTTTCCAGCAGAGTAAGAGAATCTTTAGGGTTTGAAGAAAGAAAAAAACTGGGATGATAAAACCTGAATCATCGATCTAAACTCGTCTTCCAATTCTAAATAGCCCAGGATAAATGGGTCAGAGCTTACAACAACGACTACTCGCACTCAAAATTCAAATACTTAACGCAATATCAATAAGAAAAAATATATAATTCTTCTATAGTCAATCATAACTTACGCTTTGTTATTCTTGATTTCTGCTCTGCAGTGTTCATCGGAATGGCTTTTTTTTTCTAAAAAATTCTTGAAAACTCCACTGAGAAATGTATCCTATTGGGCAAAATTCAAAGTTTTAAAGATGGAGTTGCTAAAATGAGCCTTAGAATAAAAGTTTTCCTTATGTTTGCCGTCGTTCTTACATCGACAGTCTTTGCCGATATGCCCCGGACAATCAATTATCAGGGAAAACTAACAGATGGTGGAGGCTCGGCCATTACCGGACCAGTGAACATCACATTTAGACTCTACAATGTTGTTTCCGGAGGAACTGCCCTATGGTCAGAAACTCATGCTTCACTTGCTGTAACCAACGGCCTTTTCAACGTAATCCTCGGCGAAAGCACTCCATTAACTCTGGATTTTGACGACCAGTATTGGATTGAATTGGTTGTTGGCGGAGAAACATTAACCCCACGGGAAAAACTCGCGGCAGTAAGTTATGCTCACCGGGCGGTTTATGCCGATACTGCGGAGTTCATAGTCGGTGGAGGTCTGCCATCGGGCACCGAGAATCAGACGATTCGGCGCAACGCCTCCGACTGGGAAGCCACGAGCGATTTGGTCGTAACATCCGCTGGTAATGTGGGAATAGGAACGACATCGCCGGATGTTGCTCTGGATATCGATGAAGATGGAATGGGAATTCCAAAGGCGGCCGAAGTCGCGGCGGCTTTCACAATAGACGGTTCTTGTTTTCTCAATGTTCTTTCTACGGATGATCAGGCTGGAATCCTTTTCGGAGATGCCGGCGACCCGGATGTCGGCAAGCTGATATATGACAATAACGACAATGCTATGAAGTTCTCCACCAATACATCTGAGCGTATGAGAATAACTAATACTGGCAACGTTGGTATCGGCACGACAGCACCCTCGACCGATCTTCATATTTACGGTTTAGGGCTTAAAGATTTCGCCCTTCAATCGACCAATGACGATATCGACTTTTACCTTCGCAGAGGCGGTGGCGGGGCCATAGCTCGGATGCGTTTCCAGACCGGCACCACCGACGAGTTCCTGATTTCGACTGTCAGTAGCGGAAGCGCTCTGAGTATTCGAAGCGCTGATGTTCTCGACCCGAGTCTGTATATCCTCAAATCGAACGGCAACGTCGGTATCGGGACGACGACTCCTTCCGCGAAACTCGAAGTCGAGGCAAACGGAGCTATCGTTGGTGTTGTAGGAAGATATGACGGAAATTGTTACGGCGGACTTGGCTATACTTCCGGAGGTTATAGAGCAGGTGTTTATGGTTATAGTTCCGGTGCAAGCGGTAACCAGTGGGGTGTTTTTGGCATTGGCTATAATACGGGAACTTCAGACGTTGCTATTCGTGGTATTCAGGCAAGAGCGATGAGTACAACTGCTAATGGCTATCTTTACGGTGTCACCGCCGATGTAAACGCTACCCAAGGTTACCGAAGGACCGCGATAAGTGCTGTGCTACATGATGGATCATATAGCAGTGCGGCACCCGACGATGCCGCATTATTCGCAAATGCAGATAATACCGGCGGCTATGCCGGATATTTTCTCGGAGGGGAAGTCTGGATTGGCGACGGCGGGACGTCTTCCAGAGCTGACAGTGACGGCGATGTTTTCGTAAAAAACGATCTTGAGGTCGAAGGTGGTATCGAACTGGGTGGAACATACAGAACCACCTGGCCTTCAGGCGGCGACACTGACTGGATAATCAGCGGCTCGGATCAATACTCCGGTGTCTCCGGCAACGTCGGTATAGGGACATCCAGCCCGTCCTATTCTCTGGATATCCGAAGTTCTTCGACAGCCTCTTCAAGCATTGTGGGAATACGAAATTCTGCAGATGCCGCAGGAGAATACGCGGGACTTGCGATTGGCCCTTATGGCTACGAATCAAGGATTGTAGGGATACGCTTAAGCGGAACTTACGGACCTACAGCTTTAGGTTTCTATACTCATCCGGATGCTTCCACACCTCTCGAAGAGGTAATGAGACTCACTGACACCGGAAGAGTAGGTATCGGCACAACCAGCCCAACTCAAAGAGTTGCCATATTCAACGACAGCGAGTTCACTTTGGGCGGGAACGATACCGGTGTTGATAATCTCTACCTTCATGACCACAGTGCAGGTGCCGGAGAAGGCAATATCGGAGCGTCGATTTCCTTCACAGGCCCATATAATGGCGGTTCAGGTGCCCAAAGGAGACATGCCGCGATAGCGGGTGTTCAGCAGACGACGGAATCCGACTACATCGGCCTTGCATTTTTTACCCATAATAGCTCGGTGAGCACGGGGGATATGCAGGAGTCCATGCGCCTTACTCATCATGGCAATCTGGGACTAGGAACTACAACCCCGGACAATGCGAAAATCGGCATTGAGCATATTGTGACTTCCGATGTCAACCGAGGCATTCATATGGAGTTAACGAACAACTTATCCAGCTCGAACCCTACTTTCGGCAACTATACAATTATTAACTGCACGAACAGCTCCAATACTTACGATCAGGTTGGAATATACATTGACGTTGATAATGCAGGTTCGGGCGCAACATGCGGAGTCCAAAGTAGTTCCAGTTGCGCAACAGATGATCCCTTGGGAAATTTCGGCGTTTACGGATATGCTTACAATGGAGATTACGTCTATGGCTTATATGGCCAAGCATCCGGAGGAGCATCGAATACTTACGGCATATATGCACGCGGTTCTTCTCCCAGTGGCGGGAATGTGTATGGTGGATATTTCGTTGGCGGTTTATATCCTTTCTCCGCGCGCAGTCGTCCGGATGACCCCATGTTTTTGGATGCTTTCGGTATCTACTCTTCAGGCAATCTCGCGACTTCCGGAACAAAAAGCGCGATTGTCCGAACTGAAGAAGGCCCAAAAGCGGTGTATTGTCAGGAATCCCCGGAAAACTGGTTCGAGGATTTCGGAACCGCTAAACTCAGCGACGGTCAGTCGATAGTCGAAATCGCCGCGGATTTTATGTCGTCGGTGACTATCGACAATGAAAACCCTATGAAAGTCTTTGTGACCCCGAAGGCTGATTTCGGCGGTCGTTGGTGGGTCGAAACCAAAAGCGACCGATTTATCTTACACGCCCCCGAAGCACCAAACGGCGCTGAGTTCGATTTCAGAGTCGTCGCAAAGCGTAAGGACTTCGAAGAACTTCGTATGCCGTTGATAACTTCAGCATGGACAGACCACTTCCTCTACCCAAATATAGACGATGTTCCGAAGGAGTATCATGAAGCTTGGATAACGATGCTAAATACAGAAGAATGGGGGGACTATCTTCAATATCTCTCTCCAGAAAAAATAGCATATTATAAGGAACACCTTGCTGAAAAGGAAAAGAGAGAAATACGGAGAAAGCAAGTTGTTGAAGAGGAAAAAAACAAAAATCCCGATGTTTAGAAATTATGCCTTGATTATATTGCATCCATTTAAGAAAAATGGTAATGTTGCGAGAAAAACATGGTAATTTGACCCAAGGAGCAGATAAAATAAAAACGAAATAGGTCAAACAAAGATAAGTTCAATGTTGTCCTTACGCTTTTGTAGAAAAGACATAAGAGTCGAGACTCACCTTGCTGTAGTTTGGAACCTTCAACAAATCACTCAGAGAAAGCTCTAACGAAACGCTTGCATGATTGCCCTATTCTTTTGCATAATTCATCGAAACGTTTGCAGACCCTTTCGAAACTCTTGCTGAGTTGGCCGAAAGCCTTGTAAAGGCAGTGGTTTAATTCATCAAACTGGTCTAAAAAGCCATAACATTAAACAAGACATCAATTTATAGCAGAAAAGACACGGCAATACTCTCGAAAAAAAGCTCGAAAAAGAATTAAGAGGCTTTTTACAAGGCGGAATGTGTCTCGGCTTCATATATATTGTCCCACAGGGAAAGCTTCCCTTATCTAAAATCGATTTCTTCGCTACCGCGGAAGTCTACTCCTTCGTTGCCGGGTTCGCGGAGGTCCAGCTCATAACCGGCGGCGTCTCTGCGAAGGTCGATTTCTTCCGTGGAGTTTTTCGCTACGATATCGTGGAAATCGGTGTCCACGGAGCCGCCTATCGCCGGGGATCCGGTGCCTATGAAGGTAACCTTGCCCGTCCCGCAGTTGAATGTGCCGTCATTCAGCCATTCGCCGTAAACGTGCAAATCGCCGGTGCCGCCAGAGAGGGTGCCTGCGATGGTTACGTTACGGCATAGGCAACTGCCGTCGTCGGTATCGACCGTGGGGAATCGGCTGTAAGTGGGGGAGGCCGGAATGAAGACGTCGGTGGAAGCGGTCGGAAGCGTGCATTGCCCCCAGTTGAGCGGGTTGCTCCAGTCGGTGTCGGCGTAGCCAGTCCAGGTGCCGACCGGATCGGTGTTGTAAACGTTCACCGTGGTGGTGACGCAGGACGAATTGCCGCAGGAGTTCTCCCATCGGACGAAATAGGTGGTGGTCGAGGTCGGGGAGGCGATGACCAGCGGGTTGCCGGTGCCTACTAAGGTGCCGCCGCAGGAACCGGTGAACCATCGCGCGGTTGTCCCGGAACCGCCGGTCACGGATAGGCTGATATTCCCGGCGTCGCTCGCGCAGAAATTCGATCGGTCGGAGGCGGCGGACGTCGGCGCGCTGGGATATGGATTGACCGTAACGGTAACGCTTCCGCAATCGTCCGACCATAAACCGCTGGTGTGCCTCGCGCGGATGTAATAAGTCCCGGATGCCGAGGCGATATAAGTCGCGCCGGAGCCGAGGTCGGTGCGGGTGCCGCAGGAGGTGCCCTGCCAATACCAGGTGATATCGGCGGGGGGAGTTCCGCTTCGGGTGATGGTCTGCGGGCCGCATGGGTTGGCGGTCGCGGTGGGGTTGGGCGGCGTGGGGACGTTCACCCCTTCAGTTATGCGGAGTTCATAATCGAAATCGTTGGCGAAGAAGGGGATCGGGTCGCAATCCACCATGATATAATACCGGCCGACCGCGGCCAGAAGGGGGACTCCATAGATACCGTGCATGTCGTCGCCGCTTTCGGTGCTGTAATCGATGCAGGAGGATGCCGGAGGGCATTCGTAATCGATCAGGACGCCCGTGCCATCCACCATGAAGAAATGCGGGAAATCGCTGAGCGGCTCCAATTCGATATCCACAACTACGTCTTCAGCGACGTTCAGCTTATATAAGACGTCCTCGCCGCCGTCGTAACTACCCAGACATGTCGATTGGTAATCCGCGCCCATATCCGCTGTGGTTGCGTCGGCGTGGGTGTATGGCAGGTCGATGGGCAGGTTGATAACGATGGGTTTAGCGCAGGTCGCGCCTGCGGAGGCCTCCTCGATAGTCAGTGTGTAATCGGAAATACATCGCGCGGAGGCAGAATCGGAGTCGATCATTATGAAATAAGTGCCAGCGGATAATTCGAGACTATAGAGACCGTGTTCGCCGAACAGTAAATTAGCGCTATTGTCTATGCACGAACCACTGGGTGGACATTCGGAATCCAGCAGAATGCCGGTGGCGGGAGTGCCGTCCAAAAGTCCGCCTGCATCCATGGTGATATCGACATAGACATCCTCGGTTACGGTCAGTTCGTAAAGCATATCTTCGCCGGAATCGTAATCGAAAAGAACGCCGTCCAGACATGAGCCTTCCACGTCGTTAACTCTGCCACAGGTGAACTGCTGGGTCGCTGTGTATGGCATCTCCGCGGGAATGGTTATGGAGACCGGGTTGGTGCAGTCTATCGGAGAAGTTATCCGCAGGTCGAAATCCGGGATTGACGCGGAAATCGAGGGGTCGGAATCGACCATAATGTAATAAGTCCCGGCTGAGAGGGCGACGTCCGTTACGGAATGCGCCGTGCCGCTCGCGTTGGTGCTCTGCGCGATGCAACTGCCGTCCGGAGGGCAGGCGTTATCTATGCATAAACCGGTTCCCGGGGTGCCGTGGGGGTCGAGTTCGATGTCGATGACCATCGCCCTATCGACGTTCAGGCGATATATTATATCCTCGCCGCCGTCGTATGTCCCCAGGCAGGAGGACGAATAGTCGTCGCCGCGACCGGTTGTCCATTGATTCCAATCGAGATAGGTCAGGTCTTCGGGAAGATCGATATCTATCGGTGTGGAGCAGTCGTTGCCGACGTTACAATCAACCCACGTAACGTCCAGCTCCCAGCCGTCGTAGGTGTAGTTCTCTTCGGTAACCCGCACGCGCCAGACTTCCGATGCCGCGCCGCAGGTGGAGCTCGGGTCGTATTCGGATGGATTATATGGCCCACAATGTTCGTCCCAACCGGAACCCCTGCTCGGGCGGCAGTCTTCGGTCGAACAATCCGTGCGAGTAGGAAAATATACCCACAGATCCCAATCGTCTTCTTCGTCGAAATCGTCCAGGGTCAGATCGAAACGGACATACCTCGCCCCGGCGGGGATGTTAACCGTCGTGCATCCAAGATCGGACGTCCCGGAGGTCGACCACGAGCCGGCCATCATCGGGAATGTCGGCAGAAACATCAGGAGGAGCAGGATAGAATTGCGCTTTTGCATTATGATTTCTCCCCGCCCCGATTATTTCGGGTTGCCGTTTTTATCGAAACTGTCGGCGTCTATGAAGGCCTTGGCTTTGTATTCATCAGCTCTGCGGTTGATTTCTTCCGGAGGGGATGCCGCCTCGTCGATCCGTTTGCCCGATAGCCTGTAGCTGAAGCGAGATTCGGCGTCGCCGGAATGCAATCTCACCTGGAAAACGCTTCCTTCCATACTACAGATCAGATTGGCCATGTCCTGTGGACAGACGAAGGGTATGATCGAGTTCTCCGCGACCGCGTGGTAGAATAGCCATAGATCGGAGGCCTCCGCCTGCTGTGCGAGATCGACCTCGAAAAAGCCATTCGACAATCGGGCTTCCCCGACGACGTCCACGCGAAGGCCGACCGCCTCGGCCATCCAGGTGCTATATTGTTTGCCCTTAATCTGTATTACCGGATCGACGTAATTAGCGTCGATTTTGCCCGGTTTTGCCGCACTGGTCTTGTATATCCGCACGCCGCCGCAGTCCGCGGCCTCAATATAGGTTGGGTAATCCACCCATTGTCCGCCGGGGTAGGAGCCGGTAACGCTCAAATCGCCGGTGATATTGACGTTGCCCTGGAAATATCCGGCCCAGCTTCCTATTCCAGTAGCGTAGCCATAGATGCCGTAGGGGAACCCCGCGCCGTAAACACCCCGGTCGTTCGCTCCCAGGTAGCCGTAGTTGGTCGAGTTGAATCGCCCGTAAACGCCGTAGCTGGAACTTCCCAGGAAGCCATAGATGTTCGAATCGTATTGGCCATAAATCGAGGTGCCCGTTCCGCCGCTATTGACGTGAAGTTTGCTTCCGGGGGAGGTTATCCCGATGCCGACTTTTCCGGAGGGAAGTGAATACATATCATCGCCGGATATCTGCCAATCTGTGTCGGAACCTGAACCGGAGCCGAAATCCGTCCATTCGCCGGAGAAGTTCCGGAACTGCAATGTGCCGGAATTGTCGCGGAAGCCGTAACCGGCAGATCCATCCTCATCGCCGAAATTGATGTAGGAATACAGCCCCAGGCCGATATTTCCAGCGACGTCCAGCTTATGGTCGGGAGTAAGATCGCCAATTCCTACGTTGCCCGTAACCATCGAATACAAATTCGATCCCAACACAAACCAGTCGGCATCGCCACCGACCTCTGCGGCTATTTCGATGCCAGATCCAGTTTGGGTGAGCGCGATGCCGTCCCCTTCGACGAAAATCGCGCTGTCCGAGAGCCAGACCGAACCATCGACCTTCAGCTTCTGGAAACCAAGCTGGTCACCATCGAGAAGGCTCGCCGGAATACCGTCGATAGAATCCCAATGAACATAACCCGCGGAATCCGCCCAAACCGTATGCCCAACCCATCCGATGGAATCGATATACCCGACCGAGTCGATGTAAGATATATACATGATATATGAGATAGAATCGACGAAGAAGACGCTGTCGATAACCGAGATGGAATCTATGAATGAAATCGAATCGACGAAGGACAATGATTCAATGAAACTTATCTCCGTGACCCCCAAGACACTATCTGCCCACAATGCGCGGAATGAATATGGCACAGATGTCAACGGCTGGCGCGGGTTCATGGTCTCGCCGTTGACTACCAGTTCTATCCAATATGATTCATC
>NPID01001252.1_pt1 | contig 66338 bp, 61 predicted proteins | sample 8637491 | NCBI WGS metagenome assembly NPID01 (sample SAMN07420843, study PRJNA396082) | bioreactor metagenome | isolation source: sample BA6 brine-fed electro-methanogenic bioreactor BA | place: Japan: Kochi | collected 2016-06-14 | reverse complement strand
CATCGACCGCTTCCATGATGGCATCGGCGGCTCCGATGGGCGGCACGTAGATGACCGAGGCGTTGGCGCCGGTCTGCTTGACCGCCTCTTCGACGGTGTCGAAAATGGGGAAGCCGTCGATGCTGGTGCCGCCCTTGCCGGGGGTGACCCCGCCGACCATCTGGGTACCGTAGTCACGGGCCCCCTGGGCGTGGAACAGGCCGGTGGCGCCGGTGATCCCCTGGGTGATGACCTTGGTGTTCTTATCGATCAGAATGCTCATCGCTGTTTCTCCTTAACCCGCGGCCTGAACGGCTTTGACGATCTTCTCGGCGGCGTCGGCCATGCCGTCGGCGGCAATGATGTTGAGGCCGCTCTCGGCCAGCATCTGCTTACCCTTCTCGACGTTGGTCCCCTCCAGGCGCACCACCAGCGGCACCTTGACGCCGACCTGCTTGGCGGCCTCGATGACCCCGGTGGCGATGACGTCGCACTTCATGATGCCGCCGAAGATATTGACCAAAATCCCCTTGACCTTCTCGTCGGAGAGGATGATCTTGAACGCCTCGGTGACCCGCTCGATGGTGGCGCCGCCGCCGACATCGAGGAAGTTGGCCGGATCGCCGCCGTAGTGCTTGATGATGTCCATGGTCGCCATCGCCAAACCGGCGCCGTTGACCATGCAGCCGATGTTGCCGTCCAGGGCGATGTAGGAGAGGTCGTACTGGGAGGCCTCGATCTCCATGTGATCCTCTTCGTCGTAGTCGCGCAGGTCGCGGATGCGCAGGTGGCGAAACAGGGCGTTGTCGTCGAAGTTGATCTTGGCGTCGAGGCACAGCAGGCTCCCCTCGGCGGTCTGCACCAGGGGGTTGATTTCGAGCAGCGAGCAGTCGGCCTCGACGAAGGCCTTGTAGAGATTCATCAGCAGCGGCACCGCCTGCTTGACCTGGGGCATGGCGAAGCCGAGCTTGAAGGCGACCTTGCGGGCCTGAAAGGCGGTCAGCCCGACAGTCGGGTCGACGGCCTCGAAGAAGATCTTCTCGGGGGTCTTGGCGGCGACCTCCTCGATATCCATGCCGCCCTCGGCGCTGGCCATCAGGGTGACCTTGGAGGTGGCCCGGTCGACCAGGAACGAGACGTAGAACTCGTCGGCGATGTTGCAGCCGCTCTCGATCAGCACCCGCTTGACGACTTTGCCCTCGGGACCGGTCTGGTGAGTGACCAGGGTCATGCCGAACATGTCGCGGGCGTACTTTTTCACCTCGTCGGCGGTTTTGGCGATCTTGACCCCGCCGCCTTTGCCGCGCCCTCCGGCATGGATCTGGGCCTTGACCGCCCAGGGACCGTCGCCGAGGCGCCTCGCCCAGTCGCGGGCCGAGTTGCTGTTGTAGACCACGTNNNNCCTGATACTCGTGAATGTTCATCCGATCCTCGCAAAAGAAGGTTGGGAATATTGCCGTGACGACACATGCCTGCCGCCCGGGCGCCGGAACAGCCAGATCGCGTTGGGTGAGGCGGACACCAATCACCGCCATTCGTATACGGCAGCAAGGGGCCTAGCAAGGGGAGTGCCAGCCAACCCGAATCATGAATGCAGTCCCAATTTCCGGGGCTTTCCCCAACCGCGAAAAAACGCACGAGCCCGCCTGCAGGTCGACCGCCGCCGATGATGGCGGAAACCTGCCCATCGGTCTGCGCGAGCCAAACGGTCTGATCAAACCGGTGCCGATCGAGCCGCTGGCCTGGGTGATGAACTACCGCCCCTTCTTCCAGTCGGCCAGAAATTTCTCGATGCCGACGTCGGTCAGGGGATGTTTGGTCAACTGCATCAGGACCGAGAAGGGGATGGTGCAGATATCGGCGCCGATCAGCCCGGCATTCAGGACATGCAGGGGACTGCGCACCGAAGCGACGATGATCTCGGTACCGTAGCCGTAATTGTCGAAAATGGTGCGGATCTGCTCGACCCCCTCCATCCCTTCATGGCCGACATCGTCCAGGCGGCCGACAAAGGGAGACACGTAGGTCGCTCCGGCCTTGGCGGCCAGCAGCGCCTGCAGCGGGGAAAAAATCAGGGTGACGTTGGTCTTGATTCCCTCGGAGGCGAAAATACTGGTTGCCTTAAGACCCTCGGCGGTCATGGGAACCTTGATGACAATGTTCTTCGGGTTGATCTTGGCCAGCTCCTGCCCTTCGCTGACCATCCCTTCGGCCTCCAGGGAGATGACCTCGGCGGAGATGGGGCCGTGGACGATGGAGGTGATTTCGGTGATCACCTCCTTGAAGTCGCGGCCGCTTTTGGCGATCAGGGATGGGTTGGTGGTCACCCCGTCCACCAGGCCCAGATCGTGGGCGGCCTGTATTTCGGCTACGTCGGCGGTGTCGATGAAAAACTTCATGGGAAGCTCCTTTAGGCTTTTTGAACGACGATTGCTGATCGATTAAGGAAACATGACGACGTTGACCTGATCCTGCACAGGTGCGTTTCGCGGCAGTGACGATGCGGGTTTCCCGGTCGGTCCGGGACGGCCCTCAGCCGTTGCCACTGAAGGCATCGCGGCATTCCTTCGAACAAAAATAATAGTTCCTGCCGTTGACCACCTTTTCCAGGGCCTCGCCCCGGGGCACGAAGGTGCCGCATTGAGGATCCTTGACCATGGCCTCGCCCCGATCGGTTTTCTGTTGGGGCGGGTTCCCCCTGCCGCGGCCGGGCAGCGAGCGGACGATCGCATTGTACAGCGTATAGGCCAGAAAGGCGAGAAGCGCGAAGATCAGCAGGCGAATCATCGGGTCACCATGTCTGCCGCTCGAGTCGCAGGCTTTCTGCTGCGGGTAAGGCGGCCAGCAGTTCGCGGACGGTCCGGCCGAGAAGCGGGTGACGCAGATCGGGGGCCAGATCGAACAGGGGCACCAGCACGAAACGCCGCTGGTGCAGGCGGGGATGGGGCAGGACCAGCTCCGGCTCGTTACGAATCTCGTCGCCATACAGGAGCAGGTCGATGTCCAGGGTCCTTGGCCCCCAGAGCTGGCGCCGCTCGCGCCCGAAGCGGGCCTCGATGGCGAGGCAGCGGAAGAGAAGGTCTCGGGACGAAAGGGTCGTGGTCACCCGCAGCACCGCATTCAGGTAGGCCCCCTGACCGGCCGGGCCACCGACCGGTTCGGTCTCATAGAGGGCCGACGAAGCGTCGACGCTCAGCCGCGGAGACCCACGCAGCGCCTCACGCCCTGCCCGCAGTATGTCCAGGCGCGCGCCGAGATTGGAACCGAGCGCCAGATAGGCTTCAGTCATCCGTTTTCCATCCCCGGGAAAGTAAGCCTGATTTAAGCACAGCCGGAGTCGGCGGTCAACTTTCCCGGCTTGCCACCCACCGGCGGTCGGGCATAATTAGAAAAAGAACCCGAACCGGAGGGCCAATGATCGATTTTACCCTGACGCTCGGTGTCCGCGACCTGGACGCCACCGATTTTTTCTATCGCGAAGTGTTAGCACTCGAGCTCGAAACCTTCGTGCCGGCCGCAGGGCACCCGCCGGTACTGATCCTCTGCCACGCCGGTGCCACCATCCTGTTTCGGGAACTGACCACCCTCGAAGCCCTGCACCCTGCCCTGTTTCAGAACCTCTCCCGCCATCCCCTCGGGGTCGGCGTCACCCTGGAGCTCACCGTGCCGCGCCTGCGGCCGATCCTGAAGCAGGTCGCCCGCCGCAATCTGCACCTGCTCTACGAGCTCGAAGACGATCAATTCGGCCGCCGGGAAATCTGGCTGCACGACCCGGACGGCTACCTGGTGGTGCTGGTCGAAGAGCCTTCCGAGCCGGACTGAGTCCCGCCTCACCTTCTGCGGACCCCCAGTGCCCCGTGCGGTGATGGTATAATTTTTTTCAGTGCCAAGCCAACAGGAGAGCCGCCATGAAACCCGTGAGCCGCCCCGCCCGTTTCGGCGTTGCCCTGCCCATGCCGGAGCCCAGGCGATGACCGCCCCTGAACCGGCCGCCGGAAAATGCCCGGCCCGACCAGACTGGCACGCCCTGTCCACCGCCGAGGCCCTGGCCCGGGTTCACTCGGTGATCCATGGCCTGACCGACAAACAGGCTGCCGCCCGCCTGCAGCAGTTCGGCCCCAACACCCTGCCGGTCAAACCGCCCCCGGGGGTGCTGACCATCTTCCTGCACCAGTTTCTCAGCCCGCTGATCTATATCCTGCTCGTGGCCGGCATCGTATCCCTGCTGATCGGGGAAGCCACCGACGCCGGGTTCATCTTCGCCGTCATCACCCTGAACGCGGCCCTCGGCACCTTTCAGGAATGGAAGGCGGAGAAAAGCGCCGCCGCCCTGCAGAACCTCCTCCACATCCGCGCCCGGGTCCGCCGGGACGGAGCCGAGTTCGAAGTACCGGCCGAAGAGCTGGTGCCGGGGGACGTGGTGCTGCTCGAATCGGGCAACCGGGTGCCGGCCGACCTGCGGCTGTTCCACTGCCAGGGGCTGACCCTGGACGAATCTCTGCTGACCGGAGAGTCGCTGGCGGTGGAAAAGGGAATCGAGGCGCTGCCGGAGAAGTCCCCCCTCGGCGAGCGCCGCAACATGGCCTTTGCCGGCTCGACCGCCGCCTCGGGCCGCGGCCAGGGGGTGGTGGTCGATACCGGCCTGCAGACCCAGGTCGGCCGCATCGCCCAGGCGGTCTCCGCCGCCGGCGTCACCAAGCCGCCGCTGGTGATCCGAATGGAGCGCTTCGCCCGCCAGATCAGCTATCTGGTACTCGGGCTTATCGCCCTGCTGGCGGTGGTGGCCATCGCCGAGGGGATTCCCCCTGCCCAGGTCTTTTTCATGGCCGTCGCCCTGGCCGTCTCTGCCATTCCCGAAGGGCTGCCGGTGGCCATGACCGTGGCCCTGTCGATCGCCACCACCCGCATGGCCCGCCGCCACGTCATCGTCCGCAAGCTGACCGCCGTCGAGGGGCTGGGCAGCTGCACCTGCATCGCCAGCGACAAGACCGGCACCCTGACCGTCAACCGCCAGACCGTGAAGCGGCTCTGGCTGTCCCGGGGACGCGGCTTCTCGGTCTCCGGCGAAGGGTACGCCGGCGAGGGCGAGGTGCGCACCATGGCGGGGGCGACCCCGGAACCGGAGGATCTGGAGCAGCTGCTCCTGCTGGCCCGCGCCGGGGTGCTATGCAACGAGGGGACGCTGACGCGGCGGGAATCCGAGTGGGTTTACCACGGCGATGCCATGGATGTGGCCCTGCTGGCGCTGGCCTGCAAGCTCGGCCTGCAGGCCGAGCGGGTGCGCGGCGAGGTGGAACTGATCGGCGAGATTCCTTACGAGTCGGAGCTGCGTTACGCGGCCCGCTGCTACCGGGGCGAAGAGGGGACCTGGGTGGTCAAAGGTGCGGTGGAGCGGGTCCTGGCCTTCTGCGACCGGATGCTTTCCCCCGCCGGCCCGGTGCACCTCGATTGCGACGAGGTGGAACGGCAGGCCCTGGAGCTGGCCCAGGACGGCTACCGGGTGCTGGCCATCGCCGAGGCGCGGACGCCCGCCGCGGCGCTGACCGGACCGCTGGCGGAGAAGGACATCCCGCCACTGACCCTGCTCGGGCTGGCCGCCTTCATCGACCCCCTGCGTCCGGAGGCGAAGGAAGCGGTGGAAACCTGTCGCCGGGCGGGGGTCCAGGTGGTGATGATCACCGGCGACCACCCGGCCACCGCCCTGGCCATTGCCAGGCAGATCGGCATCGCCGCCGGCGAGGAACAGATGGTCGCCGGTGTCCGGCTCGCCAACGGCGGCGGCCCGGAGGAGGCCCACTTTCAGGGGCTGGTCGAGGCCGGCCGGGTGTTCGCCAGGGTTTCGCCGCTGCAAAAACTGCACATCGTCGAGGCCCTCGGGCGGCAGGGGCATTTCACCGCGGTCACCGGCGACGGGGTCAACGACGCGCCCGCCCTGCGCCGGGCCAACATCGGTGTGGCCATGGGCTCGGGGACCGACGTGGCCAAGGACACCGCCTCGATCATCGTCACCGACGACAACTTCGCCTCGGTGGTCGCGGGGATCGAAGAGGGACGCTTCGCCTACGACAACATCCGCAAGGTGGTCTACCTGCTGATCTCCACCGGCGGCGCCGAGATCGTCCTCTTCTCCCTGGCCCTGCTGTTCGGCCTGCCGCTGCCGCTGCTGGCGGTGCAGCTGCTGTGGCTGAACCTGGCGACCAACGGTATCCAGGATGTGGCGCTGGCCTTCGAAGGGGGCGAGCCGGGGGTGATGGACCGCCCGCCGCGCCCGCCGCGGGAGGGGATCTTCAACCGGCTGATGATCGAGCAGAACCTGGTCTCGGGCCTGGCCATGGGGCTGATCGCGTTTGCCGCCTGGGCCTGGATGCACCGACAGGGCTGGGGGGAAAACGAAGCGCGCAACGCGACCCTGCTGTTGATGGTGCTGCTCGAGAACGTACACGTTTTCAACTGCCGCTCCGAGCGGATCTCCGCCTTCCGGGTCCCCTGGCGACGCAACCGCCTGCTGATTTTCGGCGTCCTCATCGCCCAGGGCATCCACATCCTGGCCATGAACACGCCGTTGATGCAAACCGTGCTCGGGGTGGCCCCGGTTTCCTGGACCCAGTGGCTGTCGCTGCTCCTGCTGGCCTCGATCTTGCTTCTGGTCATGGAACTCTTCAAGCGGCTGCGCGGAGCGCGCATTGCAAATTCGAACAACCGCGATGATTCCCTCATCTGACCTGCCATCGAACGGATCGCCATGGACCTGAAACACCGCGAGCGCATCATCGACGTCATCGACACCCTGGCCAACCGCTATCTGCAGGGCAAGATCAAGGCGGTCAAACTGACCGTGATCGCCCTGCTCTCCGGGGGACATATCCTGCTCGAGGACATCCCCGGGCTCGGCAAAACCACCCTCGCCCTCGCCGTTTCACGGGTGCTGGGGCTGTCTTTCGGCCGGGTTCAGTGCACGTCGGACCTGCTGCCGAGCGACATCACCGGCCTGTCGATCTTCAATCGCGAGGAAAACCGCTTCACGTTCATGCCGGGGCCGATCTTCAACAATCTGGTGCTGGTCGACGAGATCAACCGCGCCATGCCCAAGACCCAGAGCGCCCTGCTCGAGGCGATGGAGGAGACGCGGGTCACCATCGAAGGGGCAACCTATGCGCTGCCCGACCCCTTTTTGGTCCTCGCCACCCAGAACCCGGTGGAACAGGTCGGCACCTACCCGTTGCCCGAATCCCAGCTCGACCGCTTCGGGGTCCGCACCGGCATCGGCTATCCGCCCGCGGGGGTCGAGAAGTCGATCATCAAGGGCGGCAGTATCCGCGACCAGTTGGAGAAGCTCGAGGCGTTGGTGAGCCTGGAGCAGATCCTCGAAGCCCGGACGGCGGTCCGCGACGGCGTGTACCTCTCGGACAAGGTGGTCGATTACATCTTCGCCGTTGTCGCCGCCAGCCGCGAGCATCCCATGGTCCTCTCGGGCATCTCCACCCGCGGCGCCATCAACCTCGCCGAGGCGGCCAAGGCGGTGGCCTATCTGGAGAACCGCGACCACGTGGTTCCCGAGGATGTCCGCCAGGTGGCGGTGCCGGTCGGCGCCCACCGCCTGATCCTGCGCTCCGAAAACGAAACCGTCAGCAAGCAGGAGGTGTTGCGATCGATCGTCAAAGACCTGCCGGTGCCGCTGGCCTGAAACTGACCCGGGCCGGCCTCCTCTACATCGCCATCACCCTGCTGCTCGGCTTCGGCGCGGTCAATACCGGCAACAACCTGCTCTACCTGCTGGTTTCGGCGCTGCTTGGGTTCATGACCATTTCCGGCATTCTCGGCAAGGAGAATATCGCCCGGCTCCGGGTGCGGATCGAGGCCCCGGCAGAGATCTACGACGGGGTTCCGACCCTGTTCACGGTCCGCCTCGAAAACCCGCGGCGCTTTCTGCCCGCCTTCCTGATCCGGGTCACCCTGCTGGAGCAGAACGCCACCTTCGTCCTGATCGGCGGCCGCGCCGCCGACTCGGCGGGATTGACCGCCACCCTGCGAGGTCGCGGCCACCACTCTCTGGGCCCGGCCCAGATCTGCTCGATCTTCCCGATCAACTTTTTCGTCCGCTGCCGCCGCCTGCCGGTGGAGAACCGGGTCGTGGTCTTTCCCGCCCCGCGCCGCTGCCCGCCGTTGGCGAGCCACGATCGGCAGGGGCGCCAGGGCCGGCGGCCGGCCACGGCCCGCGGCCAGGAGGGAGAGGTCAGCCGGATCGGCGAATATCGCGGCGGCGAGCCGCTCAAGCTGATCCACTGGAAGCTCTCGGCGCGCCACGAGGGGCTCAAGGTCAAGGAGCTTTCGGCCACCTCCTGCGAGCCGGTGGTCATCGACCTGGCCGACCTGGCCGGCGGGCTGGAGGAGCGAATCGGCTGCGCCGCCTACCTGGTGCGGGAACTGCTGCGCCGGGGCCGGCCGGTGGGTCTGCGGCTCGGCGGCCGCCTGCTCCCTCCTGCCGCCGGCCAGCTCCAGCAACGCAGACTTCTCACCGAACTGGCCCTCCATGATGTGCATTAGCACCCCCCTGAACGGACTGACCTACCTGGTCTGCGTGCTGGGAGCAGCCCCCCTGTTTCCCTACCTCGACCTGCCGGTGCGACTGATCTTCGCCGCCGCCCTGGTCACCGGGATGGTCTGCGACCGCCGGCAGCGCTACCCGGTAAGCGGGGTGCCGGCGACCCTGGCGGCGCTGGGCGGAGTCGCCTTCTACGCCCTGCAGATCTCCGCCACCACCCTGGTGGAGCCGGCCGTCAACACCCTGACCCTGCTGCTGGCGCTGCGGCTGGCCACCGAAAAGAGCAGCCGCCACTATCTGCAGGCCTTCGTGCTGGCCCTCTTCGCCCTGGCCGGCTCCTCGCTGCTGAGCCTCAGCGCCGCGTTTTTCGTCTACCTGGTGCTGCTGGTCGCCGCGGTGACCATCGGCCTGGTGCTGCTCAGCTTCTTCACCGTCGACCCGCAGCTGGTTCTCGGCGGCCCCCAGCTGCGCCGGGTCCTTTCGGTGGCGGCGTTGTTGCCGGCGGTTTCCCTGGTGCTGATGCTGGCCTTCTTCGTCATCCTGCCCCGCACCCAGCGGCCGCTGTGGAACTTTCTCAACCCCGCGGCGGCCACCGTCGGCTTCAGCGACAAGGTCCGCCCCGGCGAAGTCGCCAGCACCGCGGCGATCAAGACCGTCGCCTTCCGGGCCGAGAGCGAGAAACTGCCGCGCAGCGACCTGTACTGGCGGGGGATTGTGCTCAACACTCTGGAAGAAACGACCTGGGCGCGGACCGCGCCGCCGGCGGGAGAAACGAGTCGGGTGCACGGCGGCCGCCGCGTGCGCCAGATCGTCTATCCCGAACCGCGTCAGGACGGCTATCTGTTCACCCTCGATGTTCCGCAAAGCGTTGCCGGGATGCGGGCCAGCGGCTCCGCCGACCTGGTCTTCACCACCCGCCGCGCCATCGACCGACGGGCCCGGATCGAGGTCCTCTCGGCCCCCGGGGGCGTGATCGAGGCCAGCGGGAACCCCGATCGCGACTTCTACCTGCAGGTTCCCGGTCGGTTTTCCGCGCGGGTGACGGCGACCGCCGCCCGGGTGCGCGGGGCCGGGGGCGACGCCCGGGCAAAGATCGCGGGGTTGCAGGCCTTTTTCCGCGCCCAGCAGCTCAGCTACGCGACCACCGATCTGCCGATCTCGGCCGATCCGGTGGATGAATTCCTGTTCGAAAAGAAACGGGGGTACTGCGAATACTTCGCCTCCTCCTTTGCCGTCCTGCTGCGGCTGGCCGGGGTTCCGGCCCGGCTGGTCGGCGGCTATTACGGCGGGGACTACAACGAGCTGGGAGGCTACTACGTGGTGACCGAGGACACCGCTCATGTCTGGGTGGAGGTCCTGACCGAGGACAACCGCTGGCTGCGCATCGACCCGAGCGCCCTGGCCCAGAATGCCGACTCGGCCCTGCTGGCGGCGCGCGGACGGGGGCTCAGCCTGACCAGGAGGATGGCCGATGCGGTCAACTATTACTGGAATCAGGCGGTCATCGCCTACGACCTCGGCCGCCAGTTGGACCTGGTGCGCAGAACCAACCTGGGGCTGCGCCGGGTCCGGGTCGATCTCGACCTGCACCGGGCGCTTCCCTGGCTGCTGGCCGCGCTTGGTTCGGCGGGCGTCCTGCTCCTTCTTGTCCGCCGCCGCCGGGGGAGCGCCGAGGCCAGGGTCCTGCGCCGATTCCTGCGCCAGGTGCGAAAAACCCACCGCCTGGAGAGCATCCCTGCCGAGACCGGCCTGCATCAGCTGGCCGAGCAGCTCGACGATCCCCGTTGCCGAAAATTCGCCGCCATTTACGGCGGGGCGATCTATCGGGACCGGCGGCTTAGCGGCGAAGAATTACGGCAGTTGGCAGGGCTGATCCGGGATATCGGCAGACATCGAAAGGATTGACCAGGGAGGACAAAAAAAGTAAGCCCGTTCAGGACTGCGGCCCGCCGGTCGGCGGTTTCGGCCGTCGGCCGCGGCCCCCGCGGCGGCGCCTCCGGGGACGGCGGCGGGGCTCCTGCTGCGGCCGGGACGGCTTTTCGGCGGCCTCCGGAAGGGCTTTTCGCCACTCCGCCACCAGCTCCCGTCCCTCGCCGCTCACCCGGGTCCACAGGTCGAACAGCTCCAGGGACTGAGGGGTCATCGGGTGCTGCAGGAAGCGCCGTTCGCCACGGTGGCCGCGCCCCCGGCCCAGGCGGAAAAAACCGACCAGCAGTTCGCGGGCCTGATGCTTGATGGAGTGGGCGACATGAAAGTAACTGCAATGGGGTGACAGGGTCAGCCCGGCGATGCGCACCGCATCGGTGACCGTCAGATCGTCGCCGCCGGAACAGGCGCGGCGAAACCGCGGCAGGTAACAGGCGGCCAGGGCGAAATGCTCCTCGATGGAAACTCCCGTGGCGCTGCGCTCGTCGACCAGGTCGAGCAGGTCGAAGGTTGCCGCGTCCCCCTCGAAGCCAGCCAGCAGGTGGGGCAGCAGACCCATCGCCTGGGCGTTGCGCAGCACGGCGCCGGCCACCCGGTGGCGGAACAGTTCCATCAGCTCCTCTCGAATCCTTGCCGGGGCAGCCTCGGCGATCAGCGGGGCACGCAGATAAATGGCCTCACGGGCCGCCTCATCCAGGGTGAAACCCAGGCGGGCGGCAAATTCCAGGGCGCGCAGCATGCGCACCGGGTCCTCGATAAAGCGGACCAGGGGATCGCCGATCACCCGCAGCCGGCAGCTGCGCAGATCCTCCAGCCCGCCGACGTAGTCGATGATCGAAAAGGTCTTGATGTCGTAGTACAGCGCGTTGATGGTGAAATCGCGGCGGAAGGCATCCTGCTGGGGGGTGCCGAAGATATTTTCGGCGAAGTGGAAATGCTCCTCGGGGTTCTCGGGGAGATCCTCCCGGGTCGCCTGGCGGCGAAAGGTGGCCACCTCCACCAGCCGATCCGGACCGAAGCGGACATGCGCCAGGCGGAACCGCCTTCCGACCAGAAAGCAGTTGCGGAACAGCTTTTTCACCTGGTTGGGGGTGGCGTCGGTGCCCACGTCGAAATCCTTGGGGGTACGCCCCAGCAGCAGATCGCGGACCCCGCCGCCGACCAGATAGGCCTTGTGCCCCATGCGATTCAGGCGATAAAGAACCTTGAGGGTATCTTCATCAATCAGCTTGCGGGATATGCTGTGTTCTGAACGGGGCAGAACGACGGGAGGCTGCTCGGCGGTCTGGCTTTGGTCAGCGTCTTGGGTCATCGTGCGGTACGATCGTGCTTTCGGGTGGGATGGGCAGGCACCGGATACGGGGCACAAATGCCGCTGAATTTAACAGATATGGCCAGCAATTGGAAGGCCTAAGGTGCAAATCCGGCGCCAGGCATTGAATTTGCGCGGCAAAGCCCCTAAGATGAGCCGGCAGTCGTTATTTTCCCCCTGAGGAGGTTGCCATGTCCTTCAATCTGCTGGTCATCCTCGGCCCCACCGCCTCGGGCAAGACCCGCCTCGGCGTTCAGGCGGCCCGGGACCTCGGCGGCGAAATCGTCTCGGCCGACTCCCGCCAGGTCTACCGCGGCATGGACCTGGGCACCGGCAAGGATCTTGACGAGTACGGCGAGGTTCCCTACCATCTCGTCGACATCGTCGACCCGGGTTACGAGTTCAACGTCTTCGAGTTCCAGCGGCGCTTTTTCGAGGTTTTCGAAGCAATCCGCGACCGCGGGCGGCTGCCGGTCCTGGTCGGCGGCACCGGTCTCTATCTCGATGCCGTGCTCAAGGGCTACCGGCTGGTAGAGGTGGCCAAGAATCCCGAGCTGCGCGGCCGGCTGGCCGGGCTCAGTGACAAGGAGCTGCAAAGCCGCCTGCGACAACTCAAACCCGCCCAGCACAACACCACCGATCTCGATGACCGGCAGCGGCTGGTGCGGGCCATCGAGATCGCCGAGGGCGAGCAGGCCGCCGCAGCCACCCTTGCGCCCCTGCCGCAACTCCGGCCCCTGATCTTCGGCCTGGCCTGGGAGCGCGGCGCGCTGCGCCGACGGATCACCGCCCGGCTCAAGGAGCGCCTGGAGCAGGGGATGATCGAAGAGGTCCGGACCTTGCACGATTCGGGCGTCCCCTGGAAGACCCTGGAGTTCTACGGCCTGGAGTACCGCTTTATCGCCCGGCACCTGAAGGGCGAACTCAACCGCAACGACCTGGTGCAGAAGCTGGGCAGCGCCATCCACCAGTTCGCCAAACGCCAGGCAACCTGGTTTCGCCGCATGGAGCGGCAGGGGACGACGATCCACTGGCTCAGCGGGGCGGGGGAGCCGTTTGCCGGGATGATGGCGGTTTTGGAAAAAAATTGATGAACGACCGAGGCGCAAAGAAAGAAAAAACGGCCTTTTTGCCGCCAGCCTTTCCAGGTGCCTCCAGGCAGCAGAGCGAACCAGTGATTGGTCCATAATGCGATGACTGTCCTCCCCCGAAACATCGAAAAATACCTGCGCACCCGCGCCATCCGAGGTCCCTGGCGGATCGCCGGGACCGAGGGCAAAGCCTTTGCCGGCGCGGTGGTGATCCCGGTTCTGGCCGAGGGCGAACACCTGTTCGCCACCCTGGGCAGCATTGCCGCCAATCCGCCCCGCCTGCTGGAGCGGTTTCTGGTGCTGGTGGTGGTCAACCATCGGCAGGATTGCGCAGCCGCCGACAAGGCCGACAACCTGGCGACCCTGGCGCGTCTGGCCGGTGGCGATCCGGGCCTGGCCGGCCTTCAGCTGGGCTGGGTCGATGCCGCCTCCCCCGGCCTCGAACTCCCTGCCGGCCAGGGAGGGGTGGGGATGGCCCGCAGGATCGGTTTCGACCTGGCCCTGCCGCATCTCGCCCATCGCGGTCCGGAGCCGCTGCTGGTTTCCCTGGACGGCGACACCCTGGTCGATGCCGACTACCTGCCCGCCCTGGTCGATCATTTCGCCCGGCACCCGGCAGGCGGTGCGGTGCTTCCCTTTTGCCACCAGCCGGCCGGCAGCGCCCCGTTACAGGCCGCGATCGAGCGCTACGAACTCTTCTTGCGCCACTATGTGCTGGGACTGGAACTGGCCGGCTCGCCCTACGCCTACCATACCGTCGGCAGCGCCCTGGCCTGCCGGGCCGGCGCCTATGCAGCCAGCGGCGGCATGAACCGGCGAACGGCCGGGGAAGATTTCTATTTTCTTCAGCAGTTGACGAAAACCTGCGGTGTCTCCCGGCTGACCGGCACCACCGTCGCCCCTTCGGCCCGGCCTTCCCGGCGGGTCCCTTTCGGTACCGGCCCGAGCGTGGCCCGGCTGCTCGCCGGCGAGGCGGACGCCGTACTGTTTTATCCTGTCGAGTGCTTCCGCCTTCTGGGAGCCTGGCTCGAACTGGTACGGACCAACGGGGCGCTTGACGGCAATTCTCTGTGCGACAAGGCCCTGAGGATTTCCGGCCACCTGGGCGAGTTTCTCGACCACGCCGACTTTGCCCGTGTCTGGAACCGCCTGCGGGGCAACCACCCCGAGCCGGCGGCCCTGCACAGAGCCTTTCATGGCTGGTTCGACGCCCTGAAGACCCTGCGGCTGGTCCACCACCTTTGCGCAGGGCCCTGGCCGAAAACCGGTCCCGAGGCCGCGTTGCCCAATCTGCTCGCGTGGGCGGCACTGCCACCGGCCACGGGGATCGCCGAACTTCTGGCCCGGCTGCGCGATGTCCAGGGGGCCTGGCGCCGGGAGCCCCACCGCCTGGCCGTCGCCTGATTCATTCAAGTGATTGGAAACTGGCAATTTTGTGTGATAGGATGGTCGAAAATATGATCCCCGCGGTCTCCCGCCGTCTTTCTGCCATCGAATGGAGGATCACCGATGAGTGAGCATGGCAAAACCCAGCAGTCCCGGCCAACGGCGGATCTTCGCCGGAACTTGCGATCGCCGCTGATCGTCCTGAAAGTGAAACTCGAGGAGGGGACCAGGGCCTTTTTCGGCTACGCCAAAAATATCAGCCGCAGCGGCATGTTCATCACGTCAGTGAACCCCCGGGAGCCGGGGAGTCGCTTTCCCGTCGAAATCCCCCTCCCCGACCCCATCTGCCAGAAGGTCATTTGCTCCTGCGAGGTGGTCTGGCGGCGCCAATACGATAAAAAGTCGAGTCACGAACCGGGCATGGGCCTTAAATTTCTCGATATGCCCGAGGAGCTTGCCGAAGCCATCGACTCCTGGATCCGCACTCAGGCCGACTAGCCTTGGCCATAGCGCCACCTCAACGGGTCCCCGGCGAGGCATGAAACCGGTACGCGCTCTTTCCCCCATGTTTGGCCTGGTACATGGCGACGTCGGCGTGCTTGAGAAGGGAGTGTGCATCACTGCCGTCGTCAGGGAAAAGGGCAATCCCGATACTTCCCGAAGCCACCAGCGAATAACCCGCGACGTCCACCGGCTGCGCCAGAATATGGAGTATTTTCTCGGCAATGGCCGCGGCTTCACGGCGCGTGGCAACAAAACCGAAGCAGATGAATTCGTCCCCCCCCGAAGCGGGCCAGGGTATCGCTTTCCCGCACCCCCTGCTGAAGCATTTCGGCCACCCGCTGCAGAAAGCGGTCACCGACCTGGTGGCCCAGGGTATCGTTGATCTTTTTGAAGTCATCCAGATCGACGAACAGCAGCGCCAGCGGACGACTCTCGCGTCTGGCCTGGGCCAGGGCATGATGCAGCCGGTCGTCGAGCAGGGTGCGATTGGGCAACCCGGTCAACACATCGAAATAGGCCAGCTGCTCGATTTTCGCCTCGGCCTCCTGGCGCGCCCGGATATCTTTCTGCAGCTGCTCGTTGAGATCTTCGAGCCCTTGGGTACGAGCCTGAACCTGATTCTCCAGGTTGTCCTGATGCTCCCTCAGGCTGGCGGACATGATATTGAACGAGGTAGTCAGTTCGGCCAGTTCCTGCCCCCCGGGGCTGGGAATCTGCTCCCCGAGCTGTTTCGGATCCGACGAAATCAACCGGGCCTTGTAGTTGAGCCGCTCCAGCGGGAGGAAGATCAGCCGGCGACTGAAGGTCAGCAGAATCAGGAAAATGACCACCAGCAGGACCAGCAGCAGAGCCGAGAGCCTGAAGGAGACCAGGTTGGCCTGGGCAAAGGACGTCTCGAGGGGAATCCGGATGGACACCGCCGAGATCACCTCGCCGAGGCTCCGGTTGAAGCTGCGCTGATCGCCGTAAATCTCAACCAGCTTGGAGGGAACCCTGTCGGGGGTGGTATGGCAGCGCAGGCAACTCTCCTGCATGACCTCCCCCCGCCGCAGCACCACGAAGTAGGGTTCGCCATCGAGTTCCCGGACGGCGGTAAAGCGCTCCAGGTCCGGATCGGCGTTCAACCGCCCGATGAACTCACGCTCGAACTCGTCGGCCTCGTTTTCCGCACTGCGGGCATTGATGGCGCATTCCTTGTAGTAGTAGTTCTCGTTGGCAATCGATTGGAAAATGGTTTCCATGCTGCGCACCGCATAGGCTGAAGACATCCAGGCCGGCTCGAAATAGTCCGGGTCCGCCAGGCGACTGTGCAGTTCATAGACCGGGGGTTGCAACGTGTGGGTGAAATAGGTGTGGGTGGCGAGGTTTTTTTCGAGCAGGACGTCGGCCAGCCGCTCGGCGTCCTTGATGGCATCACGGCGTAGACTGGCATTGACCAGGGAAACCGACGCGATCGCACCGGCGAGATACAGGCCGGCCAGCAACAGATAGAAGAACAGGGAGATATTGACCTTGCGGCTTGATTTTTCCGGCAAACACGTCCTCCGTCGAATCCCTGTCGGCCGGACGACACCTGTCTCAACGATTCAGAACTGTGTCCGGCCGCACATTCCCCGACTAAAATGAAACACCGTTATACTATAACACAGAATCACCGGAGGAGGGCAACCTTACCGCTGCTGACCACCGCTACAGCAATTGCGACTACCGCCGCCGGCCGGCGGGCACCGATCAGTCGGCGGCCGATCCGTTGTGGTTAGAGGTGAAACTCACCTCTTTTGTGCCTTTTTTCACAAAAGGGCCTCGCAAACCGCGATCCGCCCCCCGCCTCTGGCTTCAGCCAGCCGCCTCCGGTCCTCCCGTCGATGACACTTACGGTAAGCCCTGCCGCTTCCGCACCAACAGGGATCACTGCCGGTCAGCAGGCGCATATCGGTCGGCATCTCGGCGTTGCGTTGGAACAGCTTGCGAAAAATATTCATCGGATTAACTCCATCTCGACGGGTGACAACCTTTTGTTCAGAAAACCATACTCACCTGCTCTCAGGCAAGAGGTCAGCGGGCGACGATCCCCATCCACCTTGCCCAACGGGATTTTCGAGAGACCAGTTACGCGTCCCCCCCCCCTTGATTTTTGCCCCCGCCTGATTAACAATACGGGCCCTTAAAAAAAATCTTACAGGAGTGTACACTTTTGAAAACTTCGACGTTGATCGGTGCGGCCGCCCTGCTGGTAATTCTCATCGTTGCCAGCTTCTTCTATTTTCGCGACACTGACGGACCCCAGATCCTGCTGACCCCCGATGCGGGCCCCGTCTCCGCCAACCGGGTCCTGGAGCTGACCGTCGAGGACCCCGGCTCGGGACTGAAAAACCTGGGCGTCACCCTGTCTCAGCAGGGCCAGTCCCTGCCGGTTCTGGCCAGGACCTACGAACGGGGCACCCTGATTCAGAACGAGACCTTTTCCCTGCCCAAAACCGAGATCAAGGACGGCCCCATCGAGATCAGGGTGACCACCACCGACCGCAGCGTTTTTCCCTTTGGGGCCGGCAACACCTCCGAGCGCAGCTTTACCTTCAACTTTGACAGCAAGGCCCCGGTCATTTCGGTGCTGAGCACGACCCACAACCTGAATCGCGGCGGCGCGGGACTGATCGTCTATACCCTCTCCGAGGAGGCGGTCAAGACCGGGATGACCGTCGGTGACTGGTTTTTCCCGGGATTCAAGCAGAAGTCGGGCACCTACGCCTGCCTGTTCGCCTTTCCCTACAACATGGCGACCGATGAGTTTACCCCCAAGCTGATGGCGGTGGACCAGGCCGGCAACCAGCGGGAGGCCGGCTTCTATTACCATGCCAACAACCGCAACTACCGCAATCGCAAGATCAACGTCGGCGAAGGATTTCTTGAAGCCAAGGCGCCGGAGTTCGAAGACTTGGCGCCCCAGGCCCGGACAGCCCTGGAGGCGTTCCTCGAGGTCAATCAGCAGGTTCGCAAACAAAACCGGCAGAAACTTCACGATTTCGCCCGCCAGACCTCGCCGACCCCGCTCTGGGAAGGGGCGTTTGTGCGCCAGTCCCAGGCGGCGACCCTGGCCCAGTTCGCCGATGACCGCAGTTACTACTATCAGGGCAAAAAGGTCGATCAGCAGACCCACCTCGGCATCGACCTCGCCTCGGTGGCCCAGGCGCCGGTCGAGGCGGCCAACACGGGGACGGTGGTCTTTGCCGACTACCTCGGCATCTACGGCCAGTGCGTGATCCTCGACCACGGCCTGGGGCTGCAGACGCTCTACGGCCATCTCAGCCGGATCTCGGTACAGGCCGGCGACCTGGTGAAAAAGGGGCAGATTGTCGGCAACACGGGCGCTTCAGGAATGGCCGGCGGCGATCACCTCCATTACGGCGTCATTCTCTCCGGATTGCCGATCAACCCCCTCGAATGGTGGGACGGCACCTGGATCAAGAACAACATCAGCGGCAAACTCCGGCTCAACCCGGGATCCCGGTAACAGCCCGCCGGCGGCGGCAGGCGGCGCCCGTGCCGAAAACCATCCTGATGGCCGGGGCCGACCGGGGCCTCGGCCTCGAGGGAGCCGAACAACGCCAGAATCCCGAACCGCGCCCGGCACGTTCGAACCCTATCGGCTGCTGACCGCCCCGCCCCGGGACAGACACCGGAGAACTGTGGACTGACGATCGGCGGGACTGCCCGGGTAGGCCGGTTTTCGTCTCGTCCCGGGCCCGCCCCCTCGGCGGGCTTTTTTTTTCCGCGATTATCCGGCCCCGATGCTGTATCCGCTGCAGAATCTGGTATAAATTTTCCTTAATCGCCAGGGCTTCTGGTCAATCACGCCATCAGCAGGGAGGAGTCATGCGGCGCTGGGAAAATCTGTTTATCGACGGCAAGTGGATACCCTCGCGAAGCGAAGAATTCATCGACGTCATCAACGCTTCGAGCGAAGAGGTCATGGGGCGCATTCCGTCCGGCAGCGCCGCGGATGTCGACGCTGCGGCGGCTGCGGCCCGGGCCGCCTTCGAGGGGTGGGCGGCAACGCCGGTGGAACGCCGCTCGGAGATCCTGGAACAGGTGTTCCAGGGGCTGATGGACAACGCGTACGATCTCGCTCACACCATTACCGGCGAGGTGGGGATGCCGCTCAAGCTTTCCCAGCGCATCCAGGCCGGGCTGCCGGCCGCGGTCATGGAAAGCTACGCCAAGCTGGTTCTCGAATACCCCTTCGAAGAGAAGATCGGCTCCTCCCTGGTGGTGCGGGAACCGGTCGGGGTCGTCGCCTGCATCACCCCATGGAGCTACCCCCTGCACCAGGTCGTCGCCAAGGTTGCCCCGGCCCTCGCCGCCGGCTGCACGGTGGTGCTCAAACCAAGCGAACTCGCCCCCTTGAGCGCCTTTATCCTGACCGAAATCATCGATCAGGCCGGGCTGCCGCCGGGAGCATTCAACCTGGTGACCGGCACCGGGCCGGTGGTGGGTGAAGCCCTGGCCGCCCACCCGGAGGTGGACATGATCTCCTTTACCGGCTCGACCGGGGCCGGCAGACGGGTTTCGGAGCTGGCCGCCCGGACGGTGAAACGGGTCGCGCTGGAGCTGGGAGGCAAGTCCGCCGCGGTGATTCTGGAGGATGCCGACCTGGCCGCCGCCGTCAGGGGCACGGTGAACGCCTGCTTTCTCAACTCGGGCCAGACCTGCACAGCCCACACCCGAATGCTGGTCCCGGAGAGCCTCTACGGGGAGGCGGCCAGGCTGGCGGTGGAGGTCGCGCAAACCTTCACCCTGGGTGATCCCTTCGGCGGCCAGGCCAAGCTGGGGCCGCTGATCAGCGCGGCGCAGCGGGAGCGGGTGCTCGGGTATATCCGCAAAGGCCTGGAAGAAGGGGCGGAACTGCTGCTGGGAGGCCCCGAGCCGCCGGAGGGTTTAACGCGAGGATTTTACGTAAGACCGACTATCTTCGGCCGGGTGGCCCCCGAAGCGACCATCGCTCAGGAGGAGATCTTCGGTCCGGTACTCTCCATCATCACCTACCGGGATGAGGAGGAGGCGGTGCGCATCGCCAACGACTCCATTTACGGACTGGCGGGAGCGGTCTGGTCAAAGGACGCTGGGCGTGCCAAGCGGGTCGCAAAAAAGATCCGGGCCGGACAGATCGACATCAACGGCGGACGATTCAACCTGATGGCCCCCTTCGGCGGCTTCAAGCAATCGGGTCACGGCCGGGAACTGGGCCGATATGGTCTGGAGGAATTTCTCGAGGTCAAGTCCCTGCAGCTGTGAACCTGAAGCGTTTATACCCAAGGACCAAGAGACACCAAGCGTCGCCTTAATGGTGTTCGCCATGGTGACGGTGGTCACCATGGTTGTGAGGTTCCACCCTGCGACTCTCTTCCTCGATATAGTCGAGCAGGGCCTGGATCTCGACGTCGTTCAGCCGCAGATTGGGCATCGGCAGGTTGTTGTATTGGGCCAGCAGGGCCATGGCCAGAGGTGATCATAATACTGCCTCGGGAAGAAGAAGGCGTTGGTGTAGCCGTCGCTCTCGGCCGGGGAGTGACCGTTGTGCTCGTGCGTGGAGACGGTGTGCAGGCCGAAGCCATGGTTCGCCGAGGGGTCAATCGGCAGCGCGTTGTAATGGCGCATCAGGATGGGTTGACCGCAGCGCGCCATGAGCAGCTTGGGCGGGAGGAGTATCGAGCGGTCGGCCGCGGACCGCTTCAATCGCCGATTTCCAGGGGTTCTCATCTACGGTATTGGCGAATTCCGTGGGGTAGGGCGCGCTCCCCCCTTGGGCCAGGAAGGCCTCCAGGGCAGTGCCAGCCGGTACGCTCAGCGCAAAGTCGCCAGGGTCCTGCTCGGGTGCGGGCCGGCTGCCCCACCGGCGCCCTCTCCGCCGCTACAGGCGACCAGGGCGATAAAACCGAACGCGAACATCCCCGCCCCAGCCCATCTTGTCAGTGCCGCACCCATTTCTGTTCTCCTTTCCAGGAGCCCGTCGGAGCTTGTCCGGCGATTTACGGATCTGAGGCCGCGACCAACGGCGGATTTTGGGATTAATCGCTTCGGCTCTCGGGTTCCCCCCTGTTGCCTCGTTTCCGGCCTGCTCTCGGGAAGAGCGCCCCTGGCGCCAGCCCCCCTCGCCGCCAATCGTTGACCTTTGGTTTTCAGTATGACATGTGGTTTTAATCAAACCATGGGGGAGCGGCACCCATTCCCGGGCAGGAAAACCCTGGATTGGCGAAAGCAAATGGAGAGGCCTTGACCATTTCAGGCATGAAACAATCCTGGCTTCCTGGCAGGGGGCAAAAAACCCAAAACCGCGCTTCGAATCCGCGAGCCAGGCCAGCCAGTTTTTCATCATCACCGGCTCCCGCCTGCCGGATCCGTGCCCTTGCAGTCAAATGAAAAAAATCAGGTAAACTGAAGTGAAGAGCGCGATGCGCGAACCGTCGAGGGGCAGCAGAGGACTATGATCGGAATGGAAACGTATCTTGGAGGCTCTCCCCTTGCGGCGATCGGAGCCGCCTTTGCGGGCGGCATGATGGCCAGCCTGTCCCCCTGCGTCTACCCCATGATCCCCATTGTGTCGGCCTATGTGAGCTCCAGGTCCGCCGGGGAGAAAACCCGGCTGAAGTCGTTGCAGTTGTCGCTCGGGTATGTTGTCGGGATGGCCGCGGTCTATTCGCTGCTGGGCATGATCGCGGCGCTTTCCGGCAGCTTCTTCGGCCAGATCAGTACCAGCCCCTGGGCGCTGCTGATTGTCGCCAATATCCTCCTCTTGCTTGCCCTGAACATTCTGGAGGTGGTTCCGTTTCCCGCGTGGTCCTGGGGCCGGTCGATGGAGCCGGCCGCCGGAGGCGTGATCGGAGCCTTCCTGGTTGGAGCCGCCTCGGGCCTGGTGGCCTCGCCCTGCACTTCGCCGGTACTCTTCGGGCTGCTGACCTATGTCGCCACGACCGACAGCGTTGTTTACGGGGGCTCGCTGCTGTTCGCCTTTTCCATGGGGATGGGCATTCTGCTGATTCTCGTCGGAACCTTTTCGGGGCTGGCCGCTACCCTGCCCAAGCCGGGCCGGTGGATGGTTCGCGTCAAAAAAGCTCTCGGCCTGCTGATGCTGGGGCTTGCGGAATATTATCTGATCAAGGCGGGACAGGCATGGTTTTAAAGGAGTTGCATATGATCAGAATGATCGCCATCGTATCGGCAGCGCTGTTGTTTTTGGCAGTCATGGCTTCGCCGAGCTGGAGCATCGAGGTGGGTGAGTCATTGCCGGATTTTACCCTTCGAACCTTTGCCGGTGCCAACTCCTCCCGCGCGACCTTGGCAGGAAAGCCCACGCTGCTGGTTTTCTGGAATACCTGGTGTCCCAACTGCCTGCGGGAGCTCCCCGAAATCAACCGGCTGGCGGAGGAGTTCGGTCCGAGGGGACTGGCAGTACTCGCCATCAATACCGGCATCAACGACAGCGAGGACAAAGCCCGGGCCTACTGGAAAAATCACGGCTACGTGTTTCCGGGCGGCTTCGATCATGACTTTGCGATGATGCAGGCCTTCGGGGTTCGGGGCGTGCCGACCATTTTCCTGGTCGATGCCAAAGGCGTCGTGCGCTACAAGCACGCCCTGCTCCCCGAGGATATGGAGGAGCGTTTTGAGCAGCTTGCCTTGATTGATGTGGAAGAAGGGTCGTAGGGGCAAACCTTGTGGTTGCCTTTTTTTCGGTCGACCACAAGGATCGCCCCTACCGAACCACCCTCAGCGCAGGCACTGAAACAGCCCCATGCACCACAGGCAGCTGCCGCAGGGTTCGCTCTGGAGGTGACAGTCCTGTTCGAATTCCTCGGTCTGCACATGGTCGCAGGGCGCCAGGCTGCAGCTGGCGCAGTAGGGGTAGTCGTAGGCCAGGACGTTTTCCCTGAACGTTCGGAACGCTTGCGAATTCCAGATGTCCAGAATTTCCCGGCCCGCGAGGTTGCCGAAGACCCGCGGCTTGACGGTCTGGTCCCAGCCGCTGGCAAAACAGTTGTAGCGGTGCCAGAGAAAATAGCAGGGGTGAACGTCGCCGTCCCAAGAGATGAAGGCCCCGCCGTCCTCGACGAATTCGCACTTGCGCTCCTCCTTCAGCACCACCTGGGGCAAGCGCAGCTCCATGCCGCGCTGTGCGGCCACCTGCCGAGCCTCATCAAAGACCCGGGACACCTCCTCAAGCCAGGCGAAGTCGAGCTTGAACAGTTTTTTCAGATCCAGAAAGATGCCCTGCCTTTCGGCAGCGGCCTTCATCCGGTCGACCAGGTGGACGATCCGCAGCTCCTCCGGCGTCTTGGCGTATTTCCAGAGCACCCGGAAGTATCGCGAGATATCGATTCCGTCGGCAGCGGCCTGGCGCCGCCAGCGCTGGAAAAGATCGATGGCCCGGTCGGTGCAGGTTTCGTAGGCCGCCTCTCTGGCGTGCTCCTCGCCGTAGGGCAGGACATGGGTCACCAGGGCAAAGCTCGCGCCCCGGGCGGCGGCCCAGCGCAGGGCCGCGGGAAGCTCCCGGAAGTTACGCCGCATCAGCACGAACTCCACCCCGACCCGCAGGCCGGGCCTGGCGGTGGCCCGTTTGGCCTTATCGAGAGCGGCCAGGGCCCGCTCCACCGCGGTGATTTCCCCGCCCTCGCGCACCTCGCGGAACATTTCCGGGGAAACCGCATCGATGGAGAGACAGATCCGGTCGAGGCCGGCTTCGGCCAGCCTGCGGGCCCGTGCCTCATCGAGAAGCAGGCCGTTGGACTGAAAACCGATCCAACCGGTTTCGGGCATCCGCGCCCTGGCCTGGCCGATAAACTCTTCGAGCCGCGGGTTGAGCAGCGGCTCGCCGATGCCGTTAAGGATCAGCGCCTCAAGATGGGGAAAGGCCGGCTCCAGCCTCTGAAAAAGCTCGGGAGCCAGATCCCCCTCGGCGATACCGCATTCCCCGGACTGCTTCACGCACATGAAGCAGCCGAGGTTGCAGCGGGTGGTGGTTTCGACAAACAGCTTGGCCGGAGCTCTCCGCATGGCGGGCAATGCTGCCGGGCGATCCTGGTTCACAACCGTCTTTGGCTCCATATTTCCGGACTCTCTCTGGTCACTGACAAGGTTCAGCAGCGCCCTTCCCGGGTCAAGGTTCCAGGCCGGACGCAACGTTCGGGGATTCGACTTTGTTTATACCTGCCGATCTTTTTGAATCGCCATGACCTGGGTCAAAACCTGGGTCAAAAAGATCGTCCGCCCCCCAAAAAGCCTGCAAATAAAACTTGAGCCGTCTCTAGCTGCCGGCTGGCTGATGACCGCCTCACCGATCCGCATTCCCCGCCTCAATCACAACCACCCTGTAGCAGTTCGCCACAGCGTGGCGATACTCCACACATCCTTCGCAACGGTGAAGATCGCAATGGACGGTAGTTCTGTTTCACCATGCACCCTGGTCGATGACTTTTTCCTTGCGGGCTCTCCGGCACCCCAGGTCCCGGCATTGCCCCTGGCCACCGGACCAGGCAACGGGGCAAAAAAGAGGGGAAACGAACCGTTTCCCCTCCCGGAAAGAGAATCCCTCCGGAAACCTCCTGGCGCCCGGCCACCCCGCAGCGGCGGTGGCCAGGACTTAGGCTTCGGCCGTGGAAGGATCGATGATGCTCTTCACCTCCGAAATCACATTGGCCGGAAATCCCCCTTGCTGGGCATGTTCCTTGACCATCTCTTCATTCGGAGCGATATAGACGCAATAGACCTTGTCGCCCGTGACATAACTCTGCACCCACTGAATCCGCGGCCCCAGCTGGTTCAGCACCCCGCATGAGGCCTGGGAAATCGCCTGAAGTTCTTGGGGTGACAGTTGGCCTGCTCCGGGAATTTCTCTCTCGATCACGTACTTGGGCATCGACTTTCTCCTTTGGTTGACGTCGTCCAACCCCGATTAGCACCCAGGGGAAACTACGGTGGCCCCCGGGTCGCGCCCCGGCTGTTAATTTCGCCGGTGACTGTTCGCTAATTGCAACGAAAATGCCAGCCCATAAAACACCGATATTTTACCGAAAACCACCCCACCTTCAGGTGTAGAGTTTCTCTACAGCGCGAAGAGCCGCTGCCGATGGGGGAAGATTTTCCATGGCTCCTTTTTTTCCCGAACCGCCTTCGGAAAACGTCTTATCCTTCAAGTCCCACAAGCGACCATAAAACCTTGTTTGACTATTGGGCATATCTATTGCTATGGTTGTAATTCGATGAAACTGCGCCGCGCCCACCCGCACAACAAACGTCCGCCAATGCCGCCATTGAAAACATGGGGATCTGGTAAATGAACAATCAGGACAGCTCTCTGCTCCATTGCAAGTTTGAAGTACCTGAAATCATTTTCGGAAGAGGCATGCTCAAACAGGTGGGGGCCTGCGCCCGGCGCCTGGGCGGGAAAAAAATCTTCCTGGTCAGCGACCAGGGGCTCTTCAAGGCCGGCTGGGTGGATCAAGCCATGCAGAGCCTGATTCATGCCGGCCTGAAGTTCGTCTACTACGACCAGCTCACCTCGAACCCCAAAGACTGGGAGGTTGAGCAGGGGGCCAAGGAATACATCCGCCATGAAGCCGACGTGATCGTGGGCCTGGGCGGCGGCAGCGCCATGGACGCCGCCAAAGGCATCGCCATTCTGGCCTCCAACGGGGGCCGGATCAGGGACTTTGAGGGATCGAACCAAATCCACCGCCCCCTGCCCCCCCTGGTACTCTGTCCCACCACCTGCGGGACAGGATCCGACGTGTCCCAGTTTGCCATCATCAACGACACCCAGCGGCGCTGCAAGATGACCATCATGAGCCGCTGCGTGGCCCCGGATATCAGCCTGACCGATCCGGCCACCCTCGAGACCCTCCCCGAGGAATATATCGGCACCACCGCCACCGATGCCCTCAGCCACGCGATGGAGGCATTTTTGTCGGTGGCCGCCTCCTCGCTGACCGACGTCAACGCCATCAGGGCCCTGCGGCTGATTTCAAAAAGCATGGAAAAGGCGGTCAAGGAGCACACCCCCGAGGACCTGGAAAACCTCGCCCGGGCCAGCCTGCACGCCGGAATGGCCTTCTCGAACTCCCTGCTGGGCATCGTCCACGCCCTGGCCCATCCGATCGGCGGCCTTTACGACGCCAACCATGGCAGCGTCAACGCCGTACTCTTGCAGGAAGTCCTGAGCTATGACATTCCGGCCGTGGAGGAAAAATTGCCCGAACTGGCTTTCGGCATGGGCTATCGCACCGGGGGGGATAAGCGAACCGCCGGCGAAATGGTGCAGGAATCCCTGGGAAAACTGCTTGACGCCAGCCACGCCCCCCGCAGCCTCAGAAGCCTCGGGGTCGTCGAGGCCGATCTGCCCAACCTGGCGAAACGGGCGAAGCAGGACATTTGTATCCTGACCTCGCCGCGACAGGCCGACGAGGAGGACCTGCTGGCCATTCTCAAGAGGGCCTACTGATGGGAGAATTCAGACGCACCATAATTGACGGCGACTCCCTCGATCGCCTGCTGGGGCTGGGCAGCTCCAAAATCGGTTTCTACTCCGAAGTCAAACAGAAGATCCAGGAGCTGGAAGCCGCCAACCTGAGCCTGCGCATCAAAAAGAGCGAGCTGCAGGCCATCTTCGATTCGATCAGCGACGGGGTGGTCATCTACAACAACAAAGGCCAGGTGCAGCAGCGCAATCATATCTGCCCCAGACTCTTCCCCCAGCAAACCATGGTCGGCAAATCCTGCCGGGAGCTCTTTCATCGCGAGCGCGACCGGCACCCGGAATACTGCCCCGTGGAGCGGGCCCTCCAGGGGGAAAGTTCCCAGATTGCCTTTTCGTCGACCAGCGATGGCGGAAAGACCCGCTATTTCGAGGTCACGGCTACGCCCATCGAGGATCCCTCAGAGCAGACCCGCGCCCTGCTGTTTCTGCGTGACGTGACGGATAAGCGGCTGCAGGAACTCCACCTGCTGCAGGCCGAAAAGATGTCGAGCATCGGCATGCTCGCCGCCGGGGTGGCCCATGAAATCAACAACCCGCTGACCTCCGTGGCGGGGTATGCCGAGGCCCTGATGCGCAGGCTTCGCGACGAGCCCGGCCTGGCCGCCGACCCGCGCCTGGAGGTGTTTTCCAAGTACCTGGATACGATCATCCGGGAATCCTATCGCTGCAAGGGGATCATCGATAATCTGCTGAGCTTCAGCCGCAAATCCGACGGCGCCGTGGCCCGGGTGGATCTCAACCGGATTCTGGGCGAAGTCCTGGAACTGGTGCGCCATGGGGCCCGTTACGAAAATATCGAAATCGAGGAGGAACTCCACCCCGGGCTGCCGCCGGTCAACGGCGACCCCTCCAGCCTGCGGCAGGTGTTCATGAATCTGACGATGAACGCGATTCAGGCCATTGAAGGCTCCGGGGTGGTGAACATCTCCACCAGCCACAGCGGCTCAACGGTGATGGCCCGGATAAAGGACACGGGGACCGGCATCCCGCCGGATGTCATCGACCAGATCTGGCAGCCCTTCTATACCACCAAAACGGTGGGCCAGGGGCTCGGGCTCGGCCTCGCCCTCACCTACAACATCGTGCAGAAACACCACGGGGAGATCCAGGTGGAAAGCCAGCCCGGCAAGGGATCCCAATTCACCGTAAAGCTGCCGGCATGTCAGGGGAACTAATGGAGAAAAAAGCAAAAGTTCTCATCGTTGAAGACGAAAGATCGCTCCGGGAACTGCTCGAGACGGAACTGGCGCGCAGCGGCTACGCCGTGCAGACCGCCCCCGAAGGGATTGAAGGGCTGGCCAGATACCGCGAGGAGAGCTTTAACGTGGTGCTGCTGGACATCAAGATGCCGGGGACCGATGGTGTGGAGATCCTGAGGAAGATGAAGGAAGAATCGAATCTTCCCGAGATCATCATGTTCACCGGCCACGGCGATATCGAAACGGCCGTTAGGTGCATCAAGCTGGGCGCCTATGACTACCTCACCAAGCCGGTGAAGCTCGATGAGCTGGAACTGGTCATCGAAAAGGCCCACGAGAAAAACCGCCTGCGAAGGGAAAACATCAACCTCAAACTCGAAATCGACAAATTCGAAAACCATCAGATTGTCGGCAAAAGCCAGTCCATCAAAAAGGTGCTGGATATCGTCAAGCGCTGGGGCGCCTGCGATGAGCACGTCCTCATCTTCGGTGAAAGCGGCACCGGCAAAGAGCTGGCCGCCCGCGCCGTGCACGACGCCAGTTCCCGGGCGGGCAAGCCCTTTGTCACCGTCAACTGCGGCCGGCTGAACGTGCATACCGCCGAAAGCGAACTCTTCGGCCACATGCAGGGCGCTTTCACCGGTGCCTCGAAGGGTCGGGCCGGCCTTTTCGAGCTGGCCGATACCGGCACCCTGTTTATGGACGAAATTTCGGAAATGCCCCTCGACGTGCAGGTGAAACTGCTGCGCATCCTGGAAACCGGGACCTTCCGGCGCCTGGGCGGAAACCGCGATATCAGCGTCGACGTGCGCTTCATCTTCGCCGCCAACAAAAAACTTCAGGACTGCGTGGAACGGGGCGAATTCCGGGAAGACCTGTATCACCGCATCAACCTGCTGCCCATCGGCCTGCCGCCGCTGCGGGAGCGGCCCGAGGATATCCTGCCCCTGGCCTGGCATTTTCTCAAAAAAGCCATCGGCAGCGGCCATGAGGCCTGGGAGATCACCGAAGAGGCCATCGCTTCCCTTTGCGCCCACCACTGGCCCGGCAATGTCCGGGAGCTTTCCAACACCATCCGCCGGGCCTGCATCCTGGCGACCGGGCCGGTCATCAGTTCCGACCTGTTCCCGTTCTCTCCCCCAAGGGGCCAGGTCCCGCCGCCGGTCACCGGCGGAACCGAGTCGCCCGTACTGCCGCTCTGGGTCGTCGAGCGGGCGCACATCGAAAAGGTCCTGGAAGCGACCGAGGGGAATAAGAGCCGGGCGGCGCGCATCCTGGAAATCGACCGCAAGACCCTCTACACCAAGCTCGAAAGATACAGCCTGGATGCCTGAGGCGAAACGGATCGGCCCCCGGCGGCCCGGAGCACAATCCCCGGCCCCGGAGATAAAGGGCAAATCGATGCCGGCAGCCCAAGCGCTGGACATTCTGCTTGAAAAGGGACTACGTTCCCCCAAGACCCTGACCCTCGCCATTACCGGCGCCTGCAACCTCAAGTGCGTTCACTGCTGGGTCGAAGCCGGGCCGACGGCTTCCGCCGCGCAGGTGCCCACGCCGACCCTGTTCCGGCTGATCGAAGAGTTTGCGGCCCTCGGCGGCGAAGGGCTCCGCCTTACCGGCGGCGAGCCGCTCTGTCACCCCGCCTGGCTGGAGCTGCTGCAACTTGCCAAAACGCTGGGGCTTCGCGACCTATCGCTGCAGACCAACGCCATGCTGCTCCACGATGACGATGCGGCCGCCCTGCGCGACCTCGACTTTCCGGGCCTCAGCATTCAGATCAGCCTGGATGGAGCCGAGGCCGCTACCCACGACCTGATCCGCGGCAAAGGCGCCTTCAGGAAGGCCCTGGCAGGGATCCGGCGGCTGGCGGATCGCGGGCTCGCCCGGCGCATCGCCATCTTCTTCACCGAGATGCGCCACAATCTGCAGGAACTCCCCGCCGTCCTGGAACTGGCGGAGGGCCTGGGGGTCGGCTCGCTCACCACCGGCGCTCTGGTCCTTTGCGGCCGGGCCGCGGAAAAAAACCCGGCCGCCCCGCCCGGTCTCGACCAGTACCAGCGCCTGCTGGACCGCTTCGAAGCCGACCCCGATTTCCGGGCCCGCTACGCCCGGCTTGGCATCATGGCGCCCCTGGAATGGCTGGTGAAAGAAGCGCCTCCCGCCCGGGGCTGCGCCTTTGTGGAAAATCCCTATCTTTCTTCGAGCGGCATCCTTTACCCCTGCGTGCTCTGTCACGCGAACGATTTTGCCGTGACCGGCGTTCTCGACAAACATCTTTCCGCGGCCTTCGCCGAAGGGGCACCGCTTTGGTCCTCCCTGGGGCAGGCAAGCCGAAGCCGGGCGGCCAGAATCGCCGAGTGCCGGGCGTGTCCGGAACGGCCGACCTGCGCCGGCGGCTGCCCGGGGCGGGCCTGGGGGAGTTGCGGAGATCTCATGGCGGCCGATGACCGGTGCGAGCTGAGACGGGCCATCTATCGGCGGAAAAAAGCTCTTCGCCCGCGGTGGTAATCGAAAAAAATCCAGCCCCGCCCTTTTTTCACGCGCCTGCCCGCTCGCCCCCCCCCGCAATGGTCGTGGCGAAATTCCCCAGTGTGGATAAAGTCCCTATTCCCCCACAGCCCAGCATCCGCAGCCTTTAAAAAACCCGCTGTTTCATAACTCCCCACCCCGGCGCGCGCCCTCCCTCTTCGAAAGACGGCATTTCCGCCTAAATCAGGCAATTTAAACCACCGTTCTGCTTGGCACCCTCCTTGCTCAAACACTCTGACATGCTCGCCGATCAAGACTGGCCTCAAATACAACCGGTCAGACATCGACAGAAACAAGAGGGCATAAAACAAGGTTATCAAGAGCCGGTTGATTGTATCAGAGCCGAGAATCGGTCGCGGTGACCCATCCTCAAGGCAGCTTCAACCGTAACAGATCCACCCCACACAAAGGAGGAAGTCCAGATGCCACACTTCAGAGATGTAAAACGCACCCTCTCCAACGAACGACAAGAGTACCCGATCAAGATGCAGCACGCCTACCCCTCCGTCAACATCGGCTGGGGTGCCCATACGATGGTCGGCAATGATGCCCGGGCCCTGGGCATGACCAATGCTCTGATCGTCACCACCGGCCTGAATGGAACCGGCATCATCGAGACCATCCAGGGGGTTTTAAAGCATGCCGAAGTATCATCGGAGGTCTTCGACAAAGCAACCCCCAACCCGAAGGATTTCGAAGTCATGGAAGGCGCCAAGGCGCTGGCCTCCGGCAAGTTCGACGGCCTGATCAGCATCGGCGGCGGCAGCACCACCGACTGCTGCAAGGCCATCAAGCTGGTGTACAGCCACGACGGACAGGATGTCCGGAGCTTCGAAGGGGCCTTCAAGGCGACCAAGCCGAGCAAGATTCCCCATCTCGCCATCAACACCACCTCGGGAACCGGCTCCGAGGTCTCCTGCTTCTCGATCATCAATCATACCGGCAAGAAGTACAAGATGGCCCTGTTCGATCCCGCCTGCACCCCGAGCAAGTCGGTGAACGACCCCCTGCTTCACCAGTGCATGCCCCAGGAGCTGGCCGCCTACACCGGCATGGACGCCCTGACCCACGCCGTCGAAGCCATCGCCTCGCGGCTCTGCGTGCAGTCGGCCTACGGCCCCGGCCTCTGGGCGATCACCGAGATCTTCGGCAACCTGCGCGAGTCGGCATGCAACCGCAATAACGACAAGGCCGTCGAGCAGATGGTCTGGGCCGAGATGGCCGCCGCCTACAGCTTCAACAGCGCCGGCCTGGGCATCGTTCACAGTATGGCCCATGCCATGGGCGGCCTCTACGACTCTCCCCACGGGCTCTGCAACGCCATCGCCCTGGTCGATGTCTGCCGCTACAACCTGCCGGCCGCTCCCGCCCGCTTCGCCATGATGGCCAAGGCCGCCGGGATCGATACCAAGGGCATGTCCGACATCAAGGCCGGTGAGAAGTTCATCGATCTGGTCCAGGAGCTCAAGAACGACCTGGAGATTGATACCAGGTTCGCCGATCTCGGCCTGAGGGATGAGGACCTTGATGGCCTGTCCAAGTTCGCCGCCGCCGATATCTGCTCCGAGGGCAATCCCAAAGATGTCGGGTTCGAAGAGATGCGCCGGGTCTTCAAGGGCTGCATGTAATTCACTCCTGAAGCAGTATCGATGTAATGCGTAACTGAGGAGCCGCTGGGCCCGGAGAGGTATCCTCTCCGGATCCGGCGGCTCTGCTGCATAAAGGCGGGATGGAGGGGCCGGCCGGCGCGTCTGCCCCGGAGTTGGGCGAACACACGGGTTCGCCCCCACCAAAGCAAGCCGACACGAGGTTGTGCATGATGACCGAACAAGACGTTAAGGAGCTTCTCCGCAGTGGCGGCTACATCGCCGACGAAGCCATCGCCACCGCTGTTTTCCTGGCCCTGCGGATGGAAAAGCCGATCCTCATCGAGGGGCCGCCCGGTGTCGGCAAGACCGGCCTGGCCAAGACCCTCGCCGAGGTCATGGACTTTCCCCTGGTGAGGCTCCAGTGCTACGAAGGGATCGACGAGGGCAAGGCGCTCTACGACTGGGAATACGGCAAGCAGCTCCTCTATACCCAGATGCTGCGCACCCAGCTCGACAACTACCTCTCCGGTTCGGCCGACCTGCGCGAGGCCGTCGCCCAGCTCTCTGCCGAAGAGAGCCTGTTCTTTTCGCAGAACTTCCTGGTTCAGCGGCCGGTGCTGCGCAGCTTTCTTTCGGAAAAGCGCTCGGTGCTGCTGATTGACGAAATCGATCGCTCGGATGACGAATTCGAGGCGCTGCTGCTGGAATGCCTGAGCGATTTCCAGGTCTCCATTCCCGAACTGGGCGTGCTCGAAGCGCGCCACAAGCCGCTGGCGATCCTGACCAGCAACGGCACGCGCCTGATCTCCGACGCGCTGCGCCGACGCTGTCTCTACCTCTACATCGACTACCCGGAGCTGGAGCGCGAGGTGGCCATCGTTCGGGCCCGGTTTCCCGATATCTGCGAATCCCTGGCCCACCAGATGGTGGAATTTCTGCGCAAAGCACGGGAGCTGAACCTGCGCAAACCGCCCAGCGTCTCCGAAACCCTCGACTGGGCCCAGGTGCTCTCCATCCTTCATGCCACCAGGTTGACCCCCGAGGTGGTTAACAACACGGTGGGGGTCATCGTCAAGCATCAGGCCGACCTGAAAACGATGGCGGAGCTTGCCGCCGGGGAACTGAGTTAACCATGGAAACCATTATCGCCAGGTTTGTTGCCGCCCTGCGGGAAAAAGGGCTTCGCGTCTCCCCGGGGGAGAGCCTGGATGCGGTATGCGCCCTGGCGCTGGGGGGGATGGCGGAGCGCAAATCGGCCCGCGCCCTCCTGCGCCTGACCCTGGTGAAGAATGTCCATGACATCCCGGTTTTCGATGAGGTCTTCGACCGGTTTTTCAACAGCGATCCGGCCGGCACGGGCAGCGCTGTCGCCGAGCTGATCGATGAGACGATCCTCGGCATGGAAGGAGAACCGATGCTCGGGTCAAACCCCGACATGTACGACGATGACGTACCGATGGCGATGGTCGACGCCGGGTTCGGACCGGAAGAGTTAGAGGACCTGCAGAGTCTCAGAGAGATCGATCCGGAGGACCTGGACGGGTCGGAGATCGAGGTGAAGATCAAAGGCTATCGGGGGGCGATCGATGCCCCCCGGCCGTCGATGCGCCAGCCGCAGAATCCGGTGACCATGGCGTTCCACCAGAAATGGAGCAACCAGAGGGAGGTCGCCTTTACCCAGCAGGAACTCGATGCCATGGAGGATGCGGTCTCCCGCATGATCCTTCGGCTCAAAAAGGACGTCCGGCGGGTGAAGAACAAGGAAAACCGCGGCAAAATCCACGTCATCCGCACCATCCAGAAGAATATCCGCCACGGCATGGTCCCGTTCCTGCTGTCTCTGCGCCGCAAGCGCAAGCAGCGGCCGAGACTCGTGGTGCTCTGCGACGTCAGCTTTTCGGTCAGTCATGCCTCCCAGTTCATGCTCCTTTTACTCCACACCCTGCATAACCGGCTGATGGATGTGCGCAGCTTCGTTTTCAACCGCGAGCTGGCGGAGATTACCGACCTGCTCGCCAGCATGCCGGTCAACACCATGCTCGAGACGATCGACCGGGGAGAGGTCGTCAATCTGGACGACAACAGCGATTTCGGCCACGTGTTTCTCACCTTCAAAAAGAAATATCTGGAAAACCTGCGGGGGCGACCCGCGGTCATTTTTCTGGGCGATGCCCGCAACAACTACCACGAAGCGAACGACTGGGTGCTCGAACAGATCCGGGAGAAGGCGGGCTATCTGCTCTGGCTGACCCCGGAGGAGCGGGAGACCTGGAAGCGGGGCGACTGCCTGATCGAGACCTACGGCGCCTACTGCGACAAGGTGGAGGTGGTGCGCAATGTCGAGGAGCTGGAGCTGATCGTGGAAGACCTGTTCCGCAGCCTCTATCTCGAGCATGGGCCCCGACCGGACAAGGGGCGCCAGGGGGATGAAAGAGAGGAGGACTACGACTATCGGGACTACTATACCCGGGGCGGCGGACGCCACTCGCAGGGCTTCGATCCTGCAGGGCGCAGTCATTGGTGACGATGAGCGGAAGTTCCGAAAGGCGGTCGGCAACGCGGCGCCCGGGCGCGCTTCAACAGCGCGATTGGCATATCTGCCGAAGGGTCGGGTTGACATTCGGCGGCAGGGTGCTTATCTTCTCAGCCGGTGCGAACAATTCCCATCCCCACAGGAGGTAAAGATCCATGACCGCGAACAAACACGCCTTCAAGGCCGAGGTGAACAAGATCCTCGACCTGATGATCCACTCTCTGTATTCCCACAAGGAGATTTTCCTGCGCGAGCTGATCTCCAACGCCTCGGACGCCATCGACAAGGCCCGCTACGAGTCGCTGACCGACCAGTCGCTCGCCGAAGGGGGCGAGGAGTGGAAGATCCAGTTGATCGCCGACAAGGAAGCCGGCACCCTGACGGTGCGCGACAACGGCATCGGCATGAGCCGCGACGAGGCGGTCGAGGCCCTGGGCACCATCGCCCATTCGGGGACCAAGGAGTTCATCAAGCTGCTCGAGAGTCGCGAGGTCAAGGACAACCCCGAGCTGATCGGCCAGTTCGGCGTCGGCTTCTACTCAGCCTTCATGGTCGCCGACAAGGTCAGCGTGATCACCCGCCGCGCCGGGGCCGACGCCGATCATGCCATCGTCTGGGAGTCGGACGCCGACGGCACCTACACCATCGAAGACGCCAAGAAGGCCGACAAGGGGACCGACGTCATCCTCACCCTCAAGGAGGACGCCAAAGACTTCCTCGAGGAGTGGGAGCTGCGCAAGGTCGTCAAGCAGTACTCGGACTTCATCGAGTACCCGGTGGTGATGGACGTGACCCGCTCCAAGCCCGATCCGGAGGACAAGGAGAAGACCATTTCCGAGACCGTCGAGGAGACCCTCAACTCGCGCAAGGCGATCTGGCTCAAGGACAAGGCCGAGATCACCGAAGAGGAGTACAACGAGTTCTACAAGCACATCTCCCACGACTTCACCGACCCGGCGCGGGTGATCCACTACCGCGCCGAGGGGACCACCGAGTTCTCGGCCCTGCTTTACCTGCCGCAGAAACGCCCCTTCGACATCTTCTACCAGGACTACAAGGTCGGCCCGACTCTCTACGTACGCCGGGTGCAGATCATGGACCACTGCGAGGCGATGCTCCCCTCCTACCTGCGCTTCGTCAAGGGGGTGGTGGAGTCGTCGGACCTGCCGCTCAACGTCAGCCGCGAGATCCTCCAAGACAACCGGACCGTCACGGTGATCAAGAAAAACCTCACCAAAAAGGTCCTCGACACCCTGGCCGAGATGAAGAAGGACGACGCCGAGGCCTACGGCCAGTTCTACGAGCAGTTCGGCCGCATCCTCAAGGAAGGCATCCACCACGACTTCGAGCGCCGCGAGACCATCGCCGACCTGCTCCTGTTCGAGTCGACCAAAACCGAAGCCGGCAAGAAGATCACCCTGGCCGAGTACCTCGAGCGCATGCCGGCCGATCAGAAGGAGATCTACTACATCACCGGAAGCGATCGCGCCAGCGCCGAGGCATCGCCCTATCTCGAGGTGTTCAAGGCGAAGGGGATCGAAGTGCTGATCATGACCGACGACTTCGACGACATCATCATCAGCGGCCTCGGCGCCTACAAGGAGAAGGAGTTCCAGTCGGCGATCAAGGGCGACCTGGATCTGGGCGAGGGGGACAAGGAGGAGCAGAAGAAGGCGTTCGGCGACCTGCTCGAACTGATGCAGGAGGAGCTCAAGGACCTGGTCGGCGAGGTGCGCATCTCCGGGCGCCTCAAGGACTCGGCCGTCTGCCTGGTGGCCGGCGAGCACGACCTCGACCCGAAGATGGTCAAGATGTTCGAGGCCATGGGCCAGGAGGTTCCCAAGGGCCAGCGCGTGCTGGAGGTCAACCCCAACCACGAGCTGATCGCCCGCATGAAGCAGCTCTTCGCCGCCGACCGCGCAAGCGGCCAGCTCAAGGAATACGTCGGGCTGCTCTACGACCAGGCCCTGCTCCTTGAGGGCGACAAGCCACGCGACCCGGTGGCCTTCGCCAAGACGCTGTCCAAGCTGATGGCCGAGGGGGTCAACGCCGGCTGACAAATGCCGGGCAATCGATGGGACAAAAGCAACGGGCCGGGAAAATTCCCGGCCCGCTGCTTTTGTCCCGAGCTCAATTGCGAAGACAGGCCATATCCCAATCCGCTCCTACTCATCGCCCGCCTGCCCCACCCCGCTCCGCAAAAAACCTCTCCACCACCTCGGTATGCATCGGGAACCCCAACTCCACCGGCTCCTCGATCAGAACGACCTCCTGGGTCTCGGCTGACGAGAAGGGCCGCAGGACGCCGGCGGACTGCCTGCCGGCCAGGCCGAAGATCACCAGGGTATCGTCGAGGCCGTTCATCACGTCATAGAGACGGATCGCACTCCCGGCGATCTCGATCCCGGTCTCTTCCCGCAACTCCCGCTTCGCGCCTTCCTGCCAGGTCTCGCCGACATCGAGATATCCTCCCGGGAGGGTGAGAGTCCCTTTTTGAGGCTCGATGTTCCTGCGGATGACGACCAGACCCTCAGCGACCGGCAGCAAAACAACCACGACCGGCGGGGGATTCAGGTAGCTCGTGTTGCCGCAGGCGCGGCATCGGCGCGGCCAGGGCTGGGCCGCAACAAATCGGGCGCCGCAAAACGAACAGTGAGAGTTTCTCTCCCGCATGGCAAAGCCTTTCCGTAAATGGCCGCAGTCATCGCGGCCACATTGGTTCCCTCCATTTTATACCCGACACCAGATCCTCCGCCGTTCACAGAACGACGGTTTACAAAAAACTGTGGACAAACTCCATGGTGTGGAAAAATCCCCCATAACATTGTCCGGCCGGGAACGCCTCGAGTGAGGAATATGCCCACTTTCTCTACACACCACAGAAACAGCCAGACCCCAGGGTGGGCGAAAAAGCCCGGAAACTCACGCATACCGGCGTTTTATTGTTTGGCATCTGCGTTGCAATATCCATGGCAACAAGAAGGCGCATCATCGATGGGCGCGAAACAGACCATTCTAAAAGGAGAAGAACATGGAAACGGAAAAGCAGACCACCGAAACAAGCCATGAGGAGCCCGAAATCCTGGAGGAGATCCAGATCGAGGAGCTCGCCATCGACGGCATCTGCGGAGTCTACTGAGATGGCGGCGGCAGGCATCAAGCTGCACCCCGCCTGCCGCGTTCGGCAAGAAGGGTTCGGCCTCCTGTTTTACGATTCCAGGGGGCCGCGCCTTCTCTTCGCCGAAACCGGCAGCCTGCTCCCCGTCGATTTTTTCGCGACCGTCCGGCGCCGGGACGAACTCCCGGCAGGGCTGGCGCAGCGGGAGCAAAAGCAGTTGCAGAAGTTTCTCAGGCAACTTCTAGAAAAAGGATTTCTCCGTGAGCAACCGATTTGTTGAAACGGGGCTGCGGGCCCCGGTAAATCTGACCTGGGAAGTCACCCTGGCGTGCAATCTGCGCTGCGAGCACTGCCTGTCCTCATCGGGGGAGCCGGCCGCGGAGGAACTTTCCACGGCCGAGGCGCTCGATCTGGTGGAGCAGATGCACCAGACGGGGGTCTTTCAGATCAACTTCGGCGGCGGCGAGCCCTTCATGCGCCCCGACTTCGAACAGATTCTGGCGGCCTGTCACGCCCGGGGGATCATGACCTGCATCTCCACCAACGGCACCCTGCTCGACGCCGAGCTGATCGAGCGGCTCTCCCGCACCCGCCTGGTGGCCATCCAGGTCAGCCTCGACGGGGCCGAAAAGGCGACCTGCGAAGCGATCCGCGGCGCGGGCACTTATGACGCGGCGCTGCGGGCCCTGCGCCTGCTGGCGGCAAGCCCGATCCCGACCAGCATCAACACGGTGCTCACCGCGCACAATACCGCCGAAATCCCGGCCCTGTACGAACTCGCCGATGAGCTGGGGGTGACCCTGCGGGTCAGCCGCTTCCGGCCCTCCGGCCGCGGCAGCGACAACTGGGAGCGGCTTCGCCCCTCGCCGCAGCAGCTTCTCGACTTTTCCCAGTGGCTGGAAAGCCGCGGCGATGTCCGCACCGGCGACAGCTTCTTCTCCCTGACCGCCCAGCAGCGCCAGGGGCTGGGGCTGAACCTGTGCGGGGCGGCCAAGCTGACCTGCTGCGTCGGCCCCACCGGCAACGTCTACCCCTGCGCCTTCATGCAGCTCGACCAGTTCAAGGCCGGCTCGCTGCGCCAGAGCGATTTCCAGTCGATCTGGGACAACTCGGCGATCTTCGCTTCGTTGCGCGGGCTGCGCATCCACTCCTGCGAGGACTGCCGGCGCTTCGACCAGTGCCACGGCGGCTGCCCGGCGGTGGCCTATCACCTCAAGAACGATATCGAGGGCGGAGACCCCGAGTGCCTGGAGCGCTGCGTGACCTCGCTTGGCGATGAAGCGGCCTGACGGGCGATCTTGCCGGGGCGCAATAAATCGCGCCCCGGCAATAACCACCGATGGAAGGACCTGACGACATGATGTTCCAATATCTTTTCTCGCCCCAGAGGCTCGGCAAGGTGGAAGTCAAGAACCGCCTCTCCTTCCAGCCGCACCTGACCAATTTCGCCGAGAAGTGCCTGCCCAGCGAGCGGCACATGTACTACTGGGGCGAGCGGGCCAAGGGGGGCGTGGGGCTGATCACCACCGAGGAAATGAGCGTCCATCCCACCGACACCGCCTACGAGAAACTGGTCGAGGCCTTTCATCCCGAGGTCATTCCCGGCTTCAGAAAGATCACCGACCGCGTCCATCAGTACGACACCAAGATCTTCTGCCAGCTCAACCACAACGGCCAGCAGTGCGACGGCAGCATCTCGCGCCTGCCGGTGTGGGCGCCCAGTCCCGTGCCCGACGTGCTGTTCCGCGAGACCCCCAAGGAGATGGAGCCCGAAGACATCGAGGAGGTCTGCCGCTACTTCGCCAAAAGCGCGGTCCATGTGCGCGAGGGGGGCTTCGACGGCATCGAGCTGCAGTTCGGCCACTCGAGTCTGGCCCGGCAGTTCCTCTCGCCGCTGACCAACTTCCGCCAGGACGCGTTCGGCGGCAGCCTGGAGAACCGGTTGCGGGCGCCGCTGATGTTCATCGAGGCGGTGCGCAAGGCGGCGGGCAACGACTTCACCGTCGGCATCCGCATGTGCGCCGACGAGATGATTCCCGGCGGCCTCGACCTGGCCGCCGTGCAGGAGATCGGCGGCCACATCGAGGCCGCCGGCCTGATCGACTTCATGGATCTCTCCATCGCCACCTTCTACAACCTCTATCTGGTCGAAGGCTCGATGCACACCCCCCTGGGCTACACCATCCCGCTCGCCGCCGGCATGCGCGAGAAAATCAAGCTGCCGGTCTTCTGCACCGGGCGCATCAACGACCCGGTCATGGCGGAGAAGGTCCTCGCCAACGGCCAGGCCGACATGATCGGCATGTGCCGGGCCCTGATCTGCGACCCCTTCCTGCCGAAAAAGGCCGAGGAAGGACGCTTGGAGGACATTCGCTACTGCATCGGCGACAACCAGGGCTGCATCGGCCGCATGGGGGTCAACCGCACCCTGGGCTGCATTCAGAACCCGGCGGTGGGACTGGAAAAGCAGTGGGGCGAGGGGACCCTGAAGCCGGCCCCGGTCAAGAAGAAGGTGATGGTCGTCGGCGGCGGTCCGGGGGGGATGTGGGCCGCCAAGATGGCCGGCCGCCGCGGCCACGACGTCACCCTCTGCGACCGTCGCGAGACCCTCGGCGGCCAGGTGCTGACCGCCATGAAGGGGGCCGGCCGGGACGAGTTCGGAGTGATCATCCGCAACGAAAAGGACCAGGTCGACAAGGCCGGGGTCAAGCTTCGGCTCGGCGGAGAGGTTACCGCAGAAACGGTGCAGAAGGAAAACCCCGACGTGGTCGTGGTCGCCACCGGCAGCCTGCCCAAGCCCCACCCCGTCGGGGGCGCCGACGGGCCGGCGGTGTTCAACGTCTGGCAGATCCTGGACGACAAACCCGAGCTGGGTGAAAAGGTCTGCCTGATCGACTACGACGGCCACCACCGGGCCACCGCCACCGCCGAATACCTGGCCGATCAAGGCAAAAAGGTGCACATGATCACCTCCAGCCTGTTTGTCGGCGCCGAGCTCGGTCCGACCCAGGACCTCTACCTCGCCCGCCAGCGCCTGCTGCAAAAAGGGGTCAGCTTCACCCCGGACATCGCGGTGATGGAGGTTGCCGGCGAGGCGGGCGCCAAGACGGTGAAGGGCTTCAACGTCTACTCCAACGTCTGGGACGAGTGGGGCCCCTACGACAGCCTGGTGCTCGCCATGGGCCAGCAGGTCGATGCCGACCTCTACTTCGCCCTCAAGGGGAAGGTCAAGGAGCTCTACCGAATCGGCGACTGCGTGGCCCCCCGCAAGGCCGACATGGCCATCTGGGAAGGGCACAAGGTGGGGAGGGAGATCTGATGGCCGCGAAAAAATCTCCCCAAACCAGCGTCTCGAGCGAAATCCTCGGGTTCATCGACCTGCCCGGCGGCGAACTGGACGATTTCGGCAAGGGAGTGCTGTCCGAGGTGGGGCGGCTGGCCCAGGCCCTTGAGACCGGTTGGTCGGCGGTCAGCTTCGCCGGCGTCGATCCCGTAGTCCTGGAGGGGTTTGCGCCCTACGGCCCCCCCGGCATCACCTTGATCGAGGGCGCAGGCGAGATCGCGGACTGTCTCGAGGCCCAGGGCCAGCTGCTGGCCCAGGCGGCGCGGGAGCTGGGGGCCGAGGTGGTGATGCTCCCCCACAACGATCTGGGAGCCGCCCTGGCGCCGCTGCTGGCGGCGGAGCTGCAGGCCGCGCTGTTCACCGAGGCGCTCGCCTACGAGCCCGAAGCAAAGGGGCTGAAGGTCAGGCGCCAGGCGCTGGGAACCCAGGTGGTGGAGACCCGCCGCTGGGACCGCAAGCAGCCCCTGGTCCTCACCATCGAGCCCCGGGGGATGAGCGCGGTCGTGCTCCCCACCATGCCGCAGAGCCAACCCCAGGTGAACAGCTGGCACCCTGCCGCGCCGGTGGAACCGGGGCCGACCCGGATCATCGAGCGGATTCCTCCCGACCCCCAGACCGTGGATGTCGCCGAGGCCGAGGTCCTCTTCAGCGCCGGACTCGGCTGCAACCGGCAGAGTTTCGAGCAGCTTCAGGAGCTGACCCGCATGCTCAACGCATCTCTCGGGGTGACCCGTCCGGTTTATGATCTGGGCTGGACCGGTTTCGAGCGGATGGTGGGGCAGACCGGAAAGACCGTGGCTCCGCGCTTCTACCTGGCCCTGGGGATTTCCGGCTCGATGCACCATGTGGGGGGGATCAAGGACGCGAAAAAAATCGTCTCGGTCAACATCGACCCCAAGGTGCCGATCTTTCCCAATTCGGATGAAGGCTTCGTTGCCGACCTGCGGGAGGTTCTGCCGCTGCTGCTCGAACGGGTCAGGTCCGCCACCGGAGGTACCTCATGAAACGCTCATTTGACGCCATCGTGGTCGGCGCCGGACCGGCCGGCTCGGCGGCCGCCCTGACCATGGCCCGGGCCGGGCTCAGCGTGGCCCTGCTCGAGCGCGGCAGCTTCCCCGGCGAGAAGAACATGTTCGGCGGGGTTCTGCACCGCCTGACCGCCCTGGAGGAGGTCTTTCCCGAGTTCTGGAACCAGGCCCCCCTGGAGCGGCGCATCGTCAAGAAGGCGCTGACCTTCATGACCGGCGAGGCCAGCTTCAACGTCAACTTCGACACCGAGGCCTCGGACCGCCCCCCCTACAACGGCTACACCATCTTCCGCCCCAAATTCGACCGCTGGCTTGCCGAAGAGGCGCAGAAGGCCGGAGCAACCCTGCTCACCCGCACCACGGTCGACGATGTGATCCGCGACGGCAACCAGATCACCGGGGTGACCCTGTTGCGCGACGGCGGCCAGATCAAGGCCCCGGTAGTCATCGCCGCCGACGGGGTGCTTTCCTTCACCGCGAAAAAGGCCGGTCTGCGTCGCCCCCGGTTCGACCCCTCGCACCTGGCGGTGGGGGTCAAGGCCCTGATCGACCTGCCCAAGGAGGTCATCGACGACCGTTTCGGCCTGGTGCGCGACCAGGGGGCCTCCAACGAAATCGTCGGCTGCACCCAGGGGGTGCGCGGCGGGGGCTTTCTCTACACCAACTACGATTCGCTTTCCATCGGCCTGGTTCTGCACCTGGGGAGCCTGGGCGAAAGCGGCAAAACCCCTTACGATCTGCTCAACGCCTTCATGGCCCAGCCGCAGATGGCCAAGCGCCTCAAGGGGGGGCGCCTGCAGGAGTATTCGGCCCACCTGGTCCCCGAAGGCGGCTTTGAGATGGTCCCGGAAATCGTCGGCGACGGCATTCTGGTTGCCGGTGATGCCGCGGCGATGTGCATCGTCACCGGCCTGAACCTCGAGGGGATCAACCTGGCGACCCAGTCCGGGGTGCTGGCCGGCAAGGCCGCGGTGAAAGCCCATGAAAGGAAGAACTTTTCCCGGGCCGGCCTGGCGACCTACCGGCAGATGCTGGAAGAGAGCTACGTCTTGAAGGACCTCAAACTCTACCGGCGCACCCCGCAGATGCTGCACAACAACCGCATCTATACCCGCTATCCCGAGGTGCTGTGCCGCATGATGGAGGAGATCTACCGGATCGACGGTACGCCCAAGGATACCCTGACCAAGCTGCTGCTGCGCACGGTCAAGGAGAAGGTCGGCGTGAAAAACCTGCTGACCGACGTCTACCAGGGATGGAGAGCCTTATGAGCATCAATATCGACGAAATCTTCGACTTCACCAGCTTCACCATCGACCGCGAACCCCACATCGTCCTCGACCCGGAAATCTGTGTGAAATGCGACCTGCGGGCCTGCACCAACTCCTGCCCGGCGCGCTGCTACACCTGGTCGGAGGAGGATCAGAAAATGACCTTCGTCTACGACGGCTGCCTCGAGTGCGGCACCTGCTACGTCGTCTGCCGCCGCGAAGCCTTCACCCGCTGGCGCTACCCCCGGGGCGGGTTCGGGGTGTCGTTTCGGATGACCTGAGATAAGTGGTCAGTGGTCAGTGGTCAGACTGGAAACTGACAGGATTACCGTCAAGCCTTTTGGAGTATCCACCAATGACTGACGAAAACATTCAAATTCTTGTCCTGCTGCGCGAAACCTGCGATCCCCGCCCCCCGGCGCGGGTGACCGCAGACGGAGCCGCGATCCGCGAACGGGGTCTGCGGCGGATCGTCAACCCGGCAGATCTCGTGGCGCTCGAACAGGCCCTGGCGCTGGCCGACTCCCAAGGCGCCGGGGTGACGGCGGTTGCGGTCGGTCCCGACCGGTTGGACGACAGCCTGCGCCTGGCCCTCGCCATGGGGGCATCGCGGGCGATCCGGGTCTGGGACCCGGGGTTCCGGGGAGCCGATGCCGTGGCCGAGGCCCGGGTCCTGACCCGGGTGGTCGAGGTCTTGAAACCGGCCCTGCTCTTTACCGGCCACCGCCTGCTCGACCGCGGCAACGATCCGGCCCCGGCCCTGGCCGCCGCCAACCTGGGGATCCCGTACCTGACCGCTACCGTAGCCCTCACCCTCCAAAACGGGGGGCTCGAGGTGCTGCGCAAGGGGGATCGGGGCGCCCGGCTGAAGGTAGCCGCCCCCTGCCCGGCCGCGGTCTTCTTCGAGGACGGCAGCGCCGAACCGCGCTACCCGGACCATGAAGCGGTGCTGCGCTCCCTGGAGGCGACGATCGAGCCCTGGGGCCTGCCCGAACTGGGTCTCCCCTTCTGGGAACTGGGGGGGAGCGGGGCTTTGCTGGCGCAGACCGGCTACCGCTTTCCCCGCCCCAACCCGCTGCGGGTAGTGACCCCGGACGCCGGCCTGCCGGCCTACGACCGGATCCTGGCCCTGCTCTCCGGCGGCATCCGCCCCCGGGAAGGGAGGATGCATTTCGGCACCGCCCAGGAGGTAGCGGATGCGCTGTTCAAGATCTTCCACGACGAGGGTCTGATCGGGGAGGGACCGCGATGAGCTATCGGCTGGCGCCGGGGATCCGCCTTCAGGAGTCTCCCGCGGGAGCCTTTCTGGTCGCGCCCAGGCCGCTGCGCATGGTGCGGCTGAACGGGGCGCTGCTCGCCCTGGTCCGGCGCCTGACCGAGGCCCCCCTGACTCCGGAGCGGGCAGCCGACGCCAGGGTACTGGAAAAACTGGCGAAACGGGGCTTTGTGCAGCGCGCGGCGGAGGCCGCAGCCGCACCCGCCTCGCGCCCGCGGGTCAGCATCGTGATCCCGGTCAAGGACCGGGCCGAAGAGCTTCGCACCTGCCTCGCCTCCCTGTCCCGCCTCGACTATCCAGCCGAGCTGCGGGAGCTGATCGTGGTCGATGACGGCAGCAGCGACGGCAGCGCCGAGGTGGCCCGCCAGTTCGGGGCCCAGGTGCTGGCCTCGGGCGGCACGGGGCTGGGCCCGGCCGCGGCGCGCAACCGGGGGGCACAGGTCGCCAGCGGGGAAATCCTCGCCTTCATCGACTCGGACTGCACCGCCTCGAATCGATGGCTCGGGGATCTGGTCACCGCCTTTGCCGATCCGCAGGTCGCGGCCGTGGGGGGCCTGGTGGACGGCATGCACGACGCCTCGGCCCTCGATCGCTACGAGGCGGTCATGTCGAGCCTCAACCTGGGCGGCCGCGAGCGTTCCGGGCAGGGAGGCGACGACACCTTCTACCTCCCCAGCTGCAATCTGCTGGTGCGCCGCGAGGCCTTCCGGCGGGCGGGCGGATTCCGCTGCGAGCTGCAGATTGGCGAAGACGTGGATCTGACCTGGCGGCTTCGCGACGCCGGCGGGCGCATCCTCTACCTGCCCCAGGGGCGAATCTGGCACGAGCACCGCAGCGCTCTGCCGGCCTTTTTGAAGCGCCGCTTCGAGTACGGCACCTCCGAAGGGATGCTGCAGGAGCGGCATCCGGCGCGGCAGAAGAAAATGGCCTTTCCCCCCCTGCTGGGCGCGGCTCTTCTCTGCGGCGCCGCCGCGCTGCTGGGGGGCGGGACGCTCTGCCTGCTGCCGGCGGTGCTGCTGCTGGCCGCCGATATCGTCATGGCCCGCTCGAGGGCCCTCCGCGCGGGGCTTCGCCTCGGTTATCGACAGACGCTGGGCTCGCGCCTGCGCACCCTGGGCAGCCTCGGCTATTACCTGGGCTACCACCTGGTGCGCTACTACGGCCTGCCGTTGCTGGCGGGCGCGGTCCTGGTCCCGGGCCTGGGATGGGTTCTGCTGCTCGCCGCCCTCTGGTCCGCCGCGGTCGATTACCAGGTACGCCGACCGCATCTGTCGATCCCGGCGTTCCTGGTCTTTTACCTGCTGGAACACCTCGCCTACGGTGCGGGGGTTTTCTGGGGCTGTCTGCGCCTGAAGAACTTCGCCAGTTACCGCCTGCGCTTCCAGCAACGCATGCCGATTGTGTTCTGAGGGCCAGGGCGAACAAGGGCCCGGCGCGATGGGCCTCCCTTTACAAAAGGCACAATCGGAGTAAGCTTATAATTTTGACGAAAACAATGTTCTATTGATCCGGACGACATCGGACCGGGCGAATAGATCGCCGATTATCTCCGAGCCTGCCCGCCTACCAGGGTCGCCCCTCACGGCAGCAGGCCAATGGGTCCTGCCGGAAACGGCCGGGCCTCCCTGGTGGAAAGGAGCCGTTGCGGACCACTACACAACGCAAGAGGGAGAAACGAAGCTATGGCCGACAAGATTTTTCGCGTCAACATGACCAACCTGACCAGCACCATCGAAGAGGTCCCCGCGGAGTGGGCCGGCCACGGCGGACGGGGGCTGACCTCGACCATCGTCGCCGCCGAAGTGCCGCCGACCTGTCATCCGCTGGGACCGAACAACAAGCTGGTTTTCGCCCCGGGCCTGCTGACCGGCACCCCGGCGGCCAATTCCGGTCGTCTCTCCGCCGGCGCCAAGAGCCCTCTGACCGGCACCATCAAGGAGAGCAACGCCGGCGGCAGCGCGGCCCAGATGTTCGCCCGCCTCGGCGTCAAGGCTCTGATCATCGAAGGGCAGCCCAAAGAGGACAAGCTCTACCGTCTGCACATGACCAAGGACGGAGTCACCATCGCCGAAGAGACCGAGCTGGTCGGCAAGGGGAACTTTGCCGTGGTCGACGCCATGATGGAGCAGCACGGCAAGAAAATCGGCGTTATCACCATCGGCCCGGCCGGCGAATGGAAAATGACCGCCGCCAATATCTCGGTCAAGGATCCCGATGGCAAGATCCGCAGCCATGGTCGCGGCGGTCTGGGGGCGGTTATGGGGGCGAAGAAGGTCAAGTGCATCCTCATCGATGATGCCGGCGCCCCCGGGGTCGGCATCGCCGATCCGGAGAAATTCAAGGCGGCCGCCCGCAAATTCGCCAAGGCCCTGATCGACCACCCGGTCAGTGGCGAGGGTCTGCCCACCTATGGCACCAACGTCCTGGTCAACGTCCTCAACGAGGCGGGCGGACTGCCCACCAAAAATTTCCGTTTCGGCGAGTTCGAGGGGCACGACAAGATCTCCGGCGAAACCATGCACGACGTCATCCAGAGCCGAGGCGGCAAGACCAAGCACGGCTGTCACGCCGGCTGCATTATCCAGTGCTCCCAGGTCTATCCGGAAGAAGGCGGGGAATATCTGACCTCCGGCTTCGAATATGAAACGATCTGGGGCTTCGGCGCCAACTGCTGCATCGACAACCTGGACGACATCGCCTGGGCCGACCACTACATGGACGACATCGGCATCGACTCCATCGAGACCGCCGTCATGATGGGCGTGGCCATGGAGGCGGGCATCATTCCCTTCGGCGACGGCAAGGGGGCGATCCGCCTGATCAAGGACGAAATCGGCCAGGGGACCCCTCTGGGGCGCGTCCTCGGCAACGGCGCCGGCTCGGTCGGCGCCGCCTACGGCATCACCCGGGTGCCGGTGGTCAAGAACCAGGGGATCCCCGCCTACGACCCGCGCTCGGTCAAGGGGATCGGCATCACCTACGCCACCAGCACCATGGGCGCCGACCACACCGCCGGCTACTCGGTGGCGACCAATATCCTCAAGGTCGGCGGCGACGTCGATCCGCTGAAAAAAGACGGCCAGGTCGAACTCTCACGCAACCTGCAGATCGCCACGGCGGCCGTCGACTCGACGGGTCTGTGCCTCTTCGTCGCCTTTCCGGTCCTCGACATCCCCGAGGCGCTCGGCGCCATCGTCGACATGATCAACGCCCGCTTCGGCATCAACCTGACCGGCGACGACGTCACCGCCCTGGGCAAGACCATCCTTAAGACCGAGCGGGCCTTCAACCAGAAGGCAGGTTTCACCGCCGCCCACGACCGCCTGCCAGAGTTCTTCAGCGAGCCGGTCCCGCCCCACAACGCGGTGTGGGATTTCAGCGACGAGGAAATCGACGCCTTCTGGAACTTCTAGGAGACTGTCGGCAGTCGTCTTGGCCTTTACAAGCGACACCGAAGAGGATAACCTGCATCCGGTGCCGCCTTCCGTCCGAGGAGGCGGCACCGGGACCTTTTCTTCCGGAGGATCAGATGCAGATTACCGTCAAACTCTTTGCCACCTTCCGCGTCGGCCGGTTCAAAGCCGAACCCCGAACCTACCCTGAAGGGACCCGGATCGCCGAAATCGTCGCCGAACTGGGTCTGACCGACGAGGAACTGGGCATCGTCCTGGTCAACGGCCGGCACTGCCAGCTCGACCAGGTGCTGGCCGAAGGGGACACCCTGTCCCTGTTTCCCCTGGTAGGAGGAGGCTGATATGGAGCAGGTTAAAAGATACCTCGCAGAACAGGCCCAAGGGGACCTGCTGCCCTGGAGCGCCCAGACTGGCGCCGCCGCCAGATTCGACATGAGCCTCGGTGCGGTAGAGGAACTCGCCCTGGCCGAGGGGCTGCTTCCCGCCCGCTACCAGCGCAACCGCACCATCATCTCCGCGGCCCAGCAGCTGCAGCTCTTCCGCAGCAAGGTGGCGGTCATCGGCTGTGGCGGCCTGGGGGGCTACATCCTCGAGGAACTGGCCCGCCTCGGCGTCGGGCACATGGTCGCCGTCGACCCCGACAGCTTCGAGGAGCACAATCTCAACCGTCAGCTCCTCTCCAGCCCGGACTTTCTCGGCCAGCAGAAGGTCGCCGCAGCGGCGGCCCGGGTGACCCTGGTCAACCCGGCGCTGACCCTGACGCCGGCGGCCGCCGCCTTCGGCCCGGACAACGGCGACACCCTCCTGGCCGGGGCCGACGTCGTCGTCGACGCCCTCGACAGCATCACCGTGCGCCGCCAGCTCGGCGAGACCTGCGCCCGTCTCGGCATCCCCCTGGTGCACGGGGCCATTGCCGGCTGGTACGGCCAGATCGCCACCCAGTTCCCCGGCGAACCGACCCTGGCCAAGGTCTACGCCATGGAAGCCGGCGCCAAGGGGGTTGAGGGGCACCTGGGCAATCCCTCCTTCACCCCGGCGGTGGTCGCTTCGCTGCAGGTGGCCGAGGTCTGCAAGATCCTCCTCGGCCAGGGCGCCTGCCTGCGCGGCCGGGTACTGCATGTCGACCTGCTGCATATGGAATTCGAGGAAATATCCCTGGCATGAACGAGTCCCGCACCGTCACCGTCCGCATGTTCGGCCTGCTGCACACCCTGCGGCGCAACCGCGGGCTGTCACCCACCGTCGACATCGAGGTGCCGGCCACCGGCCGGCCGGCGATCGACATCGCCCGGGAACTGGATCTGCCCCTGGACAAGATCGAGGCGATCTTCTGCAACCGTCTGGCCCGCGACCTGCACCAGCAGATCTACCCCGGCGACCGCGTTGCATTCGTCCCGGAAGGGACCCCGGGGCCGCACCGCTTCTGCCTCGGCATTCATCAGGCCGGCCAAAAAACCCGTCAGCACGAAGAAGACTGATCCCAAGAGGTCTATAAGGTCGGATTCATGATCCCAGTACAGGATGCGGTACCGGGCGGCGAGGCTGGCTGGTATCTGCTGGCCCTGCTGGCCTGGCTGCTGATGGGGACGCAGCGATTCTTTTACAAGGTTTCCGCCGAACGGCAGTGCAACACGGCCTGGACCACCTTTGCCTTCATGGCGACGGTGACCCTGGTGAGTGCGATCCTGTACTTCGTTTCCGGAGATCCCGCCGGCAACCTGTTGCTGCTGATCGTTATCGCCCTGTGCAACAGTCTGGCCTTTCTGGCCGGGACCGTCTCTCACATCGAGGCCCTGAAACATCTCCCCGCCAGTATCGTCTATCCGGTCACCCGGTTGAGCCTGGTTGTGGTGGTGCTGTTTTCGGTGGGGTTTTTCAAGGACCGGCTTTCCCTGTACCAAGCCGGGGGTATCGGCCTGGCTCTGGCGGTCCCGGTGATCCTGACCCGGCAACCGGGTGGGCACGACGGCGGCGATTCAAGATCCCGGCTGGGCTTTACCTTGCTGGCGGTAGCCGTCCTGGCCGGCGCCGGCGCGTCGATTTCCAGCAAATTCGCCGCTCTGCATACCAGCAAACTGGCCTTTATGGCCCTGTCCTACCTGGCCTCCACCCTCTTCTCCCTGGGCCTGACCGGCCGGCTGCAGCCGGCCGGGGTCAGGCAGAACCGCCGCGAAGCCCTGCTGATCGGCCTGGTCATGGGGCTGCTCAATTTCGCCGGCTATTATGCCTTTCTGAAAGCGCTGTCCCTGGGGCCGCTGTCGGTCATCGCCTCCTTGACCAGCCTGCATTTCGTCATCGCCATCGGCTTGTCGGTACTGATTTACCGGGAAAAGCTGTCCCGTTCCCGGGTACTCGGCATTTCGCTGACCCTGATTTCGGTCGTGCTGATGCGCTTTTGAGCCGGACCGGTCAAACCAGCCGGACCGGGGCGAACCCGCCGCCTGGCGTGCGCAGATTGGTGACCTGCCCCTGGTAGAGGCGGGCAGCCACGCCAAGAACCCGGTCCCGGTAGACATAGAGACGGAAATCGGTCTTCATCGCCTGCTCGCCGGCTCCGGTCAGCGAGGGCGGCACCAGTTTCTGAACCAGGATATCCTGCGGATCCTGCTCGTCGAAGCGGGAGCGGGAAATCTTGCGCCCGACCAGCACCCCGCGGCTGCCGAACCGGGACACCGGCTTGAAGACCAGCTCCTTGCGCCGCGCCCAGACCTGCTTGGGGCCCAGTTCGCTCAACAGCCGGCTCTCGGGAATGGTGCCGATCAGCAGATCGACAGCCGCCCCCTCGAGGCCGATCCGCTCAAGCACCTCCGCGTCCGACCAGATCGTCATCCGCCGCTTGTCGCCCAGCAACCCGTAGGTAAAGGGGTTGGGGGTCAGACATACCGCCTTGGCCAGATAGGCCGCACGGATTCCCGCCATCGCCGGCCGCTCCAGGTAGAAGTCGCAGTGCCGGTTGTAGATCAGCTCGATGCGCTCGCCGTCGCGAAAAACCCCCTCGGGTCCGGCCTCGAGCTGGGCGGGGTCGACCACCGAGGCCCGGGCCCCCCAGCTCTCGAACACCCGGGAGAAGGCCTCCATTTCCGGGTAAAGGAACTGGTCGCGGGGGTTTTCATCCAGGATCGCGATGTGCGCGGGGCGCCGGATCCGGCCCCCGCTGAAACCGCTCATCTCCTCGGCAAAAGATTGCAGCAACTGGGTTTTCAGTCGCCCGGGAAGCTCCATGTCGGCCAGCGGCGCCTCGGGAACGTGGGCCAGGTAGGCGAGCAGGGCGCCGCCGGCGTTGGTATTGACCTCGATCAGTTGCGGCCCGTCCTCGCCGAGGTGAAAATCGTACCCCATCATGACCGAGTCGTGTCCCGGATCGAAACGAGCCGTCTCGGGAACCTGCTGCAAAACCAGCTCCCGGTAGGCGGGGAGCCGGCTGAGGCGGTAGAGATCCCGGACCAGAAGGATCATCCGGGCCAGCGCGGCGCGGGGCAATTGGGCGGTGAGGCTGCTGACCGCCTCGAGGGGTTTCATCATGACAAGCTCCGGTGGCGGAAAGCGTCCGCGGGAAAGAGAACTGAATCATCATGCCATACTTGCGCGGCAATGCAAAATGATGAAAACCCGGACCCAAAGTGGCCGCAACTCCGGGGATGTTTGACATAATTTCATTTTCGGGGATAATTTCAGAAAACGGTAAACGCCGTTTCATCTCTTACCCCCAAGGAGGAGCGCAGCATGCCGCAGGAATTCAACTTGCAAGAAGCCCTTAAACTGGCCATCCAGACCGAAAAGGATGTCATGGACTTCTATAAAAAGGCCGCCGACATCACCAAGAACGAGCGTGCCAAAAAGGTCTTTCTGACCCTGTCCAACGAGGAACGGGAGCACGCCAGTCACTTCTTCCACCTCTACAAGGGGGACGACCTCGGCTCCTTTGAGGAATTCATTGCCACCCCGCCCAAGGCGGATACCGCCATGCTCGTCCAGCTTGAAAAAAGCCTGGATGCCGAAGTCAACGAGCGCAAAGCGATGGAAATCGCCCTCAAGGAAGAAGAGGACCTGGAAAAGAATCTGCGCATGACCGCCTCGCATATCGTCGATCCGGCCGTGCGCGCGGTCTTTGACCGCATGGCCAAGGAAACCCGCGAGCACTTCGAGATCATCGAATCCGAATACGCCCACCTCATGGGCATGGTCCACGAGACCGATATCGACACGTACGTCAGGGAGTAGAGTCATGATTCGGCGGGTCTTTGTCATTGCCCTGCTAGCCGCTACCGCCTCTCCGGTGAGCGCCCAGGTCGAAAACCTCGGCGCCATCCAGCCGCGCAACATCGAGGAGGCGCAGCAGATCATCGATACCCGCTGCACCATCTGCCATACCCGGGAGCGGATCGATGCCGCCATCCGGGACCGCCGGGACATGCCGGCCGTCCAGCAGCGCATGGTGGAGCAGGGGGCCGTTCTCTCCGAGCGCGACAAACAGGTGCTCGGGACCTTCTGGGGCAATCCCCTCAAGGAGTCCGCTCCATCGCCCGCCGCACCACCGAAGGGCGAGTGAGGCGCCCCCGAGCCAGTCTCCATTGAAACCGGCCGGCTGAAAAGTCGGCCGGTTTCATTTACAAACTTTCCCATCCCCCCAATTGACAAAACGCTGTTCTGAGACATAATTTTACCATACGATGCAAGTTCGCCTAACCTTTCCTTGAACAGAACGGAGGAGACTATGCCCCAAGAATACAAGGTTCAGGACGCCATCAGACAGGCCATCCTGGCCAAGAAAAACCTCATGGACTTTTACTCCCACGCCGCCGAACTGACCCACAACCCCAAGGGCAAAACGGTCTTCCTGCGCCTCGCCGAAGAGGTCAGGGAAAACACCCGGCGCTTTTTCCCCTATTACCAGGGCAGTGACCTGGGAACCTTCGAGGAATTCATGGCCGCGTCGCCGGCCAAGGATTCGGCCATGCTGGTCGAACTGCGCAAAGCCCTGGATGAAAACGTTCACGAACGTAAGGCGCGGGAGATCGCCCTGCGCGAAGAGGAGGATCTGGAGCGGAATTTCCGTCGGACCGCCGCCCTGATCATCGACCCGGCCGCCAGGTCGGTCTTCGAAAAAGTTGCCGATGAAACCCGCAACCACTTCCAGATCGTCGAAGCCGAATACGCCCGGACCATGGCCATGGTCCATGAAACCGACATGGACACCTATGTGAGGGAGTAGCCTTATCGCCGTAACGACGGTCAAACCGCTCGCGTGGCCGGATCTGTCTCCGCCGGAAATGTACCGTTGCTAATTTGCGGTTTCCCATCGGACTAAAGCATGTTACCATGCCCAGTCATTGAAACCATGCGATGAACGGTGGAGGGGGCATGCGGCGCATCAAGGACTGGCCCGAGGAGGAGCGGCCTCGGGAAAAACTGCTCAAGCACGGCCCCGACGTCCTTACCGACGCCGAGCTGCTGGCGCTGATTCTGCGTACCGGCGATGCCGCTACCCAGACCAGCGCCCTCGACCATGCCCGCGTGCTGCTCGGGCGTTTCGGCTCGCTTCGCCTGCTCGCCCAGGCGGCAACCAGCGAACTGTGCGAAATCAAGGGCATCGGCCCGGCCAAGGCTGCCGAACTGCAGGCCGTCTTCCAGATCGCCAAACGCTACGGCAGCCAGAGCCTGCGTCCCGGCGATCGATTCACCTCCTCCACCGATGTTTTCCGCCACTACCACGAAAAACTGCGCGACCGCAAAAAAGAGGTTTTTCTCTCCTTGCTGCTCGACAGCAAAAACCGCGTCATCCGCGAAATCCAGGTCTCCGAGGGAAGCCTGACCGCCAGCATCGTCCACCCCCGCGAGGTATTCGCCCCGGTCATCCGCGAATCGGCCGCCGCCGTCCTGTTCGTGCACAATCACCCCTCCGGCGATCCGACCCCGAGCCGCGAAGATCTGGAAATCACCACCCGCCTCAAGGAGGCCGGCGACCTCATGGGGGTGCGGGTGCTGGACCATATCATCATCGGCAGCGGCGAATATGTGAGCTTTGTCGACCGCGGGCTGATGGGCTGACTCAACCCGCCGCGCCAGGAGAAAATCGCATTGATGAATAGGTTTCGAACCGACGCCAGGGGCTTCACCCTGATGGAGCTGCTGGTCATCATCGCCGTCATTTCGGTGGCCGCGGCCGTCGCCGCCCCTTCGGTCTCCGCCTGGATGAAAAGCGCCCAGCTCGACGGCGCGGCGCGGGAGGTTTACTCCCTGTTTCAAAAGGCCCGGATGGAAGCGGTGAAGAGAAGGACCAAGGTGGCTATCTGCTTCAAGGAGGGGACCGGCAGGGACGGATACTGCGAAATTTTTGTCGATGACAGTGCGGGCGAAGCGAACGCCTTCATACGTCAGCCCGGCGAAACGCTGCTCGCCTCCATGACCATGCCGCCAGGGGTTTCTTTGACCGATCCGGACTTCGGCAATCCCAGCAAGGCAAGTGGTTTCAACTCCCAGGGGAGGAGCAGGTCAAACGGCCACGTCATTCTGCAGAATGACGGCGCCAAGACGTACACCGTGAACCTTTCCAACGCCGGCAATATCCGCTTGGAAACGGGTTTAAAGCCAGAAGAATAGGTTAAATTACCTTAGCTCCGGCTACGAATATGATGACAAAGCATACGAGAGAAAATCAACAAGGGTTTACCCTTGCCGAAATACTGGTCGCCCTGGCCATTACCGGCATCGTCACCGCCGCCATATTCGGTACCTATATCTCCAATGCGAAGACCCATGCCGTCCAGACCCAGGTCATCGACATGCAGCAGAACCTTCGGACAGGGCTCGAACTGCTGAGAAACGATTTGAAGATGGCCGGCTATGATCCTTCGAGAACTGGAAATTTCGGGTTCCAGCCGGGCGAAGAAAATACCATCGTGTTCACCCTGGACCTAAATGGGAACGGCGTACTCGAAGACACCGCCGGTGAATATGTGACCTACTCTTTATACGAACCTGCCAAAGGATGGCGGAACCTGGGCCGAAAATCCACGGCGACCGGAAACAATCAGCCCGTTGTTGAGAACATCGAAGCCCTTGGCTTTGCCTACGCCTTTGATGCGAACGGCGATGGGGAACTCGACAACGATGGGGGTCACATCCACTGGGCGATTATCAAGTCCGATGGCGGGACGGATACCTGGTTCGACCTGGATGCCGACGGTGACGGCGAGATCACCGAGGAGGATGGGGCCGGAGAGGTGATCAATGGCACCAAAATAATCACCACCGACCCGGCGGATGTTGCCGACATTCGCGCCATCCGGGTCTGGATGCTGGCCCGCACCGGCGAGGAAGACCGGGGCTATCGCAACCGGCAAACCTACATCGTCGGCAACCGGGTCAAAACCTACGACGACCACTACCGCCGCCGGCTGCTGTCGACCATCGTCAAGTGCAGGAATCTGGGCCTATGAGCCTTCGCGACCAAATCGATCCCCGCGGCTTCACCCTGGTCGAGGTGATGATCGGCATCACCATATTCGCCATCGGTATTCTGGCCGTTGCCACCCTGCAGCTCACCTCGATGAAGAGCAACACCAAGGCCAACCGGCTCACCCAGGCGAGCGTTCTGGCCCAGGGCAAAATGGAAGAACTCATGGCCCTCGACTTCGACCACGCCGATTTGCGGGATCGGGACCTGGATGGCAAAGGCGGGCAAGGCCTCGATGATTTCGGGGCGGCCGCCGATTTCGGCCCGAACCCGGACCAGGGTCGGTTTCGCGTCTACTGGAACGTGGCCGAGAACCATCCCGAGGTTGAGGGTGTGCGCACCAAAACCATCCGGGTGCTGGTTCGCTGGCAGGAACAGAACCGGTGGAAGCGGACCAGCCTTTCCTACATCATGAAGAAGTGAGAGGGTGACATGAACGACTGGAAATCACCCATCGATAACGAGCGCGGGGCGATGCTGCTGATCGCCCTGCTGGTGCTGGCGCTGCTGACCATCATCGGCATGGTGGCCACCACCAACAGCACCATCGAGCTGCAGATTGCGGCCAACGAGCGCGATCACCAGAAGGCCATGTACGCCGCCGAGTCCGGCATCGCCCACATGGCCGCGATTCTCCAGAGCCGGATTGTCGACGGCAACGGGGCCAACCTGGCCAGCGGCAATCCGGTCAACTGGAATTTTGCCCTCGACGGCACCAACCCCGATATTTCCGCAGGGATCAGCCGGGAACTCGAGACGCCTTTTGCCTACAGCGTCCAGGTCCTCGACAATTGCGACGAGGTCCCCGGCGACTGTGAGGCCACCGCCAATAACCCCAATGTCGATGCGGACCGGCTGGTTCGCATCCGCTCCGAAGGCCGGGGGCCCAGCGGAACCTCCGCCATGGTCGAAATCCTGGTCGAACCCGGTCTCGATGGCGAGGCCATATCGGGCTATTCCGCCCAGCAGGGTGGCGGCGCCGGCAAGAGTTCCAACGCCAGCGATGTGAATCCGATCCAGGAATCCGTCCCCCTCGATCTCGGCTCGATTTAACCGGCACAGCCCGAACCGCCCGCTGCGGGGTGGCCATCGGCCACCTGGCAGGGGCGGAATTCGGCAAAGAACACTAAATGAATAATTTCCCGGGGATTTTCTTCCCGGGAGGGGAAGAATCGATGACACTGCTCAAGCCTGCGTCCCGCGGAGGGGCCCATTGGCCTCTCTGGTCCTGCCTGCTGGCGTTAACCGCGACCCTGTCCTTGCCAGCCTGCCCCGCGAGGGCCGCCATCGCTCCCGGTTGCGACACCAACACCCTCACCAGCTACAGCGCCGGGTTCGATGCGGCCGATTTCAGCCTGATCAGCGTTTCGGTGGATGCCGACGGGCATCTGTTTCTCGAAACCGGCAACCAGGCCATCGATCCGAACCGGATCGTGATCCCCTTCGAACAGGAGGTATCGGTCACCTTTCTGTACGAGGGGGCAGGTTATCAGCAATCGGATTTCGGCTGGCTGACATCCCATCAGGGGGCCGCTGGGCCCCGCCACGAAATCTATCAAAACGTCAACGACAACAACAACAACGGGGTCCTCGACGACCGCGAGGGAATCGACGCCAATGGCGACGGGGTCGTGGATGCCCGGGACAACCGGGTCTTCCTCGACAAGTTTGCCGCCGGCGACGAACTGGTCTTCTATCTCAAGGTCGACGACGAAGACGGCGCGATCTTCTACACCAGAAAAGACTGGAACCCCGACACCTGGCAGGGGGGCTGCGCCGGCGACCGGTTGACCAAAACCTACCTGCTCGGCGTGCCCATGCTCGAAGGGGGCTGCAGCGAGCGCAAAGGCTGGCTGAACAGCGCGGCCCTGACCCGCCTCGACCGGACCTTCGGCCTCGGTTTCGCGGACACCGACCGGCAAAGCCTGGACGTCGCCCGCGGTGAACCTTTCGACCATGTCATTGTCGGGGCCCCCACCAGCCGTCCCAACGAGTGGATTCTGGGCTGGGAAGATCTGGGCGGCGGCGGCGACACCGACCACAACGACCTGGTGTTTCAGATCGAGCGGCGAAACGGCGGCAGCGCCCGGCTCGATCCCACCCGGCCGATCAGCCCCGCCAACCAGAGCTCCTACTATACGGCCGTCACCTTCGAGGTCTACGATTACACCCCCGACGGCGAGTGCAGCGGCCAGACCGAGATCCGCTACTACGTCTCCATCAACAACGGTGCCGACTGGGTGGAGATCACCGACTGGGACAAAATCCAGAGCTATACGGTCGGTCCAAACGGCGGCAAAACCCTCGGCCCGCCGGTCGATTCCTGGAGCCCCGGCGCCCCCGCCCGCAGCTACCGCAGCGCCCGCATCGACTTTTCGGGGCTCGGCCGTTCGGGGCGCGAGCTGACCTGGAAGGCCGAGCTGCTGAGCAACGAAGAAAGCTGCGCTCCCGAAATCCTCGACGTCAACCTCGAGGGCAGCGTCGCCACCCACGCCTTCTTCTCCCGGGCCGCCCCGGTCGCCCTGGCCAATGTCCTATACAGCGGCAGCTTCGAAACCCCTGACCGGGGCTGGCTGAACGAGGAACCGCGCGGCCATCTCCGGGCGACCCGGCTCTACGACCCCCACACCCCCAACCGGACCGACACCGTTGAGCTGTGGGATGCCGGCGAGAAACTGAGCCGGCTCTCGCCCGGGCACAGAACGATCTTCATCCCCGGGATCAGCGCCAGCGAATTCGGCAAGGATGCCCAGGGCAAGGATCTTCCCGCCTCGCTGCTGGTGACCCGGCCCGACGGCTCCCTGACCAGCACCGGCGACGGGGTGACCACCCACTTCAGGGGACAACTGCGCCACCATCCGATCCTCGCCACCACGCTCCGCATCCGGATTAACGGCAAGGAATTCACCGATGCCCACAACGGCATCCTCAAAAGCCATTGGGGGCACGGCACCATCAACCGCTTCACCGGCAAGTTCGAGCTCTTCTTCGACCAGCCACCCCCCGAGAATATGCCCTTTACGGTCAGCTACACCTACTACCGCACCGCCGGTCTGGAGCCATTCACCACCGACAATCCCAGGATCGACAACCGGGTTCTCGCCCTGGACGATACCCGGGTTTCAGGTCGCTACCTCTTTGATTTCGATGGGAACGGCAGGCTCGACGACGACGAGGGCGACTGGCTGATCGACTGGGTCCGCGGGTACGAAAACGGCGATGCCGCGTCTCCCGTCCCAAAAGCCTGGAAGCTCGGATCCGTCGACCATTCGGTTCCGGCCCTGCTGACCTCGCCGGGCATGCCCGCCTGGGTTTTCGGCACCGATATCACCAACGAAGAGCGCGAATCGTACAGAGCCTTCCGCGACGGACACAAAGACCGCCGCACGGTCCTGTTCGTCGGAGCCCGCGACGGCATGCTGCACGCCTTCGACGCCGGCAATTTCCGCTGGGGGAACAATCCGCAGACCCCGGACATCGAGGAGCGCCGCGGCTATTTCCACTGGGAGGACCCCACCGGCAGCGGCACCATCGAGCCCAACTACGGCAGCGGCCAGGAGCTCTGGGCCTTCATCCCCGCCAACCTGGTGCCGCGGCTCAAGAACAACCTCCTCCAGGCCGAAGACCGGGCCTATGTCGATGCCTCTCCGGCGCTGGCCGATGTGTTCATCGACGGCGGGTGGAAAAGCGTCCTGCTGGCCGCCGAGGGCAACGGCGGCGACACGGTCTTCTGCCTCGATGTCACCGATCCCACAAGCCCACGGTTTCTCTGGGAGTTTGCCGATCCCGAACTGTTTCGCAGCCGCTCCTCGCCGTCGGTGGGTCAGATCGGCCGGATCATCGACGACGGCACCGTCAAGTGGGCCGCCTTTTTCGTCTCCGGCAAGACCGGCGCCCCCGGCTCCTACCCCTCGATCTACGTCCTCGACGTGGCCAACGGAAACCGCATCGCAAAAATCCCGCTCGATTCGGACAACGGGGGGATCGGCGGCGTTCCGAGCGGCGAGCCGGCCCTCATCGACTCGGACGGCAACGGCTACATCGACCGGATCTATATCGGCACCGACAAGGGTCGGCTGTACAAGGTCGTCCTTTCCGACGATCCCGAAGCGCGCTGGCACCAGATCGACGACTGCGTGATCAATACCGATTATACCGACAACACCTTCGGCTCCGAAATCGCTTTTGATCAGCGTTGGCACCCGATCTATGCCTCACCGGCGGTGGTCGTCGACAACGGGTTGACCGACTCGGGCGAACTGGACTACAACCTCCGGGTCTTCTTCGGCACCGGCGACAGTCCCTACTTCGACGAGGACATCGACACCGGCAACACCACCTATCACTTTTTCGCCTACAACGACAAGGCCGCCAAAGGGGTCTGCAACCCGGAGGCCGTGGAACTCGACTGGTATTATGCCCTGCCGGCCGGCCAGCGGATTTTTGCCTCGGCCTTTGCCGGCGCCGGACAGATCTATTTCGGTACCTCCTCCGCCGAAACGGAAAACCCCTGCGATGGTGAAAATACCGGAAAGCTTTACGCCTTCAAGACCACCGGATACCAGCGCGGCCAGCCGGCGCAACCCGAATTCACCAAGGATACCGGCGACGTGAACACGTCGCCGCTGGTCTTCGACCAGCATCTCTACGTGCGGACCCCGGGTTCAACGGTGCAGATCGGTGCCGGGGGCTTCAACAATGAAACCAAAACCGGAGGGATCGGCAAAGCCAGGACCAGGGCCTGGAAAACGGTCATGGAGTGAGGGCTGGCACCGCGAAGCTATGGAATGAGGTTCGGTGGCACGCCGGCGTACTGGAGAAAGCTCTTCGGCGGCCGGTACCCCTGCTGCCCGGCCAGCAGCTCGTTGATCTGCGGCGGTCCGAAATAACGGGCCTGAAGCGCCCGGCCCTTTTTCATCCAGAAGCCGAACTGGGGAATGAAGGTATTGCGGCGGATGGTGTGGTCGAGGGTCCGGCCGGCCACCACCAGGATATTGCGCTCCCCGGAATCGAAGGAGTCGGTCAGATAGGACGCCAACCGGTGGAACTGCCGCCAGGTGTTGACATCCACCAGCCGGCGGTGGGGATGGGAGGCGGTCACCACTTCGGGGAAAAATTCGAAGTTCGCCACCTCGAGCATGGTCCGGGGGTCGTAGCTCTCCCGGTCCAGGCGTTTGCTGAAATGGAAGCCGTCCTGGTCGAGCAACTCGCCGATCGGATGGGAGTCGCCGGTGAGGCCGGCAAGGGATATCTGGTGACGTTCGGCGAAAGCGGGGTTGATCCGGTATACCTTGCCGTGGCTTGAATCCCGCAGGGCCGGGCCGTCGACCAGTTGCTCCAGATGGATGTGAATCCGGGCCGCCTCCCCGGCAGGCTTGCGAAACAGGTACTTGTAGGGAATTTCGACCTTGATCCCGCCCACCCCGCGAAACAGGGTAATCAGCGCCGCTGCCCGCCGGTAGAGTTGCAGGTATTCATCGAGCAGCCGCGCCAGCATGCCGCAGCAGGGGGCCTGCTCGCCATGCACCCGCTTCACGTACCCCATGCCCCCCTCCTCGATGCCCCCCAGGTGACTTCCGCCCAGAATGACCAGATCATGACCGTGCCGGGAGGCCGGCGCCAGCCGGTTGGGATCGAGCAGCGCCCCGACCCGTCCCAGGTTGAACACCGGGCAGTCGAAAACGTAGCCGAACAGGGCCTTCTTGATCGACTGGCTTTCATCGGAGCACTGCCAGACCGCCGGCAGAACTCCGCGAAATCCTGCCGCTTCGGTCAGGCCGCGGAGGCGCCCGAACATGTCCATCAGTTCCATTTCGGGTTGGTTGAACAACTCTTCGGCAGGCGGCGCAATCGGCATGGCAGACTCCCTGTTCAGAGACAGCTCCCCATGGGTCAGGATCCGTTCAAACCCGTCTCAAAGAAAAAAATAATAACACCGTTCTACGATGTTGACCATGGCAAAACGCCGAATTTACCGTTGCTTCCTGATCGGGCCGCGTGGTATTTTGAAAATTCATTGAACATTCTCCGGCCGGGCTCTCAGCGACCCCGGCCGTTTTCGTCGCATCCTCCGCTCACCGTGGGCGGGCGACGGCAGAAACCGAGTGCCGAACATAATGACCAACACGACCCACCGCAAACCCGAACTTCTCTCCCCCGCCGGCAGCCTGGAAGCCTTTTTCGCCGCCATGGAATCGGGGGCCGATGCGGTTTACGCCGGCCTCAAGGAGTTCTCCGCCCGGGCCAAGGCCAAAAACTTCAACCTGAGCGATCTCGAGCGGATGCTCAATTACGCCCACGCCCGCGACCGCAGGATCTACATCACCCTGAACACCCTGGTCAAGGAAGCCGAACTGCCGCTTCTCACCGAGACCCTGGCCGGTCTCGAGGCCCTGGGGGTGGATGGCATCATTCTCCAGGATCTGGCCGTGTGGCGCCTGGCCCGGGAGCACTTTCCGGGCCTGGAGCTCCACGCCTCCACCCAGATGACGGTGCACAACGCCGCCGGGGTGCAGATGCTTGAGCGCATGGGCTTTACCCGGGCGGTGCTGGCCCGCGAGCTGAGCCTGGCCGAAATTGCCGCCATTCGCCGCCAGACCACCATCGAGCTGGAGCACTTCGTCCACGGCGCCCTCTGCTTCTCGTTTTCGGGCCAGTGCTATTTCTCCTCCTACCTGGGCGGCAAGAGCGGCAACCGGGGACGCTGCGCCCAGCCCTGCCGGCGCCGTTACCGCTATCGGCAGCAGGAGGGGTACTACTTTTCCACCAACGATCTTTCGGCCATCGACCTGCTGCCCGAATTGGCCGAAGCCGGCATCATCAGCCTGAAAATCGAAGGGCGGATGAAAAGCGCCGAGTACGTGGCCAATGTGGTCCGCGCCTACCGCCAGGCCCTCGACGCCCCGGCCGGAAGGCGCCGGGAGGCGGTGCGCGAGGCCAAGGAGCTGCTCAAGGCCTCCTTCGGCCGCCTGCCGACCAAGGGCTTTCTGACCGGCCCGAGGCCGACCGATATCGCCATCCCCTCGCTCAAGGGCTCCACCGGCCGCTTTCTCGGCGAGGTGGACAGGGTCCACGGCGGCACCATCGCCTTCAAGACCCGCGACCGGCTGCACGTCGGCGACCGGCTGCGGATCCAGCCCAAGACCGACCAGGCCGGCACAGCCTTCACCGTCAAGGAGCTGCGCCTCGGCCAGCGGCCGGTCAAGGTGGTTCAATCCGGGGCCTACGTCAGCGTTCCCTCCTCCTTCCGCAACCAGTTCAAGACCGGCGACGCGGTCTTCAAGGTTTCCTCGGAACAGGCCTTCACCCTGAGCGAGGCGGCCTGCCGGCGCAAGCTGGAAAGCGCCGCGACCGCTCCCCAGCCGGTGGACATCGAAATTTATCTTGAGGCAGACACCCTGCGCCTGCGCGCCGTCAGCAACCAGATCTCCCTGGAACGAAGCTACCCGGTGGAAACCTTTGCCGCCACCGCCGCCCCTCTGAGCGAGGCCACCCTGCGCGGGGTGTTCGAAAAATCGGCCGGCGAGCCCTTCGAACTCAATAAATTCCAGGCCGGGGCGCTACCGGAGGTGGTCATTCCGCCGAGCCGTCTTAAGAAGATCCGGCGCGATTTTTACCAGAGCCTGCGCCAGGCGCTCGAGGAGCACAAACGCCGGTGCAAAGACCGGCACCTCCAGGCCGCCCGGGCGGCCCTGCTGCCCGCCGAGGCGCCCCGTCCCGCCGCGGGCCGCCAGATCACCCTGGCGGTTCACGACCTGCGCGACGCCCACGTTCTTAGCGATGCCGACATCGACCGGGTGCTGGTGCCGCTCACGCCGGGCAACCTGCAGGGCCTGAGCCGTCTGGGAAAACGGCTGAGCGGGCAGAAGGAGCGGCTGATCTGGGATCTCCCCTTCATCCTGTTCGACAACCAGTGGTCCGATTACCGGGCCGCGATCCGCCGCTTGGCCGCCGAGGGCTTCACCCGTTTTCGCCTCGCCAACCTCGGCCACTTTCCCTTGTTCGACGGCCTGCCGGAGGTGCAGCTGCTGACCAGCTACCGCCTGTTCACCCTCAACAGCCAGGCGGCGCTGGCCTGGAAGGAGTTGGGCGCGGTGGGAACCAGCCTCTACATCGAGGACGATCGGGAAAACCTGGCCGAGCTGCTGCGGCGCCATACCGGCACCACCTTCGACATGCCGGCGTACGGGACCGTCCCCCTGATCACCTCGCGGATTCCGATTCGCGCCGTGCGCTCCGACAGCCCGGTGCGCTCCGACCGGGGCGACGAGTACCGGGTGGAGGGCCGCTCGGGCCTGACCGTGCTCAGCTCGGCCACCGATTTCTCCCTGCTCGGCCACCTCAACGACCTGCAGGCCCTCGGCTGCAGCCACTTCACCCTCGATCTCTCCCATCTGGGCCCCTTCTCCGCGAAGGGGAAGCTGGTCCTTGAGGCCTTGAAAAGGGGACAGGAGGTGGCCGGAACCTCCCCCTTCAACTACCTGATGGGGATGGAGTAGTCCCAACGCCCGGTTTATCCTTTGCCCAGGCCCGCTGCTCGCGGGCCTTTTTCGTTTTCGGAGCGGGGTATTTTGCCCTCGCCCGGTTTTCTGCTCTCCCTTCAGCCCAAAGGGCATGCGGATTGCAAAAGGTTGGCTCTTGATCGTTGTCGCCAGAGAGCATGCCGCCGCCAGCGCGCCATTCCATCCGACTCCGGGATCATGAGCGAAAAACACCTGCTGATCGTCGACAAATCTCCGCACGAAACCGCGGAGATCCGCACCCTGCTGCCGGTCTTGACCGGCAACTACCGGCTCGACGCCTTCACCGCCCGCCAGCGGCTGATCGGCAGGGGGCTGGCCCTGTTTGCCGAGGGGAAGCGGGAACAGCTCGAAGAGCTCGCCCTGGTTCTGCGGGATCACGGAATCGTTTACCACCTGGTCCACCCTACCCCGCCGCGCTTCGCCCCCACCCGGGTACGCCATTTCCGCATCTCCGAGAACAGGATCGAGTTCATCGAACAGCAGACCTGCGTGGTGCTGGAGCGCGGCGACCGGGTCCTCGCCGTGCTGGCCGACCTGTCGGGAGCCCTGGTCGACAAGAGCATCAAGCGCCTGCTGGTTCAGAATGCTTACCGGGGCGCCGCTGCGGTCACTCCGATCGACGAAGAGGCGCTTTACCGCACGGTTCTGCGTTCGCGACCGGTGCTCGATCTCTATTTCCTTGACCAGCAAAATGGCATCCGCGCAGCCGTACGGATTTTTGCCGGCCGGTTCGACCCCAGGGGGCTCGGCGGGCATGCCACCTGCAGCGTGGCCGGCAACATGGACAACCTGGTCAGACTTGTTCGGGAGTACGCAGGTCAGTTCACCCTGAAGACTGACTTCGGCCTCGCCCAGGTTCCCGGGTGTCGCCTGAAAAAACCCGAAGAGGGACAGAGCTATCAGCGGGAGAACCTCAACAGCCTGACTCGGTTCGGCTGGTTGAGCGTCGACCTGGAGACCCAGGTCCCGGCAGAAAACACGATCCAGGCGGAGATGGAGAAGGTCGCCACTCCGGCCGCCGCTGCCGCCCTGCAGCAACCGGTTCTGGCTGCGGCAGCGGCCGGGGTGGAGGGCATCAAGACCATCCCCGAAGAGGGCCTTCGGCAAGAGCCGTCGCCCCCGGAAGAGCTCCGGGAATCAGAACCGGGCCTCCCGCCTCCGCCTGACACCATCGACAGAAGCGGGCGACGCCGGTGGGGCGATCTTCTCGGCTGGCTGGGCGGCGGGTTGGGACTGGGCGTTTACGTGCTTTTGAAAAGTGGTACTGAAGGGTTCGGGATGCTGCTTGATTACGGCATTCGCACCGGCATGCTCCCGGCGGTCCTTTCCGCGGCACTGTTCTGGGCCGGGTTCCACTACCTGCGTCTCAAGCGCCAGGTGGAAAACACCCCGACGAGCAAAACCCGTTCGCTGGCCATGGGGATGGTGGAGGTCCACGGCCGGGCCAGACGCCAGTATGCCCTCGCCTCCCCCATGACCCAGATGCCCTGCGTCTATTACCGAGTGCGCCATTACCGCCGCGCCGAGAATTCCAACTGGTTCCTGACCGGCGAATCCGACAGCGGGGGTTGCCCCTTCTACCTGGAGGACGGAACCGGCCGGGTCAGCATCGACCCCCGCGGGGCCACGGTCAAAGCCCGGACCAGGCATGAGGGGTTTCCGGGGCAGATGACCCTGTTACTCTCTTCGGCCGGGTCGACCGACTCGAACGAGAAGTGGGTTGAGGAGATCATCTACGAAGGAACCTCCCTGTATGTGCTCGGCTGTGCCCGCCCCCGGAAGGTCTCCCGCAAAACCCTGCGCGAGCGCACCATCGAAGCCCTGCGCGAGCTCAAACTTGACCCGAAAGCGCTGCAGAAATACGATACCGATGGCGACGGCCGCATCAGCGAAGAGGAATGGGAGGCCGCCCGCGGCCAGGTCGAGGAGCAGGTTCTCCACCAGAGTCTGGCCGAAGAGCAACAGACCGCCCCTTCGGCAACGCACGTGGTTATCGGTCGGCCGAAAAGCCCTGCCCTGCCCTTCATCGTCGCCGAAACCGAATCGGAGGCACGACTGACCCGAAATTTCGGCCTGCTGACCACTCCCCTGTTCGCCGGGGCGCTGGTCACGGCGGTCTGGACCCTGGTCCTGTTCGCGAAAATTTTCGGCTTCAGATAATTTATAAACCCCATCCAAGGAGGCCCTCATGACCGGTTGGATTGTCCTCGGCGCCCTGGCGCTGACCCTGGTCGGACTCGTGCTGTACGTGATCGTCATCTACAACGGTTTCGTGCAGATGAAAAACAACATCGACAAGGCCTGGAGCAACATCGACGTGCTGCTCAAACAGCGCTTCGATGAACTGCCCAAGCTGATCAAGGTCTGCGAAGGCTACATGCAGCACGAGCAGAAAACCCTGGAGGCGGTGATCAAGGCCCGCTCGCTGGTCACCAGCGCCCGCTCCGACAGGGAAAAGCTCCAGGCCGAGAACGCCCTGACCGACACCCTGCGCTCTCTGTTCATGGTCGTCGAGCGCTACCCCGACCTCAAGGCCGACCAGGCCTTCCGGGCCCTGAGCGCGCGCATCTCAGAGCTTGAGGACCAGATCGCCGACCGCCGGGAGTTTTTCAACGATACGGTCAATATCTACAACATCCGCCTCGATCAGTTCCCCGATGTGCTGGTGGCCCGAGGCTTCAACTTCAGCGGCCGGACCCTCTGGCAGATCGACCCGGCCCACCGCCAGGATGTGGAAGTGAGGTTCCAGCATATGGTCGGCTGAGCCTGATCCCACCCGATAAAACGAAAAACG
>NPID01000864.1_pt1 | contig 66584 bp, 60 predicted proteins | sample 8637491 | NCBI WGS metagenome assembly NPID01 (sample SAMN07420843, study PRJNA396082) | bioreactor metagenome | isolation source: sample BA6 brine-fed electro-methanogenic bioreactor BA | place: Japan: Kochi | collected 2016-06-14 | reverse complement strand
ATCCATGGTGGGCGCTAGAGGATTTGAACCTCTGACCCCTTCCGCGTCAAGGAAGTGCTCTCCCCCTGAGCTAAGCGCCCATCGGTACCGCTCTTGCGAACAGCGACGACTATTGTAGCAGGAGCGCCGAGAAGCGCCAGTCCCCTTCTCGAGACCCCTCTGAGGGCGTCTTGCACCACCGATAGGGGCATGGTAGTCTACCCTCTGCGCGCGGACGTGGCTCAGCTGGTAGAGCACAACCTTGCCAAGGTTGGGGTCGCGGGTTCGAATCCCGTCGTCCGCTCCAAGCACACTCGAAGGTTGGCACCGCGGACGTGGAACCGCTCGGGTGCCAGCCTTTCTTCTTGCGAGACTGGGTAGACGGCGACGTGGCCAAGTGGCAAGGCAGGGGCCTGCAAAGCCCTTATCCCCGGTTCGAATCCGGGCGTCGCCTCCAGCATGTGACAGGGCCCGCTCCTCGTCAGGAGCGGGCCCTTCTCACTTACGCGGACCATCGCGGTCACGACGCCCGTGGGCATCGCGCGGGGAGAGAGGTCACCGACGTCTGAGGGGGCAGACGCTCGCCGGTGCTGCGGTGGCCCGCACGAAGTGAGGTGGGTCTGCTAGACGCCGTACTGGACCTGGATGCGCCGAGCCTGGTCGAGACGGTGCAGGCCAAGCTCGAGGTCCTTGGGGTCCGAGATGTTCTGGAGCGCCCACTTCAAGATCTCGCGGGGCACCATAGGATAGCGCTTGCGCGCCTGGGCGAGGGTCATGGCTGCCTCTCCTTCTACGACTACTGCTGCGACTACTGACTGCTACGACTGGAAAGACCCTGCTAAGACCGTATTCTGCCCCCGGGGACCGAGCGCGTCAAGCGACCGACGGTCACTCGCGCCAGCGCGGGAACAGGTCGTGGCGCACGTCCAGCACGTCGAGCACCTTGCCGACGACGAAGTTCACGATGTCGTCGATGCTCTCCGGACGCTGATAGAACGCGGGCATCGCGGGAACGACAACCGCGCCCGCCTCGGCCAGTGTGGTGAGGTTCCTGAGATGGATGACGTTCATCGGCGTCTCACGCGGGAGCAGCACGAGCGACCGGCGTTCCTTGAGCATGACATCGGCTGCGCGCTCGGCAAGATCGCTGGCGAGTCCGGCGGCGAGCGAGCCGCAGAAACCCATGGACGCCGGTGCCACGACCATCGCGTCGAACCGGCTTGACCCCGACGCCACGGCGTCGAAGAGGTCATCGTTGGGAACGACGCGCAACGGCAGGTCCGGAGCGAGCTCGAGGAAGCGAAGGACGGCCTCCTTCGTACCGACCTCCGGGAGCGTGAAGCCGAGCTCATAGGCAGTGACTTCCGCGCCGGTGGCGGTGAAGATGAGCGTCACCTCGCCACCGGACGCGAGCAGCTGCTCCACCAGGCGCATCCCGTACGCGGAGCCTGACGCACCCGTGATGACGACGATGTAGCGCTTCACACCGCTCCCCTTCCTACCCGAGCAGCCGATCGGCCAGCGCACCGGCGAAGACGATCACCGCGATGACGCCGTTCACCGTGAAGAAGGCCGCATTCACGCGCGTGAGGTCGTCGGCCGAGATGATGCTGTTCTCATACCACAGCAGGCCGGCCGCAACACCCACCCCGAGATACCAGGGCGACCCCGCACCGACGAGCACTCCGCCGAGTGCGAGCAGCAGCACGGTCACGACGTGCGTCACGCGCGTCTGGAGCAGTGCGCGCCGCACGCCGAGGTCGGCCGGCATCGAGTGGATCCCATCACGCACGTCGCACTCGACATCCTGCGTGGCGTAGATGATATCGAACCCTGCAGTCCAGAGCGCCACCGCAAGCCCGAGCACCCAGGGAGCCGGGTCGTTGATGGGCGCCCCCACGGCCACCCAGGCGCCCACGGGCGCCAGGCCCAGGCAGAGCCCCAGCCAGTAGTGGCAGAGCGGGGTGAAGCGCTTCGTGTACGGGTAGATCACGAACGCCGCCAGCACGAACGGCCAGAGCCAGCGCGTGATCGGATGCAGCTGCCAGACGGCGAAGAGGAACGCGCTGAGAACGATCGCCGAGAACAACCACAGTTCCCACGCCTTGATGCGACCGGCCGGGATCGCCCGACCCGCGGTCCGAGGGTTCCGAGCGTCGATCTCCTTGTCGGCAGCCCGGTTCACAACGAACGCGAAGCTGCGCGCGCCCACCATCGCCACGGTGACCCACACGAATTCCGCGAGCGATGGCCACCCGGGTGCCGTCGCGTAGAGCGCACCGATGTAGGCGTACGGTAGCGCGAAGATCGAGTGCTCGAACTTCACCAGCTCGAGCAGCACGCGGGTCTTCTCGGCAAGCCTAGCCAAGACCGAGCTCGTCCCACATCGCGTCGACGCGCGTGCGCACCTCGGGCGTCATGCGCATGGCCTCAGGCCAGTCGCGCTCATGGCCCTCTCCGGGCAGCGGTTTCGTGGCGTCGATGCCCATCTTGAAGCCGAAGCTCTCGAAGTTGCTCGAGTGGTCGAGCCGGTCAAGCGGGCCCTTGGTGACCAGGAGATCGCGGCTCGGATCGACGTTGTTGAAGCAGCGCCACGCGACCTCCGAGTAGTCGTGGCAGTCGACGTCCTCGTCCACGACGATGACGAACTTGGTGAACATCATCTGGCCCATCGACCAGGCGAAGTTCATGACACGGAACGCCTGTCCGGGGAACTCCTTGCGGATCTGGAAGATGGCGCAGTTGTGGAAGACACCTTCCAGCGGCAGGTCGTAATCGACGACCTCCGGCATCATCGCCTTGATGACGGGTAGGAACAGACGCTCGGTGGCCTTGCCGAGGTAGCAGTCCTCCATCGGCGGCTGACCCACGATGGTCGCGGGGTAGATCGGATCGCGACGCATGGTGATCGCCTCGACGTGGAACACCGGGAAGTAGTCCGCTAGGGAGTAGTAGCCCGTGTGGTCGCCGAAGGGACCCTCCCACCGCGTCTGGTCGACCGGGACGTGGCCCTCCAGGACGATCTCAGCGTGTGCCGGCACCAGCAGGTCGTTCGTGACGCTCTTGACGACCTCCACCGGCTCGCCGCGCAGGATGCCCGCGAACAGGTACTCGTCGATGATGGGCGGTACCGGTGCGGTGGCCGAGAAGATCGTCACCGGGTCCGCACCGAGCGCCACAGAGACCGGCATCCGGTCGTGCCCGGCCTCGGCCCACTCGCGGAGGTTCTTCGCACCGTCGTGATGGACGTGGATGTGCATGCCCGTTTGGTTCTTCTCGAAGACCTGAAGCCGGTACATCCCGACGTTGTGCCGCCCCTTCAGGTCACGGGTCACAACGAGCGGCAGCGTGATGAACGGGCCGCCGTCCTCGGGCCAGGTCGTCAGCACGGGCAGCTTAGTGAGATCCACGTCGTCGCCCCGGAGCACGACCTCCTGGCACGGCGCCTTGGCGGCCCTGACCTCCCGAGCGCCCGCACCAGCGAGGTCCCTCAGGCCCATCAGCGCGTCGAGCTTGCCCTTCATGCTCGCGGGCATGTCGAGGGGAAGCAGGTCCATGAGCTGCTTGGCTTTGGTGTCCAGGTCGCGCCATGTTCCTGTCTCGGCATCCACGCCGAGCGCCCACGCCATGCGGTCGTAGCTTCCCATGAGGTTGATCGCGACGGGCACCTCATAGGCGGTTCCGGTCGCCCGATCGACCGGCCGCTCGAACAGCAGGCCGGGGCCGACCGCCTTGCTGACACGGTCGGTGATCTCACCGATCTCGAGCTTTGGATCCACCTCGGCGCTGACGCGCTTCAGCTGTCCCTTGCTCTCAAGCAGCGAGATGAACTCACGCAGGTCGCGAAAGGCCATTCGTCCTCCTCGGACGCTGATGACGTGCCGCTCGTCATGATACCGCCCGCGCGCCGGGCGCTCCACCGCGCTAGACGCCGAGCACCGCCTCGAGTTCGTCGAGCGTGGCGATCGGTGGGGCACCGACGGGCGGGGCTTCTCCTCCATGTCGATCGATGAGCACGGCTTGCATGCCCACCGAGCGCGCGCCCAGCACGTCGGCATAGTGGTGGTCTCCGACGTGCGCCGATTCATCGGGCGCGACGCCGATCGCCCTGCACGCGGCCTCAAAGATGCGCGGGTCGGGCTTTCGAAGACCGATGTCCGCCGAGGAGATCACGGTGTCGAGAAACTCGCCAAGGCCGAGCGCCGCAAGGAGCCCAGCGAGCCGCCGGTCCCAGTTCGAGATGATCCCCAGCCTCAGCCCCCGGTCGCGCAGTCGTTCGAATGCCGAGTGGACGTCCGGATAGGCTCGCCATCGCTCGGCCTTACCGAACTCGTCGTAGACCCGCCGCGCGAGCATCTCGGCGTCCTGATGGATACCCAACTCGCGACAGAGCACGGAGTACATGCCGACCCACACCGAGGACGTCTCTTCCTCATCGGTCCAGAAGGTGTCGTCAGCACGATAGCGGTCTTCGTAGTACGCGTCGACGAGAGGCATATGGCGGTCGATCACAGCGAGGTCATGGATGTGGCCGGCCTCGGCCAGGATCTCGCGACAGACCTGTGCGACGCTCGGATGCGGATAGAGCAGCGTGTTGCCGACGTCGAAGAAGACTGCGCGCAGAACCTGCGTCATCAGCCCAGGAACGTGGCGACGTCGGCGCGGCGTCCGCGCGGCTCAGGCTCCTCGGCGGGGATGCCGACGATGAGGATCGATACCAGCTCCCGCTCGCCCGGGATCTCGAACGCGTCGGTCAGCTCCGACTCGACCCACTTGGGGACCGTAAGGTTGCATGCACCGAGGTGGCGCTCTGTCGCCGCCAGCATGAGGTTCTCGATGCTCGCCCCGACAGCGATGTACGCGTTTCGCTGTTCGACAGCGTCCTCGTACGCAGGCGTCGACACGCCGATGACCACCGGCGCGCCGCCGAGATCCGCATAGAACTGGGCTGCCAACTCCGTGCCCTCGGGTCCAAGCACGTCGGCGTACTCTTCCAGGTACTGCGTCGTCTGCGAGATGACCGAGATCACCCGGTCCCGTGCAGGTCCCATCGCGATGTGGAAGTGCCACGGCTGCGTATTGAAGGAGGATGGTGCAAGCGTCGCGGCATGCACGAGCTCGTCAACGACCTCTTTGGCGACCGCTTCCTCGGCGAAGACCCGAACCGACCGTCGCTGTTCGATTGCGTCATTGAGTTCCATACATTCCCTCCAAGCAGGAGAGTCGCCCCCGGCGTCCTTAGTGTAGGGCACTTGCTTCTCTCGGCCAACACATCCGTTAGAAATGCACGAATCTTCTGAGGTACCCTCAACGCAGCTCTTCCAGGTGTTTGACGAGCGTGACCTGGGTGCCCCCGTCGTCACTGCGCACGAACTCCACCCGGTCCATGAGAGCGCGCATGAACATCACGCCCCTCCCCGAGGCCGCATACAGGTCGTCCTGGGTCCCGGCCACCCCATCGAACCCGGTGCCGGTGTCTGTCACTGTGATCGCGACGCGGTCCTCGTAGGCGGTCACCCGCACGCTCACGGCCTCGTCGGCACCGTTCTCCGAGCCGTGGCGGACGGCGTTCGCGAGCGCCTCCCCGACGGCGACCCGCACGTCGAAGAGCGTCGCCTCGGTGAGCGCGAGCGGCGCGATGAGGTCGCAGACGCGCGAACGAGCGTCAGCGAGCACCGTGACATCGGCCGGCAGGTAGATCGTCTCGACCCAGAGCGGTTCTTGCACGTCCGCCACGATGTCGAATGCGTCGACGGCGTCGGCGACGCTATCCGAGGCGCTCAGCGTCGGGGCCAACCCGATCAGACCCGAGAGCTCGAGGACACGGCTGACGTCGCGCGTGGCGCCGGCAAGAACCAGCTTGCCGCCTTTAGGATCGAGCAAGCGGTCGATCCACACGATCATCCCGAGCGCCGAACTGTCAGCGTAAGTGACGCGAGACAGGCCGAGAACGATGTTCACGGCGCCAGCACGGACCTCGGCCTCGACCGCGACACGGATCTCCGGGACCGTCGCGATGTCGATCTCGCCCTCGAGCTGCACGATGCTCATTCGGGCGTCTTCCCGTCGCTCGACGGAGAACTCCACGATGTGCTCCTTAGCAGGCACCAGTCGCGCCCTTTCGTCCCGCCTTCCCCCCTACACTTTCCCCAAAGCTCACCGGGGGATGCGGCGAACCGCGAGAATGGCTGCATCGTCCCTGAGCGACCCTCCGGAGAACCGCTCGACAAGCGAGAGCAACCGCTGCACCACCGCCGCGGGGGAGCCTCCGCGCTTCAGCGCGCGTCGCACCCGGCCCTCACCGAAAAAGCGGTCCTTGTTGCGTGCCTCGGTCACGCCATCGGTGTACAGCAACAGGAGGGCGTCCGGCTCGACCTCGACGGTCTCCTCGACGTACTCGGTGCCGCGCACCGCGCCGAGCAACGCCCCGGTCGTCGTCAACCGCACGATCTCCCCGTCGGACGGCCTCAGCAGCAGACCTGCGGGGTGACCGCCGTTGCCGTACGAGAGGACTCCCGACTCCACGTCAAGGAGTCCGATCCACAAGGTGACGATGTCGGTCGGCTCTTCGGATTCCGCGAGCGACTCATTGAGCTCCCGAAGGACCTCCGCCGGCGAGAGTCCCGCCGTTACCATGCCGCGGATCAGGTACTTGATCATCGATGTCTTCGTCGCCGCTACCACGCCTTTGCCGCAGACATCGCCCATCGCCAGCACGACTCTGCCGTCTGGCGCGGGAAACAGGTCGTAGTAGTCTCCGCCGATCTCAGCCTCGGTCCCCGCAGGCAGGTAGACACTGCTGGAGTCGATGCCAGGGAGCTGGGGCAGGCGAGTCGGCAGGATGCTCTCCTGCAGGACCGTCGCGACCCGGTGCTCCCTGCTGAACAGCTCCGCGGTATCGATCGCGAGCGCCGCCTGCGTCGCGAACGTGCGCAGCAATTCGAGGTCGCTCGTGTCGAAAGCGCCCTCCGCCTGACCGAGCACCACGAGCACGCCGATGCTCCGTCCGCGGGCCAGGAGCGGCACCACGAGCATCGATGAGAGGCCCTGCTCGGCAGCCGCACGAGTGAGGGGCGTGTCAAGCGTATCGATGGCGCTGTAGAGCTCGGGCTCTTTGCTCTCGAAGACGGCCCCGGGCACGTCTTGCCCAGGGGTGATCCGCATCTCGAGCAGGCCCCGGTGCAGCTTCCCGCGAGCCATCGGGACCGACAGGTAGCGCTTGTCGGAATCAAGCGTCATCAAGACGACCGCGTCGGCCGAGAGGATCTTCTGCACGACGTCGAGAACCCGGTTCAACACGACCTTCACCTGAAGCGACGAGCTCACAGCCTGGCTTATGCGAAAGACGGTCTCGAGATTGTCCGCCCTGGCCTGCACCTCGGCGAAAAGATGAGCGTTGTCGAGCGCGAGCGAAGCCTGAGCTGCGATGATGGCTGCGACCGCCGTCTGACGGGGACTCAAGTGCACTTCGCTTAATCTCGAACCGCACACGATGAGGCCGTCTACCTCGGGTCCGCGGCACAGCGGCGCGATGAAGAGGCTCTCGGCATCGAGCGCAGCCGCGATCGAGGCGAACGGCGACGCCCCGGCGCGCGGCAGCAAGACAGGCTCGTCCCAGGAGCGTCCATACCGCTCGCGCCATGTGGCGACTGCCGCCGCATCGCGCTCTTGGTTCGGCGACGCCGCGAGGCCGTACTCTTCCCGGTCCGAGATCGCCACGAGCGAGCTCGACATGCCGAGCACCGCCGTGAGGTAGCCGGCCGCCTCCTCCAGCGCCGCTTCCACGTCGGTCGGCCGCGCGAGGTGCTCGGCGACCTCCCGGAGCATCTCAGCCTCGCGCCGGGAACGGCGTTCCTCAGCGAACAGCCGCGAGTTGTGGACTGCCATGGACGACTGCGCGGCGAACCATCGAACCATCTCCACCTCGGCGTCGTCCAGACTTCCTCCGGCCGGCAGCAGAGCGACGATCGCACCGAGCCGCTCGGCGCCCACCGACAGCGGCACCGCAAGACCATACGCGTGCGGGTCGCCGAGAGCCGTGATGAGGGGGTCGGGCGTGTCGCCCTCGGCATACTCGACCGGCATGCCACGGCGGAACGCATCGGCCAGCCACGCGGACTCGCCGATGGAGAAGGTGAGCCCTTGCGACGCCGCCAGGCCGCCCGCCGCGCGCACCAGCTCCAGCCGGTCGCCGTCCTCGGCGGGCACCAGGACGCCCACGTCCGCGGCGGGGATCATATGCTGGACCGAGGTGACGATCCCGTCGAGCACCTCGTCGAGCTCGGAGGAACGCGCAAGCACCTGGGTCACGTCGTAGAGCCGGTTGAGGCGCGAGGCGAGCGAGTTGAACGCCCGCATGAGGCTGCCGATCTCATCGGCACGGTCGACCTGCAGGGGGCGCACGAGCGCGCCGCGCGCTGCGGCGCTGGCACGACGCTCCATCTCACGGAGCGGGTGGACGACCCACGACACGATCCCAACGGCGGCCAGCAGGGAGGCCACGGCGATGATCGACCACGTCGCGATCGCCGGACGCAGAGCGGACCACGTCTCACGCATCGCGTAGCCCGACGGCTCAAGGACGGCCACCTTCCAGCCGATGCCCCCCGCGCCGCCGACGGTCGCGTAGGTGCCGACGTACGTCGTGCCGTCGAGCGCGCGCGCGATGACCGCACCGTCCCCCACCTCGCCGGTGTCGTCGAACTCGAACGTCAGACCGGCCGAGACGTCCTCGTCGCCGGCGGCGAAGCGAACGTTTTCATTGACACCGAGGACGAGCGCGAGGGTCCCCGGGCTCGAGGCGACCACATCGGTGAGCACCCGGTCGATGAACGCGGTCCGAATGCGGGCGCACACGATCCGCGAACCATATCCGCGATACCGCACAGGCAGGGCGACCCAGAGCTCGCGTGTGTCTCCCTCGGTCCCTTCGAGCACGTAGGTGTCCGCCCGAGCGGCGGCGAGGGCCGAGGACGCGAGCAGACGCGCCTGCGGGACGGTTGAGTCGCCGGACGAGGCAGCGACCACGACCCGCCCATCAGGGTCGATCACGTACCAGCCGTCGATGATCTCCGCGTACTCCGCGAGCGTGGCGCTCAGCGCGTTCGCGATGCGGCTCGTGTCAGGCTCGCGAGACGGCGCCCCTTCGCCGACGATGCCCGTGATCCGCTCGGCCATCGCCAGTCGGCTCTCCATCTCCCCGATGATGACATCCCGGTACGCGCGCTGACGGGCCGACTGCTCGCGCCGCGCCATGTCGTACACGCCGGATGCGGATGAGAGGCCCAGAAGCACCGTCGTGCCGAAGATGAGGACGGCAACGTACAGCGCCAGCCGATGCAGCAAGCTCTGGTTCAAGCGTCGCGCCGGCATCCAAGCCTCCGACCTCGGACGTCACATCGTCATGACGCCATGGTACGGGACGCGATACACCCGCGCCAACGCCCCGCTAACCCAGCTTGCTTAGGAACGGAAAGACCCTGAGCAGCAGCGAGGAGAGTTGGCCGAGCTGGCCGGTGAAGATGAGCACGCCCATGATGACGAGGATGACGCCCGCGACCCGGTTGATCGTCTCGGAATGCCGGTTGAACCACGCCATCGTGCGGGTCAGGCGACCGAAGAAGAAGGCCGTCAGAAGGAACGGCAACGCAAGCCCCGCCGAGTAGGTCGCGAGCAGTGCCGCCGCCCGTCCCACGTCGCCGGTCTGCGCGGCGAAGCCGAGGATGACGGCGAGGATCGGCCCCACGCACGGCGTCCAGCCGAAGCCGAACGCGACACCCATGAAGAACGCCGCACCGCGACCGAACCGGCGAGCCTTCGTCATGTCCATGCGCGCTTCGCCGTAGAGCCACGGGACCTTGATCACCCCGAGCATGAACACGCCGATGAACACGACGAGGAGCCCAGCGATGCGCTGGATCCAGACGTCGTACGCTCCCAGAGCAGGCCCGAGCGTCCGGCTGGCGAAGCCAGCCGCCGCACCGACCAGGACGAACACCAGGCTGAACCCAAGAACGAACAGGAGGCTTGGGATCATCACCCGGCTCGTAGCGCCCTCCTCGTCCTTGAGCTCGGCCACCGACATGCCCGTCATGAATGACAGGTAACCCGGGATGAGCGGCAGAACGCACGGTGCGAGGAACGAGACCACGCCGCCGACGAACGCCGTGACGAAACCGACCGACTCTACCTCCATAGCCACCCTCTTCGCCTCGTGAGGCTCTGGCGCGGTGTGCATACCCGCGCCCCATCGGTCGTATTATACCCCCCAGGGGTATCTCTTTGCGCGCCGGTCCCTCAGTCCGTCGCGGGCTCCGCGCCGTACCCCGCCTTGGTGATCGCCGCGACGATGTCCGTATCGCCCAGCACCGCGTCGTCGAAAACCACCTCGGTCATGCCCGTACGATGGTCTACATCCGCCGCCTCGACGCCTTCGAGGTCCTGGAGCGTGAGCTGGATCAGCATCGAGCACGACTGGCAGTGCATGCCGGTGGTCTTGTAGTGCCGGGTGACGCTCGCCATCCTGACTCCTTTCGGAACGGCCGGCCGATCCGACCGTCGCTACCCCTGTCCCCGTTCGGTCTCACCCGTAAGCCGCTCCTCCGGGCATCACCGTCCGAGCATCTCCCCGCAGTACGGACACATCCGCCACTGGCCGAGAACGGACCGCCCGCACGCCGGACAGGCGTCGTGATTCACATCCATGTGATCGCGATCGCGCGGTTCCTGACCGAGAAGCGCCCACGCCACTCCGCCGATGATCGACGCGGCGATGATCGGCGCCAGCCATCCCGCAGGCGCGGTGAGCGTGCATCCGGCCCATCCGGTCTCGGCGTTCACCACAAGCAGCAAACCGGCAACGACCAGCACCGCCAGCAGGCCGAGCCCGGCTGTGAGGATGATCGTGTGCCCTCGCGCGCGCCGCATGTTCGCTCCGGTCCGGACGGACGTATAGCACGAACGATGCAAGGCATGTGCCAACAGCCGTAGCCGTGCGCCGTCAGAGCCCGAACCTAGACATGCGCGCTTCCAGCGTCTTCGTCGTGAGCCCGAGGAGCTTGGCTGCCTTGGGAGCCGAGCCACCGGTGCGATCGAGCGCCTGCTTGATGAGGTCCATCTCGACCTCCTCCAGGTCCACTCCGGCCTCAGGCAGCACGAAGCACCGCGCACCGCTGCCCGACGAAGTGACGCCGACGCGGACCTCGGCAGGCAGATCCTCGGGCGTGATCTCCGGACCGTGGGCAAGGATCGCGATCCGCTCGATCGTGTTCTCGAGTTCCCGGATGTTGCCAGGCCACTGGTAATCGACGAGCATCTGCATGGCCTCGGGGGTAAGCCGCTTCTCGCCGGCGCTTATCTTGTCCATGAAGTGCGCCACGAGCAGCGGGATGTCGCCCTTTCGCTTCCGAAGCGGCGGCAGCGTGATCGGCACGACGTTCAGCCGGTAGTAGAGGTCCTCGCGGAATTCCCCGTCAGCGATGAGCTGCTGCAGGTCCTGGTTGGTGGCCGCGATCACGCGTACATCGACTTCGATGGTGCGCGTGCCGCCAAGACGCTCGAACGTCCGCTCCTGGAGCACGCGAAGGAGCTTCACCTGGACCGCGGCGGTGATGTCTCCGATCTCGTCGAGGAAGAGCGTCCCTCCATTGGCCATCTCGAAACGTCCCGGCTTGGCGGTCACCGCCCCGGTGAATGCGCCCTTCTCGTAGCCGAAGAGCTCGCTCTCGAGCAGCGTCTCCGGCAGTGCGCCCGCGCTCACTGAGACGAATGGCTTCTCGGCGCGACTCGACAGCTTGTGCAGCGCGCGCGCCACGAGCTCCTTGCCGGTTCCCGACTCGCCGTAGATCATGACAGTGGCGCTCGTGGGTGCGACCTTCTGCACCGTCTCGAGGACCGCAAGCATCGTGGAGTCCTGGGCGACGATGCCCTCGATGTCGTACTCGCGGTCGAGTTCCTCGCGCAGACGATCCACCTCGGCGGCGAGGGCGCTCATCTTGAGGGCCTTCTCGACCGCGAGCTTGAGCTCCTCGAGATCGAACGGCTTCTGGAGGTACTCCGTGGCGCCGACCTTCATCGCTTCCACGGCGCCCTGGATGTTGCCGTGTGCGGTCAGCATGATGATCGGGAACTGCTCCCCCTTCGCTCGGAGCCGCCTGATGACCTCCATCCCGTCGGGAGCAGGCATCTTGTGATCGACGATCATGACGTCCGGGATCTGATCGGCGACTGCCGAGAGCGCTTCCTTACCATCGACCGCCTCGACGATCTCATAGCCCTCCGACTCGAACGCCTGTCGGAGCACCCATCGCATGTTCTTCTCGTCGTCGGCGATCAACACACGCCGGTTCATACGCTCTCCTCCTCGATCTGCGCCACGGGCAGCGCCACGATGAATGTGGTGCCGGACCCCTCGGCGCTGCGGACCTCGATACGCCCGCCGTGTTCATCTATGATCCTGTGCACCATAGTAAGGCCCAGCCCGGTGCCCTCGTCACGGGTCGAATAGAACGGGTCGAATACCTTCGAAAGCTGGTCGGGCGGCATGCCGGGACCGGTATCGGTCACACGGACTGAGACGAACGCTCCGTCGTGCGAGATAGTGACGGTGATCGTGCCGCCGCCCTCCTCCATCGCCTGCACGGCATTGGAGATGAGGTTGACGAACACCTGCTTCATCTGATCGGCGTCTGCCATCACCGGCGGCACCTCGTCGTGCGGCTCCTGGACGATCGCGACGTTCGACTGGCCCGCGAACCGGCGGGTGAACAGGATGACATCATCGAGGACGTCGGTGATCATCACCGGGCTCAGCGCGGGGCTCGAGGGCCGGCCGAAATCGAGCAGCGCCTTGATAACCTTATCGAGGCGGTCGATCTCGTGCTTGATGACGTGTGTCGCTTCACGGATGCGGGCCGGCTGGCAGTCGGACTCCTCGACAAGCTGCACGCTCGCCCGGATGATGCCGAGCGGGTTACGAACCTCGTGCGCGACACCCGCGGTGAGCTCCCCCATCGCTGCGAGGCGGTCCGCTCGGATAAGCTGGTCGGTGAGCGCCTTCACCTCGGAGACGTCCTCGAGCGTCACGACCGCCCCGAGGATCCGGCCGTCGATATCGCGCATGCGCGACGTCACGACCTGCGCATGCAGGGTCCGGCCGTTGTGCGTCACGAGCTTCATCTCCCGAAGCATCCTCGGCAGGCGTCCTTCAAGCACCTTGCGGACATCATCGTCGAGGCCATCGTCATCAGCGAACAGCGTGAGGATGCGGCGCGGAACCATGTCGACCTCTCGGATGCCGATCATGCGCTCGGCTGCGGGGTTGGCCGTCGCGACCGACCCGTCGGGGCCGACCGTGATGACACCCGATGTGATCGACCGCAGGATCGACTGCGTGTAGTCCTGGATGTTGACGAGCTGTATGGCGCGTTCCTCGAGCTTTCGGTACGCCTCCTCGAGCTGAACGCTCACCTGTTTGAGATCGCGCGTCCGCACCTCCTCGAGATCCCGCAGCCACCCGAACAGCATGCCGATGGCCAGGTACATCACGATCTCGTAGAAGTTGTCGACGTGCGCGCCGAGAAGACCGCCAAGCGACATCTGCGCATGCGGCGCGAACAGCAGACTCGCCGCCAGCGCCGTGATGAACCCGCCCCGCTTCCCGAAGACGAAGCCCGCGTACATGATGGGGATGTAGTAGAGACGCCGGTAGAGCATGTGCATGGGCATCGCGCCGGCGGTGGTGTTCGTGAACAGGTGCAGCGCGGTGACGACCGCAAGCAGCGCCACGATGAGCAGGACGTCCCGGACAGCCCCGTCGTTGATGGTTCGTGGTCCCGTGGCGCCGCCCCGCTTCTGTCTCGCCTCAGCCACAGTGTCTCCGCTCTAGCGACGCTTGCGCGCCCACGAGGGTTCGATGCCCATCTCCTCACGGTACTTCGCCACGGTCCGGCGCGCGACCGCGATCCCTTCCTCGGCCAGCGCCTCCGCAAGCTTCTGGTCGGAGAGCGGCTTCTGGGCATCCTCCGCTTCCAGCAGGTCCTTGATCTTCTGCTTCACTGTGGTCGCCGCGATATCCATGCCCTGCGCGGTGCGATACCCGCCGGAGAAGAAGTGCTTGAGCTCGAACAGCCCATAGGGTGTCGCCATATACTTCCCCGTCACTCCACGGCTCACGGTGGAGAGGTGCACGCCGAGCTCCACGGCGACGTCCTCCAGACGCAAGGGACGAAGGTCGCCCTTGCCGTCCTCGAAGAAGTCGCGCTGCACCTCCAAGATGATCTCAGCGATGCGCGAGACCGTGTCGCGACGCCGGTCAACGTTCTTCATGAACGCCTCCGCGTTACGGATCTTGTCCTTGAGGTAGCGTTTGGTCTCCTCGTCCACGTTCGCACCCGTACGCAACATCGAGCGGTACCGCGGGCTGACACGCAGCACCGGGACCGCCTCGTTGTTGGAGAGCACCACCCACTCGTCGTCGAACCGCCTGACTGTCACATCCGGAAGGACGTACGCGGGCGCCTGCCCAGGCGAGAACGCGCCCGCCGGGCGCGGGTTGAGCTCACGCAGGACATCGACGGCGGCACGGACGTCGGCCTCGTCGACCTTCTCGGCGCGCGCGATCTTCCGGAAATGGTTGGCGGCGACATCGTCAAGGTGCCGGTCGATGATGCTGGTGAGCAGGGCCGTATCCACACCGAGGTAGCGCGCCTGGATGTGCAGCGCTTCGGCCACCGAACGAGCACCCACGCCGGGCGGGTCGAGCTGCTGCACCACGCGCAACGCTGCCTCTGCCGTCTCGCGGCTGACCTCCGTGATGGCCGCGATCTCTGAGCAGTCCCCCACGAAGAAGCCATCGTCATCAAGCGAACCGATCACCGCGCGCGCGGCCCGATCGACCTCAGGATCGAGATCGAGCATGCCGAGCTGCTCGAGCAGGTAGTCATCGAAGCTCTGGACGCCGCCGACGAACTCCTCGGAGTTGATCTCCTCGGTATTGGGATCCCGGGGACCCGAGTAGTCGATGTCATCGAGCTCATCGTACTGGTCGAGCCACTCGTCCCACGAGCGCTCTTCCTCGACGTCGTCGACGCGCTCCTCCTCATGCTCGTCAGGACCCTCTTCGAACTCCTCGACCTCGAGCACGGGATTCTCCAAGAGCTCCGCCTCCACCAGCTGCTGGAGCTCGGCGACGGGCATCGCCAGTATGTTGAGGCCTTGGTAGACCTGTGGTGACAGCGTGACCTTCTGCCGAAGCTCGGGTCGCTGAGTGAGTTCCAACACGACCTCCGAACGCGCCGGACGCGCCGTGAAGCAGCGCCTTTTAGCAAAGAACGTACCACAGTGTATATGCTCGTTGGTGGAGGACAGGTAACGACGCTCAGCCGACGGGCGGTATGTCAGGCCGCGCGCGCATCGGCCGCTGCGCCACGAGGATGGCGGCGACCACGATCAACCCGCCGACGAGCTGCAGCCCCGTCAGGGTCTCGCGGAGAAGCCACCACGCGGCCAGTCCCGCGATGAAGGGCTCGAGCGTCGCGGTCACCGATGCCTTCGTGGCATCGATGAATTCGAGCGCCTTCAGGAACACGCCGAACGGCACCACCGTGCTGACGACTGCGATGAAGAGCACGGCCACCGCCCCGCGGGGATCGCTCACCACGCGGAGCACCGTGCCCGGACCGCCGAGGTACGCGAGCCAGAAGAGCATCGCCGCGCCGAGGCCGTATGTGAGCAGCGTCCAGGCCGAGTACCGGTCCGCCGCGTACTTGCCCGTGAGCGTGTAGATGGCGAAGAAGAGCGCCGACGCCAAGCCCCAGAAGAGCCCCCCGGCGGAGACCTCGAGCCCGCTTCCCCCGACCACCATCGCGCAGCCGAGCACGGAGAGCCCGACCGCGACCGGAAGCGACCAGGTGAATCGCTCGCCGAGGGCTGCGACGGAGACGACGAGCACCAGAACCGGCGCAAGATACTCGAGCAGGATAGCGGTGGCGACGTTCGTCAGCGCGATCGCCTGGAAGTACGTGAAGTGGACGAGCGCAAGACCGAACACGCCGAAGGCGCCGAGAAAGAGCAGGTCGCGGGCAGGGCGCGCCAGACGCAGGGCGCCGCGGCGGGTGAATCCTACGTAGGTGACCAGCATGAGGAAGCCGACCGTGGCCCGGGCCGCGGCCAGCTCAACGGGGGCGATATCCAGACCGAGCGGCGGGATGGGCCACGTCGCCGTCTGCGGTCCGGGTGTCGTGAAGATCCACTTCGCGACCACGCCGCCGGTCGCCCAGCTGAAGGCAGCGAAGACCGCGAGCGCGTACCCGCGCAGCCGGTGCGTCCCTGCGGCATCCGCGCCGCCGACGGGCATCCGGCCCGGCTTCGGCCTCATGGAGTCCCGTCCCCGCTCTGCCGAACCGTCTTATCCCGCTGGTATGCGTCGAACGGCTCGACATGCGCGATGACATCGGCGATCTGGTCGAACGCGTCGCACAGACGACGTTCGACCTGTTCGGCCACATCATGCCCCTCGGCCACCGTCGCGCCGGGATCCACCTGGATGTGCAGATCGACATGGACCTCCGAGGCCAGACCACGCGTGCGCACGTCATGACAGCCGAGCACGCCCGGGACGCTCAGAGCAGCCTCGCGGATGTCTTTCACGGGCATCCGCGCCTGGTCCGAAAGCGTCGCGTTCGCCGACTTGAAGACACGCACCGCGGCGGCGAGGATCGCGACCGCCACGCCCAGACCGATGATCGGGTCGGCGAGCGGGTAGCCCAGCCGCACAGCGATGAGACCGGCGATAACGCCGAGACTGACGAGCACGTCGCTGGCGGTGTGACTCGCGTCCGCCAGCAGGATCTCGCTGCCGAGACGGCGCCCGACCGCGCGTTCGTACGTGGTGACGGCGACGTTCACGACGAGCGTGCCGATCATCACGACGAACGAGAGCGCATCGACGCGCGGCCCGGGGCCCGGGTCGAGCAGCTCCGAGACTGCCGAAGACCCGACCCGCCATGCGGCGATGAGCAGCATGATAGCGATGACGGCCGAGGCGAACGTCTCGTACTTCGCGTGTCCGTAGGGATGGTCGGCGTCCGCTGGCCGACCGGCGATTCCCATGCCGAGCAGCCCGATGACATTGGAGGTCCCATCGAAAAGGGAGTGGAAGCCATCGGCGGTCATCGCCACGGAACCCGTGACCAAACCATAGCCGAGCTTGGCCGTGGCCACGAGCAGGTTGAGCCCGAGGATCCCCCACAGCGTACGCTTGACCGTGCCGACACGGCTAGTCTCCTGCGGCGTTGTGGCTCGCGTGTAGCCCATGCGCTGTCAGCGCCCCTTGCCGTCGCATACCCCCAGGGGGTATATTCGTGCATGACGACGACTATTGTACGTCATCCGAATGCCGAGCAAGGAGCGCCAGCGGTGGCCAACACGACCGAGCAGCCGATAGCGAACGAAGAAGAGCGCCGACGTATCATCAACCGCCTGAAGCGCCTGGAAGGCCAGGTGCGCGGGCTGCAGACGATGATCGAGTCCGGCAAGGACTGCGAGGCGGTCCTCACGCAGATCATGGCCGCGAAGTCTGCCCTCAATCAGGTCGGGCTCCATATCATCGGCTACTCGATGAAGACCTGCCTGGTCGACGAGGGCGACAAGTCCCGGGACGAGCTCATCGACGAAGCGATCGGCGTGTTCCTGAAGTACTCAAGCTGCGTCCAGTGACTCACCCGACGGCGTCGTCAACGAGCCGTTCGACACCTCGTTCGAGCTCTGAGATGTACTCGTCGTCATCCAGTCCTGCCATCACGTGGCTGAGCGCGGTCGGGCGCAACGCCGAGACGAACACTGCATCCCCTTCCCTATACACGTGCAGGCGGCATACGTAGACGAGATCACGCTCCGCGTTACGCCACCCGCGTGCATAGCGCGCCCACACCAGCTCGTAGATCTTGAGCGGCTGGATTTCGAAGCCCTTGGAAGCGACCATCGACTGCATGTCGTGCATCCGGGCGACAGCGAAGCCGTGGGCGCCGATACAGCGCTCCACGGCTTCAACAGTGGTCGTGAAGTCTCGCGTCGCTTTACGCTTGTAGGCGAAGTCCATGCAGCCACCTCTGGTGGCGGCGCAGGTCCCACGGACCCGGCGTCACGCTCAACCGAATCCGCCTACGCTCGCACAGCCGCTTGAAGCCGGCGCTGATGCCTGCTTCACGAAACCGCCACCGATCCCGGTGGAGACCTCGGTCGAACCGCAGACCGGGCACACCTTATCTTCGGTACGAATGAGCCGCTGCATGAATCGCTCGAACCGGTGACCGCAGTCCCGGCAGATCAGGTCATACGTCGGCACAGCGTCACACCAACCCGAACTCCCGGCCCAGCGCGTCCGCGCCGCGGGCACCGACGACATGCGATACCAGAGTACCACGCTCGAACATCGCGATGGTCGGGATGCTCATGACGCCGTAGCGCATGGCGATCTCCTGGTTCTCGTCGACGTTCACCTTCACGAACTTGGCCTTGCCACCCACGGTCGTGGCGAGCTTCTCGAGCTCGGGGGCGACCATCCGGCAGGGGCCGCACCACGGCGCCCAGAAGTCGACGATCACCGGGATGTCGGACGCGAGCACTTCGCCGTCGAACTGGTCTGCTGAGATGTCTTTGATGGAACCGCTCACTCAGGTCCTCCTCCTCATACGGATTGATATCGTGCTATGTCGTAGCATACCCCGGGGGGTATTTCTTGTCAATCATCAATGACGCACGCCATGTGGCCGCCGCGGGCGTGAAGCGATATCGTAAGCAGGGCCAAGGCAGGGAGGTTGGCCCGGTTGTACGACTCCTGGTTCATGCTGCTGGGCGGCTCGATCGTGTTCGGCTCGGGCATCGTGACGACGATGGTCGTGCCGCGACGCTGGAGGCTGGCGTCCGCGATCGTGATGGCGGGCGGGATCGTCTGGGCCGTCATCGCGCTCGGCGACATCACATCCGCATACAGCGCCCCCGCCCCCACCGGTCTGGCTATCGCGTTCCTCATCGCCGGGATCGCCGGAGGCTACTGGGTGGCTGCCGAGGGGCTCTCGCTCATGGCGCGTGAGCGCCCCACCCAGTCGCTCGATGGGGTCGATCCTCCGGACGGCGATCGCACGGAGGTACTGCTCCTCGCGTGCGCCGAGCCCGAGCGCTACTCCCCGCGCGCCGTCGCGCTCCGCCACAGGGATCTGATCGAGAGCGGAGCGCTCGACATCCCGACGAGCGCTGTGCCGTTCATGTACATGTCCGAGATGGCACGCTACCGCGCGATCGGCGGCCGCCTCGGAGCGCGCTCGGCTGCCCGCGCGATCGCAAGCGCGATCGAGCACCGCCTCGCCCTCGATCCACGCGTAGAGGGGGTCTCCCTTTCGTGGTGCGAACCGCAGGCCGTGCAGGCCGCCGCTTTGGCGGCCCAGCGCAGGGGCACGACCCGCCTCGTCCTTCTGACGCTCGGAGCCGATGTCTCGCGTGACGTCGAGCGTGTCCGTGACGCGATCGAGGCCCTTCGACCGACGCGCGCGGGCATGCGGATCATCTCGGCTCCGTCGATCTGGCATTCGAACGCGCTCGCGGCTCGTCTCGTCGAGCGTATCCGGGCCGCGGCGGTGGACGCGCCGCTTGCCGAGCTCGGGGTCGTGCTCGTCGGCGCCGGTGAGCCGCCCGCTTGGGCAGCCACACACCCCGCATGGTCGGAACGGGAGAACTACTTCGCGCAGCGGGTGCGGATGCTGCTTGCCGAGGAGGGCCTCGACGAGCGGCGCGTCCGGACCGCATGGCTGGAGTGGCAGCTTCCCGATGTGACGGAGGCTGTACGCCACCTTGCGGCGATGGGATGCGCGAGGATGGTCGTCGCGCCCGGGATGATCACGCTCCCCACCCTCGGCACCTCCATCGATCTGGAGCACGCCGTACGGCTCGCGCGCGTCGGGGCACTGGGAACGGTGATCACGCTGACGCCGTGGGGCGAGGACGATGCGCTGGTGGACACCGCCGTCAGGGCGATAGTGCAGGCGCTCGATGAAGACGCAGGATCCTGAACGCGCGCGCCAAACCCACCGGGAAGGCGATCAGTCCTTGCAGCGCTCCCAGTTCCACGCCTGAAGGCGCCGGATGCGCGGGATGCGGAACGCGTAGCGCAGCGCCACGTTAAGCCCTCCGCGTGCCGCTTCCGCGCGCGTCTCGAGCCGATCGATGCTCGCGCGCAGGTCCTCGGCGGATGTTCCGCGGAAGAGCGTGTACCCCCGACCGATGCCCTGCAGCAGGTGCGCGTCGGAGCCACCCGTAGCGGCGATGCCCTGGCCGCCGGCGAACATCTTGGCGGCGACGCGGTTCGCCCAACCCAGGTACGGGACCGAGTTGTAGATCTCGAGCGCGTGGAACGCCATCTCGTTGACCGCCTGGGCGAACGCTGTCCGGCCGAACGGTCCGAAGATGCCGCGGTTGGAGAACGGATGCGGGATGATGACGACGCCGTTCTGCTCGTGGATGCGTGAGATCGTCTCCAGCGCCGAGAGACCCGCCGGGATCTCCTCTTCCAGGAAGAGCCCGATGATGTGACCGGACTTGGACGAGATCTCCTCACCGACCACGACCTCGAAGTCATAGAGGTCCTCCAGGGACTTCGCGAAGCGCGCACCCTCGAGCGTGTTGTGGTCGGTTATGGCGATGACGGCAAGGTCGGTCTTGGTGGCGACGTACTCCATGATCTCGGGGATCTTGGCCGTACCGTCGCTGTGCGTAGAGTGTATGTGCAGGTCAGCCTTGCTCCAGACCTCGTTCACGTGGGTGCCCCCTGGTCTCGCTGAATCGCTATCGGCTGAACGAGAGCAACTTCCATACCGTCCTCGTCGCCGATACCTCACTGTACTCTACTATCGGCTCCGGGACATCCGGCCTCGATAACGTGGCGACGAGCGGCATCCGTCACGAGAGCTCCGCTTCGAGGATCGCCCGCTCGGTCAGCACCATCTCGGCACGATCGAGCACGTGCTGCGTGCAGACGTCCTGCAGCCGCTGAGTGGTCACTCGCAGACGCTCGGTGAGCGCGCCCATCGCCCGCAGCGCGAGCTCGGGATCCTGGCGCAGCGCTTCAAGGAAGCTCTCACGGTCATAGAGGGCGAGTTCCGTCTCGCCGACCGCGAGCGCGCTGGCCGAGCGCGGGCGGTGCTCGATGATGGCCGACTCGCCGAACATCTCTCCGGGGCCGAACTCGGCGACAACCGTCGCCACGATGTCGCCGTCTTTCCGGATGCGCACCGCTCCTTCATTGATCACGTACAGGTGCGTGCCCTCGTCACCCTCACGGAAGACGACCTCGCCATCCGTATACCGCCTGATGCTGCCACCTTCGCCCGCAATGACCATCATGACCTCCGCTGTCCGTACGATCGCGTCAGATCGAGCCGACCCAGCCGCGCAGGCGCTCGACGCCCTCCTTCAGCCGCTCCAGCGACGTGGCGTAGCTGAAGCGCAGGAATCCCTCGCCGCCCGGTCCGAAGTCGATGCCCGGCGCCACGGCCACACGGGCCTCATCGAGCAGCCGTCCGCTGAGCGCGAGCGAGTCGGCGCCCCACGCGCGCGCGTCGGCGAACACGTAGAACGCACCGGTGGGCTCGGAGGCCACCACCAGCCCCAGCTCACGGAGCGCCGGCACGAGGTAGCGCCGACGCGTATCGTACACGGCCCGCATGCGCTCGACGTCGTCTTGGGCGTAGAGCAGCGCCGCGGTACCGGCGACCTGCACGAAGTTGTTGGCGCACAGGAAGAAGTTCTGTTGGATCTTCTCGGCAGGGCGGACGAAGGACCGCGGCGCGATGAGGTAGCCGAGACGCCACCCCGTCATGGCGTACGCCTTGGAGAAGCCGTTGAGGACGAACGCGCGGTCGGTGTACTCGAGGATGCTGCGCGTCTGGCCGATGAATTGCAGACCGTGGTAGATCTCGTCGCTCGCGATGTAGATGCCGGTCTCCTCGGCCAGATCGGCAAGCGCCTGCAAGTCCTCTGACTCGAGCGTCGTGCCCATGGGATTGGCCGGCGAGTTGATCATGACCGCCTTCGTGCGCGGCGTGATGGCGCGACGCACCTCATCGACACGGAAGCGGAAGCCCTCCTCGGCACGCACGCGCACGGGCACAGGCACGCCGCCGAGGAAGCTCACGTAGTTCGGGTACGCCGGGTAGCAGGGGTCCGAGAGGATCACCTCGTCACCCGGATCGAGCAGGCTCCCGAAGAGCAGCAGCATAGCGGGCGACGTGCCCTGCGTGACGACGATGTCGTCGGGCTGGACGGTCACGCCGTACGTGCCGAGGTAGTGCGCCGCGATCGCTTCGCGCAGCGACGGCAGGCCGGCTGACGACGTGTAGCTCGTGTCGCCGCCCTCCATGGACTGCTCGGCGGCGGCGGTGATCACCTCGGGGGTCGGGAAGTCGGGATCGCCGATCTCCAGGCGAACGACATCGATCCCCTGCGCTTCGAGCGCCTTGGCCTTGGCGACGACGTCCATGACCACGAACGGCCGTATCGCCTGCGCCCGCCTCGATACCTCGGTCATCTGCTAGCGCTCCTCTCCAGGCGAAAGCCTCGCCCGATAGCGTTTCTGCATCCAGGTCGCTCGTACCTCGGCCCGACGCAGGTCGGCGTAGCCGATCGTGGGTGTCGCGATGATCTCGTGTGGAGCCTCGGCATCGAAGACGAGTCCGAGCTCGTCTGCCCGGTCGAACAGGTCCGTGCCGGGCAGCACGTGCAAGGTCGAGGTCTGCACGATCCCGGGATCGAGCCTCATGACGAACGCCAGACCGTCAAAGAAGTCACGCACGGTGTCGCCGGGAAGCCCGACGATCAGGTCGCACTCGACGACGATGCCCCGTCGCTTGAGCGCCTCGACCCCGGAACGGAATCGCTCGGCGTCGAAGCCACGCCGGCACTCGGCGAGGGCTGCCGCGCCCACCGTCTGCGGGCCGGTCTCGACCGAGCCCACGCCCGCCCGCGCGAGCAGCGCGGCGGCCGCATCGTCGATGCGCTCGATGTCGACCTCGACTGTGTGCAGCCGGATCCCGCGAGCCGCGTGCGGCGCGAGCAGGCCCGAAAGCATCTCGAGCCGTTCGCGCGTGAGATTGAACACCGGGTCGATGAAGGAGAAGGCGGTCATGCCCGGCGCCTGCGCGACGGCGTCGATCTCCGCGGCGATCCGCTTTTCCGAGAAGGACCGGATGCGCCCGTAGCCCTTGCCTTCGAAGCAATAGCCGCAGCGGTGCGGGCACCCACGGTAGGTCTCGATGTACGCGCCGTTGTCCACGGGCGTCATCACGCCGGTCAAGTAGGGCGAGGGTATCGTGTCGAGGTCCGCGATGAGCGCCCGATCCGGCGCCGAGACGATCGCGCCGTCGTGGGCGCGGGCCGTCACGCCCTCCACCCGCGTGATGTCGCGCTCGCGCGTGAACGCGTACAGCACCTCGGCGAAGGTGGCCTCCCCCTCTCCGCGCACGACGACGTCGACCTCGGGGTGCGACGCGAGGATCTTCTCGGCCACCGGACCTGCCTCGGGGCCGCCGAGAACGATCGTCGTCTCGGGGCGCGCGGCCTTCACGATGCGGCAGACCTCGAACACCGCGCGGGCGTTCCAGCAGACGACCGAGAAGCCGAGCAGGTCCGGCTCGAGCTCGAGCACGCGGTAGGCGACCCACCATGGATCGACATCGATGGTGAGGTCGAGGGTCTGGAACGCGACACGGCCCGCCAGTCGGCGGTCAGCCTGCGCGTATGCGCGCAGGTAGCCGAGCGCGAGCGACTGATAGCCGGGGGAGTTGAGCGCGCAGAGGACGATGCGCGCGGGTTCAGGCGAGGTCATCGGCGTCCTCCTCGGCCTGATGGAGCGCGTGTGTGGCGGGGAGCAGCGTCGAATCGCCGGCGACATCGACCCAGATCGCGTTCACCATGCCGGTATCGCATCCCGCCGCCAGCAACGCGCTCGTCTCGGCCGAGCGCGGTACGTCGCCGACGATGACGCGCACCGCGTCCGCGCCGGCCTCCGCGAGTGCGGCCACCGTCGCGGGCAGCGCTGCGATCGTGTGACGACACGTCTCGACGCGGGCTTCGATCGCCACGGGCGTCTCCAGTCGCCGGGCCGCCTCGCGGACCGCGGCGATGCCGGCCAGCGCGCCGGGCCCCGACGGCCCGCCGGTCACGCGCACGGAGAGAGTTTCATCGGCCACGACCACGCGTACCACGTAGTGCCGCACGCCCGCCCGGAGCGAGCCGGCCGCGTTCTCGCCTGCCCGCAACGCCGCGCCGTCGGTGTCGATCGCGACACGCTCGACGCCGGCTATCACCGCTGCCTCGATGAGCGCCGGCAACTCGGGGTGGCCGAAGGGATCCGCCCCGGTGAGCACGATGTTGGGGCCGGGGACGGCCGAGGACGCCGAAACGGCCTGCCCGACCTGAGCAACGATGTCGTCGAGCGGTCGATAGGTGGCCGGCACGACGGCGCCGTGGCACGCGCGGCAGCCACTGCGCCCTCCGCGTCCCACGATGATCCTCTCGAACTCCAGCATCTCCCCTGCCCTCGTCGCGACAGGGAACAGTATACCGGCTCAACAGGGCGGATACGCCTCATGTAGGTACTGCTGCTAGAATCATCCACACCATGGAGCGCTGGACCGATCGACTCGCCATTCGGCCGCGAACACTGCTGGTCACCGCATTCATCCTGGTGCTGCTGCTTGTCACGCAGCACTTCAGCTTCGCGCTTTTCCACACGGTGGCCGAGCTCTTCGCGATCATCGTCGCCGTGAGCGTCTTCATGGTCATGTGGAACTCGCGTCGATTCCTCGACAACAACTACCTGCTGTTTTTGGGTATCTCGTTGCTCTTCATCGCTGCGATCGACGCGGCACACCTCATCACATACCGGGGCGTCGGCATCATCCCGGATGCGGGCGTCGACCTGCCCACGCAGTTCTGGATCGCGGGCCGCTTCCTGCAAGCCGGCGTGTTCCTCGTCGCGCCGAGCCTGTTGGACCGCCGCAAGAACGTCCGGGTGTGGGTGTCGGTCCTGGCACTGCTGAGCGCCGCGCTCATCGCGGCAGTGGTGTCCGGTCTGTTCCCGACGTGCCTGACCGCGACGGGTCTCACCGTGTTCAAGCGCGTGAGCGAATACCTCATCATCGGACTGCTCTGCGCGGCGCTCTTCAGGCTGCGCGCCCGTGCGGAGCGCTTCGACGACGCGCTTCTCGGGCTCGTATCGGCGTCCATCCTGGTGACCGCCGGCTCCGAGTTCTTCTTCACGCTCTACAGCGACCCGTTCGGTGTGGCCAATCTCGTCGGCCACTTCCTGCGGATCATCGCCTTCTACCTGCTGTATCGCGCGACCGTCCAGGCGGCGCTCCAAGAACCTTACGGCGTCCTCTTCCGGGAGCTCGCCCAGTACGCCGAGGCCCTGCGCATCAGCGAAGAGCGAGAGCGTCACGCCAAGGAGGCGCAGCGAGAGATCGCCGAGAAGCTCCAGCGCTCGATGCTCTATGTCTCCACCGACACGCCGGGCGTGCGCCTCGGCCACACGTACCGCTCCGCTGACGAGCTGGCGCTCATCGGCGGCGACCTGTACGACGCGGTGACCCTTGCCGACGGGCGCGTCGCCTTCTACCTGGGGGACGTCTCGGGCAAAGGGATCGACGCGGCGACCGCCAGTTCGGTCGTGCGCACGACGCTGCGGGTCATCGCACTCTCAAAGCGCACGCCGTCCGAGGTGCTCGCCGCGGCCAACCGCGTCCTTCTGAGCGTGCTCCCCTCGGCCACCTTCGCGACCGCGGTCTTCGGCGTGCTCGACACGGATGCGAGGACGCTCGTGCTCGCTAACGCCGGACATCCCGATCCCTACCGCTGCGCTCCCGATGCCTGCGAGCCCCTCCTCGTGGAGCGCGGCGTGCCGCTCGGCCTGTTCGACGACAGCGTCTACCCGGAGGCCTCGTACGAGCTCGCCCCGGACGACATCGTGGTCTTCTACAGCGATGGCCTGCTCGACACGCGCAAGGGCCAGGACTTCTTCGGCGAGGAGCGCATCCGCGCCGCGCTCGACGGCCTGCACACGCGAAGTCCGCAGCGCGTCGCCGAAGGGCTCCTCGCCTCGGCTGAACGGTTCGCCGAGGGGCACCACGCCGACGACATCGCCGTTCTCGCCTTCAGCTACGGGTATGGCGACGGGGAAACGCGACGGGCGGCCCCGAAGGACCGCCCGTGATGCTCGATGGTGTCGGAGGTGGGAGTTGAACCCACACGGGAGAAACCTCCCACTAGGCCCTCAACCTAGCGCGTCTGCCATTCCGCCACTCCGACGTGGCGTCCCCGTCCCGGGGACAGCGAACGTGAGTATAGCAAGACCACCGCAGGCTGCCTAGACCGCTTCCGCGGCCCCCTCGGCGCCCTCTTCCGCCTCTCCGATCACGGAGCTGCGACGCAGTTCCGGTGGGATGGGGAACGGCTTGGCGAAGTGACACGCGGCGCGCCGGCCCGGCGCCACTTCCCGGAGCTCAGGGTCTTGTTCGGCACAGATCGGGAACTGCGCGATAGGACACCGCGTGTGGAAGCGGCACCCGGTCGGCGGATCGATGGGGCTCGGCACGTCGCCCTCGAGGATGATACGCTCGCGCGCCCGCTGCTTCTCCGGGTCAGGCACGGGTACGGCCGAGAGCAGCGACTGCGTGTAGGGATGCTGGGGAGCGTCGTACAGCTCCTTCCAGCCACCGGTCTCCACGATCTTGCCCAGGTACATGACCACGATGCGGTCCGAGATGTGCCGGATGACCGAGAGGTCATGCGCGATGAACAGGTACGTCAGGCCGAATCGGTCCTGTAGGTCGTCGAGCAGGTTCACGACCTGCGCCTGGATGGAGACGTCGAGCGCCGAGACAGGCTCGTCGCACACGATCAGCTTGGGCTGCAGGGCGAGCGCGCGGGCGATACCGATACGCTGGCGCTGGCCGCCCGAGAACTCGTGCGGGTATCGGTTGATGTGCTCGGGGTTCAGTCCGACCACGTCGAGCAGCTCCTGCACGCGCTTGCGCTGCTCGCCGCTCGCACCGACACCGTGCACCCTCAGCGGCTCGGAGACGATCTCGCCGATGGTCATGCGCGGGTTCAGCGACGCGTAGGGATCCTGGAAGATGATCTGCACCTGGCGGCGGAACTCCTTGAGCCCCTTGCCGCGCAACGACAGGACGTCCTGGCCGTCGAACTCGATCTCGCCAGACGTCGCCTCGATGAGACGGATGATGCATCGGCCGGTCGTCGACTTGCCACAGCCCGACTCGCCCACGAGACCGACGGTCTCGCCGGCCTCGACGTTGAACGAGACGTCGTCCACGGCCTTGACGTGCGCGCCGACGCGCGACATGACCACTCCCTGCTCCACCGGGAAGTGCTTGACGAGGTTGCGGACTTCCAGCAGCGCCACCTACACCACCTCCCTGCAGACCGCGGCTTCGCCCTTGCGGAAGCTCGGATCCACCGAGAAGTGACAGCCGGACGTGTGCCGGCCTTCGATCGCCACAAGCTCCGGAACCTCTTTGGCGCACTTCACGCGCGCGTACGGGCAGCGCGGATGGAACGAGCAGCCCTGCGGCACCCGGATGAGGCTGGGCGGCTGGCCCTGAATGGGCTCGAGCGTGCCCTTCTCGGATACGTCGTGCCGAGGCAAGCTATCCAGAAGACCCCACGTGTAGGGGTGGAGCGGCTTATAGAAGACCTCATCGGCGGTGCCGAACTCGACCGGCTTGCCGGCGTACATGACCATCACGTCGTCCGCCATGTCCGCAACGACACCGAGGTCGTGCGTGATCATGATGATCGCGGTGCCGGTGCGGTCCTGCAGCTCGATCATCAGCTCGAGGATCTGCGCCTGGATGGTGACGTCGAGCGCTGTGGTCGGCTCGTCGGCGATCAGGATATCGGGGTCGCACGAGAGCGCCATCGCGATCATCGCGCGCTGGCGCATGCCGCCCGAGAACTGGTGCGGGTAGTCCTTGGCCCGCTCCCGCGGGTTGGGGATGCCGACCAGGTCGAGCAGTTCAACCGCGCGCTCGAATGCCTCCCGCTTGGTCACGCCGCGGTGGATGCGCAGCGACTCCCCGATCTGATGGCCGACACGATACACCGGGTTGAGCGACGTCATCGGGTCCTGGAAGATCATCGCGATGCGGTCGCCACGCAGCTTCCTCACCTCGGCAGGCTCCATCGCAAGCATGCTGTCGCCCTTGAACAGGATGTCGCCCTCGACGATCTTGCCCGGCGGATCGGGGATCAGCCCCATGATCGACATCGCCGTGACCGACTTGCCTGAGCCCGACTCGCCCACGATGGCGAGCGTCTGCCCGTAGTCGAGCGAGAACGACACGCCGTCGACAGCCTTGACCACGCCGTCGCGCGTGAAGAAGTGCGTCTTGAGATCGGTCACTTCAAGCAGCTTGCTCATGTCAGTCCTTCATCTTCACGTCGAGGGCGTCGCGCAGACCGTCGCCCATCAGCACGAAGGCGAGCACGGTCGTCAGGATCGCGATACCCGGGAAGAGCATCATGTGCGGTGCCGAGAAGAGGAAGGCCCGCGCATCGGAGAGCATGCCGCCCCATGACGGCGTCGGAGGCTGGACGCCCATGCCGAGGAAGCTGAGCGCCGCCTCCGAGAGGATCGCGCTGCCGATGCTCATCGTCGTGTACACGACGATCGGTGCTATCGAGTTCGGCAGGATGTGTCGGAACATGATGCGCAGGTCGGACGCGCCCACAGCGCGGGCGGCATCGACGTACTCGTTCTCCTTGACCGAGAGTATCGAGCTCCGGAACACACGCGCGATCGACGGCCACCCGAGGATACCGATGGCGATGAATACGTTGCGGTAGCTCGGCCCAAGGACCGCGATGAGCGTGATGGCGAAGAGCACGTACGGGAACGCGAAGAACACGTCGGCCGTTCGCATGATGAGCGTGTCCCATAGCCCGCCGTAGTAGGCTGCAAGACCCCCGAAGACGAGTCCGATCACGAGCGAGATCGACACGGCGAGGACGCCGACCGACAGCGAGACCCGCGCGCCGTAGATGATGCGCGAGATGATCTCCCGGCCCAGCTTGTCGGTACCGAACGGATGGTCCGCTGAGGGCGGAAGCAGCTTGGCGGCGGCCGTGTCTTGCGGCAGCACGATGGGGTCACCGAGCGTCTGCGGCACCCAGAGATCGGCGGTCACGGCCAGCAGGATCATGAAGATGATCCACACGAGGGCCACGAGAGCCAGCTTGTTGCGACGCAGACGATACCATGCGTCACCCCACAGCGTACGGCTCGAAGTCGATAGCTCGGCGACATCGACGTGGCCCATCGAGGCCGTGATGTGGTCGCCAGACTCGGACTGCCGGGAGGGGTGACCTCCGGCATCCAGGGGGATCATGTCAGGGTCCTGGTCGTGGTCCCAGTTCAGGTGCTCGGGCGTCATTGTGCGGGACCTCCGTACCGGATCCGGGGGTCGAGGAACGCGTAGCTGATGTCGACGAGCAGGTTGATGATCATCACGAGCAGCACGATGATCACGACGCCGCCGGTGACGATCGGCCAATCGCGTGTCCCGATCGCCAGGAATATCTCAAGGCCCACTCCGGGCCAGTTGAAGACGGTCTCGGTGAGGATCGCGCCGCTCATCATCACGCCCAGGTCGATGCCGATGAACGTCACGACCGGGATGAGCGCGTTCTTGAGCGCATGACGCCGGATGACCGCTCGCTCCGAGAGGCCCTTGGCGTGCGCGGTCCTGATGTAGTCCTGCCCCATCACCTCGAGCATCTGGCTCCGCATGATGCGCGCCACGTATGCCGTGGAGACCGATGCAAGCGTGATGGCCGGCAGGATGAGGTGGACCCAGTCGGGGAAGTCCGAGGAAGACATGCCCGAGATGGGCAAGTACGGGATCCCCCAACGCTTGAACCATATGCCGAAAACCACCTGCATCAACATGCCAAGCCAGAACACCGGCACGGACACGAGGATGGACGTGGATAGCGTGACGAGCACATCGAGCAAGGAATAGCGTTTCACCGCCGAGATGATACCCGCCGCTATGCCGATGATGATCTCCAGCATGATGGCGACGGCAGCAAGACGCATGGTGTTCGGAAACTTGTCGAGCAGGATGTCGCTGACCGGACGGCTCTTCTGATACGACGTTCCCAGATCGCCTTCGGTCAGTCCTTTGAGGTAGCGCACGTACTGCACGTGCAGCGGTTGGTCGAGGCCGTGCTTCTCGACGATCTCCTGGTACAGGGTCTCGGAGATGGCCTTCTCACCGGTTATGAGTCGCACTGGATCGCCCGGCAGGACTCCCGGCGCCCGCAGGATGAAGAGGATGAGCGTCACGCCGAGGAATACCGGGACCATCTGAATGATGCGACGGATGACGTACTTGAACATGCAGGTGCCTTGTCGGGTCGTTGGGAGGGAACGCGGCGGGGCCCTGGGGCCCCGCCGCGCCTGTCACAGACTACTGAGCGAGCCAGACGGACTCGAAGTTGAACAGACCCTGGGCATTGTAGATGCCGTCGCGGATCCGGTCCGAGCCCACATGGATGTGCGAGTAGTACATGACCGGGATGACCGGCTGGTCCGCTCCGATCATCTTGTTGATCTCCTTGTACTGCGCGATACGCGCGTCCTCATCGGTCTCCTGGCGAGCCTCGGTCAGCGCCGCGTCCACGTCCGGATTGGAGTAGAACGTGACGTTGTCCGAGCCGTCGGTGATGAAGAGCGAGTACAGGAAGTTGTCGGCCGTCGGGTAGTCGGCGATCCAGCCGAAGCGGGCGATGTCGTACTCGCCGTTCTGGAGCGCGTCGATGTGCTGCGCCCACTCGCGAGGCTCCAGCGTGACCTCCAGGCCGAGCTGCGTCAGGTTGTCGAGGAAGATCTGGGCGATGTCCTCATGGCCCACACCGCTGTTGACGGCGATCGTGAAGGCAGGGAAGCCCTCGCCGCCGGGATAGCCGGCCTCCTCGAGGAGCTGAGCAGCCTTCTCCATGTCGTCTACGCTGGCCGGCCATGCGCCAGACTCGTAGGCGGCCAGGTTCGGCGGCACCATGCCGTCAGCAGGCTGACGGATGCCATCGAAGAGCGTGTCGATGATCTTCTGGCGCGGGCAGGCATACGACAGCGCCTGGCGGACCTTCGGATCATCGAACGGGGCCTTCTTGGTGTTGATAGCGTAGTAATAGACCGCCATCTCGAGGCCGGTCACAGCCTGCTTGCCCTCGGCGATGGTGAAGCCGTCATCGCTCTCGCCATACTTCTCGATGACCTGAGCGATCTGACCGCTCGGGATGTGCGTGAAGTCGAGGTTGCCGGCCTCGAACTCCAGGAACGCGGTGTCCTCGTCCTGGAAGATCTTGAAGTCGACGCCGTCGATGTTCGGCTCATCGCCGTAGTAGTCCTCGTTCTTGACGACCTTGATGTACTGGTTGTGCGCCCACGGCTCGGCCAGCTTGAACGGGCCGTTACCGATCGGCATCTCGGCGAAGCCTTCGGCATCCGCCTCGACCGCCGACTGCGGGACAGGGGCGAGACCCGGGTGACCCACGACGTACTCGAAGTCACCGTACGGGTAGTTGAGCGTGACCTCGAGGGTCCGCTCGTCGACCGCGACGACACCGGAAAGCTCGGTAGCCTCGCCGGCCTGCATCTCGTCGAAGCCCTTCACGGGTGCGAGGTGGTACGCGATCTCAGACGCGTTGTCAGGATTGGCGATGCGCTCCCACGCGTACTTGAAGTCGGCGGCGGTCACGGGATCGCCGTTGTGGAACGTCGCACCCTCGACGAGAGTGAACGTCCATACGGTGGCGTCCTCGTTGGCCTCCCAGGACTCCGCGGCAGCGGGCAGGATCTCCAGCGTCAGCGGGTCGAAGGTCACCAGGCTGTCGAACACCGCCTGGACGACTTGTGTACCCTCTGACTCCTGAGCGTTGTACGGGTCGATGAACGCGGGCTCAGTGATGTAGTACGCGAACGTACCGCCCTTCTGCACATCGCCCGTAGGCTCTTCGCCTGTTCCTTCGTCCTCTTTGGGCTGACAACCACCGATGCCGAACACGGTGAGCGCCAGCGCCAAAGCGAGCACGATCGCCAGGCCCTTACGGAATCGATCAGACAACGTTCAGCCTCCCTCCGGAATCTGGACGGAGAGTACACCCGTGGGCGCCCCTCCCCTCCGAACAGCAGTGCCGTGACTCCCATCCCTCCGTGATGGCCCGGATGATGGCCGGCCCAAAGGGCGGGCCGCACGTCCCGACCAACAACACCTAACCTGATTAGTCTTGCGCTTCACGAATAGATTCGCAACCCCTGCTGTATATCGCGACCTCGTCAGGAGCCCGCGTTATCGACAACGCGAACGCACGCGGCAGGCTGCGGAAAGGGTGAACAGACAAATGCGGGGGCGTACCCCGGACGGGCTATGCGCCGGGCGTGTAGATGAGCATCAGCAGCAGCGCAGACACCGCGTAACCTGCGGCGAAGCCGATGGTGATGCGATCGAGGTTCTTCTCGATGATACCGGTCCCGGTCGGAGTCGTCGGCATCGCGCCGCCGAACATCGAGGAGAGGCCGGTACCCTTGCCGGAATGCAGAAGCACGAATACGACAAGACCTACGGAACACAGAATATGAATAGCGATTATGACGTATGCGAATGCGTTCACGGACTGTTCTCCGTCCTATGAGGCCGCGGGCGACCGCTCCCGGCCGCTCCGTTGAGGTGCGAACCGTGCCAGTATAGCTTGCGTCGCCACCCGCCTCAAGCGGTCACCCCGTCACCAGCAGCGACGAGCCGGTCCACTCGGCGGGCTTGTCCAGACCGAGCAGCTCGATGATCGACGGTGCGACGTCCGCAAGGATCCCGCCCTCCCGTACGGCGGTCACCCCCGCGGCCGCGACGATGAAGGGCACGGGGTCCGTCGTGTGTGCGGTGAACGTCGACCCGTCGTCGGCCGTCATCCGTTCCGCGTTCCCATGGTCTGCCGTGATGACGGTCGACCCGCCGCGTGCCCGCACCGCCTCCAGCACTCGGCCGACACCCTCGTCGACGGCCTCGACCGCCGCGACCGCCGCATGCATGACGCCGGTGTGGCCCACCATGTCGCAGTTGGCGTAGTTGACCACATAGAAGTCGGCACGTCCCCGCTTGATGGCGTCCACGAGACGATCGGTCACCTCGGGCGCGCTCATCTCCGGCTGCAGGTCGTACGTGGCGACCTTGGGGCTCGGCACGAGAACCCGCTCCTCCCCCTTCTTGGGCTGCTCGGCGCCGCCATTGAGGAAGAACGTCACGTGCGCGTACTTCTCGGTTTCCGCGATATGGAACTGGCGCAGGCCTGCCTCGGCGATCACGTCGGCCAGGACGCAGCACGGCAGGTCTTTAGGGAACGCCACCGGCGCGGGAATCGTGGGGTCGTACTCGGTCAGGCACACGAACCGCACATCAGGCGTGGTCGGCCGCTCGAAGCCCGCGAAGTCCGGGTCGACGAACGCCCGCGTGATCTCCCGCGCCCGGTCCGGCCGGAAGTTGAAGAAGATGAGCGCATCACCGTCGGCGACCGTCGCACGCGGGCGAGAGTCATCGGTGACCACGACGGGGACCACGAACTCATCGGTCACACCCGCGTCGTACGAGTCCTCGATCGCTGCCGTAGCGCTCGCCTGCTCCACCCCTTTGCCGAGGACCATCGCGCGCCACGCCTTCTCGACGCGGTCCCAACGGTTGTCGCGGTCCATCGCGTAGTAGCGCCCCATCACGCTGGCCACGCGACCGACACCGATCTTTGAGCACACCCGCTCCAGCATGCGCACGTAGCCGAGGCCGCTCGTGGGCGGAACGTCACGCCCGTCGAGGAAGGCGTGGACGAACACCTTCTCGGCACCGCGGTCAGCCGCCATGCGAATGAGCGCGTACAGGTGGTCCTGGTGGCTGTGCACACCGCCATCTGAAACGAGCCCCATGAAGTGGATCGCCCGGCCCTCGGCGATCGCACCGTCCATCGCGTCCTGCAGCACCTCGTTGGCGGCAAGCGAGCCGTCCTCGATCGCCTTGCAGATACGGGTGAACTCCTGGTAGACGATACGGCCGGCACCGATGTTGAGGTGCCCAACCTCGGAGTTGCCCATCTGGCCCTCCGGAAGACCGACGGCCAGCCCCGCCGCGTCGAGCGGCGCCCACGGGCGTGTCGCGAAGAGCTCGTCGAGGACGGGCGTCTCGGCAGCAGCGATGGCGTTGCCCTCAGGCTCGTCCCGTAGGCCGAACCCGTCCATGATCACGAGGACGACGGGGCGCCGGGCCATCTAGCGCGCAGCCTTCACGATGTCGACGAAGGAGTCTGCCTTAAGCGCCGCTCCGCCGATGAGCCCGCCGTCGACGTCGGGCTCCTCGAAGAACATCTTGGCGTTCTCCGGCTTCACCGAGCCCCCGTAGAGCACGCGTACCTGCATCGCCACCGGCGGTCCGTACATGGCGCCGAGCGTCGCGCGGATCGAGCGCGCGACATCGTTGGCAGCCTCGGGCGTGGGGGTGCGCCCCGTGCCGATGGCCCAGATGGGCTCGTATGCCACCACGAGGCGGGCGGCCTGCTCGGGAGTGAGCCCCTCAGCACCGACGCGCACCTGCTGGCGGACGAACGCCTCGGTCTCGAGCGCCTCGCGCACGGCGAGGCTCTCGCCGACGCACATGATCGGCGTCATGCCCGCGTCGAAGATGGCGCGGACCTTCCGGTTGACCGTCTCGTCGGTCTCGCCGAAGTACTCGCGCCGCTCCGAGTGACCGACGATGACATAGGAGCACCGCAGGTCGGCCAACATGCGCGGCGCGATGGCGCCCGTGTACGCGCCCTCCGGCTCCCAGTGGCAGTCCTGCGCGCCGAGCGCGATCGTGAGGTGATCGAGCTCGATGAGCGTCGAGACGGACTTGAGACCGGTGAAGGGCGGGCAGACTGCGACCTCGGCCTCGACGTCGAGCATCTCGAGCAGGTCGGCGATGTCCTGGACGAGGGTCGCGCCTTCTCCGGACGTGGTGTGCATCTTCCAGTTGCCGGCCACGAGCATGCGACGGCTCATGCGCCACACTCCTTCCGCGTCAGCTGTCCTTCTCGGCGAGGGACTCCACGCCGGGAAGCGGGGTGCCTTCGAGCAGCTTCATCGATGCGCCGCCGCCCGTCGAGACGAACGTGACACGCTCCTCGATGTCGAACTTCTTGAGCGCGGCGACCGAGTCGCCGCCACCGACGATGGATGCCGCGCGGTTGTTGCGCGCGACGGCGGTGGCGACCTTGCGCGTGCCCGTCTCGAACGGCGTGAGCTCAAAGACGCCCATGGGGCCGTTCCAGAAGATGGTACGCGCCTTGGCGATGGCCTCGCTGAAGAGCTCCACCGTGGTGGGACCGATGTCGAGCCCCATCATGCCGGCGGGGATCTCCTCGCGACCGACGATCTGGGTCTCCGCGTCCTCGACGATCTGGTCGGAGACCACGAAGTCCACGGGAAGCAGGAGCTCGACGTCCCGCTCGGCGGCGTGCTCGAGCATCTGCCCCGCGCGCTCCACCCACTCATCCTCGACGATCGAGTCACCGACATCGACGCCCTTTGCGACGAGGAACGTGAAGCACATGCCCCCGCCCACGATGAGCGTGTCGGCGCAGTCGAGCAGGCGATCGATCACGCCGATCTTGTCCGAGACCTTCGAGCCGCCGAGGATGGCGACGAACGGCCGCTCGGCGTCGGTCAGCATGCGCTCGAGCGTCTCGACCTCGCGAGCCAGCAGCAAGCCGGCCACGGCGGGCAGGTACTGCGCGACGCCCGCGGTCGAAGCGTGCGCGCGATGCGCCGCACCGAACGCGTCATTGACGTAGAGGTCCGCTAGCGACGCGAGGCGCTTGGCGAACTCGGGATCGTTCGACTTCTCGCCCGGGTGGAAGCGCACGTTCTCCAGCATGAGGATCTCGCCGTCCACCATGCGGTCCACCGCCTCCGCGGCCTCAGGACCGACGATGTCGTCGACGAACACGACGTTGCGGCCGAGCAGGCGCTGCAGCACTCGCCGAACGGGCCGCAGCGAGTACTGCGGGTCGGGCTCGCCCTTGGGGCGACCGAGGTGGCTCATCACGATGACCCGCGCGCCGTGGTCCACGAGGTAGCGGAGGGTCGGCAGCGCGGCTCGGACGCGCGTGTCGTCGGCGACCGCGCCATCGGAGAGGGGCACATTGAAGTCCACGCGCACGAGCACGCGCTTGCCGCGCACGTCGACGTCTTTCACCGTCTTCTTGGAAAACATCGTCCTCCCCTGTCGGCAGAGCGGCCGAGCGGTGATCCGCCCGGCCGCTCGCTGGTCGCGTGCGCTAGACGAGCTTGATGAGGTCGGCAACCCGGTTGCTGTAGCCCCACTCGTTGTCATACCAGGCGAGGCACTTGACGAACGTGCCCGTGCCGCCCATCACCATCGTCGCGAGCGAGTCGAAGACCGAGCTCGCAGGGTTCCCGACGATGTCCATGGAGACGATCGGGTCCTCGCAGTACTCGAGGTAGCCCTTCATCGGACCCTCGGCCGCCGTCTTCATCGCGGCGTTGATGTCGTCCACGGTCACCTCGGTCTCGAGCTCGGCCACCAGGTCGACCATCGATCCGTCGGGCGTGGGCACGCGCGTCGCCATGCCGTCGAGCCTGCCCTTCATGTCGGGCAGGACGAGGCCGATCGCTTTGGCGGCGCCGGTGGACGTCGGGATGATCGACATCGCCGCCGCGCGGGCGCGACGCAGGTCCTTGTGCGGCAGGTCGAGGATGTTCTGGTCGTTAGTGTAGGCGTGGATCGTGTTCATGAAGCCCTGCTTGATGCCGAAGGAGTCACGCAGCACCTTGGCGACGGGAGCGAGGCAGTTGGTGGTGCACGATGCGTTGGAGATGATGTGGTGCTTCTCGGCATCGTAGTCGCCCTCGTTCACGCCAAGGACGATCGTGATGTCCTCGTTCTTGGCGGGCGCCGAGATGATCACCTTGCGGGCGCCTGCGGCCAGGTGCGCCTTGGCCTTCTCGGCATCCGTGAAGATGCCCGTGGACTCCACGACGACATCGACGCCGAGCTCGCCCCAGGGGAGCGCCCCGGGATCACGCTCAGAGAGCACCTTCACGAAGCGGCCGTCCACGGAGAAGCCATCCGCCTCGGCCACGACTTTCTCGCCGAAGCGACGGTGGATCGAGTCGTACTTCAGCAGGTGCGCGAGCGTCTTGGCGTCGGTGAGATCGTTGACGGCAACGACCTCGACCGCCGGATCCGCCTCGCACGCGCGGAAGACCAGGCGACCGATCCTACCGAATCCGTTGATTCCGACCTTGATAGCCACTTCTCAGTCCCTCCTCGGACGACTCGATCAGCTCCGGGCAGCGCCCACTAGGATAGTAGCCCAACATGCGGACGGCGGCACGAGCCTACTCGGCGGCGAGTTCCTCGATCCGCCGGATGCGGTGGTAGACGGCGGACTTGCTGAGCGGCGGGTCCGCGAGCTCGCCGAGCTCGCGGAGGCTGACGTCGGGATGCGCGAGCCTGAGCTCGGCTAGCTCGGCGAGGGCGGGCGGCAGGTTCTCGAGCCCGCGCGTCTCGGCAAGCCTGCGGATCGCCTCGATCTGCGAGAGCGCCGCCCGCGCGCTCTTCTCGAGATTGGCGGTCTCGGCGTTCACGAGGCGGTTCACCTCGTTACGCATCTCCTTGATGATGCGCACATCCTCGGTGCGCAGCAGCGCGCGGTGCGCGCCCACGAGCGCGAGGAACGTCACGATGGGCTCCGCGCCCTTGAGGTAGACGGCGTAGGTGCCGCGACGCTGCGTGATCTTGGCGGGCATCTCGAAGCGCTGCATGAGACCGGCGAGCGACTCCGCGAGCTCGTCGGTCTCGGCCGTCAGCTCGAAGTGGAAGTCGCCGTGCGGGTCGGCGACGAAGCCTCCGCCGAGAAAGGCGCCGCGCAGGTACGCGACCGCGCAGCAGTCCTTGGCAACGAGCCACTCGGGCACAGTGTAGATGGGCGTCAGACGCTCGTCCACGATGCCGAGCTTGCCGAGCGCGTCGGCCAGGCGCGGCTGCGCCGGCACGGTGATGAGATAGTTGTTCGACTTATGGAGCACCGAGCGGCGCACGGTGAGCTCGGTCTGCAGGTCGAACAGGCCGTGCAGCAGCTTGATCGCCTTCCGGGCGACCGGCGCGGTCTCGGTAGCGACCTCCAGACGGAAGCGCTCGTTGCCGGTGAAGTGCAGCGCTCCCTCGACGCGAACGAGCGCCGAGAGCTCGGCCGCCGGGCAGCACGGCTTGCGGCTCTCGACACGCGACAGCTCCTCTTTCACCTCAGCGGTGAAGGACATCCCCACACCTCCTGGAGCGCGCGGCCGAGCGCCACGGGATCGTGATGCAGCGGGTCGGCGGGGTCGATCATGGACGCGACGACGACGCGCGGCCCGAGGGCCGCGATGCGCTCCCGCTGCCCTGCGCCGAATGCTACGGTCGAGAAGCCGGGCACCATCGGCGCAACCTCCGGCGACTCGGACGATCCACCGGGCTCGTGGACGAGCACGACGTCGATGATGCCGTCCATCCCGTGGTCAACGAGCGCCTGCACGTGGTCGGCGGCATCCATCCCCGCGGTCTCGCCGCGCTGGTTGGCCACGTTGCAGACGTAGATCACGGTGGCGGAGGTGGCCGCGAGCGCATCACGCACACCGGCCACGAGCAGGTTGGGGATGACGCTCGTGAACAGGCTCCCGGGGCCGATCACCACGAAGTCGGCCGAGGCGATCGCTTCGAGCGCGCGCGGGTTGGCCTCGGGCGCAGCGGGCACGAGCTCGACGCGCGCGAGCGGCCCTTCGCTTGTCGCCGCGCGTGCCTGTCCTTCGATGCGCTGCCCGTGGGCATCCACGGCCTCAAGGCGGACATCGGCGAGCGTGGATGGCACGACCGCTCCGGTGATGCCGAGCATGCGCGCCGCCTCGTCCACCGCCTCGGCGAACCCGCCCTCGATCTCGGCGAGCGCCGCGATGATGAGGTTGCCGAGCGCGTGCCCCGCGAGCCCCTCTCCCCGCTCGAAGCGGTACTGGAAGACCGCGGCGAGGTCGCTTCCCTCGGGCGCGAGCGCCGCCAGGCAGTTGCGCACGTCGCCCGGGGGCAGCATGCCGAGCGTGCGCCGCAGCTCGCCCGACGAGCCGCCGTCATCGGCCATCGTCACGATGGCGGTGGGCTCCATTCCCGCCGAGACGAGACAGCGCAGCACGCGGGGTAGCCCCGTCCCGCCGCCGATGGCGACGGCTCTGCACACGCCCGCCGTCATCGGGCTTCCTTGTCCTTCCCGAGGTCTCGGTGCGTGACGTTCACGGGATAGCCGAGGTCGCGCAGGTGCGACGCGGTGGTCTCGGCCAGCACGACGCTGCGGTGCATCCCGCCCGTGCACCCGAGCGCGATGTGCAGGTGCGACTTGCCCTCGCGCTGGTAGTGCGGCAGCAGGTACTCGACCATCCCAAGCCAGTGCGACAGGAAGGCCGCGGTCTCCTCGCGCTCGAGCACGAACTGGCGGACCGGCTTCTCCAGACCGCTGCGCGGACGCAACTTGGGGATGTAGTGCGGGTTGGGCAGGAAGCGCACGTCCATCACGATGTCCGCATCCATCGGGATGCCGTACTTGAAGCCGAAGGACGAGACGCTCACGGTGAGCGCTTCCTCGGCCGGCGTATGCAGGAACGACTCGCGGATGGTGGCGCGCAGCTCGCGCGGCGTGTACGCGCTCGTGTCGATGATGTGGTCGGCGCGCTCGCGGAAGGGGCGCAGCATATCGCGCTCGGCTTTGACGGCCGCCGAGATGGACCCGGCCTCGCCGAGCGGGTGGCGCCGTCGCGTCTCCTTGAAGCGGGTGATGAGGGTACGCTGGTCCGCCTCGAGGAAGAGCACGCGGAACGGCGCCTCCATGTCCTCGAGCCGATCGAGCGCATCGGCGAACTCGTCGAAGAACGCGCGACCGCGCACGTCGCACACGACCGCCACGTTCATGATGCGGCTGCCGGGCAGGCCCGTCATCTCCACGAGCTTGGGCAGGAACGTGGGCGGGAGGTTATCGATGCAGAAGTAGCCGAGGTCCTCGAAGGTGTGGATGGCCTCCGAGCGCCCGGCGCCGGACATGCCCGTGATGATGACGAGGTCGCGCTCAGTCTCGGCGACCGTGGTGTCGCGATCGCGGCGCCTGTCGTCCATGGCGGCCTCCGGCCTAGTCGTCGCTGTCGATAAGCTTGCCGGCGACCGCGGTCACCAGACCGATGATGACCGAGGCGGCGACCGTCTGCAGGAAGCCGACCGTCTCGAGACCGGGCACGAGAGCCGCGACGATGTAGAGCATCGCCGCGCTCACGACGAGCCCGAAGAGCCCGAGCGTGAGGATGGTGACCGGCAGTGCGAGGAGCTTCACGATCGGCTTCACGATGGCGTTCACCACCGCGAGCACGACCGCGGCGATCACGGCCGTGGGCCAGAACTCGTCGACGATGAGCAACGCGCCTTCCGAGATGTACGCGACGCCAAAGAGCGCGCCGGCGGAGATGAGCATCCTCAGCAGGAACTTCATGAGCGGCTTCCTCCCGTCAGCGACCGGTCTCGCGGGTCATGCCGAGTATACCAGCGCGGGCCGTCATGGATCGGCGTGCAGCGCCTCGAAGATCGTCTCGGCCACCTCTGTTCCTATCCCCGGAACGGCCGCGATCTCCTCTGCGGAGGCAGCGCGCAGCTTCTTGACCGACCCGAACGCCTTGATGAGCGCCTTCTTGCGCTTGGGTCCCACGCCCGGCACGTCGTCGAGCGCCGAGGCGGTCATCGCCCGCGCACGCAGCTCGCGGTGGTACTCGATCGCGAACCGGTGCGCCTCGTCCCTGATGCGCTTGACCAGGAAGAGCGACGGCGAGCCCGTGGGCAGCACGACCGGCTCCTCCCACCCGGGCACGAACAGCTCCTCCTCGCGTTTGGCGAGCGCGGCGAGCGGGATATCCAGGCCGAGCTCATCCATCGCCGCCCGCGCCGCCGCGAGCTGCGGCGTGCCGCCGTCCACGATCACAAGGTCGGGCGTGGTGGCGAAGCGCTCGTCGCCGGCGATCTCGCGCGCGAAGCGACGGGAGAGCACCTCGCGCATCATCGCGACATCGTTGGCCGAGTCCGCCGGCATGCGCACCCGGAAGCGCCGGTAGGCGCTCTTCTCGGCACGTCCCGCCGAGAAGACCACCATCGAGCCCACCGAGTTGGTGCCGTGCAGGGTCGAGATGTCGAAGCACTCGATGCGCAGCGGCGGACGCGGCAGCCCGAGCGCGCTCTCGAGCTCGAGCAGCGCGCGGTTGAGCCGCTCCTCGTCGTAGCGCGTCCGGTGCCGGTAGCGAGCCAGCGTATGGTGCGCGTTGGTGGCAGCGAGCTCGGCGAGCGCCCGCTTCTCCCCGCGCCGGGCGACGCGGACGCGGACGCGCGAGCCGCGCAGGCCCGAGAGCCACTCCTCGATCGTCTCGGCTCCGTCCGGCAGGCACGGCACGATGACCTCGCGCGGCACGTGGGACGCCTGGCCGTAGTAGCGCAGCAGGAAGCCCTCGATGAGTTCGGTCTCGGGTACGTCGAGCCCCTTGTCGAGCACGAACTCGTTGCTCGCGACGATGCGGCCCTCGCGCACCGAGAAGACGTGAGCGCCGGCGATGGTCTCTTCGCGCTCGATGCCGAGGACGTCGATATCGAGCGGCTTGTCCGAGACGACCTTCTGGCGCTCGAGCACCGTGCGGACGGCCTCGAGCGAGTTGCGCAGGCGCGCCGCGCGCTCGTACTCGAGCTCGGCCGACGCCTCGGCCATCGCGCGCTCCAGGTCCGCGGCGACCGCCCGTTGCCGGCCCTCGAGGAACGCCGTCACCTCGGCGACGTTGGCCGCGTACTCCTCGGCGGAGATCGCACCCACACAGACGCCAGGACCCTTGCCGATGTGGTAGTCGAAGCACGGCTTGCCGGTGGGCGCTCCGCCTTGGCGCGTCACGCGTTTCCACTCCGCGCACGTCGCTCGGCACACGGGGTAGACGCGCCGGGCCACCTCGATGGTCTCGCGAGCAGCGCGCGCGTCGGTGTACGGGCCGAAATAGCGCGTGCCGGGGCGGTGCTTCTCGCGCGTGTACTTGATCGCCGGGTATGGGTCTCCGGTGGTGAGCGCGATGAACGGGTACGTCTTGTCGTCTCGGTAGTCCACGTTGAACGGCGGACGCTGCTGCTTGATGAGGTTGGCTTCGAGGATGAGCGACTCGACCTCGGTGTCGGTCACGATGTAGTCGAAGCCGTCCACCTGCTCCATCATGAGCGGGATGCGATCGCGGCTGTCGTGCCCGCTCGTGTACTGTCGCATGCGTTTGCGTAACGATCGCGCCTTGCCGACGTAGAGCACCTGATCGCCCGACTTCCAGAGGTAGACGCCGGGCGCGTCGGGCACGTGCGCGAGCTGCTCGCGGATATCGGGCTTCCCGCTCACCGCGCGGCCCTACGCCGGACTTCCCGCGCGTTCCGGCTCGACCGTGGCGCCCCGGCCCTCGAGCACAGGACGCAGGAAACGCCCGGTGTGGGAGGTGGGATGCGCTGCCACGTCCTCCGGCGTGCCCGCAACAACGATCTCGCCGCCGGCGTCACCGCCTTCGGGACCGAGGTCGATGATGTGGTCTGCGCTCTTCACCACATCGAGATTGTGCTCGATCACGAGCACGGTGTTGCCGGCGTCGACGAGGCGCTGCAGCACAGCGAGGAGCTGGCGCACGTCGTCGAAGTGCAGGCCGGTCGTCGGCTCGTCCAGGATGTAGAACGTCTTCCCGGTGGAGCGTCGCTGCAGCTCGGAGGCGAGCTTCACGCGCTGGGCCTCGCCGCCCGAGAGCGTGGTGGCCGGCTGGCCGAGCTTGATGTAGCCGAGGCCGACGTCGTAGAGCGTCTGGAACTTGCGCTTGATGGGCGGGATGTTCTCGAAGAAGTGGAGCGCCTCTTCCACCGACATCTCGAGGATGTCCGAGACGGTCTTGCCCTTGTACGTCACCTGCAGCGTCTCACGGTTGTACCGCTTGCCCTTGCAGACCTCGCAGGGCACGTACACGTCCGGCAGGAAGTGCATCTCGATCTTGATCTGGCCGTCGCCCTTGCACGCCTCGCAGCGGCCGCCGCGGACATTGAAGCTGAAGCGCCCCGGCGCGTAGCCGCGCGCGCGGGACTCGGGGGTGGACGCGAAAAGCGAGCGGATGTCGTCCCACACGCCCGTGTACGTGGCGGGGTTGGAGCGCGGCGTGCGTCCTATGGGGCTCTGGTCGATCACGATGACCTTGTCGATCTGCTCGATGCCCTCGATCGCCGCGTGCCGGCCGGTGCGGCGTCTGGCGCGGTGCACGGCGTTGGCCAGCGCCGGCGCGAGCGTGTCGCTCACAAGCGAGCTCTTGCCTGAGCCGCTCACGCCCGTCACGACGACGAGGTTGCCGAGCGGGATATCGACATCGATACCTTTGAGGTTGTGCTCGCGCGCGCCGAGCACGCGCAGGTGGCCCTTCTCGGCTCCGCGCCGCTCTCCCGGCACAGGGATGCTGCGCGCGCCGGACAGATACGCGCCCGTCAGCGAATCGTCGCACTTCAGGATGTCCTCGGGCGTGCCCTCGCAGACGATCTCGCCGCCGTGCTCGCCCGCGCCCGGCCCCATGTCCACCACGAAGTCCGCGGCGCGTATCGTCTCTTCGTCGTGCTCGACGACGATGACGGTGTTGCCGATATCACGCAGCCGCTCCATGGTGGCGATGAGCCGGGCGTTGTCACGCTGGTGCAGGCCGATGGACGGCTCATCGAGGATGTAGAGCACGCCCATGAGTCCCGAACCGATCTGCGTGGCGAGGCGGATGCGCTGCGCCTCGCCGCCCGAGAGCGTCGCGGTGGCGCGCTCGAGCGTGAGGTAGTCGAGTCCGACGTCCACCAGGAAGCGCAGCCGCTCCACGATCTCCTTGATGACACGCTCGGCGATGTGCCGCTCGCGCTCGGTCAGTTTGACGGCCGTGAAGAACTCGAGCGCAGCCTTGGCCGAGAGGTTCGTCACCTCGTAGACGTTCTTGCCGCCGAAGGTGACCGCGAGGATCTCGGGCTTGAGGCGCGCGCCGCCGCACGACTTGCAGGGGATGACCGCCATGTACTCCTCGAGCTTGTCCTTCACGTTCTCGGAGTCGGTCTCCTCGTAGCGGCGCATGACCGAGGCGAGCGCGCCCTCGTACTTCGTGTACCAGAAGGTCTCGCGACCGTCGCGCGTGAGGTAGTCAAGCCGGATGCGCTCGTCGCCCATACCGTAGAGCAGCCGATCGCGCACACCCTCAGGAAGGTCCTTCCATGGCGTGTCGATGTCCGCGCCGAGGTGCTTGGCCGCCGCCTCCACGAGCTGCGGGTAGTAGTTGGTGTTGCCCGAGAAGGGCTTGATCGCGCCCTCATCCAGCGTGAGCGTCTCGTCCGGGACCACGAGCTCGGGATCGGCCTCCAGGCGGCTGCCCAGGCCGAGGCACTCGGGGCACGCGCCGTACGGGCTGTTGAACGAGAAGTCGCGCGGCGCGAGCTCGTCCATGGAGAAGTCGTGGTCGGGGCAGGCGAGCGCCTGCGAGTAGCGGTGCTCCTCGCCATCCACCACGTCGATGACGACCACGCCACCGGCGAGCTTGAGCGCCATCTCCACGCTCTCGGCCAGCCGCGTGCGCAGCCCCTCCTTCATGACGAGGCGGTCCACCACCACGTCGATATCGTGCTTGTACTTCTTGTCGAGCGTGATCTCCTCGTCCAGCGTGCGCGCCGCGCCGTCCACCCGCACGCGCGAGAAGCCCTCGGCACGCAGCTCCTCGAAGAGCTTGCCGTACTCGCCCTTCCTCCCCTGCACCACCGGCGCAAGCACCTGGAACTTGGTGCCCTCGGCCATCTGAAGGATGGCGTCGACGATCTGGTCCGAGGTCTGGCGCTCGATGCGCCGACCGCAGACGGGGCAGTGCGGGATGCCCACCCGCGCGTAGAGCAGACGCAGGTAGTCGTAGATCTCGGTCACGGTGCCGACCGTCGAACGCGGGTTCTTGCTCGTGGTCTTCTGGTCGATGGAGACCGCCGGCGAGAGCCCTTCGATGTGGTCGACGTCAGGCTTGTCCATCTGGCCGAGGAACTGGCGCGCGTAGGCCGAGAGGGACTCGACGTAGCGGCGCTGGCCCTCGGCGTAGATCGTATCGAAGGCGAGCGAGGACTTCCCCGACCCTGACAGGCCGGTGATGACGACCAGCTTGTCACGCGGGATGTCCAGCGTGAGGTTCTTCAGGTTGTGCTCGCGTGCTCCGCGGACGGAGATGTGCTTGAGGGACACGGAGGGGTCCTTTCGTGCCGTCCGGATCGTGACGAACCTTCATTGTATCGCGATTCCGGTAGCACGATGCGGGCCAGGTCGGAGAGGGCCCCCTCCCGCTTTAGTGGCCCAGCGCGCGCTTGATCTCCTCGAACTCCTGCTGCGTTATCTCGCCACGCGCGAAGCGCGCGCGAACGGTCTCGTAGGCCTCGTCGCGCTGCTGTGGAGCAGGCCCGCCTCCGGCGGCGCTGCCCCCTTGACCGCTGCGCATCGCCCACACGACGAGCGCAGCGATTCCGGCGAGTACCAGCAATCCGCCGAGCCCGAGCAACAGCAGCTCGGTCCCGCTCATTCCATATCCCGGATACATCATCATCACTGGCTCAGCTCCTCCAGGTAGTCGATCGTCGCGTTCATCTCGGCGTCGGTCATGCCCCAGCGCGGCATGAGCACGTCGAGCTCCTCGCCGTTGGGTTCGATGCCCTCGCGTACGGCACGCGCGATGTCGTCTTCGCTCCAGGGATCATGTGTCTCCCCGTCCTCGACGTGCTCGCTCGTGAGCGTGTCGTAGCGGATGTCGGGCGCCTCCCACGTGCGACCCATCATGAAGAACTCGCGTCCCGTGCCGTCGTCGCCGTGACACGACGCGCATGACACGCCGCCCATCATGCCGGGACCGAAGGGCACGGTGCGCGGGATCAGCCCGTCCTCGCCGACACCGGTGAAGTAGATCTGCTCCCCAAGCGAGTCGAACTGCTCCGTGAAGTCATCGCTCGGCGGCACGGACCGGGGACCTCGGCGCCCGCCCGGCGGCGTCACACCGTCGCCGCCGTCGCCGGCATCACCGCCGTCCAGGCGCTGCCCGCACCACGGGCAGACGTCGGTCCACGTGAAGCTGCCGTTGCCGATGAGCGCCGCTCCCAGCGCGATGAGGCCGAGAAGCAGCAGCACGATAGCGATGACGAGCAGCGTCGTTCTGTTCATGTCACACCAACTCCCGATAGTGCTGTGTCAGAGTGCCGTCCGGCCGGCGATCAGGTCCTTGACGACCTTGGGCTCGGCGAGCGTCGAGAGATCGCCGAAGGCATCGGTCTCGGTCTCCCCGGCGGCGATCTTGCGCAGGATGCGACGCATGATCTTGCCGGAGCGCGTCTTGGGAAGGTCCTGCGCGAACTGGATGCGGTCCGGCTTGGCGATGGGCCCGATCACCTTGCGCACGTGGCCGCTCAGGATGGAGGCGAGGTCTTCGCTGGCATAGTAGCCGTCACGCAAGATCACGTACGCGTGGATCCCCTCGCCTTTCACCTCGTGTGGGAAGCCGACGACCGCAGCCTCGGAGACCGCCTCGTGCGACACGAGCGCGCTCTCGATCTCGGCGGTTCCGAGGCGGTGTCCCGATACGTTGATGACGTCGTCCACCCGTCCGAGCAGCCAGTAGTCTCCGTCGGCGTCGACGCGGGCGCCGTCGCCGGTGAAGTACCGCCCGGGGAAGCGCTCGAAGTAGACCTCGCGCATGCGCTTGTGGTCCGGGTCTCCCCACGTGCCTCGCAGCATCCCGGGCCACGGGCGCTTCACCGTGAGGTAGCCGCCCTCTCCCGGATCCGCCCGGCTCCCGTCTTCACGGACGACCTCGGGCTCGACGCCGAAGAACGGCCAGCTCGCGGAGCCCGGCTTGAGCGGCGTGGCGCCGGGGAACGGCGTGATGAGGAAGCCGCCCGTCTCGGTCTGCCAGTAGGTATCCACGATCGGCACCGCGCCCCGACCGATCGTCTCGTGGTACCACGTCCACACCTCGGGATTGATGGGCTCGCCGACCGTGCCGAGCAGCCTGATGGAGGAGAGATCGTAGCGTTGCGGCCAGCCCGAGCCGTGCCGCATGAGCGCGCGGATGGCGGTCGGCGCCGTGTAGAAGATGTTGACGCGGTACTTCTCCACCACCGCCCAGAACCGCCCGGGGTCGGGATAGGTGGGGACGCCCTCGAACATGAGCGAGGTGGCGCCCGCGGCGAGCGGCCCGTAGACGATGTAGCTGTGCCCGGTGACCCAGCCGATGTCCGCGGTGCACCAGTACACGTCCTCGTCCCGGTAGTCCATGACCGTCTTGAACGTGAGCGCCGAGTAGAGCAGGTACCCGGCGGTCGTGTGCAGGACGCCCTTGGGCTTGCCGGTGGAGCCCGACGTATACAGGATGAAGAGCGGGTCCTCGGCGGCCATGGGCTCGAGCGCGCACGGCTTGCGCACCTCGGGCGCAGAGATCTCCTGGTGCCACCAGGTATCGCGCCCGGGCTCCATGTCCACATCGCCCGCGCCGCGCTGTACGACGACGCACGACTCCACGCTCGGGCATTCGAAGAGCGCCTCGTCCGCCGCCACCTTGAGCGCCACCTTGCGTCCGCCGCGGATGCCCTCATCGGCGGTGATCAGCATCTTGGCCGAGCAATCCTGGATGCGCTCCCTGAGCGCGCTGGAGGAGAAGCCGCCGAACACCACGGAGTGGATGGCGCCGATGCGCGCACAAGCGAGCATCGCGATGGGGAGCTCGGGGATCATCGGCAGGTAGATGGCGACCCGGTCGCCCTTCTCCACGCCCTTCTTCTTGAGCACGTTGGCGAAGCGGCTCACCTCGTAGTGCAGCTGCTGGTACGTGTAGGTCTTGGTGTGCCCGTCATCGCTCTCCCAGATGAGCGCGGCCTTGTTGCGACGCCATGTGCCGAGGTGGCGATCGAGACAGTTGGCCGCCACGTTGAGCACGCCGCCATCGAACCATCGGTAGTCGAGGTCCTCGAACCCGCCCGACATGACCGTGTCGAACGGCTCGATCCAGTCAAGCTCCTGCTCGGCGGCCTCGCGCCAGAATCGCTCGGGCTCCTCAAGGGAGCGCCGGTACATCACACGGTACGTGTCCTCGGTGCCGATGGTCGCGCGTCGCGCGAACTCCTCGGGAGGCTCGATCGTGCGCCCCTCGGCAGCCAGATGCTCGATCGTCGCGTCGGAACGGGTCTCGTCCGCCATGGCTCACTCCTTCACCGTCGCCCACAGGGTCTCTATTCCCCAGGGTGCGCCGCCGCATGGCCGAAAGGTCTTTGACGCTCGCAGGCGACGTGGCAGTATTGAGTGGTCGGCCATCGGTATCCAGGGGACCTCACGCGTGCTTCCGCTCAAGTACGATCGCCTTCGCAATCGCATCAAGAACCTCGGCAGCGCGCTCGTCGCGTACTCGGGAGGCGTGGATTCCACGCTGCTCGCGTTCACGAGCACGGTCGTCCTCGGCGACGGGTGCCTGGCGGTGCTCGCCATCTCCGACGTCCACCCGCAGCACGAGATCGACGACGCGCGCACGACGGCGGCCGACCTGAACCTCAAGCTGCTCGAGGTCGAGACGTACGAGCTGACCGACCCGCGCTTCTCGGCCAATCCCGCCGATCGCTGCTACTACTGCAAGGCCGAGATGTTCAGCCTGCTGCGGCACGTTGCCGACGCGCGGGGCATCAAGTGGGTGCTCGACGGCACCAACGCCGATGACGCCTCCGACCACCGGCCCGGACGACGCGCCGCGCGCGAGTACGGCGTGGTGAGCCCGCTGCTTGAGGTGGGCCTGCACAAGGCCGAGGTGCGCGAGCTGTCCGAGCAGCTCGGGCTCCCGACGTGGGACCGCCCCTCGGCAGCCTGCCTCGCGAGCCGCTTCCCGTACGGCACGCCCATCACCGACGAGGCGCTCGGTCGCGTCGCGCGCGCCGAGGAGTCGCTGCGCTCGCTCGGCATCCGCCAGTTCCGCGTCCGCGCCCACGGCGACGTCGCCCGGCTCGAGGTCGAGCCCGAGGAGATGGACCGCGCATGGGAGCTTCGTGACCAGGTGACCGCGGCCGTGAAGGCCGCCGGGTTCATGTTCGTCGCCCAGGACCTGGAGGGTTTCCGCAGCGGCAGCATGAACGCGATGCTCGGAGGCGAGCCCGCCGAGAAGCGTACCGAGGACTGCTCAGACGACGAGCTCGCGTAGGGCCGCTCTGACCGCCGCCGGCAGCCGCTCCGCCAGCCGGGCGGGGTCCCCCATCGCCTGCGCGAGCACGCGCGTGGTGAACGGCTGCGCGGTGGCCACGATGTCGATCTGCGGATAGAGCGCCCGGGCGACGCCCTCCACCGTGGCGAGCGATTTGATGAGCAGACCGTAGCCGGACGGGATCGCGATGCCGTGCTCCCCGAGCAGGCGCAGGAAGCCCAGGCCGAAGTGCCGGAAGTCCCGGGTGCCGTCGGGGCGCTCGGTGCCGTCGAGCAGGGCGCCGAGACCCGCGCGGATGACGTCGACCTTCTCGGCGGGGACATCGACGCCGAGCTTGGCCGAGTAGCGCAGCGCGCGGTCGGCATCACGGTAGACGAGCGCCGCCATGACCTGCGTGATGTTCATGCGCTCCTCGGGCGTCAGGTAGCCGACGATGCCGAAGTCAAGGTACGCGATGGTGTTGCGCGGCGTGACGAAGAGGTTGGCGGGATGCAGGTCGGCGTGGTACCGGCCGTAGACGAACACCTGTCGCATGAACGCGGTGGCGCCGTGCACCGCCAGGCCGTAGCAATCCACGCCCTCGGCGGCGGCCGCGTCGATCTCCGTGAGCCGCCAGCCGGTCATGTACTCCATCGTGAGCACGCGCCGGGCGCTTCTCGGCCAGACGATGCGCGGGACCTCGATGCGCGCGTCGTCGCGGAAGTCGAACGCGAAGCGGTCGGCGAACCGGCCCTCCTGGCGCAGGTCGAGCTCCCGGTCGACGCTGGCTTCGAACTCGTCGAGCAGCCCGACGGGATCGAATCGGCGCGCCAGCCCCCAGCGCACCGCACGCTCGGCCAGTCGCCGCGCGACGCCGACGTCCGCGCGGATCGCCTCGGCCGCCTTGGGGCGCACGATCTTGACGGCGAGGTCCGTGCCCGCGGCAAGCTCCGCGCCCCAGACCGGGCGGTATGCCTCGCGCAGGCGCGCGCGGTGGACCTGCGCGACGGATGCGGACGCCACCGGTTCGCGCTCGAACGCGTCCCAGAGCTCGTCAGGGTCGCGCCCGAACTCGGCCCGCACCACCTCGGCGATGCGCTCGTACGGCAGCGGAGGCACGGCGTCTTGCATCGAGCGCATCTCCGCCACGAGCTCGTCGGAGAACTCGTCCGGGCGCACCGAGATGAGCTGGCCGAGCTTCACGAACGCCGGGCCGAGCTCCTCGAAAGCGCGGCGCGTGCCCCGCGCGAACGCGGCGCGACGGCGCGGTCCTGACCCCAGCCCGAAGCGCGCGGCGGGCAGCGTTGCCAGCCAGCGCTTCGCAAGCGTGAGCGCTATCCGCGACTGTCGGGACATGCCGACGCCCTACGGGCGCGCTTCGAGGCGCGCCAGGATGCTCTCGAGCATGGACTCGAGGTTGTCGAGCCGTCCCCGCAGCTCGCCCACCTCGAAACGGATCTCGTCGAGGACGGGATCGCGCTTCTCGTCCGGCGGCGGGAGCTCGCCCCGGGCGCGCGCCTCGAGCTCGGCCTTCAGGCGCTCCTTCTCCTCGGCCACCATCGCCGCGAGCCCGTCCACGAACGCGTCGGGGCCGCCCGACATCCCCTCGGCCCCACCCGCCTCGCCGCGCTCGACGGCGGCCTTCAGGCCCTCATCGGCGGTCTCGTGGGTGAGCATCCAGGCGGCGAAGAAGCGCATGACATCATCGGTCATGGCGGCGTCCCCCTTTCTGCACGCGTCATTCGACACGCGCGGCGCGAGTCCTACACGCGGGCGCGCAGGAGTCGGAGCCCGTTCAGCACGACGAGCAGCGAGACGCCGGTGTCCGCGAAGACCGCCAGCCACAGCGGCGCATAGCCCGCAACGCCGAGCACGAGCACGACGGCTTTGACGGCCACCGAGAACCACACGTTCTGCTTGATGTTGGCCACGGTGAGCCTGCCGAGGCGCAGGAACGCGGCGACCGCGGCGAGGTCGTCTTTCATGAGCGCCACGTCGGCGGTCTCGAGCGCGGCGTCGCTGCCCGCGGCGCCCATCGCGATGCCGATGTCGGCCGCCGCGAGCGCCGGGGCGTCGTTGATGCCGTCGCCCACCATGGCGACCACTCCGTGCTCGGCCTTGAGCGTGCCGATGGCGCCGACCTTGTCGGCGGGCAGCAGCCGCGAAAGCGCGGCGTCCACGCCTGTCATCGCCGCGACGGCCTCGGCAGTGCGCTCGTTGTCGCCGGTGAGCATCGCGATGTGCGTGACGCCCTCCCGCCGCACCGCGTCGGTGGCCGCCCGCGCGCCTTCACGCACCGCGTCGGTGATCCCGATGACGCCGACCGGGAGCGCGGAATCGTCCACGCTCACCACCACGAGAGCGGTGCGTCCCTGGCGCTCCTGAGCGTCGATCGCCTCGGCCGCCGCCGGCGTCATGGCGCCGAGCTCGGTCGCGAGCGCAGCGCTCCCCACCGCGCACGGCACGCCACCGACCGTTCCCCGCACGCCGCGCCCGGGGATCTCCTCGAGGTCGTCGGGTGCGGTGCCGCCGCCCGCCGCGCGCACCACCGCACGCGCAAGGGGGTGCACGGAGCCCGCCTCGAGAGCGCCCGCCAGCGCCAGCACGCGCTCGGAGGGGCCCCCGTCGAGCGAGATCACCTCGGCCACCTCGGGACGTCCGTGCGTGAGCGTGCCGGTCTTGTCGAACGCGACCGCGCGCACGCGCGCCGCGGCCTCCAGGAACGCTCCGCCCTTGACGAGCAGGCCGACGCGACTCGCGCGGGAGATGGCCGAGACGATCGACACGGGCGTGGAGATCACGAGCGCGCACGGGCAGGACACCACGAGCAGGACGAGCGCGCGGTAGAACCACTCGGAGAACGGCACCGTCCGGATGAGGCCGAGCGCGCCGAGCGCCGGCGGCACGAGCGCGATCGCCGCCGCAAGCGCGATGACCGCGGGCGTGTAGTAGCGGGTGAAGCGGTCCACGAGGCGCTGGAACGGCGCGCGCTGCGCCTGCGCTTCCTCGACGAGGTATATGATGCGGGCCAGCGTGCTGTCCTCGGCCACCGCGGTCACGTCGACCTGCACGAGACCGCTCGTGTTGAGCGAACCCGCGAACACCTCGTCACCCGGGCCCTTGTCCACCGGCACCGACTCGCCGGTGATGGGCGCCTCGTCGAACGCCGAGCGGCCGGTGCGCACCACGCCGTCGAGCGGCACACGCTCGCCCGGTCGCACGACGACGCGGTCGCCCACGACCGCCTCGGCGAGCGGGACCGCGACCTCGGAGGTCCCGCGCATCACGCGCACCTGCGGCGGGGCGAGCGCCATGAGGTCGCGGATGGAGCGCCGCGTGCGCGCCAGCGATCGGCTCTCGAGCACGTTGCCGATGCCGAACAGGAAGAACACCATCGCGCCTTCCTGCCACTCGCCGATGATCGCCGCGCCGACAACGGCGAGCGTCATCAGCACGTTCATGTCGAGCGTGCGCGCGCCCAGAGCCGCAACGGCGCGGCGCGCCGGCAGGAACCCGCCGGCGAGGATGGCGAGCGCGAAGAGCACGGTCGCGAGGAGCTCCGGGCCGTCGAGCAGCGATACGAGCGAGCCCGCGACGAGCGCGGCGCCGGAGGCGGCGGTGAGGGCCTCGATGCGGTTGCGCTGCCACCAGCTCTCGGCCATCGGCGTCGCCGGTCTGCCGACCTCGAGCGGCTCGATGCCGTACTCCATCCGGCGTACGAGCGCCGTGACCGCGGCGGTGGGGTCCACGTCCTCGGCGTGCTCCACCACGAGCACCGCGCTCGTGAAGTTGAGGTCCGCCGAGACGACCTCGTCCAGGTAGCTCACCGACCGGTCGAGCGTGCGCGCGCAATCGGGGCAGTCGAGCCCCGTGACGCGGAACAGCGTGTGCGTGGTGGTGGCCGAGAGCTCGCGCGCGATGCGCTCGACGTGCATGCGCACGGCGTCGGCGCCGATGACCTCGGGGTCGAACTCCACGGCGATCACCCAGGCGGCGGTGTCCGCCTCGGCGGAGCGCACCCCGCCCAGCCCACCCACCTGCGCGCGCAGCTCCTCGACGCAGCGCGAGCAGAACACCGGCGTGCGCTGCAGCTCGGGTATGGCGATCCGTTCGGTGGCGCTCGGCGTCATCGCATGTCCTCTGTGTCGGTCACCGGCCGCGCGCGTCGCATGGCACCCGCGCGGCGCGGTCGGCGTGCCGTCGTGTCTACCAGGCCATCGTCATCGGGTCACGGCCGAGACGCTCGCCGCGGTCGAGCGCGTCGATCGCGGCCATCTCCGCGTCGCTGAGCTCGAAGTCGAAGAGCTCGGCGTTCTCCCGGATGCGCCCTGCGTGCACCGACTTGGGGATCACGATGGCCCCGCGCTGCAGCAGCCACCGTAGCGAGACCTGTGCCGGAGACTTCGAGTGACGCTCCCCGATCTCGACGAGCGCCTCGACCGCGTCCACCCGCCCGCGCATGATGGGCGCCCACGCCTCGACGGCGATGCCGTTCTCGTCGCAGTACGCGTGCAGTCCCGGCTGCTGCAGGTACGGGTGGAACTCGTACTGGTCGACCATCGGCATGACGTCGGCCTTCTCGGCCAGGAGCTCGAGGTGCGGCACCAGGAAGTTGCAGACGCCGATAGCGCGCGCGTACCCCTCGGCAAGCAGGCTCTCCATCGCCTGCCATGTCTCATAGAAGTGCTCGCGCACGGGCCAGTGCACGAGGTAGAGGTCGATGTAGTCGGTGCCGAGGCGCCGCAGGCTGCGCGCGAGCGCCCGTTGCGTCTCGGCGAAGCCCTGCTCGTCGTTCCAGACCTTGGTGGTGAGGAAGACGTCCTCGCGCGGCACGCCGCCCTCGCGGAGCGCGCGGCCGATGACCTCCTCGTTCTCGTACATCGACGCGGTGTCGATGCTGCGGTAGCCGAGCTCGAGCGCCGTCAGCACCGACTGTTCGACGTCCTCGCCGCGCGCCTTGTACGTCCCGAGGCCGAAGCGCGGCATCTCCACGCCGTTGGCCAGTGTGACGGTGCTCTGCAGTGTCAGTCCGGGTGCCATGCCGATCGCTCCCTACGCGACGTCACGGCGCCGGAAGACGAGGGCCGCGCCGATGAGCCCCACGACCGCGACGGCGCCGTATACCCACCACGCCTCCGCCGCCACGACGTTGTCGTTGATGACCTTGCCCGGCTGCCAGTAGCCCACGAGGTTCACGGGGTCGAAGAGCTCGGCCGCCTCGGAGACGTTGGACACGAGGTCGAGGATCCACATCATGACGAGCAGGCCCGCGGCGATGCCGGCCGGCTTGCCCGAATCGCGGAAGATCGAGCTCGCCAGCATCGCGATGCCCCCGAGCGCGAGCATGAAGAGCGAGCCGAGCGCGAAGAGCAGCCAGAAGGTCCGTGCCGTCAGGTCGACATCGTACGTGGGGCCGAAGACCTGGATGGGGACGAACGTGGCGGCCGCCAGGACGAGCACGTAGACCACGAGCACGGCGATCCTCGTCAGCACGACGGTCAGGCGCGAGACCGGTTGGGCGAGCGTGAGCTCCATGGTGCCTTTCCCGATGTCGCCCGCAAGCGAGCCGACGCCGTACATCACGATGGCGCAGCCGACGATGACCATCCACATGAGTCCGAGGTACTCGGTCTGGAAGTAGCCGCCCATCGACGCGAACGAGATGTCGTTCCCGCCGAAGAGCGCGAGCATCTCGGGCGGCATGTTCTCGATCATCTCGGCATACTGACCGCCGCCGATCTGCGGCCAGAACCACACCATGAGCCACGAGTAGAAGACGAGACCCACGGAGAACCAGAACATCGATGCGCGGCGCTGGTGGAGCGTCGCCCTGAGCAGCGTCCAGCTCATCGGACCTCCCCTCCCTCGGCGTCATCGCGCTCCGGCGTCTCCGCATCGCTCGCCGAGTCGTCGGACGGGTCCTCGCCCTCCTGGGCCCGGTAGAACTCCAGGAAGACGTCTTCCAGGCTCGCGAGCTCGATCTCCACGTCGGTCACGGTCTTCTCGGCCAGGCGCTTGATGACGTCGTCGATGACGTCGCCTTTGGCGCGCGCCGTGAGCGTCCGCTCCCCGATGCGCTCGACCTTGTCCACGCCGGGGACGGATGCGAGGAACGCGGGCTCCACCGGCTCGGCGAACGTCACCTCGAGCTCGCGCAACCGCTTGGCGAGCAGCGAGTGGACGCTCTCCTCGGCGGCAAGGCGACCCGCGCGGATGATGCCGACGCGCTCGCACACGCGCTCGACCTCGGAGAGGATGTGGCTCGAGAGGAAGACCGTGCGCCCGGCGGCGACGCGCTCGTCGATGACCGCGTAGACGGCCTCCTGGTTGAGCGGGTCGAGCCCGCTCGTGGGCTCGTCCAGGATGAGCAGCTCGGGGTCGTGCATCATGCCGAGGATGAGCGCGAGCTTCTGCTTGTTGCCCTTGGAGAGCTCCCGCACCCGCTTGGAGGGGTCGAACTCGAAGCGCTCGACGAGCTCATCGGCGAGCGACGGCTTCGCGCCGCGCATGCCCGAGACGTACTCCATGTGCCAGCGGCCCGTCTCCTTCTCGAACATGATGACCTCGCCGGCGACGTACCCGATGCGCCGCCGGAGCTCCGAGCCGTCCAGGTTCACCGCGGTCCCGAAGAGCTGCGCCGTCCCGCGCGTGGGCTTGAGCATGCCGAGAAGACAGCGGATCGTCGTCGTCTTGCCGGCGCCGTTGGGGCCGAGGAAGCCGTAGACGGAGCCCTCCGGCACCGTCATCGTGAGGTCCTCCACGCCCCGCGTGGACCCGTAGTACTTGGTGAGCCCCTCGGTGGTGATGACGTCCATCCGTGCTCCTTCCCGCGTCCGGGACCAGACCTACCCCACCAGCCTACCGCAACCTACCGCCGGCGGCGCTTCACGCCGTGCGCGGAGCCCTTGCGCGCGCCCTGCTTGAGCCGCGAGAGCACCTCAGCGGCGTCGGTCGCCTCGGTCTCGGCCTTCAGCTTCACGACCTGGTCGCGCAGGCGCGCCGCGGTCTCGAAGTCGAGCGCCTCGGCCGCCATGTGCATGTCCTCCTCCATGGTGGCGATGATGCGCGCGACCTCGGCGGCGGGCAGCGCGGAGAGCTCCTCGGCAACCTTGACGCTCGACTCCAGGCCCGCCTCGGTCTCGCGTATGTACTGCGCGATGTCGTGGATGGCCTTGCGCACCGTCTGCGGCTCGATGCCATGCTCGGCGTTGAACTCGATCTGCAGGGCGCGGCGGCGGTCGGTCTCGTCGATGGCGGCGCGCATCGAGTCGGTGATCTTGTCGGCGTAGAGGATGACCTGCCCCGACACGTTGCGCGCGGCGCGCCCGATGGTCTGGATGAGGCTGCGGAAGTCGCGCAGGAAGCCTTCCTTGTCGGCGTCGAGTATAGCGACGAGCGAGACCTCGGGAAGGTCGAGCCCCTCGCGCAGCAGGTTGATGCCCACCACCGCGTCGATGACGCCGGCGCGCAGGTCGCGCAGGATCTCGATGCGCTCGAGCGTGCCGATGTCCGAGTGCAGGTAGCGCACCTTCACGCCGTGCTCGAGCAGGTACTCGGTGAGGTCCTCGGCCATCTTCTTGGTGAGCGTGGTGACGAGCACGCGCTCGTCGCGCTCCGCCCGCTCCTTGATCTCGCCCATGAGGTCGTCGATCTGCCCCTTCACGGGCCGGACGACGACCTTGGGGTCCACGAGGCCCGTGGGACGGATGATCTGCTCCACCACCTGCGCGCTCGTGCCGAGCTCCCAGTCGCCGGGCGTGGCCGAGACGAACACCGTCTGCGGCACGCGCTCGCGGAACTCGTCGAAGCGCAGCGGCCGGTTGTCGAGCGCGCTCGGCAGGCGGAAGCCGTGCTCCACGAGCGTGATCTTGCGGCTGCGGTCGCCCTCGTGCATGCCGCGGATCTGCGGGACGGTGACGTGCGACTCGTCGATGATGCACAAGAAGTCGTCGGGGAAGTAGTCGATGAGCGTGTTGGGCGGCTCACCCGGCGCGCGGCCGTCGAGGTGCCGCGAGTAGTTCTCGATACCCGAGCAGAACCCCATCGTCTCCAGCATCTCGAGGTCGTAGCTCGTGCGCATCTCGAGCCGCTGCGCCTCCAGGAGCTTGCCCTCGGCCTTGAGCGTGGCGAGCCGATCCTGCAGCTCGGCCCGGATGTTCTCCACAGCGCCGCCGAGACGATCGGGTGCGGTGACGTAGTGGGTCGCCGGCCAGACCGGCAGCGAGTCGAACTCGGCGGTCACCTCGCCGGTGACCTGGTCCACCTCGGCCACCGACTCCACCTCGTCGCCGAAGAACTCCACGCGGACCGGGTTGTCGGCGTACGGCGGGAAGACGTCGAGCACGTCGCCCCGCACCCGGAACGTGCCGCGCGCGAGGTCGTAGTCGTTGCGGTCGTACTGGATATCGATGAGGTCGCGGATGAGCTCGTCGCGGTCGTAGCGCTGCCCCACCGTGAGGAACGCCGCCATGCCCGCGTAGTCCTCCGGGGAGCCGATGCCGTAGATGCACGAGACGCTCGCCACGACGACGACGTCGCGCCGAGAGAGGAGCGCGGCCGTGGCCGCGTGGCGCAGCTTCTCGACCTCCTCGTTGATCGACGCGTCCTTCTCGATGAAGGTGTCGGTCGTGGGGACGTACGCCTCGGGCTGGTAGTAGTCGTAGTACGAGACGAAGTAGACGACGGCGTTCTCCGGAAGGAAGTCCTTGAGCTCGGAGGCGAGCTGCGCGGCCAGCGTCTTGTTGGGCGCCATGACGAGCGTGGGCTTGCCGAGCTGCTCGATGACCTTGGCCATCGTGAACGTCTTGCCCGAGCCGGTGACGCCCAGAAGCGTCTGGTCGGTCATGCCCGAGCGCACGCCCTCGGCCAGCTCGGCGATCGCCTTGGGCTGGTCGCCGGCGGGCTCGAACTCCGAGACGACCTTGAACTCGGGCATGCGTCCCTCCTGTCAGAATGCGTCCGGATAGAGCTCACGGTAGCGCTCACGTTCGGTCAGTACCCGTTCCACATAGCGCTCCGTCTCGGGGAACGGGAGCGTGGCGCCCACCGCCGAGACGCCCTCCTCGGCCAGCCACGCCTCCACCCTCCCGGCGCCCGCGTTGTACGCCGCCACGGCGGTGCGCACGTCGCCGAAGCGCGCGATAAGGTCGGCGAGGTGGCGCGCGCCGAGGTCTATGTTAAGCGACGGCTCTGTCAGGCGCGCGGCGTCCACCGCGCCCGCGCCGGTCGCCTCGGCCAGCTCGGCGGCCGTCTCGGGCATGAGCTGCATGAGGCCCACCGCGCCGGCCTTCGAGCGCTGGTCGGGGTCGAAGCCGGACTCGGCGTTGATGACCGCCGCTACCAGGTAGGGATCGACGTCGTAGCGCGCGGAGGATGCGGCGATCGCCTCCGTGTAGCGCAACGGGTGGTAGACGCGCTGCCACCACACGGGGCCCTTCAGCGCCGCCACGACCACGAGGCCGAGCACGACGACCACGACGCCTATCGCCACGCGGTGCGTCGCGAAGACGTGCTCACGTGGCACGTCCGGCCACCTCGTCTTCCCAGAACGCTTCGAGCGCGGACAGGAACTCGGGCAGCGTGCCGTCGTTCTCGATGACGTAGTCGGCGATAGCGCGGCGCTCGGCGTCGTCGGCCTGGTAGCGCATGCGGCGGCGAACGTCGTCCTCGGCCATGCCCGCCGCCACGGCGCGCGCGACGCGCGTGTCCTCGGTGGCCGAGATCGCGAGCACGGCGTCAACGAGCTCCAGGAACGCGGGCGACTCGGCCAGCAGCGGCACGTCGAGGACGACGAGCGGGGGCGGGTCGGGCTGCGCCGCGAGCATGTCGAGCGCGCCGGTCACCGCCGCGAAGACGGCAGGGTGCACGACTGCGTTGAGGCGCCGCGCTTCCTCCGCCGAGGAGAACGCGCGCTCGGCGAGCGCTGCGGCGTCAAGCGAGCCGTCGGGCGCGATGACGTCGGGGCCGAAGGCCTCGGCCACCTTCTCGAGCACCGGCATCCCGGGCGCGACGAGCTTGTGCGCGATGTCGTCGAGGTCGAGCGCCACCGCTCCGCGCTCCGCGAGGTAGCGCGCCGCCGTGGACTTGCCCGAACCGATGCCGCCGGTCACGGCGAGCACGTGCATGCGGCCTCCATTCGCTGACAGACAGCGGGGCCGGGCGCCCGCTCGGACGTCCGGCCCCGTCGACGTGCGTGGGTCGAGTCTACTCCTTGGGCTCCTCGTCGGCAGCCTCTTCGGCGACCTCTTCGGCGACCTCTTCGGCTTCCTCGGCAGCTTCCTCGGCGACCTCGACGACCTCCTCGGCCTCGGGCGCGTCGCCCTCCTCGAGGACGGTCTCGGCATCAGCGCCGGACGCCTCGGTCTCGGCCTCGAGCGCCTGCTCGACGGCGGCCTCGATCTCGTCGCTCTCCTCCTGCGCGGGGATCGCGTCCGGAAGACCGAGCTCCTCGTTGGCGGCGCGGATCGAGAGCGAGATGCGGCGACGGTCGACGTCGATGTCCATGACCTTCACCTGGACCTCGTCGCCCACGGCGACGACATCCTCGGGGGTCTCGACGTGGCCGCGCGCCATCTCCGAGATGTGCACGAGGCCTTCGACGCCCTCGCCGATCTCCACGAAGGAGCCGAACGGGACGATCTTGGTGACCTTGCCGGTGACGATGACGCCCACCGAGAAGTCCTTGACGAGCTGCTTCCACGGATCGTCCTGGGTCTGCTTGAGGCCGAGCGAGATGCGCTCGCGGTCCAGGTCGACGTCGAGGACCTGCACCTCGACCTTGTCGCCCACCGAGACGACCTCGGACGGGTGGTTGACGTGGCTCCAGCTGAGCTCGGAGATGTGCACCAGGCCGTCGATGCCGCCGAGGTCGACGAACGCACCGAAGTCCACGATGCTCGAGACGGTGCCGGGCAGGATCTGGCCCTTGTGCAGCTTCTCGAGGATCTCCTGGCGCTCCTGCTTGCGGTCCTCTTCCAGGACGACGCGGCGCGAGAGCACGACGTTGTTGCGGTTGCGGTCCATCTCGATCACGCGGCACTCGAGCTTCTCGCCGAGGAACGCGTGGAGGTCTTTGACGCGACGGAGGTCGACGAGCGACGCCGGCAGGAAGCCGCGCAGGCCGATGTCGAGGATGAGACCGCCCTTGACGACCTCGATGACCTCGCCGACCACGTTCTCGCCGTTGTTGAACTTCTCCTCGATCTGCGCCCACGAACGCTCGTAGGCAGCACGCTTCTTGGAGAGGATGAGCCGGCCGTCCTTGTCTTCCTTCTGCAAGACGAGCGCTTCGATCTCGTCACCGAGCTGCACGACGTCGTGTGGGTCGGCGTCCTTGCGGATGGAGAGCTCCCGGGCGGGGATGACACCTTCGGACTTGTAGCCGATGTCGAGCAGCACTTCGTCCCGCTCGACCTGGACCACGGTCCCGGTCACGAGGTCACCGTCGTCGAAGTCGGTGATCGTCTCGTCGATGAGGGCATGCATCTCCTCATCGGTGTACTCACGATCCTGGATGATCGTGTCCTTCTCGTTCTCTACCACTGTGGTGGCCCCTTCCTGACGGGGCCCCTTCGTGCGTCGCCTACAGGTCTCCGAATCCGACAGGTCTCATCGTCGCCTACAGGTACACATTCCTCGGGGGCCTACACTACGTTTCCCGCACGCTCGCGCGCACGGAACACGTATGGTACAGGAATCGTGCGCGCTGTGCCAGTCAGATTGTGGTCCTGACGAGCGGCTTTATGGCCGAGAAGGACCGCGCGCCGCGCAGGCGCCCGGCGTCGCCCCTACTTCGCCGCCGCCCAGTCCTCGCCGCTCGCGACGTCCACCTCGAGCGGCACCGCCAGCTCGGCCACGCCCGACATCGTCTCGGCGGCCATAGCGCTCAGCCGCTGAAGCTCTTCGGCGGGCGCCTCGAACACGAGCTCGTCGTGCACCTGGAGCACCATCCGGGCGGCGAAGCCCTCCTCGGCCAGTCGGCGGTCCACCTCCACCATCGCGAGCTTCATGATGTCGGCCGCCGTCCCCTGCATCGGGTGGTTCATGGCGGTGCGCTCGCCGAAGGAGCGCAGGTTCCAGTTCGAGGACCTGAGCTCGGGGATCGGCCGGCGTCGCCCGAAGAGCGTGACCGCGTAGCCGGTGCGGTGCGCCTCGGCCACCGTGTCGTCCAGGAAGCGCCGCACGCCCGGATACGCCGCGAAGTAGCGGTCGATCATCGCCTGCGCCTCGGCGTGCTCCACGCCGAGCGAGGTAGAGAGGCCGTGGGCGGAGATGCCGTAGACGATGCCGAAGTTGACGGCCTTGGCGCGGCGGCGCAGCTCGGGCGTGACCTCCTCGGCCGGCACGCCGAAGACGCGCGCCGCGGTGGCGGCGTGGAAGTCCGCGCCCGAGGTGAACGCCTCGATGAGCCCCTCGTCCGCCGAGAGGTGCGCCAGGATGCGCAGCTCGATCTGCGAGTAGTCCGCCGAGACGATCAGGTCGCCGGCCACGGCGGGCACGAACGCCGCGCGGATGCGGCGGCCGAGCTCGGTCCGCACCGGGATGTTCTGCAGGTTGGGGCTCGTGGAGGAGAGCCGCCCGGTGGCGGCGACCGTCTGGTTGAACGTCGTGTGCAGGCGTCCGTCCTCGCCCACGAGCCGCGGCAGCGCGTCGATGTAGGTGGACTTCAGTTTGGCGAGCTCGCGGTACTCGAGCACCTTCGCCGCGATGGGATACTCGTCGGCGAGCGCGCCAAGCACGCTCGCGTCGGTGGAGTAGCCGGTCTTGGTCCGCTTGCCTTTGGGGAGGCCGAGCTGCTCGAAGAGCACCTCGCCGAGCTGCTTGGGCGAGTCCACGTTGAACTCGCAGCCGGCGAGCTCGGCTATCTCGGCCAGCAGCGCCTCGATGCGACCGCCGGTCTCGGCGGACAGCCCCGCGAGCACGTCGGTGTCGAGCCCGACGCCGGCCTCCTCCATCCGCACGAGCACCGGCACGAGCGCCATCTCGCAGCGCCGGAAGCAGTCCGCCGCACCGGTCTCGGCAAGCTCCTCCTCGAGCGCCGGCGCGAGCTCCGCGCACGTGCGCGCGAGCGTGACGGCATCCGCGTCCTCGGCAACGTGCCTGCCGAGGTGGTCCGCCGCGACCGCGCGCAGGTCGTAGGAGGAGCGGTTGGAGGCGAGCACGTACGCCGCGATGCCGCAGTCGAAGAGCCGCTCGGGGTCCGCCGCCGCGGCGCCGCTCGCCTCGCGGGAGGCGACCGAGCCCGGCGGGCAGTCCGCCTCGAGCAGCGCCTTCACGTCGGCGGCCGCCACACGCAGGCCGGCGAGCGCGTCGCGCCATGCCTTCTCGGCGGCCTTGCCCGAGAAGCGCGCCGCCACGCCCTCGGCGGCCAGCACGAGCTCGCGCTCCTCGGTGAAGAGGCACTCGGTCGCCTCGCCCGGCGCCACGCCCGTCCACGCCTCTCTGCCGGCCTCGATCCGCTCCGCCAGCCAGCGCTCGGCCGCCATGCCGTCCACGGTGCGCCACTCCTCGCTCACCGCCGTCACGTCGGCGGTCTCGCCGGCCTGCCCGGGCACGGTGTCGAGCAGCCGGTCGATGAGCGAGGTGAACGCGAGCGCCGAGAGCGCGCTCACGGCCTCGTCGCGGTCGAAGTCCCCCCAGCGCGCCCCGGCAGGGTCGAACTCCACCGGCACGTCTCGGCGGATGGTCGCCACCACGCGGCTCGCGCGCGCCGCGTCCGCGTGCTCGCGCAGGTTCTCGCCGAGCTTGCCCTTGATCTCCGGCGCGGCCGCAAGCACCGCTTCGAGCGTCCCGTGCTCCTGCAGCAGCTTGGCGGCGGTCTTCTCGCCCACGCCCGCCACGCCGGGGATGTTGTCCGAGGTGTCGCCCTTCAGGCCGAGATAGTCCGGCACCTGCTCGGGCGTCACGCCGTAGCGCTCCGCAACGGCGGCGGGATCGTAGAGCACGATGTCGGTGATGCCCTTGCGCGTGCTCACCACGCTCACCGCGTCGTCCACGAGCTGGAACGCGTCGCGGTCGCCGGTCACGAGCAAGACGCGCATCTCCTGCGCCTTGGCCCGCTCGGCGATGGTGCCGAGAAGGTCGTCGGCCTCCCACCCCTCGGCCTCCACGACCGGCACGCCCAGCGCGCCGAGCAGCTCCTTGACCATGGGGAACTGCGCCTTGAGGTCCTCGTGCGTGGGCGGACGGTGCGTCTTGTAGCGCGCGAGCGCCTCGGTGCGGAACGCCGGCTTGCCGCGGTCGAACGCCACCACCACGCCGTCGGGCGCAAGCTCGCTCACGAGCTTGATGAGCATGGACGTGAAGCCGAACACGGCGTTGGTGGGCCGCCCGTCCGGCGCGGTCATCGTTGGCGGCAGCGCATGGAACGCGCGGTGGAGCAGGCTGTTGCCGTCGACGACGGCTAGGGTACGTTTGTCCATACGTAGATACTACCGGAGGACGGGGACATGGGGTTCTTCAATTGGGCAGCTCCGCTCGTGCGCCGCTTCGGCGACCGCTTCACGGACGCGGACATCGCGCTCATCACCCGCAAGCTCGGCGACGCGGGGCCCGGCGGTCGCCTGCTCGATGTGGGCGGCGGGGCCGGGCAGCTCTCTATCCTGCTGGCCGAGAAGCTCGACGCGCACGCCACCGTCCTCGATCCCACGCCCGAGATGCTCGACCACCTGCCCGACCATCCGCGCGTCACCGGGGTGAGCGGGGTGGCCGAGGCGATGCCCTTCGCCGATGACGCCTTCGACGCCGCGATCGTGTCCGACGCCTTCCACCACTTCCGCGACCAGCCAGGCGCTGCCGCCGAGCTCCAGCGCGTGGTGCGCCCCGGCGGCGTCGTGCTCATCCTCGAGCTCGACCCGTCCGGCTTCTTCATGCGCTTCGTGGCGCTCGTGGAGCGGGTGCTCGGGGAGCCGGGCGCGTTCTTCACGCCGGCCGAGATGTGTGCGTTCATGGCCGAGCACGGCATCGCCGGGGAGTGCGAGCCCGCAGCGGGCGCCACGTACGTCTACCGCGGCGTCGTTCGAGCGGGCCCGGCGGATGCGGGCGTCGGATAGGCAGCGCGGCGCTGCGCCCCGCGACCCCCTAGCCGCGCCAGAGATACCCGACGTTGCGCACGGTCTCGAGCCGGCGCGAGTGCTCCGGGCCGAGCTTGGCGCGGATGCGCCGCACGTGCACGTCGACGGTGCGCGAGCCCCCGTAGTAGTCCGAACCCCACACGCGCCGCAGCAGCACTTCTCGGCTATAGACGCGATTGGGATGCGTGACGAGGAACTCGAAGAGCGCGTACTCGAGGTAGGTGAAGCCGAGCGGCTCGCCGGCGACGGTCGCCTGATAGGTGGCGAGGTTGAGCGTGAGGTCGTCCACGCGGATCACGTCCTGCGCCACGACCTCCTCGCCCGGCCAGAGCAGCGAGCGCACGCGCACGAGGAGCTCGGGCTGCGAGGCGCCGCGCACGAAGAAGTCGCTGCGCACGCGCACCGGGATGCGGAGGTCGCCGAGCGCCTCGGCCTCGACGATCATGAGCAGCGCGAGGTCGGCGCCTTCGGACGCCGAGCGCTCCACCGCCTGCGCGAGCGCCTCGGGCGAGCGGCCGGCGTCGACCACGAGCAGGTCGACGTCGCCGGAGAGCACGTGCGTCTTGATCTCGCCGAGCGGCGCCGGGACGATGCGCGCGTCGAGCGGCGCGAGCGCGTCGCGCAGCCACGCAGCGGTGTGCGCGTCGTCTGAGGCTATGACCACCGTCTTCATGTGCACGATTGTACCGTCCTGCCAGCTTCCGGAAACGGATCGGGGCGCCGGACGGAAGACCGCCCGACGCCCCGTTGCGTCACGTGTGCTCCCAGCGACTCTACAGGACGCTGAGGTAGCGGTCGAGCTCCCACTCGGTGACGGCCAGGCGGAACGCGTCCACCTCGGCCTTCTTGTTCTCGCAGAAGAACTTGTGGATGTGCTCGCCGAGAACGTCCTTCATGAGCTCGGAGCCCTCGAAGAGCTTGACCGCGTCGGCCAGCGAGCTCGGCAGCGTCTCGATGCCGGCCTCGGCCAGCTCGGCCTCGGACATCTTGAAGATGTCGTTGGTGGCCTCCGGACGGAGCTCCAGGCCTTCCTCGATGCCCTTGAGGCCGGCGCCGAGCATAGCGGCGAAGGCGAGGTACGGGTTGGCCGCCGGATCGGGCGAGCGCAGCTCCACGCGGGTGGCGTTCTCCTTGCCCGGCTTGTACATCGGCACGCGGACCATGGCCGAGCGGTTCCGGCGCGCCCACGACACGTACACGGGGGCCTCGTAGCCGGGGACCAGGCGCTTGTAGGAGTTGATGAACTGGTTGGTCACCGCGCAGAACTCGGGCGCGTACTTCAGCAGGCCGGCGATGTAGCTCTTGCCGACGGCGGAGAGGTTGTAGCCCTCAGGGTCGTTGGCGTCGAAGAACGCGTTGCCGTCCTTGTCGAACAGCGACTGGTGCGTGTGCATGCCCGAACCGTTCTCGCCCGCGATGGGCTTGGGCATGAACGTCGCGTACACGCCGTTCTTGTAGGCGATCTCCTTGACGGCCAGGCGGTAGGTCATGACGATGTCCGCCATCTCGCCCGCCTCGGCGTAGCGCAGGTCGATCTCGTGCTGGCTCGGCGCGACCTCGTGGTGGCTGTACTCCACCGGGATGCCGAGCTTCTCGAGCGTGAGCACCGTCTCGCGGCGCAGGTCGCTCGCGACATCGAGCGGCGTGAGGTCGAAGTAGCCGCCCTTGTCGAGGATCTCGGTGCCGCACTCATCGGCGAAGTAGAAGAACTCCAGCTCGGGGCCGACGTAGAACGTGTAGCCCATGTCGGCGGCCTTCTTGAGCTGCCGCTTGAGCGCGTAGCGCGGATCGCCTTCGAACGGCGTGCCGTCGGGCTTCATGACGTCGCAGAACATCGCGGCGACGCCGCCCTCGGCCGGACGCCACGGCAGGATCTTGAACGTGGACGGGTCCGGGAAGGCGACCATGTCGGATTCCTGGATGCGGGTGAAGCCGTCGATGGACGACCCGTCGAAGCCCATGCCCTCTTCAAAGGCGAGCTCGAGCTCGGTGTCCGCGATGGCGAACGACTTCAGCTGACCCAGCACGTCGGTGAACCAGAAGCGGATGAAGCGGATGCCGCGCTCCTCGACGGTCTTGAGCACGTACTCCTTATCGAACTTCGGCGCCATACTCTCCTCCTC